>WNFQ01006661.1_pt1 | contig 11220 bp, 8 predicted proteins | sample 5400171 | NCBI WGS metagenome assembly WNFQ01 (sample SAMN13153356, study PRJNA577476) | soil metagenome | isolation source: 20 cm soil under Madrone tree | place: USA:California | collected 2016-06-14 | reverse complement strand
GACTTCTCAAAAGAGTCCAGCCCGGACTGCGCGTTCGATGACGCTTGATCAGGGCACCGGCTGGCGGTGCCCTGAAATTTTGCTCGCCTTGCGTTTTGCACGAGTCGAACTTGAAGGCAGCGATTCGGGTGCTCCAGTTAAAGGCTCCCGTCGTTTTGTAATACTCCTGCGAGTACCAAAATGTACACCGTCTTCGGGATCCACGGACATACTTTCTAGTCGCCCCGGCGCTTAAAACTATCGCTGCTCGTACAAATCTAAGGCCCCGCCACCTGCGAGGACCTAGCCTTAGTCGTTTCTTCCTCTACAGCTATTAAACTTAAACGACCCGATCCGCGTCGCCCAGTTAAAACTGCCGGTTGTCGCGTAGTATTCCTGCGTATACCAGAAGGTGCAGTCGTCGGTGGGATCCAGCGCCATGGAGCTATAGTCTCCCCAACGATGGAACGAGTTGAACTGCACGCCGCTGCCGTTCACGAGCACCAGCGGTCCGAATAGGGCACCCGCCGGATCGGAGGATGCGCGGCCAGCGACATATACGCTGGGAAACACGTTATGACTGGACGCGCTGAAGCCGAGGGCGAGGTTGCCGATTTTATCCATGGCGATGCTGCCGAGCCAATAGTTCACATCGGGATCGACCACCGTGGACTGCTGGTAAACGACCGGCGCCGCCGGATTACGGATCTCGTACCAACGCACGCCTGCAACCGTTCCGGCCTTAATCGTGTGATTGACGACCAGCGACTCGTGATCGCCGAAGTTGCGGTAGGCTAGTCGGAACATCACCCGGTCACCCAGTCCATCCACTTTTTCCCCCGGGTTCGGCTGCGCAATGCAGGACAGAGTTGTGGCGCGAGCACAGACCTCGTTGTACGGCGCTACGGAGATAAGTGTTGGGCCGCTGAAACTCGAGTCTAACGGATTACTGAAGTCGACGTGGAAACGGAAAAAGTTCAAGTGCGTGGAATCAGCCAGGCCCACAAAGTAGTTCGGCGAGCCTGCCGGCGGCAAGGTGCTGCCGTCAAGGTCCGCAGGCAGCAGACTGGAAATCGTGGGCGGTTGCTGGAAGCAGATACTGGTCGCAGGCGCTCCGGCGAGCATCGCGTTGCGATCGAACGCACAGGCCTCTGCGCCCGCAAAACTGCGAGGTGGAAACACGTTAATGGTGTTGTAGTACGCGTCGGGCCACACGCTGAATTTTGGATAGTCCGGGAAGTTCGCGCCGAAGTCATACTCGTAGCGGTTGTAGGTACCCGTAGCGTCGGAACTGGTGGAGACCGCGACGCACTGCGCTGTCTGGGTGAAGGTGGTGTTGTATTGCAATTGCGTTACGAGCCACCGCTCGGCCAAATGGTCATAGAGGACCACCGGGTCACCTCCATCCGCAAACGTCGGGGTGCCTCCACCGAATTCGCAGAGACCGCCGAAACCGGTCCAGAGCGTATGGATCGCGGCCGGCGCGAGCTGCAACGCTCCAGTCGATTTGTCGTACACCGCGACGGTTACGTTCACCATTTGCACGAACTGCGTCGCGCCGACAGCGCCATTGGTGTCCGGGGGCACGAAGGCGAAACCGAACAAGTTGCGATTGTCCTGCGCGCTCTGTCCGTCGAAGTTCCTGAGGAGGGTGACGCCGGTAAGTGGGCCAGCGAGCGGCGCGGCCACTGGATCCGCGTTAGGGTTACTGATCATCGCACCAGTCGCGCGTGCGGTGGGACGCTGGCTTTCGCTTCCGCCACCGTTGGACGAAGCGCCGGTAGCCATTTGCGATAAGGGTGGCGAAACGTCATGGCGAGAGGCCTTGATCACATCCGGGCCATTCGCAAAAGCGAGCGGCCCGTACAAGAAGAACAAAACGAAGGAGACGAACCACTGTAGACGGGGAACGGCCTTGACTCGCGTCGAACACACCACCTGAAAAATGTTGTACGTTGAATTGCGGATGCTCATGAAAACTCCTTCCTTGTAATTGTTATCCGGCTCTCGTCCCGGCAAACTCCAGTTTTGGACTTTCGGGTTGCGCGAAGGCTCTCCACTAGGGTTTCGGAATCGGCATGCTGGCCACCACCTGCTGCTGGTAGTGGTTGGGGTTCGAGCCGTCGTCGTAGGTGCTGACGAACGTCGCGTAATTAGTCGACCCGGCGTTGGCGTTGCCGAAGTAGTCTCCGATGAAGGTGTAGTCGTTATTCGATGCGTTGCCCGGGTGTGGACCATTAAGCTGCGGGTCCCAGGTGTGGGCGGTCAGCAGGATATTGTGGCCGATCGGGGTCAGGTCTGCGCGGTAGAACTGGATGGCGGCGTTCACGCAGTAATTGGCTGCGCCGTAGGGTGGCAGGCTCCCCGAGTAGTTGGGGTTCACGGTGTCTCGGCTCAAGCCGGCGGCTACCGCCTCGGTAGTCCCGCTATCAGGGCACTTCAGCCGACGGTCGTAGAAGTTGACGCTGACCGTTCCGTCTGCTGCAGTCGCCAGGTTCGGTTGGAACTCATCTGTGCTGGGGTTGAGGTTGTCGTTGACCTGAATCGGCGGGGAGGCCCAACTCTGGCCGTCGTCGAAAGAGGCGCTCAGGATGATGTTGTCGAAGCCGGTGCTGAAGTCCTCCCAAGCGGCATAGAGCGGGTAATGGCCTGCCACCAGTTGCCTCCCAACCCCGAAGGTGATCGCGATGCCGTCCCTGAACGTGGTGTTGGAGTAACCAGGTCCAGGGAAGGGTGGGGTCTGGATCGTACTTGAGATGACCAGCGGCCCACGCCAAGTCGCTCCCCCATCGGTCGAGAAATCCACCGTGTGCGTAACGCAGCACTGGCCCTTCTTCCCCGGGAACTGGTCCAGCGACGTGTGGCAGCAGGTCGGTGTTGTTCTGCTTCGAGTCCAGGACGGGAAGCAGCAGAGGCGTGGTCCAGTCGGTGTGCGTGCCGTCCGGCAGCGCCTTGGCCGTCGAATAGAAGGGCTTGCTGCCAAAGCCGTTGAAGTTCACCCACATGGCGTAGATCGTGTTGTAAGACGGACTCGCTGGGTTGTTGTCGATGGCGATCCATTGCTTATCCGGCTCCTGCCCGAAACCCGCATTGGTCGCGAACACGATGTCCGGTTGCCCGTTATGGGTGGTGATCCACTGCCGGGCGCTCGTCGCGCTATGCGGCCGGACCGCGACACTGATTGCCTCGTTGCTGACGCTGGGGTTGGGCTCCTGGCCGGTGTTGAACTGCTTGCTTCCATCCGCCTTGTAGTCGAACTGGTACGGGAGGATCAGCTCATAATAGTTGCCGAAACCGTCGAAGGCCCCGACTGGGTCCGTGTTGTCGGTCCAACCCTCGTAGCCCGGTATGTGACCCTGGACCGGCCACGTTTTTCCCCCGTCCGAGGACTCGTAGAAGCCCAGGACGTGGTTATAGCCCTCAGCGCTGGCGAACCACTTGGTCGAGCCAATCAGGTGTCTGGGGTTGGTCGGGTCGACCTGGATGTCGGATTCCGAGTGGTTGTTGACCAGCACGGGCGCCGTTGCCGGAAACCCGGCGTTGCTCCCCTGCTGGGAGGTATACGGCCCCAGATCCTCACGGGTAGTGGCCGCGCCATTGCACGGCGTCTGGCCGGAGTACCAGTCGACGGGACCGTCGTTCACGGTGTAGGGAACTTCCGGTGTGTAGCAACTGACCTGCTGCGTGGTGGCAAACACGTTCGTGACATGGTTCGTCGCAAAGCTATTCCTGAAAGAGTCGTCAGTTTGCGTTCCCTGTGGGATGTTGCCTACTCCTGGCCCCACGGAGGCGGCGCGAGGCGAGTCTCCGTAGCTGGTGGCGAGAAGGACCGCGATGGCAAGCGAAAATAGGAGGCGGATCACGGGCTCTTCCCAGAGATTCGGGAGATGAATGGAATGGAGAAAGGAAGACTTGAGTCGAAACATGTTCACCTCGCAAGCCCATCGGTATTCGACGGTCGCGTTTCGCGCGTATTGCGCGCCAGGGGGACATCTGCGGCGCGGTTGTGGAGCATAGTGTCCAGCCTTGTGGCTGTCAAGATGTTCGACAATACGGTGCTTTCAATCGTCTTGACACCAAGTACCGCTCGTTGTTAACTCCCCGCCTGCGAGGAGGTCTTGTCTCATGAATTTACATTTGCGCGCCGCTCTCGGCATGGCTGCCGTATCTTTGTTTGCATTCCCCACTCCCATCCCGGCCCAGGACACTTCCCGCAAAATCGCGGCCATGGATGAATTTCAGCTTCAACTCGCCACCGATCCGCAAATTTCTCCCGACGGCAAAAAAATCGTCTACCTGCGCCGCTTAGCGGATCCCATGACCGATAAGCGCTATACCAATCTCTGGATCATCAATGCGGACGGCTCCGATCATCGGCCGCTCACCACCGGCAATCGCTCCGATTCCTCGCCGCGCTGGTCGCCCGACAGCACCCGCGTCGCCTACCTCTCCGACGCCGACGGTAAACAGCAGATCTATATCCGCTGGATGGATTCCGGTCAAACCGCGCGCATCACCAATCTTGAGGAAGCGCCTGACGCCATCGCCTGGTCCCCCGACGGCAAAATGCTCTCCTTCTCTTCCCTTGTTCTCGGCAAAGGCCCGCATATCGCCGACCTTCCCGCCGCTCCTTCCGGCGCAAAATGGGCGGAGCCCGCCACGGCCTACGACCGCCTCGTCTATCGCTTCAACGGCACCGGCTATCTCAAGCCCGGTTTCATGCAAGTCTTCGTTGTCTCCGCCGAAGGTGGCGCCCCGCGCCAGGTGACCAACGGAAATTTCCCCAACGGCGGCAATGAATGGGGTCCTTCCCGCGCCGCGTGGTCCCCTGACAGCAAATTCCTGCTCGTCTCCGCCAACCGTCACCCCGAATCCGACCATGAGGGTTTCGACACCGAAGTCTACGAATTCAGCGTTTCCGACGGCGCTCTGCGTGCCCTCACCAATCGCAAAGGCCCGGACAATGCTCCCAGCGTTTCGCCCAGCGGTAAATTCATCGCCTACACCGGATTCGACGACCGCTACCAGGGCCACCAAACCACCAAGCTCTACCTAATGAACCGCGACGGCACCGGCTCGCGCTCCCTCTCCGACAAACTCGATCGCGACGTCCAGTCGCCCGAATGGGCGCCCGACAGCTCCGGCATCTATTTCCTCTACGCCGATCAGGGCGATACCAAAATCGGTTTCTCCTCCACCGACGGCAATTTCAAGAAAATCGCCGACCACGTCGCCTCCGGCACCAGCGCCTACGGTGGCGGCTCCTTCTCCGTCTCCCGCACCGGCTCCATCGCCTTCACCTACGGCCGCCCCGACAATCCCGGCGACATCGCCATCTCCACCAGCGGCGCGATGAGGGTGCTTACCTCCCTCAACCAGGAATTGTTGCAGCAGAAAGTTCCCGGCCGCGTAGAAGAAATTTCGTACGAATCCTCCAAAGACAAGCGCAAGATTCAGGGCTGGATCATTCACCCGCCCGGCTTCGATCCCTCCAAGAAATATCCTTTGATCTTGGAAATTCACGGCGGACCCTTCGGCGACTACGGCGACCGCTTCGATTTCGAAAAACAGGTCTGGGCCGCCATGGGTTACGTTGTGCTCTACGCCAATCCGCGCGGCAGCACCAGCTACGGCGAAGAGTTCGCTAACCTCATCCACCACGCCTATCCCGGCGACGATTTTGCCGATCTCAATAGCGGCGTCGACGCCGTCGTCGCCAAGGGCTACATCGACACCAACAATCTCTTTGTCACCGGCGGCAGCGGCGGCGGCGTGCTGACCGCCTGGACCATCGAGCACACCGATCGCTTCCGTGCCGCCGCCGCGCTCTACCCCGTCATCAACTGGTACAGCTTCGTGCTCACTTCCGACATTCCCTGGACCGCGAAATACTGGTTCCCCGGCAATCCCTGGGAAAACACCGAGCAGTACATGAAGCGCTCGCTCACAGACGAGGTCGCCAAAGTCAAAACGCCCACGCTGATCATGACTGGCGAAGCCGATTACCGCACCCCCATTTCTGAAGCCGAGCAGTTTTACTCCGCTCTGAAATTGCTCAACATTGAAGCAGTGCTCGTCCGCGTTCCGGAAGAGCCGCACGGAATCAGCCGTCGTCCCAGCCATCACATCGCCAAAATGTTGTACGTAGCCGGCTGGTTCGACCAACACAAATCCAAGCCCTAGCGTCTCCATGTAGGGGCGCAGCATGCTGCGCCCAGCTAGGCGCGATTTCACATTCGGAGTTGCGTTGCATTCCGAGCGAGCGAAAATTGTGGCTGCGCCCTTCAGTTCATCGTGAGGCACCAAAAGCGCGTCGGACTCCAATCTCTGCGAGCCTCGGCGGGCTCAGCGTCTCTGCGTTATCTTTGACTTTCGCCGCGGCGGGATTTATCTGGCGTTCATCTCCCCGGCTGTATACCTACCGTCGTTCGAACGAAGAACCTGAAGAAAAGAGAAAAACTATGCGCAAACATCCCACCCTATTCGGCCTCACTGCACTCTCCGCGGTTCTTTTCTGCGCCGCGGTCTTTTCGCACGCCGCCGCCAAGCCCGGCGCCTCCGGCTATCACGTCATCAAGACCGTTCCCGTCCCCGGCGATGAAGGCTGGGACTATGTCTACGTCGACAGCGATGCCCGCCGCGTCTACATCTCGCACGGCTCGCACACCGTGGTCATGAACGCCGACACCTACGCCATCGAAGGCGACATTCCCGACACGCAAGGCGTGCACGGCATCGCCGTCGCTTCCGGCCTCGGTCGCGGTTTCGTCAGCGATGGCCGCGCGAACGCCGTCACCATCTTCGATCTCAAAACGCTGAAAACGATCGGCACCGTGAAGACCGACGCCAATCCCGACGCCATCGTCTACGACCCCGCCAGCAAGCGCGTCTTCACTTTCAACGGTCGTGGCAAAAATTCCACCGCCATCAACGCCGCGGACGGCTCCGTCGCCGGAACAATCCCTCTCGGCGGCAAGCCTGAATTCGCCGTCGCGGATGGCAAAGGCTCCGTCTACGTCAACGGCGAAGACACTTCCGAGCTCATCCATCTCGATTCGCAAAATCTGAAAGAGCTGCATCGCTGGCCGCTCGCCCCGTGCAAGTCTCCTTCCGGACTCGCCGGCGATCTCAAGAGCCGCCGCTTGATGGCCGTCTGCGACGATAAAGTTTCCTCCATCATCGATGCCGACTCCGGCAAAGTCGTCGCCAATCCTGCCATCTGCGAAGGCCCCGACGCCGCCGCATTCGATCCCAGTTCGAATTATTTCTTCGCCTCCTGCGGCGACGGCAATCTCACCGTCATCCACGAAGATTCGCCCGACAAATACACCGTCGTCGAAAATGTTCCGACAAAAAGGACCGCCCGCACCATGGGCCTGGATCTGAAAACGCACAAGATTTTTCTCCCCAGCGCCGAATTCGATCCCCCGGCTCCCGGCGAGCGCCGCGGCAAAATGAAGCCCGGCTCTTTCGCCATCATCGTCGTCGGCAAGTAGCGCGTCTCTTAAGCTGTCATCCTGAGGCTCGGCGCTTTTCGCCGAGCCGAAGGACCTCAACCGGTCGCTACTCAAAGAGGCAAATTTTCTGGAGTTGTCAGCAACGCGAAAATAAAACCGTCCCGGCGGGAGAGAGCCACCGGGACGGTTTTTTTGTGTGCTTGGCGTGAAAACTTTTTGCGAAGCTAACTCGAAACTTGGGCCGCGAAATCTTGTCTTACTTTTTCCAGCGCGAATTCGCTCTGCGCTTCTTCGCGCTTAACTGTGCTCTACCGCACCACGCTCAGATTGTGCACGCCGGCGAAAACGGAAAATCCCGAGCCCGCCACCTGCGGCAACCACCACATCTTGCGCACCCAGCGATTTTCGCTGACCATCATGCGCTTGCCGATAAAATCCATCACTGCCGGACTGACCTGCGTCGCCGCATACATCGCGCCGGAATGCGAAAACGGCTGCAGCAGCGGATTTGTTTCCGTGCCGTAGTTGCCGGAAACCACGAGCCGCGTCGAATACGCGTCGAACGCCGCCGCGCCGTGCCCGGCCGCCACCAGCGTGTACCATGCGATGCGCTGCCCGCGCGTCTCGCGCGGACGCGTGTACGCCGGCTTCACCGGCTGTATCGCTAACGCCACACGCGGCGGTTGCACCGCTGCCGCGCCCGCGGCGCCAGATGCTCCGCTCGAACCAGCAGCCGCGCCGCCCGTTGCGTTCCCCGCGCCTGCCGCACTCGCCGCGTCGGCGGAATTCACGCCGGCGATTCCATCGGCGTCAGCCGCGACTTTCGGCTTGGGCATCGAAGGCAACTCACGCGCCGCGCCGGAATCGTTCGCGGCAACCCTCACCGCCTCGGGAACATTTGCCGCCGATTTTGCCAATTCCCCGCTCCGCGGTAGCGCGCCTAGCAGAAGGATCGTTGCCAGCAGCATCGTTCACCTCAGTGCTTGCGAGAGCAACTCGGTCCCCACTCGCAATAAGGCGAATATACTGTACGGAAGGCCAGTTGGCACTGGCCCATTGGTCACATTCTGCTTGGTACCCTTCTTTGACCCTTCCGTTTGCCGTTTTTCAAACCCCGGTACTAGAAGGACTAGTCCAAAACTTTCCTCTTTTCCGCCACCTTCTTGCCCTCCCCGCTAGCCTTCAGTCGCCGCGTTTTCTCGTTTCTAACCTCCAACGTCCAACCTCGAACTTCTGCCTTTTGCTATAATCCCGCGCATCGAGCCCGCGAATTCGGCGGGTTGTAGTGGCCAGTCTTTAGACTGGCCCGCCAGGAGCGATCGAAGACCGGTCTAAAGACCGGCCACTACACGCATGTCGCCCAACGAATCGTCCTCGGCCAAGCGCGCGCCCATCCCCACGCGGGGACCGCAGGCGCCGCGCTTCATCGTCATCGAAGGGCCGCTGCGCGTTGGCAAAAGCACGCTGGCCAAGATCCTCGCCGAGCGCCTCCACGCGCGGCGCGTCTACGACTGCGAAGACAATCCCTTTCTCGCCGACTTCTACAAGGAAAGGCCCGGCTCCGCTTTGCGCGCGCAGATGTATTTCCTGATGGACCGCCAAAAGCGCCTCCGCGAGGCCCTGGCCATCGAAGCCCCCGGCCCGGTCATCTCCGATTTCCTGATGGAGAAAGACCGCATCTTCGCCAATCTCAATCTCAATGACGAAGAGCTGAAGCTCTACGAGCGCTACTACGAAGCGCTCGCCGCGGAGCTGCCCGCGCCCGATCTGGTCATCTACCTCCAGGCCAAGCCGGAAGTGCTGCGCGCCCGCATCGCCAAAAAAGCCTCCCGCGAAGAAACGCAGATTTCCCTCGAGTACATCGAGGAAGTCGCCCGCGCCTACGAACATTTCTTCTTCCGCTACGCCGCCTCCGATCTCCTGGTCATCAACACCTCCGACATCGACTTCGTAGAACGCAGCGCCGACTTGCAACAATTGCTGCGGCGCCTGCAGGACCCGGTCAAAGGAACGCAGTATTTCCTCCCGCTAGGGCCCTCCGAATAGGGCCCCCCCTCCCCCCTGTTTTGCATAAGTGTTCATTCTAAAGATAGTTAAAGTGCTTTGTTTTGATACACTTTTACAAGTGTTCATTCTAAAGGTAGATAGAGGAGGGCACAAGAATCGTCGAGAGGAGCGAACAAAAGCGACGGCGAAGGATAACGCTGAGACCCGCCTGCCGGACGGGCAGGCGCAGAGGGCGCTGAGTTGACGCAGAGAAGAGAGTGCGGGTTGGTGAGTCGGAAGCGAGACATGCTTGGGTACCCCCCACCCGGGTGATTTGGGAAAAGAGGCTGCAAGCTGTTGAAAACAAAGGAGGGGCGTCGGAAAAAGACCATAAAGAGGCTGCAGGCTATTGAAAAGGCGAGGGTTAAGGCTGGAGCGGCGGGAAGCGTCAGCGAGGTTTCTTCGAGATAACACAACAAAACATACTACGGATTTGGACGTCTGTCAATAGTAAACTTATAAGTTCCGCATTCTGAGTGGATTGCGGGCGGACGGGGGTTTCTGAGTGCACCTCATTTCTTGAGATTGCCCCTCGGTTGGCGATTAGGGCTGACGTGGGGAGCAAAGTCAAACCCCGCACCCTTCGCCAAATGCGCGAAGGGATGCGGCTACTTGTCTTCACCAACGGCTTGCAGTACTGATCCAGACGCAGGGTTCGTGCCCTTCTCAACTTAGATGGGGGCGTTTGCCGCAGTGAAAATATACGGAAGGAGTGACGGAATATCCTGAATTCAATGGTAGGTATTTGCCTGACTGCATCGCAGTGTAAAGCTATTTTGTCTTTGGCGGCGGGTGGAGCAGGTACGGTCGAGCCCCGCGCCATATTTCGGCCAAGTCTTGCTCCATCTCTGCCTCCGTTGCAAACTCGGCCAGGGGCTTTCCGCACTGAGTACACTCCAGCAGAGTGCTTGCGGCCTTTGCTGGTCCCCCGCAGCGGTGACAGAGTATCTGCTTGTCAACAAGCTCGCCGTTCTCGACGCGGGCTCGCAGGTGAACTTCGCCGACCCATCCCATGTCAGTCGCCTTCGCGGGATTATTCCATTTGTGTATCCGCAAAGCAAGTAAGGTGTCCTGTGCGAAAGGAGTTGAACACACTCGGCCAGTTAACCTTCTGGCCGATACCGTGGCCAAATCCATCCGGTAAAGCAGCTAGCGTTTGTTTATCGGAACTTATGATGATAAATCTTTTTACGGGCAACCAAATAGGGCGGGTTCGAGTAGGCTAGGCACTGGAATGCTCGTCCCATTTAACAGTGCGATCCGGGAATTCGACGCCTAGACAAAAGCGGTCCCCCGTTTTTGGGAAACAATAAATCACTCTTCCTACTTGCGGAAACCCCCCCGTCAAAGGGGTAATAAGCGCCTTTTCACTAGACTGCCAGGACCGCTTGCTGATTACGCGCGCACCGTGGGGACTGACATTTTCCGTAAGCGTTCGTTCACGAGCGCGGGGTTCTCCTAGGCTTGCGATATAGATGGGAACTGAAGTAGGAAGGCGCTTCTCAATCCTGCCATCGAAGAGCCTCTTATTGGGTCTTCTGCGATAGGCACCGTTCATGAACGTCTCCGCCCAAGAGAAGACTGGGGAGCAATCGAAGGTCCACGAGTGGGCGCGATATGGCAACCTTTGTTTGCAAGTGTTTGCAAGCGATATAGGGTATTTCATGTATGCAGCGGCTTGCACAATTGAGGAAGGCGCAGTACGAGGAAAGCCACTTACTCTCGTGAGTAGGCGACG
>WNFQ01004555.1_pt1 | contig 11220 bp, 7 predicted proteins | sample 5400171 | NCBI WGS metagenome assembly WNFQ01 (sample SAMN13153356, study PRJNA577476) | soil metagenome | isolation source: 20 cm soil under Madrone tree | place: USA:California | collected 2016-06-14 | reverse complement strand
GACGGCGATCCGGCATTCGGAAGCGACATATACGCCCTCAACGTATCCACATAGTGGATGGGCCCGTTATCGGGCGTGACGTATCCGGTGTTCAGCATGTTGCTCTCATAATCCCAGCGAACGCCGGCGTTCACCAGAAGCCTCTTCACCGGACTCCAGTCATCCTGAAGGTACACGCCGGTTTGATTGTTCTTCGAGTTGAAGAATGGATCGCCCGAGCCGAACCTGAGCTCCCACGGAGTCGCGTAGTTGTAAGTCTGAACACCATTGCCGGCGTCGGCTGTCTGCTGGTAGTGGAATCGCGGAACTTCGTCGTTGCGCTTGTCGATATCGTAAATGTCGTGATTGAAGCTGAATCCGCCCTTGAAGACATGCTCTCCCGCCAGCTGGAAACCGGTAAATGTCAGATCGTCACGGAAGCCAAGACGCTTCTGGATGTACTCCTGAATCGAGCTGCCAGCGCCAATCGTGTAGTCGGTGCCGGTAACAGTGTAGAGTCGCTGCGTTCCACCCGCCGAGTTCGGGCTGAAACCGCGGTGGAATCGCGAGAAATCGATTTTCGCTTCGTTGAGCCACGGTCCGGTAAAATAGTTGTGCTTTAACTGGACAACCGTGTTGTAGTTGTGGGTATTCGTCGCGGCTGCGTAGGCGACGTTGTTGCCAAAATCCTTGACGTCCGTTTCGTGGCGGTTGCTGAAGCTGAGTTCGGCGGATGACTTGTTGTTGATGTCGTCCGTGAGCTTGCCGAAGAAAAGGTTTTCACGAAACGGCGACACGAAGCTGCCGTTGTACTGGTGTAGATTCACCGTGTCCAGCGCGGGAAATCCGGCCGGAAGCGCTCCGATGTTCACGGCGTTGGCCCGGTTCTGATAATTCCCCTCATATGAGCCGAAAAAGTGAATCTTGTCCTTCACTATCGGGCCGCCGAAGCTGAGAGCACTGAGTGTGCGCCGATAATCGGGCTTCGGCGTGTTGCTGGCGCGCTGGAAGCTATCGAGCTGCACCATGCCCTTGTTCTGAAAGGCAAACAGCGCGTTACCACTCCAGACGTTGCCGCCGGATTTTGTCGTCGCTGTGATTACCGCGCTGGCCGCATTCTGGTATTCGGCCTTGAAGTTCTGCGAGATCACGCGGTATTCCTGAACGGCGCTGCGAGGGAACGGGTTACCGCGGCTGGCGTCCTGGCCAGCAATGCCACCCTGAGTGAGCTCGTTCTTGAAGCTGGTTCCGTCAATAAAGAGGTTGACGGCCGATGCCGCTTGTCCGCCAGCCAAGACCGTTTTGTTGTTTCCATTGACGCGATCTTCGGTCACCGTCACGCCCGGCGCGAGCGCCGCCAGATCGAGGAAGTTCCGACTCGGAGTCGGAAGCTTGGAGATCTGCGCCTGTGTTACGTTGGTGGCAACTTCCGAGGTATGCGTCTCGGTGCCAGTCGCAGCCGTGATGACCTGTGTCGCCAGTTGCGCCGCCTGAGTGGCAAGAGCGAAGTCCTGCTGCTGCGTAGCTCCGATCTGGACAACGATCGTACGAGACTGGGGCGAATTTCCAATCCTGCGCACGGTCACTAGATAAGTACCTGGAACGAGTCCGACCAATGTGTAGAACCCGGCATCGTTTGTTTGCGCGGTCCGCTGTCCACCACTGCTGGTGTTTTGGGCTATGATCTGTGCGCTTCCGATCGGAGCTCCGCCTGCACCGGTAACAGTGCCGCGGATCGTTCCAGTCGTATTCTGCGCAAAGAGATTTCCGCTCACGATGCATAGGAGCGCAATCGCAGCCGCTATCCCTCGCCAGAATCGGTGAATATTGATGCTGCTGGTATTCATTTACATCTCCTGTTGTTGTTGTATTACAAGAATCATCACAGACCTGCGTGTATCAGACTGGAACCATCTCCGTTGAGGGTTTGGGGTTGAGGTGGAGAACGCTCCGCCGGCTCACCGCCAGTCGAGCGCCGGATGACGAGCTTTGTCGATACGCGCTCGCGACGCCGCGCGTGATCATTCTTGTGCGTGATGCCGTAGAGAAGGAGCTCCACCGCCTTCGCACCAAGCTCGCAGATCGGGACATGCACTGAAGAAAGAGGCGGATCCATGTAGCGCGCCAGCGGAATGTCGTCGAAGCCAGCCACCGCCATCTCCTCCGGTACCGCCATGCCGGACTGGCGAAGCGCGCTCAGCGCACCGATCGCCATTGAATCGTTCGCCGCGAAGATCGCGGTTGGACGATTCTTCAGCGCGAGGAGCTTGAGAGCCGCTGTGTATCCCGCCGCCTCCGTGAAATCTCCTTCACGCTCGAGAGAAGGATCGGGCGTGATCCCGGCGTCGCGCAGCGCCATGCGGTAGCCGCGAAATCTCTCCGCCGCGTCGTAGTTGCGCGCCGATCCTTTGATGATCGCGATACGCTTGTGGCCGAGCGAGGTGAGGTGCGTCACCATTTCCCTGGCACCTCGGCAGTTCTGGATCGTCAGCGAATCGATTCCATTTCCCCTCGATACCGAACACAACAACACCACCGGAATAGTGCTCGGCAGATTCAGCAGCGAATTCGCGTCGAGATCTGGAGACATCACGACGACGCCATCGACGCGCCCACGCATCGCGCGTATCGCGGTCTCGATGCCGTGCCTGTCAGCGTACGCCCGTGAGATCAGAAGGTGAAACCCGTTCCGCTGGGCGGTATCGTCCATGCCGCGAATGACTTCAGAGAAGAATTCTCCGTAGAGGTCGGGGAGAAGAACGCCAAGAGTCTCGGTCCTGCTCGTGATGAGACTGCGCGCTCCGCTGTGCGGGACGTAGCGCATGCGTCCGGCGACTTCACGAATCAACCGCTTTGTCTCGTCGCTAACGGGTCCGCTCGCGTTCAGAACTCTCGAGACTGTGGCGACGGACATCTTTGCTTCACGCGCGACATCCTTGATCGTGACCATTCTCCTCGCAACAGTGGACCCTGCCTCGGATCACAATTTGTCCGAGCGGGATGGACGGGAGGACAGCTGAGCTGCTGGTCGATCTTTGCCTTACGGCCCCAAATATGTAATCGTTTACACAGAGGGCGCCAGACCCCACCGACGAATACTGCCGGATCAGCTCGCAGCATCACATTTGCCGTCGCCTGCCCTTCCCCCATCCTGCTGAGCCGTTGAACTTTCGCGGGTGACAATCCCAAAGTTCATTCGATTCGGTGCGCTGGCTGCATCACTCGGCGTCACTCTGTCTGCGTGCCGCGAAGTTGCGCCCGCGTTTGGTCCCAACATTCCGTTCGCGCGGCAGAACGCGGAAGAATTCTTCTATTCCGTCGGATCGCGCTTCACAAATATCCAGCGCCCGCCGAGGATACTGCGCGCGCGGGCGCAGTTCGGACACTACGCGCTGACGCCGTCGGGCGTCTACAACGATACGAGCGTGTGGCTCGCGATCGGCCCCGACAGCGCGCGGCTCTTCGGCGATGAAGGAGTCTTCTCCGTGGATCGGTACATCGTGACCGCCAAGCTCGCAACCGACCCACCCGACGCGCTCACCGAATCACGCGAAATCGTGCGGCTCAGAAAGCTGACCGACAACGAGTACGAGTGGTTCACCAATGTCGAAGTCGCGCTGGGAAGAATCGGAGCGAAGAGCATCACCGATATTCTGGCAGCGGCTCTCGCCGGCGGCGAAGGGAAATCTCCGGCGGCGATTCGCGCCGATTACGCCACGGGCTTCCCGCGCACCGTGGCGGCGCTGGGGAGGTTGTTCTCGATCGACACCCTGCGCGCGACTCCCGACAGCGACGGCGCGACGACATACGACATCGCCATCAGGCTCACGCCTGAAATCCTCAAGGCATCGATGCCTCACTACGCCGCGTACATCGACAAGTACATCAGCAAGGGCAAATATCGCATCACGCTCACCGACAAGACGGGCGCGCGCTGGTTCGACGCGCAGGCGGCCAATTATTGCATGCACTTCAAGATGCGGAGCAAAGGCGGACACTTCGCGCCACTCGAAGGTGCGGTGAGACCGATGCCCGAACTGCTCACCATCCAGGTCGACATGTCGATGAAGATCGCGGTCTTCACGGTAGGCTGGACGAACATGATAGGCGAGTTCGAGGTCATCAACACGCCGCACGAGCGCGGCTGGTCGATGCACTTCGCAAAGGAGCCGGAGTGGCGCCTGCCTCCGACGGTTGGAACCCTGCTGAAGTCGTCGCTCCGACGTCCATTCCAGAATCCAGGAATTCCAGTGCGCGTGTCGATCCGGGACAATCCCGGCTCGCAGACAATACTCAACAGAAGGGGGATGCTGGTGGTGCAGGAGAGCGCGGTTCTTCGATTCCTCAATCGACTGAGTGGGACGGCGGTCGGAGATTTTCTCGGTCCGTCAGAGAGGGAGGCGAATCGCTTCAATGCCGATGCATTCAGGGCATTGAGAATAGATGTGGCTACACTGCTGCAATGAGAACAAACCCACTGCGAGAAGAGTAAGGTAGAAGGGGCGAGGTACTAGGTGCGAGGCATGAGGTAACGCGTACCACGTCGCGGTTCTACCTCCGACCTCGCACCTACCACCTCGCACCAGCAACCTAGCTCCCCTCGCAGTTAAGAATCTCCGCCCCACAGAAGAGCTCTTGTGGGTTGCGCACCCTTTGGCCGCGCCGAGATTTTATCCGAGCGAGCCCCGCGTCCGCTGTATAGATTCGCAATGGTAGGGGATTCCCGTGACGTGGCGCCCCTTCGACAAGTCAGATCGCGTGCTGCACGATACACCCGAGGCCCGAGATGATGTCATGACGATGACTGCGACGGACAATCTCGCAATCGCACGCCGCTACCTCGAAGCGCTCGAAAGTGGTGCTGAAGGCGGGACGCTGGCCGAGTTCTTCACCAAGGACGTGGTCCAGGAAGAGTTTCCGAACCGGTTGTCGCCGATCGGAGTTCACCGCGATCTCAAAGCGCTCCTCGACTCGGCCAAGAAGGGCAAGAAGGCACTCCGTGCCCAGAAGTACGACATCCTGAATTCGATTGTCGATGGAGATTCAGTCGCGCTCGAGGTTTTCTGGAGCGGATATCTTGCCGCCCCCGTCGACACTCTGCCTGCCGACTCGGAGATGAGGGCGCACCTCTCCATCTGGCTGGAGTTCAGGGACGGAAAGATCTGCCGGCAGCATAATTACTACTGCTTTGATCCCTGGTGGGTGTAGCCGCGGCGTCTAGATCGCGCGGCTTCGACGGGCATCCACAAAACTGAAGCGGGGAGCTGTAGGCCAAGTACGCTGGGAGCCGAGTAGCTTCTCCGGCGGCGTCGGCGCTGTTCGTCGCTGACTTGGGCGCAAAGTCCTCAAACCCGCGCGAAGTTCGGCGCGAGTGCGGTCGGTCCAGCTTGAACTGAAAACTGTCCACTGCGCATCTGACACCTGGGACCCGTTCAGTTCAGTTTGCGAACGCGACTCGAACACCGGGTCTATACAAACACAAACGCCGCAAACTCTATGAGTCTGCGGCGAATCTATTTTGGCGGTTGCCCGCCCAATCGTGCCACGCACGCCGTCATTGGAACTCTACGTCCTACCGATCGGCGGCGGGCAGCTAATCAATTTTCTAAAAGCAGTGGAGCTGAGGGGGATCGAACCCCTGACCTCTGCAGTGCGATTGCAGCGCTCTCCCAGCTGAGCTACAGCCCCGCGCGAACGCGACAGACTGTCCTCGAACCAGGTCGGGCCGATCCGTCGCACCGGATCAAAGCAAAAGCCCCGCGGAACAACGCGGGGCCGCTCTTAAATGAACCTAGCGGATCCGCGCCCAAAGTCAAGACCCCAATTCGGTCTCCAGGCCTGTAACTCTTTGCCCGACTTAATCATACAGGCCGGACAACATGGATAGGACGAGCATCCCCGAATATGGTAACACGGCGTGTTAGACAAAGCCACCCAGCTGGCATCCACAAAACCGAAGCAGGGAGCTCTCGGCTTTGCAGCTGATCGCTGAGTAGCCTTTCCGATGACGTTCCAGAGCCGCCCGGTCTACGTCTAGCTGCTCGCGAAAAGTGCGTCGATGGCGCGCGATCTGTGGACCGCGACAACCGTAACGCTTGTATGAGAGCTCCCGGCGATCAGCGTAGTTGGCTGCCGGCTCCCTGCTTCAGTATTCGATGTGCCAAGGCACCGGCCACCGACCCAGCCTACGATATATTCCCCCGGCATGTCGCTCTCTCTCCGTTTCCTCGGCACGTCCGCGTCCCGGCCAACGGTCGAGCGCAACGTCTCATCGATGGCGCTCGTCCGCGAGGGCGAGACGCTCATGTTCGATTGCGGCGAGGGCACCCAGCGGCAGATGATGCGCTACGGGATTAGCTTCGCGCTGTCCGACATTTTCTTTACGCACATGCACGCGGACCACATGCTGGGCGTGACCGGATTGCTTCGCACGCTCGCACTCCAGGGCCGAACCGAGCTGATGAATCTCTACGGCCCGCCCGGCTCTGAAAAAATGCTGTGGCGCGCGATCACACTCGGAAGCGAGAGGCAGGCCTTCGAGATCAAGGTGTTCGAGATCACGCCGGAGACACCGCTCAAGCGGAATGGATACTCGGTGATTCCCTTCACCGTCGAGCACGGTGACAGGCTGGCGATCGGATACCACATCGCCGAGGAGACGCGCCTTGGCAGATTCAATCCGGAGCTGGCGCGCGAGATGGGAATTCCCGAGGGCCCGCTGTGGGGAAAGATTCACAAGGGAGAGACCGTGAGTCTTCCCGATGGACGCACGATCCATCCTTCAGAGCTGGTCGGACCCACTCGTCCCGGAAGACGTATCGTGCTAACGGGTGACTCGCGTCCCTCCGAAAGCACGATCGCGACAGCGGCTGGCGCCGACGTTCTTGTTCACGAGGCAACGTTCGCGACCGAGGAAGCTCCGCGCGCGCTCGAGACCGGACATTCGACCGCGCGCGAGGCCGCTGAGGTCGCCGCCAAGGCCGGCGTGAAAAAGCTCGTGCTCACGCACGTATCCGCTCGCTACTCGCGCGATACGTCTGAGCTCGAGCGTGAGGCGCGCGAAATCTTTCCGGCGACGATCATCGCGCGCGACGGCCTCGAGCTCGAGATTCCCTTCGAGTCGACTCCGGCCGACTAACGCCTCTTCTGGATCATCGCGCGGTCGGTAGGTGAGGGAGTCCTCTGCGGGGCAGTGTCCTCGCACGCCCGCCGTTGGGGCGCGCAGGCGCGCCCAAACGGCGGCCTCTTGCTGCGGGTGCCCCTCCGAGCACTCCCTCACCTCCCTCCCAATCGAGATCTAGCGGGCCGCCCGTGGTTGCAAGCGGCGAGAAGCAATCTCGACTTCGGCGCGCACGCGCGCACACTGAGTGCGCCGAACCCGCGAGACTAAAAGTGCTGTGATACCCGACGGGAAGGAGGCGTGGGGTCCTCGTAGCGGCTTTCCAAAGCGAGCGCGAGGAGGAGACCCGCGACTGAGCGGAGCGAAGGAGCGCTGTTAGGGGCTCCGACCAAGCGAGCGTAGCCGCGAAGAGGATCCCACGCCGACTGACCGGCGCAGGGATCCAGAACAAATTAGGACGCGCGATCGACGCGCGTGGAGTTGTTCGACACGGGCATGGAGCGCCGAAACAGGAGTCGGAGCTTCTCGTCCGTGAGCGCCTCCATGATTTTGTCGGGCGCGACACGGGATGTCACACTGCGCGACTCCGGACCGCTCCAGATGTCCCAGGCGTAGCGGTCGAGGCGCGCGGTCTTGCCGCCCGGATGATGGAACACGATCATCGCGTTGCTCGCGCCCGGAACCTGGACCTCGACTCCCCAGTTCGTCCCGTCGGGACCCCTGAACGGCCTTATCTGTCTTGCCATGATTTCTCTAGTGAGATGTCAGCACCAGCGGCCGCATGCAGGCGCTGTCGCCCAACGAATCCGGCGTCGATCTCGTGCCAGTAAAGCACGCTCGGCTCTCCGAGTTTCCAGCAGTAGAAGACATCGCGCCCGTCGATCTGCCCACGAAAATCCACCAGCCCCGTGTCCATGCCTTTGCAGATGACGCCCAGATCGTTCAGCTCCGCGATGTAACCCTCGATGTCCCGGGCGAGCCGCTGCGCCTCGATCTGGAGAAGCTCCGCAATCGCATCGGGATGTTCGGGGCTCGATCCCACGGTCGCGAGCTCGAACTCCCGAACCTTGTCCTCCCAGGCTTCGTGATCGCGCACGAGGTCCGCGACGATCCGGCTCACCAGAGGCAGGGTTCGGTTGGCTTCTTCCAACGTGAAGGCTTTTTCCATGGCACCACTGTGAAGATACGCGGAAACTTGGTCAAGTGTCGGTAACTGACTACGAGAATACTAAAGCAGGGAGCTGCAGGCTTTGCAGCTCCAACGCTGGGAGCTCTCATACAGGAGTTATAGTTCGCTGGCCTGCAGATCGGGCCTTCGACAGCGTGACCGTTTGCAGCCAACTGGACCAAACGTGCACCTCTCGACGCCGCCGGATAAGCTTCCAGCTTGCAAGCTGCAAAGCCTGCAGCTCCCTGCTTCGGTTATGTGGATGCCAGTCGTCAGCGCCCCGTTCTTTCCTCCGAAATTCTCTCCTGGAGCCTTCTCTCTCTTCTCTCTTTCGCAGCATGGTACCGGCGAACCTCCTCGGGAGTCTCTGGCTTCAGCCGTGGAACAGGCACCGGTCTTCCGTTTCGATCGACGGCGACGAATGTCAGGTAGCACGAGTTCGTGTGGCGCCGAACTCCGGTGAGAAGATTCTCAGTCTCGACGCGCACGCCGATCTCCATCGACGTCCTGCCGACGAAATTGACGCTCGATTTCATGATCACGAGATCGCCGACGTGGATGGGCTCACGGAAATCCACGCGATCGACAGATACCGTCACGCACGCCAGACGCGCGTGCCGAATGGCCGAGACGGCAGCGGTCGTGTCCATCATCGATAGGACGACGCCTCCGAACACGTGACCGAGCACGTTGGCGTGCTGGGGCATCATGAGCTGCGCGGTCTCGTGCTGTGTCTCGCGAACCGGGCGCGCATCGTTGCCCCGCATTTCCGCGTTGCGCTCCTTGGCATTCAAACCCGCGTTGCCCCGTTCGCTTTTCGAGATTGCAGTGGGTTGCGCACCGCTCGAGCTTGCACTCGATGTTTTACTCGATGATTTGCCCGCCGATCTCGCCCGACTCACGTCTGACGCCCCGTCGCTCTCACCGACCTTGTCGTGTGCGGCGCCTTCCTCGACACCTGCTGGATTCGCTCTCCGTAGGCGGTCGCATCATTGAACGCGCGTGCCAGCGCGTGCCGGGTCTGCGCGTCAACCCGTGGCTTGTCGAGCCAGAATATCTGCACGAAGCTGGAGGAGACCAGTCCCAACCTCCACTCCCGTCCGCGGCGGTCGCGCAGCGACAACGAGTTCGCCTGGTGGAGCGAATCGTAGTGGGAGACGACGTCGTAGCCATCATGTCTCCACCTGCGATTGACGAGCCCACCTTCGCCCGCCGCTTCCTGAACGGTGGAGTCGCGGAGCATTCGATCGAGCGCGGCTGGCTTTCCATTCCGGAGGTCGATCACCGCGCGTGTCGTGTCGTCCTGGTCGTGATCGTCCCTGCGCTCGATTGAGAGGCGGTGCTCGAGCGCGATGTAGGGGCCGAGGACGTTCAGAATGTCCGTTTCGCCGACCGCCGTGATGTCGATGTCGTCTTCCGGGTCATCGTCGGGGCCGAGTAGCTGCGCCCGCGGGTGCTGGCGATGGTACTCTTCGGCGAGATGGACGATCGCGGTATCATCGTAGATGACGGCTGAGTCGCCCGTCGCGAGCTCGCGCCGGAACACCCTCTCTCCGCTCAGAAGCGCGCGAGGGAAGGAGCGATCAATCTCCCCGACGAAGATCTCATAGTAGCGTCCATCGGTGCGCGCGAGAATAAGCGGTGACCCGCGGATCTTGAGCCCCGAATTGTCGCTGCGGACCCAGTACGTCTGGTCGCCCAGGCTGGTCTTGCGCATCGTTGCCAAATATACCGTAACACTCAGAAAGCAGGTCTCGCCGTTTGCACACTCAACAGCCAGTTAATAGCCGTCGCTGAGCATCCTTGCGACCCGACTCGTGTCTGTGATTAGATTTTCTCCGTCCCCTGCCGACATCCCTACCGTAGAAGCATGCAATTTCAGAAGATCACCCTCGCAATGGGCGCGGCAATGACGGCGTCGGTGCTCGCGTGCACGGGCACGCACGAGGCATCCGCCGGAAACACCACTCCTGTGCCCACACCCGAGTCCGTATCCGTTCGGGCTGTCAATGCGAGCGCCGGGAGCATGCCGACTCCCGCTCGTGCAATCGCGGACACGCCGGATCGGCCAGTCGCCAACACGCCCGCGCGGGCCGTCGCCGACACCGACACTACGGTGCGGCGGGAGGTTCTGATCGGCAACCATCCGACTCCGCCGGTCCTCGACTCACTGATCAAGGGCACACTTCCAGCGCGCGGATTGTACGTCTTTCGCTTCGGCGCGAACACTCGTCGCCTCAAGCACCTCATCGGCATCGCCGATTCGACCGAGATCAACGCGCTCATCATCGACGTGAAGGACGAATTCGGCTTGAATTACGAGTCGAGCGATCCGATGGTGAAGAAGAACGCTGGCAGGCAGGTGAAGGCGCACAATCTTGGAGCTCTCGTCGATACGATTCGTGCCCATGGGATTCTGCCCATCGCGCGCATCGTTGTCTTCAAGGATTCAGTGACGGCCCGGAACAATCCGAATCACACCATCAGGAAGGCGGACGGGACTCCCTGGCACGACAAGAAGGGACAGACGTGGGTGAATCCGTACGCGAACGCGATCTGGGAGTACAACTTCCGCGTGGCTGAAGAGGCGATCAAGTTGGGGTTCGGCGAGATCCAGTTCGATTACATCCGATTCCCCGAGCCGTACAAGAGTCTGCCGCCCCAGGTATTTCCGGAGCAGCAGGGGCGGACAAAGCCGCAGGTCCTCTCTGAATTCCTCAGCGCCGCGCGCGAACGCTTCGCGAAGCTCGGCGTGAGAACGACGGCCGACATTTTCGGGCTCGTCACCACCGTCGGGGGCACGCTCGAGGTCGGGCAGAAGTGGGAGCCCATCGCGCAGTCGGTGGATGTCGTGCTGCCGATGGTTTATCCGTCACATTACCCGCCCGGCTCGTTCCAGCTTCCGCATCCCAACGCGGATCCCTACGACGTGGTCCACATCGCCGTCTCCCGC
>WNFQ01004139.1_pt1 | contig 11223 bp, 7 predicted proteins | sample 5400171 | NCBI WGS metagenome assembly WNFQ01 (sample SAMN13153356, study PRJNA577476) | soil metagenome | isolation source: 20 cm soil under Madrone tree | place: USA:California | collected 2016-06-14 | reverse complement strand
CCATGACGATGCCGCCAACCGATTTGCGAGCCGCAAAGAACCAGTTTGGGTGATAGAGGGGAATTGACGATAGCGCCGTGAGGTAGATGTCCGTAGCCTTGGCGTAGAGCGCCTTTCGCCTGGCTTCGTCGGCCTCACCGCGGGCCTGATTCAAGATTACATCGAGATCCTTGTTGCAGTACTTGTTGACATTCTGCGAGCCGGCGCAACTGAAAAAAGCGATCAGTGTCGGGTCCGGATCGGCACGGCCACTCCAGTTGCCGATATAAGCTTCGAAATTGCCATTCATATAACGCTCGATCGCCGTGGCCGGCTCCATCGGTAACAGCTTGACATCGAAGCCCGCCTCGCCCGCCATCGACTGCATGATCTGCGCGACACGGTTATCGCCAGCCGTGTTTTCGTACTGGAGTTCGATCGGCACCCGGGTCATGCCGGCGGCGGCGATCATCGCCTTGGCCTTCGCCACGTCGCGCGCCGGAATCTTGTGGGTGTGGTCGTAGAATGGAGACGACGGCGGGATCATCTGATTATCGGCCAGAAATTCGCCGTTGAAGGCGACGCGGTTGATGACGTTGCGGTCGATCGCCAGCTCAAAGGCCTGGCGGAGCGTCGCGTTCTTGCCGAGCGGCGTATCGGCCTTCGCTCCCGCGCCGACATTGAACATCAGATGGGCGACGGCAAGTCCCTGGCCGGAATGCAGGGCGAGGTTGGCGTCTTCACGCACGATTTTAAGGTCGGTCGGCGCGATGCGTTCGGCGATGTCAAGATCGCCGGCGCGCACCCGCGACAGCCGCACGGTTGAGTCAGGCACATAGTAATAGACGACCTCGTCGTAACCGATCTGTCCGGCATTCCAGTAGCCGGGGTATTTCTTGACGCGAATGAGGTCGCGCGACTTGCGCTCGACGAACTGGTACGGACCGGCGCAGATCGGCGCCGCCGCGAATTCGCCGACCTTCTCGCCGGCGGCCTTGGGCGACACCATCATGCCGGCACGGTCGCTGAGATTGGCGAGCAGCGGCACGAAGGGTTCGGACAGGTTGAACCTCACTTTGTCCGCCGCAAGCGCCTCGACGCTCGCGATCGGCGCCAGCTCGGCCTTGCGCTTGGAATCCGGCATGGTTTTCATGCGCTCGATATTGAACTTCACCGCGGCCGCATCGAACGCGGTGCCGTCATGAAAGGTGACGTTCTTGCGCAGGGTGAAGGTGAGCGACTTGCCGTCCGGGGCCCACTCCCAAGCCTCGGCGAGCTGCGGTACGATCTTGAGCTCGGGCGAGATATCGACAAGCTTGTCGCATAACGCCGCGAACACAAAGCGGCCGGTATAAGTGCCGCTGAGCGCCGGGTCGAGTGCATCGGGATCGTCCTGAAGGCCAACTCGCAGCGTCGCGGCCTGGGCCGAGACCAGAGCCAACGCGGTCATCGAAATTGCCGTCAACACCGTAGCTACACGCCTCATATGGGGCTCCCATGGCTTTGCCGTCGGACGACAAAACAAGCACGCCCGATTCTATTTGTAAATATTGCGAACAAACTACCCCGTATTTCGTAATATTCGAGAGAGAAATAGCACCTCTGCGGCTTTAAAAGCCACTTGACGCCATTCATCTCGGGATATTAGTTCGGCATCTTGACCAATTGGACTGGCCTCATGCAAGATTTTCCCTCCTCGCCCGTTGCGCGACAGCAATCCGTCCGCCTCGTGGTCGAGCGCCTGCTGCGGGATCGATCGGTCTCCCGCGCCGAAATCGCCCGCAGCACCGGCCTGTCCAAGCAGACCATCTCGGAGGTGATGCGCGAGCTTGAACGCGACGGCTGGGTGTACGAGGACGGGCAGATCCAGGGCACCGTGGGGCGTAGCGCCGTAACCTATGCGCTGCGGCCAGACGCGGCCTTCGTGCTGGGCATCGACCTCGGCGGCACCAAACTGCACGTCGCCCTTGCCGATTTGCAGGGCGTGATCGTCGCCGAGAGCATTGAAGCGACGGCGGGCGATGGCGGCGGCGCTGTCGTCGCCCAGATCGGGCGCATGACCGACGCCCTGCTTCAGCGCGCCGGCGTGTCCTCGCAACGGCTGCGCGGCGGCGTGATGGGAAGCCCCGGCATCATTGAACCGGCGTCCGGCGGCATCGTGATCGCGCCCAATATCGCCGGACTGGATAGCCTGGACGTGCGGGCCGCGCTGCGCGCGCGGCTCGGCATCGACATCGCCATCGAGAACGACGTCAATCTTGCCGCGATCGGGGAGCATTGGCGCGGCAACAGCCGCAAGGCCCGCACGTTCGCCTTTGTCGCCCTCGGCACCGGCATCGGCATGGGCATCTTCGCGGACGGCCATCTCATCCGCGGCGCACGTGGCGCGGCCGGCGAAGTCGCCTACCTGCCGCTCGGAGGAGACCCTTATGATGCGCGTGGCCAGCGGCTCGGCACCCTGGAGACCGCCGTCGGCAGCGCCGGCATCATCGAGCGCTACACCGGGCTCGGCGGCCCATCCGGCAGCACCGTGCGCGACGTCTTCGATCGACTCGAGACCGATGAGGCTGCGCGGATCACGATCGACGAGGTCGGCCGGATCGTCACGACCGCAATCCTGGCCGTGCATAGCATCCTCGATCCTGAAATCATCGTCATGGGCGGCAGCATTGGCGCGCGGCCCGAGTTGAAGCTCCGAATCGATGCGAATCTCGGACGCTGCACGCGCGAGCCGGTACGGATCGAACTCAGCGCACTCGGCAATCGCGCCACGCTGATCGGCGCGATCGGCAGTGCGATCGACCACGTGCATCGCTCGCTGTTTGGCATCGGCAAGGATGCGAGCCCGCTGGCGCTGCCCTTCACGGCTGCGGACGTCGCGGCATGAGACAGCACGCGCCGCAAATTGAGATTGCGGGCAATGCCACCGCCGTCGCGGAACGCGCGGCCGCGCGCGTCGTCGCCCGGCTGCGCGATCAGCATGCGGTCACGCTTGGTTTCGCGACCGGCGCGACGATGAGGCCGGTCTATGCCCGCCTCGTCGCCGCCATACGCGCCGGCGATGTCTCATTCAGGGCGGTGTCCAGCTTCAACCTAGATGAATATGTCGGCGTCGCGCCGCAATCGCCGGGAAGCTTCCAAGCCTACATGCAAGAGCATTTGTTTGGGCATGTTGACATGGAAGCCGGACGGGCGCGAATTCCCGACGGCATGGCCGGCGACATCGCCGCCGAGGCGGCGCGCTATGAGGCGCTGATTGCCGCTGCCGGTGGCATCGACCTGCTGCTGCTCGGCATCGGCGCCAACGGCCACATCGGCTTCAACGAACCGGGTTCGGATTTTGAGTCACGCACCCGCGAGATCAGGCTCGACGAAACTACCCGCCTCGCGAATGCCCGCAATTTTCCCTATCCCGCATCGGTTCCCGAGCGTGCGATCACGATGGGCATCGCGACAATCCTGGAGGCGCGCAGCATCCTGCTGATCGCAACCGGACCGGAGAAGGCGGCCGCCGTGGCAGCCGCAATTGACGGCCCAATCGCGCCGGCTTGTCCCGCCTCCGCGCTCCGCCTGCACGATAACGTCCATATCCTTTGCGACGAAGCGGCCGCCGCAGCGATCGCCAACCAGCCTCACAACAACAATCGGAGAACAGCATGAGCTGGCGGCAGCGCGATTTTATGGTGCCGGGACGCTCGCTGGCGGTGGGCGACCGTGGCATGGCCGCGACATCTCACCCCGCCGTCACGCTCGCCGCCGTCGACATTCTGCGCAGCGGCGGCAACGCGGTCGACGCCGCCATCGCCGCCATCGCGCTCCAGGGCGTCATCGACCCGCATATGACCGGCATCGGCGGCGACTGTTTTGCGATCTATGCTCCCGCCTCAGGCCAGCCTGTTGCAATCAACGGCTCGGGCAGAGCACCAGCGAAGGCCGAGCTCGGCTGGTTTCGGCAACAGAGGCTGGTGTCGATCCCTGACGATTCGCCCCATGCCGTCACCGTTCCGGGTGCTGTCGACGCCTGGTGCCGGCTTGCCGCCGATTATGGCTCGAAAGCGCTGGACGAGATTCTGGCGCCGGCGATCCGTGCGGCCGAGAACGGCTTCGTGATCCCGCCCCGCTCCGCGCTGGACTGGGCGCGCTATGCCGACCGCATAGAAAGACATCAGGCCGGCGTCCCGGTCTATCTGCCCGGTGGCGTTGCGCCCGGCATCGGCAGCAAACTCATCCATCCGGCGCTCGGCGCGACGCTGCGCCGAATCGCGCGCGAGGGACGCGCCGCGTTCTACGAGGGCGCCGTCGCCGAAGAAATCGTGGCAACGTTGAGGAAGCTGGGCGGGCTGATGCAACTTGAAGACCTTGCAAGCGCCAGAGCGGAGTATGTTGCGCCGATCGGCGCCGACTATCGCGATCATCTCATCTGGCAATGCCCACCCAACGGACAGGGCGTCGCAGCGCTGCTGATCGCCCGCATCCTCGCCGGCTTCGACATGGCCGACCCGGCGCTCGGCGAAGCAGACCGCATTCACCTCCTCGCCGAGGCGACCAAGGTGGCCTACCGGCAACGCGACGCGCTGGTCGCCGATCCGGCCTTTCATCCGCTCGATGTCGAGACGCTGCTGTCGGACGCCTCGATCACGGCATTGCGCGCCACCATCAGCACGAAGCGCGCCAGCGCCCCGGCGGACTTCGAGATGCCCGTCCATCGTGACACCGCCTATGTTGCGGTCGCCGACCGCGACGGCAACATGGTGTCCTTCATCAATTCGCTGTTCTTCGCCTTCGGCAGCGGCATCTACGCCCCTCGCTCGGGTGTGCTGCTGCAAAACCGCGGTTCGGGCTTCCGCCTCATCGAAGGCCATCCTAACGCCATCGCGCCGGGGAAACGTCCCTTTCACACCATCATTCCGGGCTTGCTCGCGAAGGATGGCAAACCCATCATGGCATTTGGCGTCATGGGCGGACAATATCAGGCCACGGGACACTTGCAGATCCTGAGCGGAGTGCTCGACCGCGGCCTCGACATCCAGCAATCCTCGGACGCCCCGCGCAGCTTCGCCTTTGACGGCACGCTGTCGCTCGAACCGACGGTGTCCGGCTCGGTTGCCGACGATCTGATCGCTCGCGGCCATCGTGTGACGTGGGCGGACGAGCCGCTTGGAGGTTTCCAGGCGGTGCAGATCGATTCCAACAGCGGCACCATGTATGGCGCGTCGGATCATCGCAAGGACGGCATCGCGCTGGCGGCGTGACCAGGATGGGACAAATAATGATGTCGGGTCGGACACCATGAGCGAGACGGCGGCGGACGCGCTTCTGTCGATCGAGCAGTTGACGCTGGCGCTGCCCGCCGACGCCGATCGAGCCTTTGCCGTCGAGGCGGTCTCGCTCACGCTGCACCCGCGGCAGATCCTTTGCGTTGTCGGTGAATCCGGCTCCGGCAAGACGGTCTGCGCCTCCGCTGTGATGGGCCTGTTGCCCAACGACATTCGACCGGTCGCAGGGGCCATTCGCTTCGAGGGACGCGATTTGCTGCAACTGCCGGCAGCAGAGTGGCGGACATTGCGCGGGCGGCGCATCGCGATGATCTTCCAGGAACCGATGACGGCGCTCAATCCGGTGATCAGGATCGGCGACCAGATCATGGAGGCGTTCGAGGCGCATGGGCACCTCGCGCTGGCCGAACGGCGCGCCCGCACGCGCGCGCTCGCCGAGGAAGTGGGATTGCGCGATCTGGAGCGGATCATCAACAGCTATCCGCATCAGTTGTCAGGCGGTCAGCGTCAGCGCGCCATGATTGCGATGGCGCTGGCGCTCGAACCATCGATCCTGGTGGCGGATGAGCCGACCACCGCGCTCGACGTCACCACCCAGGCGCAGATTCTCCGTTTGATCCGCGACATCCAGCAGCGGCGCGGCATGGCCGTTCTGTTCATCACCCATGATTTCGGTGTCGTCGGCGACATTGCCGACCGCGTCGCAGTGATGGAGAAGGGGCGCGTCGTCGAGCAGGGTTCGGTCGCGGATGTGCTCGAACGCCCGCAGCATCCCTATACGCGCCGGCTGCTCGCCGCGGTGCCTGGCCTGACCCCGCCGGTCCGCCCTGTGGTCGAGGACGCGCCGGTGGCCTGCGCGGCAACCGGGCTTGCGAAGACCTATCGCGGCAACGCCTGGTTCAACTCGCAGCGCGAGGTCGCGGCCGTGAAGAGCGTGAACTTCGAAATCCGGCGCGGCGAAACGCTCGGCCTTGTCGGGGAATCGGGCTCGGGCAAGAGCACGATCGGCCGGCTCGTGATGCGGCTCACCGATGCCGATGCGGGCGTCGTCCGCGTCGGCGAATTGGATTTCACCCAGGCCCGCGGGGCCGGTCTGCGGGCCGCCCGCAAGCAGATCCAGATGGTATTCCAGGATCCATTCACCTCGCTCAATCCGCGTCGCCGCGTTGGCCGGATCATCGCCGACGGGCCGATCGCTCATGGCGTCCCGGCGGCACAGGCCTTTGCGCGTGCCGACGAACTGCTGACGCTGGTTGGCCTCGACCCGGGCGCGGCGCAGCGTTTCCCGCATGAATTCTCGGGCGGGCAACGGCAGCGGATCGGCATTGCGCGCGCGCTGGCGCTCGACCCCGACGTGCTGGTGGCCGACGAACCGGTATCGGCGCTCGACGTCTCGGTGCAGGCCCAGGTGCTCGCGCTGCTCGAGACATTGAAAACGCGGCTGCGGCTGGCGATGCTGTTCATCACCCATGACCTCAATGTCGCGGCCCAGGTTTGCGACCGGATCGCGGTGATGCGCCTGGGCGAAATCGTCGAGATCAGACTGACCGCGGACCTGCTGAGCCGGCCCGAACATCCCTATACTCAGGCGCTGCTGGCCGCCATCCCCGGCCGGCAGCGCAAAGAGCCACCCATATCACCTGACGCGCCGCGCGACGACTTGCGCCATTGAAGGAGAGGTCTCTGACATGCAGATGCAGAAGGTCACGGAACTCCCGATTCTGCGCGTTGGCCTCATCGGCAGCGGCTTCATCGCCGCCTTCCATCTGCAATCCATGGTCGGCGTGCGCAACGTCAGCATCGGCGGCGTCTACAGCCGCTCGGTCGAGCGGCGCACGCGCATCGCGGAAAAGGCCCGCAGTCTCGGCCTTGGGCAGGCCCATGCGTTCGACAGCATCGAAGCGATGGCGATGTCGGGCGAGGTCGATGCGCTCTGGCTGCTGACGCCGAACGACACCCGCCTCGACATTATGCGCGAGATCCATCGTCTAACGAAGGCCGGCGCGCCTCTGCGCGCGGTCGCCTGCGAAAAGCCGCTCGCCCGCACGCTCGCCGAGGCGCGCGAAATGCTGGCGCTTGTCGAGGATGCAGGCCTGCTGAACGGCTATCTGGAGAACCAGTTGTTCTCGACCGCAGTGATGCGCGGCAAGGACATCATCTGGCGGCGCGCCGTACCCCAGGGCGGGCGGCCCTATCTGGCCCGCGCGGCGGAGGAGCATTCCGGCCCGCACGAGCCCTGGTTCTGGCAAGGCGAAAGGCAAGGTGGGGGTGTGCTCTCCGACATGATGTGTCATTCAGTCGAGGTCGCGCGCTTCATGCTGACCGCGCCGGGCGCAACCCGCGACACCCTGCGGCTGGTGAGCGCCAGCGCGACGACAGCCAACCTGAAATGGACGCGTCCGCGCTATGCGGCCGACCTGAGGACGCGGATGGGCATCGATTTCGCCAAACGCCCGGTCGAGGACTTCGCGCGTGGCATCCTTGCGATGGAAGACGCCGATGGGTATCAGTTGATGATCGAAGCGACGACGTCATGGGCCTATGTCGGCGCCGGCTTGCGCATCCAGCTCGAGCTGCTCGGCCCCGAATATTCGATGGAATTCTCGTCGCTCTCGACCGGTCTCAAGGTGTTCCTCTCACGCGCGGTCACCGGATCGGAGGGCGAGGATCTCGTCGAGAAGCAGAATGCCGAGCAGGGCCTGATGCCGGTGGTCGAGGACGAAGCCGGCATCTACGGCTATACCGACGAGAACCGACATATGGTGGAAGCGTTCAGGCGCGGCCTGAGCCCGGCGGAAACCTTTCATGACGGCGTCGGCGTGATGGAAATGCTGATGGGACTCTATCGCTCAGCGGAACTCGGCCAGACGATACATTTCCCCGACCCCGAACTCGAACACTACGTACCGTTGGTGGCCCGCTGACGGCAGGCGAGCTTCCGTATTCGAGACTTTCAGGGCAGATTTCGCAAGAAGGCTGGCTTCAGACCAATCGTTAAGCCGCCTGTGTTTCCAGGAAACGCTCGGCGTAATGGCAGGCGACGAGGCGGCCGTCGAGCGGGCGCAAGGGCGGACGCTGCGCGCGGCAGAGATCCGTCACATAAGGACAGCGGGTCGAGAAGACGCAGCCCTTCGGCGGATCGAGCGGCGAAGGCAACTCGCCCTTCGGCACGATCCGCCGGCGTTTGCGGCCAAGGCCCGGCGTCGCGTCAAGCAAGGCCTGCGCATAGGGATGCAGCGGCCGCGCAAAGATGCGCTCCTTCGGCCCGTGCTCCACTGTGATTCCCAGATACATGATCATCACGTCGTCGGCGATGTGACGCACCACGCCGAGATCGTGCGAGATGAAGAGATAAGCCAGCCCCAGCTCGCGCTGCAGATCGACCAAGAGGTTGAGGACCTGCGCCTGCACCGACATGTCGAGCGCGGAGACCGGCTCGTCGGCAACCAGCAGCTTCGGCCGCAACATCAAGGCGCGCGCGATCGCGATGCGCTGACGCTGGCCGCCCGAGAACATGTGCGGATAGCGGCCATATTGCTCCGGCCGCAGCCCGACCCTCGCCATCATGTCGAGCGCCTGCGCCCGCCGGTCCTGCTTCGAGAGCTTGGTGTTGATGATCAGCGGCTCTTCGAGTATGGCGCCGACGCGCTTGCGGGGGTTGAGCGACCCATAGGGGTTTTGAAACACGATCTGCACGGTGCGGCGCAACGTCTTCACAGCGCTGGCCGGAGGATTGACCGCATCGATCCCATCGAGCATCAGCGTGCCGGCGCTCGGCTTCTCGATGAGAGTCACAAGCCTTGCGAGCGTCGACTTGCCACAACCGGATTCACCGACTACCGCCAGCGTCTTGCCGGTTTCAAGCGCGAACGATACTCCGCCCACGGCCTGCAGATGCGCCGGGGCGCGGAACCAGCCCTGCTTGATCTCGTAACTGCGCTTGAGATCGGTGGCGATGACAAGTGCCGTCATGACACAGTCTCGCGCTTGAGGATCGGCGCCCCGCCGGCGCCGCCCCGATCGGCCGCGATGCGTTCGTCCCGTGTCGGATCGCCGAGCGGATAATGACAACGGATCAGGCCATCCATCCAGGGGCGCAGATCGGGACGCACCTCGTCCGTCAGCGGCGTCGCATAGACGCAGCGCGGATGAAACAGGCACCCCCGCGGCCGATCGTAAACTCCCGGCACCACGCCCGGAATGGTGGCGAGCCGTCCGCCGTCGCTCGCCTCCGGGCGTGCCGCCAGCAAGGCGGCCGTATAGGGATGCTGCGGCGACGCGAACAGGCTCTGCGTCGGGCGCTGTTCCATGATCTGGCCCGCATACATGACGGCGACTCGCTCGGTCGTGTCCGAGACCACGCCCATGTTGTGCGTGATGAGGATCAGCGCCATGCCACGATCGCGTTGCAGGGACAGCAGAAGATCGAGGATCTGCGCCTGGATGGTGACATCGAGCGCCGTCGTCGGCTCATCGGCGATCAGGAGCTTCGGATTGCATGCGATCGCCATCGCGATCATGACGCGCTGGTTCATGCCGCCCGAGAGCTGGTGCGGATAGGCCGACAGCCGGCTGTCCGGGGCCGGAATGCCGACTTGCTCGAGGAGTTCGACCACGCGCCGCCGCGCGGCCTTGCGATCCATCCCTTCGTGGATGTGCAATGTCTCGGCCAGCTGATAGCCGATCGTGAATGAGGGATTAAGCGATGTCGTCGGCTCTTGGAAGATCATCGCGACGTCCTTGCCGGTGAGCGCGCGCCGCTCGCGGTCGGGCAAAGTCTGTAGATCCCGCCCCTCGAACAACAGCTTGTCGGCCTCGACGCGCCCCGGATAGGGCACGAGTCCCATCAGGGCCAACATGCCGACGCTCTTGCCGGATCCGGATTCGCCGACGATCCCCAGCACCTCGCCTTTTTCGAGCGTGATGTTGACGCCATCCACGGCGCGCACCAACCCGTTTTGGGATGGAAACGCGACCGATAGATTTTCAATCTCGAGGAGCGGCATCAGATCAACTTTAATACCTTACCCAGATTCTCGGCCTCAGGAAGCAGGGCCACAACGGCGGTGCGTCCCCTCTCCCGTTGGCAGAGGTGAACTGAACATGTGGTGGCTTGTTCGACGCATCAGTTCCGCTTCAACAATGATCATGCGCTATCGCTTGAGCTTGGGGTCGAGCGCGTCGCGCAGTCCGTCGCCTAAAAGGTTGAAGGCCAGCACGGTCACGAGGATCGCCAAGCCCGGAAGCGTCACGACCTCCGCCAACATGGTTCCCCACTCCGGCAAGGGCGGTTGCGCACCGAGACCGAGAAAGCCGAGCGCGGCCGCGTCCAGGATCGCGGTCGAAATGCCGAGCGTCGCCTGGACGATCAGGGGCGCTGCGCAATTCGGCAACACCTCCTTGAACATCAAGCGGAGCCGGCCGGCGCCTGCGACTTTGGCCGCGGTGACGTAATCCTTCGAGACTTCGCTGATCACGGCGGCGCGCGCGATCCGCACGTAATGCGGCAGGAGCACGATCGCGACCGCTAGCATAGCATTCATCAGGCCCGGCCCGAGGATCGCAACGATCACGATCGCGAGCAAAAGGCTTGGCAGCGTCAACGTGATGTCCATCAGCCGCATGATCGCGATCTCGATCACGCCGCGGAAAAAACCCGCCACCAGACCGAGGATCGTCCCGGCGATCACCGACAACGTCACCACCGCGATGCCGATCAGAAGCGAAAGCCTCGCTCCATGGATGAGACGGGAAAGAATATCGCGGCCGATCGCGTCGGTGCCGAGCGGATAGGCGATCGATCCGCCCTGCTGCCAGAACGGGGGCTTGAGAAAGGCCGCATTGTTGGTGAGGATCGGGGAATGCGGCGCAACGAAATCGGCGAAGAGCGCGAGTAGAATCAGAACCACGATCACGACGAGGCCCGCCACGGCGCCGAAATTCGCTCTGAAATAGAACCAGATTTCCA
>WNFQ01004148.1_pt1 | contig 11225 bp, 9 predicted proteins | sample 5400171 | NCBI WGS metagenome assembly WNFQ01 (sample SAMN13153356, study PRJNA577476) | soil metagenome | isolation source: 20 cm soil under Madrone tree | place: USA:California | collected 2016-06-14 | reverse complement strand
GAGCATCGCGCGGTTCGCACCGCCGCCGGTCTCTTCGACGTGAGCCACATGGGCGAGATCGAGGTGACGGGACCCCAGGCGGCCGCGACGTGCCAGACGCTGACGACGAACGACGTGCGGAAGCTCGTCGACGGGCACGTGCAGTACACGCTGCTCTGCCGGCCCGACGGCGGCGTCGTCGACGACGTCACGCTCTACCGGCACGCGCCCGATCGCTTCTTCTTTTGCGTGAACGCTTCCAACACGGCGAAGGACCTGGCGTGGATCTGCGAGCACGCCGGCGGCGCGACGATCACCGATCGCAGCGCCGCGACGGCGCTCCTCGCGTTGCAGGGACCGCGTGCGGCGGCGATCTTGGCGCGGCTCACCTCGGCGCCGGTCGTGAGCGTACGATCGTTCCGCTTCGTCGACGATCGCGTCGCCGGACGACCGACACTGATCTCGCGCACCGGCTACACCGGCGAGGATGGGTTCGAGCTCTACGTCGCCGCGGAGGACGCGGAGCCGCTCTGGGGCGCGCTCCTCGAGGTGGGGGAGGGCGACGACCTCGAGCCGGTCGGGCTCGGCGCCCGCGACACCCTGCGCCTCGAGGCGGCGCTGCCGCTCTACGGCCACGAGCTCGACGACGCGACGACGCCGCTCGCGGCGGGGCTGACGCGCTTCGTCGCCCTCGACGGCGACGACTTCCTCGGCCGCGACGCGCTCCGCCACGAGCGCGAGCGCGGCAGCGCGCGGCGGCTCGTCGGTCTCGAGCTGCGCGGCCCCGGTATCGCGCGGCAAGGCTATCCGGTGCTCGCCGACGGCGCCGCGATCGGGCAGATCACGAGCGGGACGCAGTCGCCGACGCTCGGCAAGGCGATCGCGCTCGCCTACGTCGATCCCGCGCCCGCGACGCCGGACGCGGCGCTCGCCGTCGAGATCCGCGGCCGCGCGGTTCCCGCCGTCGTCGTGTCGACGCCGTTCTACAAGCGATCGCAGAGGAGGGGAGCATGAACATTCCCGAGGCATTGCGGTATTCGGAGGAGCACGAGTGGGTCGCCGTCGACGGCACGACCGCGACGATCGGCATCAGCGATTTCGCGCAGGACGAGCTCGGCGACATCGTCTTCGTCGAGCTGCCCGCGGTCGGCGCGACGTTGCAGCGCTCGAAGCCGCTCGGCGTCGTCGAGTCGGTGAAAGCCGTGAGCGACGTGTTCGCGCCCGTCGGCGGCACGGTGACCGAGGTGAACGGCGCGCTCGCCGATCATCCCGAGGTCATCAACGAAGACCCGTACGGCAAGGGATGGATGGTGCGGGTGACGCTCGCCGATCCGAGCGAGGTCGACGGCCTCATGACCGCGCAGCAGTACGGCGAGTTCATCGCCAAGGAGAAGGCGTAGCGATGCCGGTGCGTCGTCGTCGCGGCGGCGACGCAGATCGGCGGCGCGACCGCGGCGTGACGGCGCCGGCGGTAGCGGGTAGATGACGTAGCGGCATGCGCTTCACGCCTCATTCCGACGACGACGTCCGCGCGATGCTGGCGATGATCGGCGCCGGCTCGCTCGACGACCTCGTCGCGCACGTGCCGGCGGCGCTGCGCCAACGCGCGACGCTGCGCCTCGCGCCCGGTATCGACGAGCAGGCGGTGCGCGCCGAGCTGGCGAGCCTCGCGGCGGCGAACGCGCGTCCGGGAGCGCTCGTGTTCCTCGGCGCCGGCGCGTACCCGCACTTCATCCCGGCCGCCGTGGAGCAGCTCGCCGGGCGCGCCGAGTTCGCGACCGCGTACACGCCGTACCAACCCGAGGTGAGCCAGGGCACGTTGCAGGCGACCTTCGAGTTCCAGACCGCGGTCGCGGCGCTGACCGGGATGGAGGTCGCGAACGCCGGCATGTACGACGGCGCGTCCGCCGCGGCCGAAGCGGTGCTGATGACCCAGCGGCTGCGAGCGGGGAAGCCCGTCGTCGCCGTGTCGCGGGCGCTGCACCCGCAGTATCGCGCCGTGATCGCGACGTACCTCGAGGGGCTGCCCGATGCCGAGCTCGTCGAGGTGCCGTATCGTGACGACGGGACGACGGAGCTGCCGGCCGACTCGCTGCTGAAACGCGCGTCGTGCCTCGTCGTCGGCTACCCGAACGTCTTCGGCGCGATCGAAGACCTCGAGCGCACGGCGACCGCGGTCCACGGCGCGGGTGCGCTGGTCGTCAGCGCAACCACCGAGGCGCTGGCGCTGCCGCTGCTGCGGACGCCGGGCGGCGCCGGCGTCGACATTGCGGTCGCGGAGGGGCAGAGCCTGGGGTTGCCACTCGCGTACGGCGGCCCGGGCCTCGGGCTCTTCGCGAGCCGGCAGAGCTTCGTCCGGAGTCTCCCCGGGCGTCTCGTCGGCGAGACCGTCGACGCGCTCGGCCGCCGTGGCTACGTCCTGACGCTCGCGACCCGCGAGCAGCACATCCGTCGCGAGCGCGCGACCTCGAACATCTGCACCAATCACGGTCTCTGCGCGCTGCAGGCGACGATCTACCTCTCGCTGCTCGGCCGCCATGGCTTGCGTGCCGTCGCCGAACGCAACCTGCGCGGCGCCCACGCGCTCGCCGTGCGGCTGAAATCGATCGGCCGGCTGCGCTTCGCGGCGCCGTACTTCAACGAGTTCGTCCTCGAGGTGCGCGGCGCACGGCGACGCTGGGAGCGGGCGCTCGGCGACGGCGTCGTTGCCGGCCTGCCGCTCGGCGACTGGTACCCCGAGCTCGAGGAGTGTCTCCTCGTTTGCGCGACCGAGCTGCACGACACGGCGGCGCACGAGCGCCTCGCCGCCGCGCTCGCGAGGGGCGGGTGATGGCGCGGCCGAGCGATACGACACGTCACCGGCGGCGCGAGGCGCGCGTCGCCATCGGCGGGACGGAGGCGACCGCGTGAGCGAGCCGTCGGCGGTTCTCCGACCCGGGCTCCTTCCCGAGCCGCTCATCTTCGAGCGCGGCGCCTGCGGGCGCACCGGAGCGCTCGTCGATCCGGCGGCCGCGGGCGGCCCCGCGTCGACGGACGTCTTGCCGCCGGCGCTCCGCCGCGAGGATGATCTCGCCGGGCTGCCGGAGGTCGGCGAGCTCGACGTCGTGCGGCACTTCACGCGCCTCTCGCAGTGGAACCTCTGCGCCGCGACGACGCTCTACCCGCTCGGCTCGTGCACGATGAAGTACAACCCGCTGATGAACGAGGCGGTGGCGCGCTTGTCCGGCTTCGCCGATCTCCATCCGCTGCTCCCCGCGAGCTGGACGCAGGGGGCGATGGAGCTCATGGCGCGGCTCGCCGACTTCCTGCGCGAGGTGAGTGGTCTTCCCGGCGTGACGCTGCAGCCGGCGGCGGGCGCGCACGGCGAGCTCACCGGCATGAAGATGATCCGCGCCTACCACGTCGAGCGCGGCGACCCGCGCCGGCGCGTGCTGATCCCGGCGAGCGCGCACGGCACGAACCCCGCGAGCGCGGCGCTCTGCGGCTACGGTGTCACGGAGGTGCCGGCGAGCCGCGAGGGTATGCTCGACGTCTCGACCGTGCGCCGCCTCCTTGCGCCGGACGTCGCGGCGCTGATGGTGACGAATCCGAACACGCTCGGGGTCTTCGAGCGCGACATCGCCGCGATCGCCGACGCCGTGCACGACGCCGGCGCGCTCGTGTACTGCGACGGCGCCAACATGAACGCGCTCATGGGCGTCGCCAAGCCGGGCGACATGGGTGCCGACGTGCTGCAGTTCAACCTCCACAAGACGTTCTCGACGCCGCACGGCGGCGGCGGCCCGGGCGCGGGGCCGGTCGCGGTGTCGTCGCGGCTCGAGGCATACCTGCCGACGCCGCGTCTCGTCCGCGACACGAGCGGGTGGCGGTGGAGCGACGACTTCCCGCGCGCGATCGGCCGCGTGCGCTCCTTCCACGGCAACTTCGGCATGCTGGTGCGCGCCTACTGCTACATGCGCGCGCTCGGCGGCGACGGCCTCGCCGACGCGACCGCGAAGGCGGTGCTGAACGCCAACTACGTGCGGGCGCGTCTCCAGGCCACGTACCCGCTCGCGTACGCGACGCCGTCGCTCCACGAGTGCGTGTTCAGCGACTGCGACCTCGAGCCGACGGGCGTCCACACGCTCGACGTCGCGAAGCGCCTCCTCGACTACGGCTTCTACGCGCCGACGATCTACTTCCCGCTCGTCGTCCCGGGCGCGATCATGATCGAGCCGACCGAGACGGAGAGCAAAGAGACGCTCGACGAGTTCGTCGCCGCGCTCGAAGCGATCGCCGCCGAGGCGCGCAGCGACCCTGAGATGGTGAAGAACGCGCCGCACGCGACCTTCGTCGCCCGCCTCGACGAGACGCGCGCGGCGCGCCGCCCCGTTTTGCGCTGGACGCCCTCGGAGCGCTGACGCGAAGGGCATGGGACCACGGCCGGCGCACTCAGCGACCGGTTAGCGCCTCGTTCGCGGCGTCGCATCGCGGACGACGCCGTGCGTAGCGCGGGCCCGCCGCACATCCTGTTCCTGTTGTCGCCGGCGAATCTCGGAGGCGAACGGGCGCGGCTCGTCTTCAATCCCGAAGCGCGCTTCGAGCTCGCCGAGCGGCTCCGTTCGCCGGCCGGAGCGCCGCTCGCGGCGGTGTTCACGTTTCTGAGCGGCCTCTACTTCCGCGGCAAGATCGCGTATGCCGAGACGTTCGGCCGTCCGCCGCCCGGTTTGTCAGGCGGCCTCGTGATCAGTCCCGCCGCGGGGTTGCGCTTTCCGCACGAGCTCGTCACGCTCGACCGCCTCGCCGAGTGGTCGCAGGTCGCGATCGACGCGGCGAACCCGCGCTTCACGCGCCCGCTCATCGCGCACGCCGCCGCGCTCGACGAGGCGCACGGTGCGACGACGCGCGTCGTGCTCCTCGGCAGCGTCGCGACCGACAAGTACGTCGAGCCGCTCACGAAGGTCTTCGGCGAGCGGCTGCTCTTTCCGCCGGACTTTGTCGGCCGCGGCGATATGAGCCGCGGGGCGCTGCTCATGCGCGCGGCGCGCGCCGGCGCCGAGCTCGCGTACGCGCCGGTCGTCGGCGCGACGCGCCACGGACCGCGCGCGCCGAGCGTCGCGCAGAAGCGGCGCGACCCGCCGCAGCGGGTCGCGCCGCCGCGCGATGCGACGCCGGAGGTCGTGATCCTCGTCGGGCTGCCGGGCACCGGCAAGACGACGTTCTTCGAGCAGCGCTTCGCCGCGACCCACGTGCACGTGAGCAAGGACCGCTTTCCCAACAACCGCCGTCCCGCGCGCCGGCAAGCCGAGCTCATCGACCAGGCGCTGGCTGCGGGCCGGTCGGTCGTCGTCGACAATACGAACGTGACCGTCGCCGAGCGTGCGCCGACGTTGGCGGAAGCGCGCGCACACGGCGCCCGCACCGTCGGCTTCGTCTTCGACTGTACGACCCGCGAGTGCGTCGCGCGGAACGTGACGCGGACGGGGCGGACGCGCATCCCGAACGTCGGGATCTTCGCCGCCGCGAAACGCCTCGTGCGTCCCGTCGAGCAAGAGGGGTTCGACGAGCTGTTCGTCGTCCGCCCGCTTCCCGGTCCCAGCTTCGACGTGCGACGCGCCTGACGACGGGGCCGTGCGCGTCAGCCGCGCGCGGCGGTGTACACGAGTTGCGGGTCCTCGACGCCTTTCAGCATGCGTCGGCCGGCGGCGTCGAAGCGAAACGGGGCGCCGCGCGCGCCCTCGACGACGGCGGGCGTGACGAGGATCTCGCGCGGCACCGCGAGGTCGCCGATGCGCGCGGCGAGATTCACGACCGGGCCGTAGTAGTCGCCGCCGCGCATCAGCGTCTCGCCACGCGCGAGGCCGCCGCGCGGCCGCACGACCGCGTCGTCGGCGAACGCTTCCATCAACGTGAGCGCGATGTCGCAGGCGACGTCCGCCCGCGGCGCGACGAACATGACCGCGTCGCCGATCGATTTCACGACGCGCCCGGCGCGACTCGCGGTGACGTCGCTGGCGAGCGCCTCGAAGCGCTCGACGATAGCCCCGAGCTCACTCGCCGACAGCTGGCGGGCGAGCGGCGTGAAGCCGACCAGATCGACGAAGCCGACGGTGATCGCGACGAGATCGCCACGCTCGCCGCCGGTTGCCGCGCGCTGGCGACGCGTCGCCGCCTCCAAGTGGGCGCGCAGCATCGCTTCGAGTATGCCCGGCAGGATGCCGATCGTCTGCGTCGCGGCGAGGTTCGCCTGCGCCATCGCGAGCGGCGAGGCGTGTGTCGCGCGCGCCGGGAGCTCGACGTTGACGATGAAGAGCGCGATCGCTGCGTCGGCGATGCGCGCGAGCGACGAGCCGAGGACGCGGGTGAATTGCAGGATCGCGCCCTCGCCGAACATCGATGCGGCCAGCGCGAACTTGCGGAAGCTCTCGACGTCGGCGGCCGTGCACACGGCCTCGCCGGGCGCGGCGGGTGGGAGGCCCGACGCGAGGCGCATCCGCTCGACCGCGCTTGCCGAGACGCCCGCCGCCCGGGCGGCTTCGGCGATGGTCATGCGTTCGCCGGGGCGGATCGTGAGGTCGCCGGCGAGCGTGATGAGGCGCGCTGCGGTGGCAAACGCGGTGAGCTGCGGCAACGTCAGGCCGCGATCGGCGAGCCACGTGAGCAGCGCGAGGCGATCTGCAGCATTGTCGGCCGCCGGATCGTAGAGCCCTGCGGCTGCGAACTCGTCGGCGCTGATCGGCATGGTCGCGCGCGCTACAGCAGCCCGACGCTGAGACGACTCTCGATGCGGCTCGGCGTCCCGCCTTGGCCGGGCTCGAACGTGCGCAGCTGCGCCGCGAAGACGAACTCGTACTCGCCGGCCGTGTTGGCCGCTGCCGGCGGCGGATTGTTGTCGAAGGCGGCGGTGTTGATCGCCTCCGACAGGGTGTCGTCCATGCTGGCGCTGCCAGAGTGGTTGTCGAGCCGCACGGATTTGAGCTTGCCGCCGTGGTCGAGCACCACGTGCATCTCGACGACGTCGTGCGCGGTCAGGATCTGCTGCAGCTGGAGGGCGCGCTGGCGGAGAATGAGATGCTGGAACACGCGCTCGCCGATGCGGCGGACGAACGGGGCGAACACGTTCGCCTTCGTATTCAGCAGCGTGACGTCGCCGCGCTGGATGTCGGGAAGATAGTCGAAGGTGCCGCGTCGCCCCGGCAGGCTCCACTCGGGCGCGACGGGCGGCACGGCGAGCGCGAGGCGGCGACGGCCGGCAGCCGCCGGCTTCTCGTCGTCCGCGGCGCGTTTCGCCTCCGCGGCGCGATCCTCCGCGCGCTGCGCGCGCACGAGCTCGTCGGTCGGCACCAATAGATCTTCCAGCGCCGGGGCCGGGCGCCGCGCCTGCTTCGCCTTCGCTGCGGCATCGTCGTCGGCGTCGTCGCGCGCCTCCGCGCGCTGGCGGTCGCGCGCCGCTTCCGCCTTGTGCGGCGCCTGCGGCGGTTGCGGCGCTTGCGCCGGGACGGGCGCCGCGGGATGGGGCACGCCGGGATTGACGGTTTCTTTGAGGACGGTGTTGTCGCGATCGCTCTCGAACCGTGTGTGATCGGGAGCGCGATCGTTGATCTCATCGGGTGGCGCGACCATCTGCGGCTGCGGTGCAGGCGCGGCCGGCGCCAGCGGCGCCGCGGGCGCGGGGACGCTCGCGGCCTGCGGCGGCGTCAACAGCGCCACTTCGATCGGCGCCTCGTCCGTCACCGCCTGGCCCTCGGGAATGTGGACGAGGATCAGCGCCGCCGTGTGCAGGAGGAGCGACGCGATGATCGCGAGCAGCAGCGAGCGGCCGGAGCGCATCAGCACGGGATTGTAGCCGCTCGCGGCGCGAGAGACGACGGCGGCCGAGCCCCTATTGCGGCCCCCGGAAGGGTTCCCCTATAGTCCGCAATGACCGCCGCGCTCACGCGGTGCGGGAGAAACGGATGTTCGGAATGGGACTGCCGGAGCTACTCGTCATCCTGGTGATCGTGCTGATCATCTTCGGCGCTGGCAAGCTCCCCGAGCTCGGCGAGAACCTCGGCAAGGGCATCCGCAACTTCCGTAAGGCGACGAGCGAGCCCGACGCCATCGACGTCACCCCACCGAAGCCCGGTTCCGGCCCTGGTCCGGCGGACTCGACCCGCGACCCGTCGAACGAGCAGTCAACACGCGGGAGCTGAACTCCCGCAGGTCGCGCGGCGGCTCGAGAAACACGATCGTGAACTCGACGCTGCCGCCGGGCGCGACCGCTTGGCGGGCATCGAGATTCTGCAGCAGCGCGATCTCCGACTCCGAGAGGTCGCGGAGCTTGAGCGTCGTGCGATTGCCGGTGCTGATCACCTTGCGGGTGACGGTGCCGGTCGCGGTGTAGAGCTCTCCCTGCACCTCGATGCGCTCGACGGGCAGCGGCGAGTTGTTGATCGCCTTGCCCGAGATCACGAAGATGCGGCGGCCGGTGCGCAGCTGCTGGTAGCTGCCTTGCACCTCGGCGAGCGTGATGCGGCTGCTGAGCGCCGGCTCGGCGGCGAGTCTGCCGCCGATGAGCGGGATGCGCGCCAGCCAGGCCTCCGCCCGCTCGGGATTGGCGCGAACGAAGAGCGCGAGCAGCGCGAACGCGGCGACGAGGACGACGAGAAGCCGTGTCGCTGCATGCGACGCGCGAATCCGGGCCGAAGCGCTCATCAGGGCCTCCATGTCGAGGACGCGCGCCAGCGGCGCGTCGCGATGGATGACGGCGGTGTCTGCCACCCGCGCTGCCGGATTCGGCGCGATGCTGCTGCGGATGTCAGCGAGGACGTCGTCATCGGCGTCGTCGCGGATCACGTCCTCGTCGAGCGTGACGGTGCGGCGCTCGGGACCGCGGACGTCTTCGTCGAGCAGCTGGCTGAGCTCGTCGTCGCCGAGCGCGAAATCGTCAGCGCCCGATGCCGACAGGGTATCGCGGTCGATCACCCGCTCGTCGGCGTCGGGGGAGAGCTGCGGTGACGGCTGAATCGTCGGCGCCGTGATCACGGCGGGCGAATCGCTGGTCGGAGCGCCGTCGCTGGCATCGACTGGCCGCGTTTCGGCGGCGTCGACGGGAGGCGTGTCGCTGTCACGTGGGGAAGACGATGCGGCAGCCGACCGGCGCGCCTTCGCGCCGAGCGCGGCGCGCGGCGGATCGTGAACGATGTCGCGCAGTGGTGCGATCGTGTCCGGCGCCTGCGAGACCGAGCCGACGTCGCCCGCGGCCGCTCCGCGGCGCGGAAAAATGAACTCGAGGTTGTCCGGCGCCGGCGGCGCGCTACGGGCCTTGCCGCCGCCGCGTTCCGCGGGCGGCGGCGCGCCGGGAAACTGCGGAAACACCTGGTGGCAACGGCCGCACTTGAACGTCGGGTTGTCCGTCGCCGAGGGATCGCCGACGCGCCATCGCGTCGAGCACCGCGGGCATTGAATGATCATACGCGCTCTCCACCGCTCCACCGCCGCCAGCCACCGCCGGCGCGCCCCGCTCCGTCACCTCGACGGAGCCAATGCGAAAGGGGGGACTTGAACCCCCACGGGTTTTACCCCACAGGATCCTGAATCCTGCGCGTCTGCCAATTCCGCCACTTTCGCAGAGGCACGACGCCTAACAGCGCGCGGCGCGACCGTCAACTCGCGGCGGCTACCGCCACGCCGGGCACGAGCGTCAGCACCGCGATCTCCCGCGGCACACCGACGCGCACCGGCTGCCCGCTCGTCCCGAGACCGCGGCTCACGTGGAGCCACGACGCGCCATCGCGGAAGAGGCCCGCGTCGAAGCGCGTCATCAGGAACCGCGCGGCGTTGAATCGCGGCAGGCCCGGCATCGCCACCTGGCCGCCGTGCGTGTGCCCCGCGAGCAGCAGCGGGACTCCGGCGGCCGCCGTGGCAGGGAACACGTTCGGCCGATGCGCGAGAACGATCGCCGGCTCTCCGGCCGGCACTGTGGCGAGCACCTCCGGCAGCGCATCGGCGGCCTGCGACCGCGATCGGTCCTCGAGACCGACCACGTGAAGCCGCGCGCCGCCCACCTCGACCGACGTTGCCTCGTCGCGCAAGAGCCGCCACGACGTCCAGCGACCGAGCGCCTCGGCGATCCGATCCGCGCCGGCGATGCGGTCGTGATTGCCGAGGACCGCGAACACGCCGTGGCGCGCGGTGACTCGCTCGAGCTCCGGGATCCACCCCTCGAGGTCGGCGACCGGCGTGTCGACGATGTCGCCGGTCACGCACACGAGATCGGGCTCGAGGGCGGCGACGCGGTCGAGCGCCTGCCGGAGCGCTGCGCGATCGGCGAGCGGACCCAGGTGCAGGTCGCTCAGGTGGACGACGCGAAGGCCCGCGAGTGGTGAGGGTAGACCGCCGACGGCCACGTCGAACCGGGTGACGGCCAGCCGACGGTAGCCCCACACGTAGCCGTGGGCGATCGTCGCCATCGCCAGCGCGACGAGCGGCACCGGCCTCGGCCGGCAGGCCGCCGAGGCGGACCAACGCGATCCAGAGACCCGCGAGGACGAGGAAGACGCCGGCGCCGGCGGCGGCGGCGAACCCGCCGGCCATGATGATCCGTGCCGGGCGGTCGATGATTGCCGGCAGCCTCGTCTCGCGCTCGAAGACGCTTGCCGCGAGCCGGTTGAGCACCGCCAGCGCGGGCAGCATGAGGAGCTGGGGAGCGGCCGGGAGGGCGCGAAACGCGGGCACGAGCCAGCAGGCGAGGATCCACTCGCCGACGGCCCAGGCGATCGCGAGACTCGTGAAGAACCGGCGAAACAGCAGCTGATCGAGCATCCCTCGGCCGATACCCATGCAAAACCCGCGCACAGGAGTGCCTTCTCGGCCGGACACGGGGACGCGCACCGGCCCACCATACCTAAGAGGCCACGGACGTGGAAGGTGTGGCGTTTTTGACTCGCCTGGGGGCTTTGGTATCTGTCGTCGATGCGCCTCGCAAAGGGCTACGAGCCGCGGGCTGCCGAGGCCAAATGGTACGCCGTGTGGGAGGAAGGCGGCTACTTTCGCCCCGAGAGTGCCCGCGATCCCGGAGCGGCGCCCTTCGTCATGGTCATCCCGCCGCCCAACATCACGGTCTCGCTCCACATGGGGCATGCGCTCAACTGCACGCTCCAGGACATCCTCGCGCGCTACCACCGTATGGACGGCAGGCCGACGCTCTGGCTGCCGGGCACGGACCACGCGGGGATCGCGACGCAGGTCGTCGTCGAGCGAAAGCTCGGCGGCGCCGACGCCCGGCG
>WNFQ01004117.1_pt1 | contig 11225 bp, 9 predicted proteins | sample 5400171 | NCBI WGS metagenome assembly WNFQ01 (sample SAMN13153356, study PRJNA577476) | soil metagenome | isolation source: 20 cm soil under Madrone tree | place: USA:California | collected 2016-06-14 | reverse complement strand
ACCACAAGGAAGTCCGTGGTCCAATAGCCCATCGCCTGCACTGCGCCGAGGCCGAACACAATGCCGGTCCAGTGCATGCCCATCGGATTATCCTGAAAGCGGCCAAGCGTGCTCCACGCGTGAGTGTAATCCTGGCCTGGGAAATTCTGCTGAATGCGCGCGACCATGCCCTTCCATCCGCCCGTTTCGATCAGACCGAGAATGGGGATCAGGAGCGCGCCGAACCAGATCAGGAAAAACTGCAGAACTTCGTTGAAGATGGCGGAAAACAGCCCTCCGGCAGCCACGTAAATGCCGACTGTCAGCGATGACACCCAGATGCTGAAATTGATGTTCCACCCAAGGACCACCTTCATCACCACGGCCATGGCATACATGTTCACGCCGGACATGAGGATGGTCATGATCGCGAAGGTGACGGCGCTGAGCGCGCTCGTCGCCGAACCGTAACGCAACTGCAGGTAACCCGGAACCGAGTGCGTCTTTGAAATGTAATAAAAAGGCATCATCACGATGCCCAGAAACACCATGGCGGGAATGGCGCCAATCCAATACCAGTGTGCGGCGAGAATGCCATACTGGTAGGCGGATCCTGCCCAGCCGAGCAGCTCCAGAGAACCAAGGTTGGCCGAGACAAAAGCCAGCCCTGCCACCCACGCGGTCATCTCGCGGCCGGCCAGGAAGAAGTCCTCGCCAGTTTTGGCGAAGCGCTTCAGATAAAAGCCGATTCCCAGCACCAGAGCAAAATAGAAAGCGATGATGACGAGATCCACTGCGGATAGATGGACCAGAGTTGTCGGCGCAGTCGACGCCATCGCTGCGATCATTTTTTCTCCTTGGGCTGCCCGTAGGTTGCTCTCGACTCCCGAAAACTCCATTTGTGATTCAAAAACTCTTTGCGGCCCCGGCGCCGCCTCCCTAGGAACGATCGAGATAGTGAAGGTCGCCCGTTTCGCGAAGGCGATTCGCCGCGCTCTCCGGCGTAACGTCGCGCTGGGGGGAGCCGAGCAGTTCGTAACCTACCATGAATTTTTGAATCGTGGCGGAGCGGAGCAGAGGCGGAAAGTAGTGCGCGTGCAAATGCCATTCTTCGTGGGCGCTGCCGTCCGTGGGCTTTTGGTGGAATCCCATCGAGTACGGGAACGCCGCCTCGAACAAATTGTCGTAGCGAATGGTGATGCGGCGCAGGATGTCGCCGAGGAGATCGCGCTCTTCCCCGCTAAGTTGATCGACCGAAGCAATATGGCGCTTGCTCAGCACCAGCGATTCGAATGGCCAAACCGCCCAGAAAGGCACAACTACAGCAAAAGCATCGTTCTGGCAGACGACGCGCAGGTTCAACTGCAGCTCCAACTTCAAGTAGTCGCACAGCAGGCAGGAATGTTTTTGCGCGTGATACTCCCGGAAAGACGCCAGCTCCCGAGCGGGAAGGTTTGGCAGCGAAGCATTCGCCCAAATCTGGCAGTGCGGATGAGGATTGCTCGCGCCCATCATCTCGCCGCGATTTTCGAAAATCTCCACGTGATTGATCCAAGGAATTTTGCCGAGCGCGACATACTGCTCGACCCAGGCATCCACGACTCCGCGCAACTCCGGGAGGCTCATTCGTGGAACGGTGAGATCGTGCCGAGGAGAAAAACACATCACGCGGCAGATTCCCTGCTCTGACTTTCCTACCAGCAGGCTACTCGAATCAAATTGCAGAGACCCGACGTCCGGAAGCATAGCGGGATAATCATTGTCAAAAACGTAGGTTCCCGAATACCGCGGCGTCTGCGTCCCGCCTGCGCGCCGATTCCCCGGGCACAAGTAACAGTTGGGATCGAAAGTAACTGCGGGAGGTTCGTGAAGCTTCTCCACTTTGCCCAGCCACGGACGCTGCGTCCGATGCGGCGAGACGAGAATCCATTCTCGCAGCAGCGGATTGAATCGCCGGTGGGGAACTTTGTTTAGCTCGTCGAAACTCATGGGGAACGCCAAAGCTTGAAGGTTTTTAGCAATTGGCTGCGGTTCCCTTCTCCGCTGGTTCCTGTCAATCGGCGCGCTTGTTCTCTTCGAGCGCCAGTTGCTGCGCGCCTTCGGACGCCGGAGAAACGTAAATCTCAGGAGTCAGACCGGTCTTGGAGGAGTATTCCTCGGCCACGTCCTGCTTGAAGTTGCTCACCGCCGCGGACTCTACCAAATTGACGGTGCACCCGCCAAATCCTCCGCCCGTCATCCGCGCGCCAATGAGGCCGGGCTGCGCCATGGCAATTTCCACCATCAGGTCGAGTTCCTTACAGCTGACCTCGTAATCATCCCTCAGACTCCGATGCGAATCCTGCAACAAGGCCCCGAGGGCTTTGCTATCGCCCCTGTGTAACGTCTTGACGGCGCTCTTCACACGCTCGTTTTCCGTGATGACGTGGCGGCACCGGGCAAACACCTTCGGCGAAAGTTTTTGACGATGAGCTTCCAACTGAGCAAGCGTCACATCACGAAGCGCGCGAACCTCCGGGAAAGCAGTCCGCAAATTTCGGACGCCTTCTTCGCACTCCGCTCGTCGCGCATTGTACTCGCCGGAAGCCAGTTCGTGCTTGACCATCGTGTTGCACATCACTAATTGGACGTTCGCGGGAAGCTTCACGAGTTCGTACTCCAGCGAGCGGCAATCCAACATGAGCGCGTGCGAAGCGCGCCCGTGGCAGGAAACAAACTGATCCATGATTCCTACGCGCGCACCCACGAATTCGTTCTCCGCCTTTTGGCAGAGTTGTGCGAGTTCCGCGCGATCAACGGCCAGCCCGCTCACGCTAACCAACGCAAGCCCAACAGCAACTTCAATCGCGGCGGAAGAGCTCAATCCCGCGCCCAGCGGAACTTCGCCCGCGATGTAGAGATTTGCTCCGGTGAGCGGCTTTCCCGCCTGGGGCATTACCCACGCCACAGCCAACGGGTAATTTGACCAGTGCTTCTTCCCCAAGGGCGTCAAGGAATTGAGGCTGGCCTCAACCGTTTCATTGAAATTCTCGGAATAGATCGCCACCTTGCCGTCTTTGCGAGCAGCAGCCGCCACCCAGCAGTAGAACTCAATCGCGGCCGGCAGCACGAATCCATCGTTATAGTCGGTGTGCTCGCCAATCAGATTCACTCGGCCAGGCGCCCGGTAAATGTTCGCCGCCGTGCCAAAGCGTGCCTGGAAGGCTTCCAGAAGTTGGAGGGGCGTTTTCAACGATGGCTATTGTCCCAGATTTGCTTTGTCTTCAGCCTGAGAATTTGTGAGCGAAAACCAGGGAGTCCAGAGCACCTTGGGAGTTGCAGTCGGTTGCGATACCCTTCTGTTGCGCCTAGCGGCCAATGGCATGCGGGCGCGGAAATATGAGTCCCAAAGCCTTTCTCTCACGACGTGTTGTCACACCCCAGGGAATAATTGCGGCGGCGGTGTTCGTTGAAGACGGACGAATCCTTGATGTTGTTCCGCCTGATCAACTTCCCCCGCAGATTTCCGTGGAAGACTTTGGCGACGCCGCCATTCTGCCGGGGCTGGTCGACTCTCACGTTCATATAAACGAACCCGGCCGCACGGAGTGGGAAGGATTCCGCACCGCGACCCGCGCCGCGGCCGCCGGCGGTTACACGCTGCTGGTGGACATGCCGCTGAATTGCTTGCCGCCGACGACGACCGTGGCTGCGCTCGAAGCAAAACGCAAAGCCGCGAGCGGCCAGTGCCACGTGGATTGGATGCCATGGGGCGGAGTAGTGAGCGGCAACCAGGAGCACATCGAAAATCTGGCGGCCGCAGGCGTGCCGGGATTCAAATGCTTCCTCATCCATCCGGGCATTGACGGCTTCACCATGGTCGACGAGAAGGAGCTGCGCGCAGCCTTGCCGCATGTGGCGCGGACCGGCTTGCCGCTCCTTGTGCATGCAGAACTGCCCGGGCCCGTGGACGTGGCGACGCACCGATTAGCGGAGGCGGACTGGAGCGAGTACGCGACGTATCTGCAATCGCGGCCGGATGAGGCGGAGCTTTCCGCGATCCGCTTAATGTTTTCTCTCTGCCGCGAATTTCATTTCCGCTTGCACATTGTGCATCTGGCGACCAGCCAGGCTTTGGACATGCTGCGCGCCGCCAAATCAGAAGGTCTGCCCGTCAGCGCCGAAACTTGCCCACACTATTTGCATTTCTTTTCCGAAGAAATCCCGGACGGCCAGACGCTGTTCAAATGCGCCCCGCCGATTCGCAGTCGTGAGAATCGCGAAAAACTTTGGCAGGGGCTTGGAGAAAGAGTGATTGATCTGGTCGCGACCGACCATTCTCCGTGCCCGTCGGAAATGAAACGATTGAGCGAGCGAAGCTTTCAAACAGCGTGGGGAGGGGTTGCCGGCCTCTCGCTGGCTTTGCCCGTGATGTGGTCGGAAGCCAGTAGCCGGGGATTTACGCTTTCGGATATCGCGCGGTGGATGGCCGAAGGTCCAGCCCGCCTCGCCGGATGCGAAACTCGCAAAGGGCGCATCGCAAAAGGTTTCGATGCTGACTTTGTGGTCTTTGAGCCGGAAGCCGAATTCATTGCGACGGAAGGCCTTCTGCACTATCGTCACCGCGTTTCGCCCTATCTGGGCGAAAAACTCCGCGGCGTGGTCAAGGGAACCTACCTCCGAGGCGATTGCATATTCAGCGTTGGCGAATTTCCTGGAGAGCCAAAAGGGCGCGAATTGCGGCGGTAACCCGCGCGGAAGCTTCAAATAGAGATTTGAAACTCCTGCCATTTCATACAGAATACGCAGCGAGAATATTATGACCGTCCATCACATCGTCGGGGCATCGGTGCCGCGCAAGGAAGGTTGGGACAAAGTCACCGGAGCGGCGCGCTACGTCGATGACATGGTTCTGCCCGGAATGCTTTACGGCGCAACCGTGCGCAGCACCATCGCGCGCGGCAAAATTAGAAAAATCACTTTTGGCCCGGACGTTGCCTGGAACGAATATGTTGTTGTTTCCGCGAGAGACATCCCGGGGAAAAACTGTATCGCCCTGATTCTGGACGATCAGCCTTGCCTCGCCTCCGATTCGGTGAATCACCCGGAAGAGCCGATTCTGCTTCTTGCTCATCCAGACCGTCACAAGCTCCGAAAAGCGGTGGACGCCGTTGCCATTGAGTACGAGCCGCTGCCGCCGGTGCACACCATCGAGGACAGCGAACGAAAATCCACCATCATTTGGGGCGCCGACAATACTTTCAAAACTTTTCTCGTGGAAAAGGGCGACGTCGATTCCGTCTGGAAAGAAGCCGCGCACGTGGTCGAGGGTGAATACTTCACCGGCGCGCAGGAACAGTTGTATATCGAAAATAATGGAGTGATCGCAGCGTACGACGCCGGGCATGGCGTCACCGTTTGGGGCTCACTGCAATGCCCGTACTACGTTCACAAGGCGCTGATGACGCTTTTCGCGTTGCCCGAGGAAAAAGTGCGCGTCGTACAAATGGAGACCGGAGGAGCGTTCGGCGGCAAAGAAGAATATCCGTCGATGATCGCGGGGCACGCGGCGCTGCTGGCGATGAAATCCGGCCGGCCCGTCAAAATAATCTACGACCGCACGGAAGATATGGTGGCGACGACGAAGCGCCATCCTTCGCGAACGCGCCATCGGACCGCAGTGAGCAAAGAAGGGAAAATTCTCGGGGGTAAAATCGAGTTCACTATCGACGGCGGCGCTTACGCGACCTTGTCTTCCGTGGTTCTGTCGCGCGGCACCATTCACGCCGGCGGTCCTTATTATTGGCCGAGCGTGCGCATTCGAACGAAAGCAGTGGCAACGAATACGCCTCCGCACGGAGCTTTTCGCGGATTTGGCGCGCCGCAGAGCCTCTTTGCCATGGAACGCCACATGGACCGCATCGCCCAAGTCGTTGGAATCTCTCCGATCGAAGTCCGCCGTCGGAATTTCCTCAAGCCCGGTCAAACCACAACCACGCAACAAGTCATCCGCGAACAAATCGACTTGAATCACTTGCTGGATCGCGCGCTGGAACTTTCTGACTATGCCGCGAAGAAAAAACGCTTCGCGGAGGAAAACAAAACGGCAACACGCAAGAAAGGAATCGGCATCGCCGCTTTCTTACATGGCGCGGGATTCACCGGCTCCGGTGAACGCTATCTGAATTCCCTCGTTGCCGTGGAAGCCACTGCCGACGGCAATGTGCGAGTGCTGGTATCCAGCGCGGAATTTGGTCAAGGAACCAATACTGTGCTCTGCCAGATTGCGGCGGAGGCGCTGGGGCTTCCCTATGAAAGTGTCGCCATCGCACAACCCGATACGACGGTGGTTCCAAACAGCGGACCGACCGTGGCATCGCGTACGGCGATGATCGTCGGAAAATTGGTTCAATCTGCCGCGCAAGGAATTAGACAAACGGTCACGAAAACGGAACTGCTGAGTGACGGCTACACTCCGCAACAATTTAGCGATGCATGCCGCGAGTACACTGCAACGCACGGCGCGCTGAAATCTCTCGCTCGATATGAAGCACCCGCTGATGTTTTTTGGGACGACGAAAAGTACCGCGGCGAGGCGTATGCCGCTTTTGCATGGGCCGTATACGTAGCAGAGGTCACCGTGGATCTCACAACCTATGGCGTGACCGTGGACGATTTCGTCGCGCTCCAGGAAGTCGGCAAGGTTATTAATCCGGTTCTGGCCGCGGGGCAGATTACCGGCGGTGTTGCGCAAGCCATCGGCTTCGCGCTCTACGAAAAAGTGGTCTGGCAAAACGGGCGCATGATGAACAACCAGATGACGAATTACATCATGCCCACTTCTGTGGACCTACCGCCCATCCGCGTATTTTTTGAAGAGCTTGGCAACGTTCACGGCGCGCATGGTGCGAAAGGCATTGGTGAATTGCCGATGGATGGCCCTGCGCCGGCAATTGTAAATGCCGTCGAAGATGCCACCGGCGTTCCCTTCTGCTCCATTCCGCTACTGCCGGAAGAGTTGCTTGATGCGCTTGGATCGGAGTCTCTTGAGCAGGATGTTTCTTCTCTGGCCCGAGGATCGGCATGAATCCTCCGCCAGAGAAAACCGCGAAGTGCGAAGTGTCATTCACGGTCAATGGCGAAGCAAAGAAAGTTCTCGCGCACCCGATGGAGAGATTGTTGGACGTGCTGCGAAATGACTTGGGGTTGACGGGCACGAAAGAAGGATGCGGCGAAGGCGAATGTGGTTCGTGCTGCGTCCTACTTGACGGCATGTTGGTGAATAGTTGTCTCATTCCCGTAGCGCAGGCAAACGGCGTGAGCGTTGTTACCATCGAAGGAATGTCGGCGCATAACCTGATGAAACCTCTCCAGGAAGCGTTCCTCCAATGCGGTGGCGCGCAGTGCGGCATCTGCACGCCGGGAATGATCCTTGCGGCCGTGCATCTCCTCGAGAAAAAACCGGAGCCCGCGCTGGCGGACATTCAAGAAGGGCTTGCGGGGAATCTTTGCCGCTGCACCGGTTACATGCAGATTTTCGAAGCGATTGCCCACGCGGCGCGCCAAAGAGCTGCACAATGAGAGCCGATCCAGCCGAATATAAACTCGCATCGCCGGACAATCTGCAGGCTGTTCTTTCACTGCTGGCCGGCGGGCCGACTCAATGGCTGCCGATTGCGGGCGGAACCGATGTGATGGTTTTGTACTCCGCAGGAAAACTGGCGAACCGAAATTTGATCAATATCTGGAATATTCCTGAGCTCCGGCAAATTGGGTTTTTTCCAGACGCGATCCGCATCGGCGCCGCGTGCACGTATACCGCACTGCGGCAACACGAAATTGTGTCGCAGGAATTTCCGTTGCTGGCCACGGCTGCATCCTGGACCGGTGGAATTGCCAATCAGAATCGCGGAACACTGGGAGGCAACATCGCAAACGCTTCGCCTGCCGCCGATTCCCTTCCCGCGCTGCTGGTCTACGACGCCGAATTGACCCTGGTTTCCGTGCGCGGCGAGCGGCGCGTGGATTATCGAAGCTTCCACACCGGCTATAAACAGACAGTTCTGGCCTCCGACGAATTGATTCGCGATATTTCCCTCCCGCGCCGCTTCTCCGGATATATTTCGCATGCGCGGAAGGTTGGAGCCCGCAACGCTCAAGCGATTTCCAAGGTTTGCCTCGCCGCGTTGGGCCAGATCGCAAACGGCGCGATTCGCGATGTGCGCCTCGCGATGGGCAGCGTTGCCCCCGTTCCGTTGCGTTTGAACGAAACGGAGCGCCTGCTTACCGGAAAAAGAATCGAGCCGGCGTTGATCGAAGCCGCAAGAAAAATCGCATCGATGGAAATTCGGCCCATCGATGATATTCGCTCAACCGCTCGATATCGATCCATCGTGGCGGGCAATCTTGTCGCCGAGTTTCTTCAAAAACTTGCGGCCGATGGAGCGAATGCGTGAGTGAAGTACTCCCTCGCTGGAACAGCTTGTCGCGCGAGGAAGCTGCGCGCGAGATCCTTCCTTGCTGCGGCTCGAAAAATTGGGCCGCGAGCATGGCGTCAAAAAGGCCGATTCAGGATGAACTCTCGTTGATGGAAACTTCAGACGCGATCTGGGGAGGACTTGGAGAAGCGGACTGGCGCGAAGCGTTCCGAAGTCATCCGCGCATCGGCGAGTCCCGCGCGGAAGCAAACTCCATCACGCAATCTTCGGCTTGGTCCGAACAAGAGCAACAGAAGGCGGCCTCCGCCGATGAAGCCATGAAATTGGCATTGAAGTGGGGCAATCGGGAGTATGAGCAAAAGTTCGGGCGCATCTTTATCGTTTGCGCGATGGGAAAATCGGCCGCTGAGATTCTGGAGATTCTGAGGCGCCGGTTGCACAATGATGAAGCCACTGAACTACAGCAAGCTGCCGAGGAGCAGCGTCAAATCATGCACATCCGCTTAAAAAAATGGATCGCTGGATGAGCCGAATTTCCACGCACGTTCTGGATACGGCCAAGGGAAAACCGGCAGCGGGCGTACCGGTGCGCCTGCAGCGGCAAAATTCTTCGGGCAACTGGACTACTCTGAGTTCTGCGCTGACGGATGAAGACGGCCGATGCAGCGAATTGGTGCCGGATGGCGCAAGTCTCGCTGCGGGAGCATATCGCTTGTCGTTTGACACAGGGAATTATTTCGCAGCTTGCGGCGTGGATGGGTTTTATCCCGTGGTTGAGATTCTGTTTCGAGTGCGCAGCGGCGAATCACATTTTCATATTCCGTTGCTGCTAAGTCCGAACGGCTACACCACGTACCGGGGAAGCTGAGATGGGTTCTTCGATTCGAGAATGGCTGAACCTCAGCGTGCGGTGGATCCACGTTTTCGCGGGAATCATGTGGGTCGGGCAAACCTATTACTTCACCTGGCTCGACGGCCAATTCGCGAAACTCGAAAAAAACGTCGATTCGAACGCGGCCGGTTCCAAAGTTTGGATGGTCCACAGCGGCGGTTTTTACTCCGTAGAAAAACAGAAGTCCCTCGGCATCGCGCCGGAGCAGGTGCGCTGGTTTCGCTGGGAAGCGTTGATGACGTGGGTGGCTGGCGTGATTCTTCTCGTCCTCGTGTATTACCTCGGCGATGGACTCATCGATCCGGACGTCGCGGACATTTCGAAACAAGCCGGGATTGCCATCGGAGCTGGTTCGGTCGTGGCAGGTTGGATTATCTACGATCTTGCTGCGCGGTCACCACTGGGAAAATCGCAGGCCGCGTTCGCGGCATTTGGTTTGGTCATGACGGCAGCGGCGGCCTGGGGACTGACGCACGTGTTTAGCGGACGCGCTGCGTACATCCACGTGGGAGCGATCTTCGGCACCATCATGACGTTGAATGTTTGGATGCGGATTCTACCCGCACAGCGCAAGATGATTGCGGCGGCAGCAGCCGGCGAGACATTTGATTCGACGCTGGGCGCGCAAGCAAAGTTGCGTTCGAAGCACAATACTTTTTTGGCCGTTCCGGTCGTCTTCCTGATGCTGAGCAATCATTATCCGGTCGCGACGTACGGGAATCGCTACAGCTGGGAGATTATGTTAGCGCTCGTCGTGGCGGGATGGATTGCAGCGAAACTAATCCGAGAGTTTTGAGTTCATCGAAACTTGTGCCATGAGCAAAAGTGCAATTCAGTGGTGAAGACCAGCGATTTTACAAAACTCGCGGAAGAAGTGATCGCGCGTTGCCGGAAGCTGGCGACGCTTTCCGAAGACGTCGGCGGCACGCAGCGCACTTTTCTTTCCGCGCCGATGCGCGATTGCTACCGCGAAGTTTCTTCTTGGATGAAATCTCTTGGAATGAGCGTGTCCGTGGACGCTGTCGGAAATTTGCGCGGATTTTATGCGGGAGCTTCGCCGAGCGCGCCGCGAATTTTGATCGGATCGCATTTAGACACGGTGCCGAACGCCGGAGCGTTCGATGGGTGGAATCTTTGCACGGACTGAAACTCCCATTTGGGATTGAAGTCGTTGGATTTTCGGAAGAAGAGGGAGTGCGGTTTGGAGTTCCGTTTATCGGAAGTCGCGCGCTCGTCGGCCGCGTGGATGACGAGCTTCTTGGGCGCAAGGATGGGAATGGAATTTCAGTTCGCAAGGCGATTCAGGATTTTGGCTTGAACCCGAATGAAATTTCCAAAGCCGCGCTGAGAGGCGATGTTTTAGGATACATTGAATTTCACATCGAGCAAGGCCCGGTGTTGGAAAATTTGGGGCGTCCGCTCGGAGTGGTCGAAGCCATCGTTGGGCAAAATCGTTTGGAGTTTACGTTTTTAGGGCAAGCGAATCACGCGGGGACTACGCCGATGAATTTGCGGCGCGATGCGCTGGCGGCGGCTGCGGAGTGGATTGTCGCCGTCGAAAACCTGGCGCGACGCACAGCGGATTTGGTTGCGACCGTGGGATTCGTGGAAGCAAAGCCCGGCGCCACGAATGTAATTGCGGGAGAAGCGCGCGCAACGCTGGATATTCGCCATGCTTCGGATCGCGCGCGGACGGAAGCGCTGGATGAGTTGATCCGGCAAGCGGAAACGATCGTTGCGCAACGCGGTGTGACGGTGAAATGGCGGACGCCGCTTTCGCAAAATGCCGTGGCGATGGATCCATTTCTGTCGGAGCAGATCGAACAGGCGATTCAAAAAGCCGGCTGCGAGCCGCATCGCATGGCGAGCGGCGCAGGACACGATGCCATGATCTTGGCGGAAAAAATTCCGGCGGCGATAATGTTTTTGCGGACGCC
>WNFQ01010006.1_pt1 | contig 11227 bp, 10 predicted proteins | sample 5400171 | NCBI WGS metagenome assembly WNFQ01 (sample SAMN13153356, study PRJNA577476) | soil metagenome | isolation source: 20 cm soil under Madrone tree | place: USA:California | collected 2016-06-14 | reverse complement strand
TTTGGGCAGAGCATGGCCGGAGTCGATCTCGGTCCCGGTGCGATTCGCGTCGCGGGACTTGCTCCGCGAATCCAGAAGCTGGGCTATTCGGTTGACGAGATGGGTGACCTGCCGCTGGAAAGGCCGCGTTCACTCCCGGCGGTTGGCGAAAAGTTAAAATACCTACGAGAGATTCACGAAGCGTGTGAGCGGCTGGCATCCGCGGTTGAAAACATCGCCGATGCCGATAAGTTGCCGATTACGATTGGCGGTGATCATTCGATCGCGATTGGCTCCCTCGCCGGGATCGTTAAGTCGGTTCGCAAACGTGATGAGCGTTTGGGTCTGGTTTACTTTGACGCGCATGCCGACATGAATACGCCTGAGACTTCTCCGTCTGGTAACATTCACGGCATGCCTTTGGCAGCCTTGCTGGGTTATGGCGCGCCAGAGCTAGTGAATGTCGCGGGCTTTGCGCCCAAGTTTGATCCGCGGCTCTGCGCGCACGTCGGTGCACGGGACATCGATCCGGGTGAACGTGAAATGGTCCGCCGTTTGGGCATGCGGTTCTTCACCATGCGCGAGATCGATGAGCGTGGCCTGGCCGTTTGCATGGACGAGGCGATTCAAATCGCCGGACAGGGAAGCGCCGGCTATGCAGTCACTTTTGATGTTGATGTGCTCGATCCCAGGGACGCTCCTGGTTCAGGCACACTCGTCCGCGGCGGCCTGAGCTATCGTGAAGCGCATCTGGCGATGGAAAAGATCGCCGAGGACGGTCGCATGCGTTTGCTGGAGGTCGTCGAGATCAATACCGCGCTCGACGTGAATAATCGCACGGCTGAATTGGGGGTTGAGCTGATTTTGTCTGCGTTGGGAAAGACGATTCTGTAGTGTTCGAAAACTTCAGTCCTGCGGACGTCGCGGGCACTTGAGGTCAGTACCGCCTGCGTCAGCGGGTGGGCCGAACATCCGACTACTAATTGAGTGTTTGATTCACCCTCTGACGCAGGTGGTACTGACTTCATTACTTGTGAGACCGATGACAAAAAAGCTTCGCATTGGAGTTATCTTTGGTGGTCGTTCAGGTGAGCACGAGGTGTCGGTGCGTTCAGCCGGAGCCGTGATCCAAGCTATTGATGCCGGGAAATACGACGTGGTCCCGATTGCGATTACCAAAGCGGGGAATTGGCTGGCGCCGGCCGCGGCCGCGGAGTTATTGCCTGCGGCCACACAACGTTTTCTTTCGTCGAGCACCCTCAGTGGGAAGAAGGAAGATGTGACCATAGTCGGCGATCCTTCGCGCGCCGGGTTGATGCGCCTCAATCGGAATGGAACACCAACGGAAGCTATCGACGTGGTCTTTCCGGTCTTGCACGGAACCTACGGTGAAGACGGGACAGTGCAGGGTTTGCTCGAGATGGCGGCCATTCCCTTCGTTGGTTGCGGTACGCTCGCATCCGCGTGCGGGATGGACAAGGTTGTGATGAAGGCGCTGTTCCGGAACGCAGGCCTGCCTATTTGCGACTATGAGTGGTTTTTGCGAACGGAGTGGGAGAGCGAGCCGGAGAAGGTTTCTCGCCGGATCATCCGTAGTATCGGCTTTCCCGCTTTTGTGAAACCTGCCAACCTGGGCTCTTCAGTCGGAATTTCGAAAGCGACCGACAATGCTTCTCTGGCGCGTTCGATAGATCTAGCCGGGCGTTACGATCGCAAAGTAATTGTGGAGACGGTGGTCGACGGGCGAGAGATCGAGTGCGCCGTGATGGGAAATGACAAACCACAGGCGAGCCTGCCAGGCGAATATGTTATTCACGACGAGGCCGCGCGCTTTCTGGATTACAACGAGAAGTATGCGGGCACGGGCAACGTCGAATTTGTCGTGCCCGCACGAATTCCCAAAACCACGGCGAAGAAAATTCAGCAGATGGCCATTCAGGCTTTTCAGTCAATCGATGGCTCCGGACTTGCGCGCGTGGATTTCTTTCTGCGGCCGGACGGCAGTTTGCTGCTTAACGAAATAAACACTCTCCCAGGACTGACCGACGTATCCGGTTTTCCCAAAATGTGGGCAGCCTCGGGAATTCCTTTTCCCAGCGTAATCGATCAGCTAATCGAATTAGCAATCGAACGTCATCGCGAACGCGCGCGCAACGAAACAAGTATTTGAACGGATTCGGAGTTTAGGTTTGCCACTCGCCCCTTTTGGTGCGAAGGCCTATGGAAGCTGGCGTGGAAGAACCTGAAATTCGAAAAAGAAATAAAGCAGAGTTCGTGATCGGTCTGAATAGCAAGCTAACGAGTTGCGATTGTCCCAGGCGTCGGCGAACCAAGGTTGGTGTGGCACTGGGGCCGGCGCTCTGGCTGAATAATTTCCCAGGGTCCTACGGAGTTGATGGACTGGGATTGGAACCGCGAAACGCGAACGGAAGTGTTCCGGCTGCTGCGCCGGCTGCGATGATACCAGCCAAACTTCCGCCGGTGGCCGCGGCCGCGCCTGCCGCTTCAGCTACCGTGACGATAGGTGCGGCGGCGCCGAGTGGAAAGCAAACGCTCAAGAAGCCTTTGCGCTTCGGATCAGTCTTGCCTGCTACTCCCTGAACCGTATCAACCTGGCCGAGGACATTCTGCTTTGTCCTAACAGTCGCGCAACCGCGCACCAGATTGACCCGCAAATTACCGTTCTCGTCATAATCGATACTCAACTTCGTATTAGGCCCGATCTCGAGATTGCTAAGCGAGCCCAGACTGATGGTGCTACCAACCAAATCGGGTGTTTCGATTATCGAGCCCGCTACGATCGTGGCTCCGCTCATGACCTGGGCGCCATTCACCGTGATCGGTCTATTTCCCTTTGTCGTTAGGATCGCTGTAATCGGCGGGGGCTCGGGTGTTTCCATCGCAGCTTCCGACTTGGCAAAGCTTATCCCTAAGTTGATATGGGTAACTGCTAATGCCATCAGTAAGGCAAAGACTATCGCGGTTTTTTTTTGTCGAGGGTTCATACCTTGATCCTTTACGGAGATTCCTTGTCAGTAATGCCCCTTCGAACAGTCCTTGGGGGCGAGACGCGAGTTGACCAGAACAGGATTGTTTGTGTCAAGCAATAATCGAGAATCGAGGGGCACATTATATGATCCAGACATCCAAAAGAGGAAGCTGGCGCTTGGCTCGGCCAACAGAAATCGGGCGCTAACTTTTTGGCGCTCGATAGCCCTTGCGCGTCCGGACCGTGGCATCCGGCCGGTCGAGCTTCACCTGTATGGCGCGCCAGCGACCGTCCCGGTCGCGATTCAGCGGCCGGTAAGCGATCGTATACTGATGGCCCAGCTCTTCCGCAATCGAGGCGAAAGCTTCACGGAGTTCCATTCCGCCGGGCGAAGCGACATAGCGGCCGCCGCTTTTATCGGCCAGATTCTTGAGAATTGAGGCCCCGACGATATCCCGCGCCGGCCCTGTGTCCGACATGTTCACCGCATAGATGGTGGCCCCTGCCTGCAACGCATGATTGAGAGCTTTGTCCGAGCTGGCCCGACTGCAATTCTCGCCCCCATCTGACAAAACGACGATAGCGCGGCGTTTTTCAGCGCGCTTCGCTAGATCATCGGAGGCCCGCAGGACGGCGTCATTCAGTACGGTCATCGGCTTGGTGCGCAAACCGAAAGCTCGCGCCGGCAGATCGCGGCCGGGCGAAAAGTCCTGCATCTGCTCGACCTTAACGTCAAAATTGTAAACGGCGGCGACGTCTTCATCGCGCAACCCATCGAGAAATCGAATCGCTGCCGAACGGCCCAGCGTGAGGCGGGTCTCCATGCTGCCGGATGTATCCAGCAAGATCGCCGCGGCGAATGGCGTTTCTTCAGCGGTAAAGCTCGCGACTTTCTGTTCCGTTCCATCCTCAAAAATCTGGAAGTCAGTTCGTTTCAGTCCCGAGATAAATTTGCCATTCTTGTCGAGCACCGTGGCGTTGACGACCACCAGATCCGCGTTCACGCGCACAACGTCGTCGTCCTGATCCTGCGCCAGCACAGACGCTGAAACAAGTTGTCCCGCCAGCACCACGCTCAAAACCATCAGAGCCGCGCCGGCGCTAAGACTTGTCGACTCTTTCCAGGAGCGCATCATCGTTTATTAGTATCGGGATCCTGCGGTACGCGGTTCGAAAGGATTGCAAGGCGAAACGGCACGGTCAAATGAAGAGCTCTTACCGGCGGTCTCTCACATGCTGAATTAGTCCTAGTAACTTGTTGGCCTGGTCTATCACCGAGGCCGAGATTACGTGACGCGGAGTTTTTTCTACCAGTTTTCGCAGGCCATCAGCCAGCTCGCCTACCTGTTTGACAACAGCCCCGAAGGCTTGGGGAAGGTCCTTAGTATCCGGTTGGCTTTCAGATCCCCCGGCTTCGTTGCGAATTCTCTTAGTGAGTTTTTCCAGCCGTTCCAACTTCTTAGCGTCGTCGGAATTGAAAACCTTACTGGCCTCGTAGGCACTGACCAGTTGCGTAGCGAGCTCGGACGCCTCGCGCGCGCGGGCCAGGTTTTCGTCGTATTGCTTCTTTTCGGCCCTCAGGATATTGCGAGCGTGCATTTCGCTTTCCGGTGAGCCAAAGTCCGGCTGCGGAGAATCCGGCTTTTTCGAATCAATGGATGGCGGCTCACCCGGAGAGGGTAATGTGCCCCCCGCCTGACCGTGGGCCTCCACAAATGCCAGCAGCAAAAGACTCAACGCGAGGAGTATCGCGCGAGGATACCTGAACGGACATGCTTGATTACCGCGGCGATCCATTTTGAATTCTCGAAGCAATCCTGACTGAAAGCGAACTAAGTGCTCAAGCGAAAGCGTGATGCTCTGACGAGCAAACCCACGGTGATCGTTGGCTGCCGAAAAGAAAGATCTTTTAGGAGTCGACTAACGCCTATGGAACGCGACCGGGATTGCTGGGAGTGTTGATAAACTCGTCGCCACGCGGCGCTGGGCGACTGACCATAATTGACTTTGCCGCGGGCGGATCCATCGGTGGCCGAGGTGCGCCCGGAAGAGTCTTAAAGGTAACCTCGGCATGATCGTCTCCGGCAATAACCCTTAAGAACGTCGCGCTTATGTAGTTCTGAACCGGCAGCTCGAGAGTGTAGCGAGCCTTTCCGTCCGGAGGTAACTCTGTAGGAACCGGGTTGACCGCCCGAGTTTCAACCCCTCCGGCGACGCGCTTGCGCAGTTGTAATTCGACCGCCACGTTGCGTAACGCCTCATTTGAGATGTTATGGATCGTCCCGCCCAGCACGGTCGTTTTTCCGTTGACCGTGGCTTCATCAACGAAGACTTCGACCTTCGCAGCCGCTTTCTTCTTGTTCTCGGCCTCGGTTGCCGCCGCAACCTGGCGTTCATGTCGTTTTATCAGGAAGACAAAGCCGCCCAGGACGGTGCCGGTCAGGAATAGCGCACAGGTCAATCCCACTAACAGCCGGCGCGAGTGCCGCTTTTCTTCTTCCTCGATCGGAATTGGTTGGGTTTCTAATTGATTCAGGATTTGCATAACGTCTTAGAAAATTAATCGAAGCGGAGGCAACTACGGCTTGGCTGCGGGGGCCGATCCGGTTACGTTCTCAATCAGCGCGCTGAGAAATTCCTGCTCGGCATATCCGGTACTCTGCAAGGTGATCCACTCCGCGCCGGTTGCGCCATCCGTGCGCCCTTCGATCTTGGCGTTGACGGACACGTTGGCACTGGTGCCGTCTATCGGCTGTACCTCGACCGTAATTGTATAGCGGCCGCGCGTCCAACTGCGTGATTGGGAGGCCTGGATATTGGCATAACGATACAGCTCTGACTGGCTGACCACGGCGCCCTTGATGAAGGTATAGGGTTGACTCACCATGATGCCTTCGTCAGGTTTCGAAGTAGCGTCATCGATAATCAGCTTGCGGTCGCGCATAACCTCTGCGACTGCTTTGATCAACACATCACGGCGGGCCGTCAAACGGTACGGATTGGGAAGAACAGCGGCGGCAGTCGTCTTCTCTTTTCCAAAATTGATTCCCGATCCGGTGGTTCCGACGTCCTGCTTGGCGCCGTTGTTGGCCGGCGCGCGGTTGCTGCCGGTATCGGTGATGCGTTGGTTTTGCGCGTCGACGCCTTTTCCCTGTCCGAACGCCGATGCCGCTGTGACAGTTAAGACAAGCAGTGCAAGTAAGCAGATTGGATATTTCATGACTTCACCCTATATGAAAACTCAAACAGAGGAGAAACAATTTGAGGATAGAGCACCTGATATGCAAATACAAGCTAACGAACCACGGCGGCAGCAAACCAATTTCCGTTTAGAGGCGGGCGTTGCCCGCCGGTGCTTGTCAGAAGAAATTGAATTCACTTTGATTTGCGTTCTGCCGGCTGGGCAACGTCCGCCTCTAAACGAAGAATGGAGATTTTAAATTCAGGCACTACCAAGACGGCCCTTGACCCCATCAAAGACTCAGCGCCCCTGAGTTCGTTCCCACTCTCTTAAAGCCCGTACGCCTTTTTCGAAATCGGCTTCCTTGCTGTAGAAGTTATGAGCCCCATCGTTCCGTGAGGGCTCGCGAACGTAATAAAGATAGTCTGTCTGGGCCGGGTTCAGCGCGGCATCGATCGAGCTTTCTCCCGGCGAGCCGATCGGTCCCGGCGGCAAACCTGAAAACAAACGCGTATTGTAAGGATGCGTAGACTATCGTCGAATCGATGCCCAGCGCGACGTGTTTGTTTAGTCGATTGTAGATGACGGAAGCGATCATGGGACGCTCCTCTTTAAGCTTGGCTTCGGTCTCAATCAGCGAAGCGATAATCACGATCTGCCGCGGCGTCATGCCCAGGGCCCGCGCTCGCTCGGCTCTCTCAGGCGTCCATTCCTGGCGAAACCGCTTGACCATGCCGGCGATCATGACGGGAGCTTTCGTATCGTCGGGAAAGCTGTAGGTCGCTGGAAAAAGATAGCCTTCCAAATTTGTGGCCTGCGGATCTAGATCGCGAATAGCGCCGGCATCCTTCATTAGGGCAAGCGCCTCGTCCTTGTCACGCAATTGCAGTTCAGGGACATGAGCCAGTGATTCAGCGATGTCCCAACGAGTCCAACCCTCTATCACAGTGAAGCGACTGACCCGTTGTTCACCTTCTTCAAGTTTTTTCAAAACGCCGAGCGGAGAGATCGGAGAAGGGAAGCGATAATCTCCGGCCTTGAGCAGTTTCGCGCTGCGAGTGAGTCTTATATAGAAGGTGAGCGGCCAGGTGCGGCGAATTACACCCTCGGCCAACAGCTTGTTAGCGATTCCCTCCGGCGTTGACCGGCGCGGAATTTCGATGTAGTCGTTTGCTTTTCCATGGGCCACTGCCGTATGCAGTTCGCGGTACACCCACAGAGAAAACACCGCGGTCGCGGTGAATAAAATGGCCAGGATGACCGCGCTTGCGATCAGGACCCTTCTGGTTTTTCTTTTGATAGCCACCCCGACTTGATCTTCTATCTCGGATTCATTCTCTGAGCGTGTGCAGCGTGGGCCATGAAGTCGCTTAGGATCACCGCGGCCGATTCACTGTCGACCTGACGTTTGATCTCGCTCGGACTACGTCCGGCCGCTTTCAACTGTGCCGTCGCCGTTAAAGTGGTCAGCCTCTCGTCGTGTAAGTAGACGGGAAGGTCCAGCGAGCGCTGAAACTTTGCGGCGGTTTCGCGCGCGCCCTCGGCCGCCGAGCCTTCGGCTCCCGCTAAACTTAGCGGCAAACCGATTACGAGGCCCTGAGCATCATACGACTTGATAATAGTAGTCACGCGGCGCAGCAGATCTTTCCAACTTCGACGTTCAATTGCCGGCAAGGGATTCGCCGTGATTCTCAGTTCATCGGAAACCGCCACCCCCACGAACCTGGCTCCGAGATCGAGAGCCAGCAGCCGGCCGGCTGAGTCGGGCAAATTTGCATTAGATGCGATTGCTGTTTCTGGTTTGTCCAACTCTGTGAATATTGCTCCGGCTCAGCGTAGCGGTCCGGCAAATTGAGTCGCACGGAATTCAGTCTGTGCTGGTTTGCAGCTCGCTTGCGCACCTTTTAGAGCCACGGTATGATACAGGCGTTTGGCTGATCGCTTAAGTCTTCCCTGCGTAGCCAGGCTTTGATAATAACCAGAGGTTCAACGGATGTCATTCAAAAGTAAGTTTACGCTGATCGTCCTTTCGGCAACGCTCGCAGTCTACACTATAGCCGGCGCCTGGCTGGCTACTCGCGCCCAGCAACCGGCGAACGATCCCGGCGCACAGCAGAAGATTTTTGAGAGCGTGCTTAAGCATATCCAGGATGATTATGTTGATGAGCCGAACATGGAAAAGGTTCGCGCCGGTGCGTTGCGCGGCCTGGCCTATGGGCTTGATCCCTACTCGACTTATCTGACTTCAGAGCAGGTGAAGGACTATCGTGCCGGCAGCAAAAGCAATCAGGTTGGCCTGGGCGCGGAGTTGTCGCAGGTCGCGTCATTTCTATATATAGTCGCTCCTGTGAAGGGCTCTCCGGCTGATCAAGCCGGCGTCCGTGCGGGTGACATTATTGAATATATCGACGGGAAAGCCACCCGCGACATTTCCTTATACGACGCGCGTCAATTGTTAAATGGGGCGCCCGGATCTGAAGTAAAGCTGCGGATCCTGCGTGCGGGTTCTCAGCCTTTGACGCTGACAGTAAAGCGCGGTTCGTTCCGGGCTCCGGCCGCTGAAGCGCGGATGGATGCGGGCAAGATCGGCGTGTTGCGGATAAACAGCCTGGACAGTGGGGAAGCGGCCGACGCTCGCGCGCGGCTGCAGGATCTGTTGAAGCAGGGAGCACAGAAGATTGTGATTGACCTTCGCAGTGTCGCCGGTGGTGACATCCAGGAAGGGGTTTCGGTCGCGAATTTCTTCATTCGCGACGGGCAAATAGCAAAGACCATCGGACGCGAGCAGAAAGTTCTGAAGAGCTTTGATGCCGATCCCAAAGTTGCCCTGTTCAATGGACCTGTGGTGGTGCTGATTGATTCAGGCACGGCCGGAGCGGCGGAAGTGATCGCCTCGGCGTTCGTGGAAGACAAACGCGGCGAGGTAGTAGGCGAGAAGAGTTTCGGCGCCGGCGCCGAACAAGAGTTGTTCACCCTTCGTGATGGCGATGGATTGCTACTGACAACTGTTAAGTGGGCCTCGGGCAGCGGTAAACCATTCCTGGGCGAGGATCGAAATCATTCAGGGATTGTGCCGTCGGTTGAAGTTAAGAAAGCCGAAAGTCCGGATACAGGTAATGTTGATGACTTGACGGGTAATGACGATGAGAAGCCGAATCAACCGAATAATAGACCTGCGCCGTCCGCGCCGCTCGTGCCCAAACCACAGCCCGAAGATACGCAGATGAAGAAGGCAATCGAGCTCTTGCGCGACAAGCCGGCCGCTCCGGCGCAGCGCGCAGCATAAACAGAGCTGCTGGTTAATTCGGAGAAGGGGCCGGAGCGACGTATTTCGTTTGCCCGGTCCTTTTTCTTTTTGACTCTTCGGTTTCTAAGCCATGTTCATTCTGATCGGACTCATTGGTATTCTGCTGATCGTGGTCGTCCTGTGGGACGTCTTCGAGACAATTGTCCTCCCGCGCCGGGTCACCCGGCGTTTTCGTTTGACGCGCGCGTTCTATCGGTTGATCTGGCTGCCATGGTCGGCGATTGCCCGCCGGCTTAAGAAGAGCAAGCAACGCGAGACCTTTCTCAGCGTCTTCGGCCCTCTTTCATTATTGGCGCTGCTGGTAGTTTGGGCCGTGACGTTGGTCTTCGGTTTCGCCTTGCTCCATTGGGCCGCCGGATCGCGTCTTAATCTGGCCATTGGAGATGCTGGTTTTTTTTCCGATCTCTACTATAGCGGCACGACTTTCTTCACCCTGGGTCTCGGCGATATCGCACCGAGCGGATCGTCGGCCAGAGGATTGACGGTGGTTGAGGCGAGTCTGGGCTTTGGGTTGCTCGCCCTGGTGATTGGTTATTTCCCGGTTCTTTATCAGGCGTTCTCTCGTCGCGAAGTGAACATTTCCATGCTCGACGCGCGCGCCGGTACCCCACCGACCGCGGCCGAACTGCTCAGACGGCATCAGGAAGGGCACAGTCTCGAGGGTCTCGATCAATTGCTCCAGGATTGGGAGATGTGGGCGGCTGATCTGATGGAGAGCCATTTGTCATATCCCGTGCTGTGCTTTTTTCGATCGCAGCACGATAACCAATCATGGCTGGCAGCGCTCAACTCCGTGCTGGACACATGCAGTCTGGTGATGGTCGGCATCGACGGCATCCCAAAATGGCAGGCCCAACTTACGTTTAAGATGGCCCGCCATGCGGTCGTTGACATATCGCAGATCTTTAATGCATCGCCGCAGAAGCACGATGGCGCCCGCTTATCGAAAAAGGATCTCGATATCCTGCGGCTGGTCCTCTCCGAAACTGGCGTTGGTCTTCGCAATGAAGAAGGAGACGAGACTACGTTTGAAGAACTAAGGGCGATGTACGAACCGTACACGCAGGTCCTTTCTCGCTATCTTATGATGCCTCTCCCCGGATGGCTGCCAAAGGCGCGCGCCAGCGACAACTGGCAGACCAGCGCGTTTGAGAATGCCGCCCCCGCACCCGATCAGCCATTTCGCAAGTGCATGATCAGCGCGGCCGGTAAGAAAGTTAAGGTCAGAGGCACCGTAGCCTTAAGTGAACGTCCCGACTAAATTCCGATGTGTGATCATTTGGAGTGTTGGTTGATCCCATATGGGACATCCTCTACCGCCAGCCTCTCCTGATCCGTCGTATTTCTCGAAGGCCCCTCGTCTCTGAGTCTTGCAATTCAATTACGATCGCGAAGACTTAGTCGAAAATTCGTTGAAAGCAGTTTATGATGGCCGCATCCGGACAAAATGGCCGCTCTTGGGGCATGCATCTTGCCGCGTCAACAGCGCGAGATAAAAATCTGGCTTCGCAGCCATCTGGCAAAAAGGAGAATATTGGACATGTTAGTCACTAAAAAAATGCTAATTGTTTTGACCTTGGTCGGTGCGCTCGTTGGTGCGGGCATCGGCTCTCTGATAACTCATTCGGCTTCGAGCACGAGCGCGGCAAATACGACTGCGCCAAAAACGAGTTATGACAACAACGCTCAGACGACGACCACCACTTCCTCCGATAAGACGCCTGACCAGATAGCGGCTGAGAACAGTTCGCAGTTCAGCACGACTCAAGAA
>WNFQ01003635.1_pt1 | contig 11231 bp, 12 predicted proteins | sample 5400171 | NCBI WGS metagenome assembly WNFQ01 (sample SAMN13153356, study PRJNA577476) | soil metagenome | isolation source: 20 cm soil under Madrone tree | place: USA:California | collected 2016-06-14 | reverse complement strand
ATGCCGGTGCAATACACCAGCATCGTCGAGGAACATCAGGCGGTGCGGAACAGTGTCGGCGTCTTCGACATTTCGCACATGGGCCAATTCATCGTCGACGGCGCCGGTGGGCGGGATTGCCTCAATAGGATGCTGACCAACAACGTCGACAAACTCGACGTTGGCATCGGTCAATACACGCTTTTGCTTAATGACCGCGGCGGGATCATTGATGACCTGATTGCATATCGCATCGACGAGCAAAAGTACCTGCTCGTCGTGAACGCGGCCCGCGCGGATGAAGATTTCGCATGGCTGCAAAATCATCTCAAGGAGGGGCGACCTCCAGATCGCCCCAGCGGCGGACTGGAGACCGCCGCTCCTTGCACGCTCGTCAGTCGCAGCGCGGATTTTGGCGCAGTGGCCATTCAAGGTCCGCGGACCATGGCATTATTTCATGCGCTCTTCGGTAAATACATCGAGCTGCCGGCGCGAAACCACATCGTTGATGTTCCGTTCGACACAACGAATGTTTCGGTCGCCCGCACCGGCTACACCGGCGAGGATGGCATTGAAGTTTTCTTCCCCGCAAACGACGCGGTGAAGTTTTGGAGCGCCGCGCTTGAACGAGGCAAGCCGCTGGGAATCAAGCCGTGTGGCCTGGGCGCGCGCGATACGCTGAGGTTGGAGATGTGCTACCCGCTCAACGGCTCGGATCTCTCACCCGAACGCAATCCGATCGAGGCTGGACTCGGATTCTTCGTCGATCTAGCCAAACCAGACTTCGTCGGTCGCGATGCGTTGTTGAAGACAAAAGAATTCGGTCCTCGCGAAAAGCTAGTGCCGTTCCGGATGAAGGAGAAAGGTCCGCCGCCGCGGCCGCACTACGCTGTGTTCGGGAACGGCGAGCGCATTGGGGAAGTAACCAGCGGCACGCTTTCTCCGAGCTTGAACTGGGGCATTGGCATGGCGTATGTGTCGTCGGCGCACGCGAAGATCGGCGTTGAGATTGACATCGAGATTCGCGCGCAAAAATTCCCAGCCACCGTGGAAAAGAAACCGCTCTATAGAAAACCAGCATCATGACCATCCCAGACGACTTGCTCTACACCGAAAGCCACGAATGGATTAAGCGCGAAGGCGACAATATCCGGGTTGGCATCACGGATCACGCGCAATCGGAATTGACCGACGTGGTTTATGTCGAGCTGCCGAAACTCGAGCGCCAGGTAAACGCCAAGGAACCGATCGCGGTCGTCGAATCAGTGAAAGCGGCGAGCGACATCTACGCTCCGGTGAAAGGCACGGTTCTCGAGGCGAACAAGGCGCTCGAAGCCGACCCAGGCTTGATCAACCGCGAACCGTACGGGCAAGGCTGGATATTCGTTCTCAAGATCGAGAACCCCGACGATCTCAAAAATCTGAAAGACGCCGCCGCTTACAAAACGCATATCGGTTGAAACCGGAATTTTTTCAAACGCCCGCGGACTTCCGAACCTGGCTGGAGACGAATCACGCGACGGCGACTGAGCTTTGGGTTGGGTTTTACACAAAGGATTCCGGAAAGCCGAGCATCACATGGCCCGAGTCGGTGGATCAAGCGCTCTGCTTCGGTTGGATCGACGGAATTCGGAAGGGCGTTGACGAAATCAGTTACCAAATTCGGTTCACGCCACGGCGGCGTGGAAGCATTTGGAGCGCGGTCAATATCAAGCGCGCCAAGGAGCTCGTTAGCAAAAACAAATGCAACCGACCGGATTAAAAGCGTTCGCGGCGCGGATCGAGAACAAGTCAGGCATTTATTCTTACGAACAACGAAGCACTGAGTTGAAACAACCATACGCGAAGCTGCTGAAGAAGAACAAAGCAGCTTCGAACTTTTTCAAAAAACAGCCGCCGTCGTATCGAAAAATGATCGGCTGGTGGATTATCAGCGCGAAGAAAGAAGAAACGCGAATGGCTCGCCTGGCAAAATTAATCAGCGAGTCTGCGAAAGGAAAACGTCTGCCTCAATAGCGATCAGCTTTTGCTGAAGAGCAGCGCTGCTATAACAGACCCGACACGGTGTTAATCAGCAGCGCCAGAATGAGTGTGTTGAATCCGAACGAGAGAACGCTGTGGACCAGAGTAATGCGGCGCATGCGGCGTGACGTGATTTGCACATCCGACACCTGGCAGGTCATTCCGATCACAAACGAGAAATAGGCGAAATCAAAATAATCTGGCGGCCGATCACCCGGGAATATCAGACCACCGGCATGCTTATATACGCCCGGCTCGTCGCTGTCGCCATAATACGCGTGTGCATACCGCAAACTGTAAACCGTTTGAAGTAGCGCCCACGAAGAAATCACCGTCGACAGCGTGAGCAGCAAATGAATGAAAAAATGCCCGCCGCTCTGCCCCTTGTGCGCGCTGATAAGAAATCCAACTGCAAACAGCGCAGCGCAGGCCGCGACCACGACAAAAACGAAAATCGCTAAGCGGCTCAGATCTTCTTGCTGCGCTCGCTCGCGTATTTTGCGCTGCGGCGTCGTCCAAATTGTCAGCCAGTCAAGCGCGAGGATCACAAAAGCGAACGCATTCCAACCTGAAATGACTGCACTCCAGAGTCGAAGATGTCCGCGCGTGGTAAAAAATACCGCCGCACTCGCGGCCAATCCAAAAACGAAGCGATGGCGCGCGTCCTGACGCCAGATAACACCCACGATGCGCATCGTTTAGCGGCCAGCTTTCCTGATCGCAAACCCCAGATAACCCCAGCGACCCCATTCGTGATGCGACGTCCGCTGCGCGTCGCGCCGTCCGGTTTTTTTGTCGTGCGCGTACGTGCTCGCAATGAATTCTGAAAATGCAGCGTTCATCTGGACATCGTGTGACACGAGCAATCCGCCGTCGCGCAGGCGCGGCCAGAACTGACGAAATTCCCAGAGCATGTGCTGATAGCTATGGGAGCTGTCGTGCAAGAACATGTCGATGGACCGCGGTAGTTGGTCGCCTTTGAGAAAATCTTCGATTCGACCGCGCATCGGCACGAATCCACCCGAAGATCGAAGTTCGTCGGGAATCAGGGCGCCTTGCTCGCAGTCTTCGTTCAATTCGATGCTGTAGAGCTTTGAGGTGGCGAGCTTTTCATCCGCAAGCGCTTTCAAAATGAACGCCGAGGACATGCCGATAAACCCACCCGACTCGACGAGCACCATGGGGCTCAACCAACGCGTCAAGCCGTAGAGCGTTGCACAATCGAGCGCACCCATCACGCCTTCGCTGCCGTAAGCGTCTCGGCGGCTAATCATGTCCGACATGAATTCGCTGGCCCGAATTTCCTTCGCGAAACGCGCAACGGCGTCCCACATGGAGTAAAACGACGTTGATGCTGAGGAGCTCTGAGCCGTTTCCTCTAATTGACGGCGCTGAGAGAGTTGGAATACGCGCATCTTTCCGCTGATTGGGAAGTGAACATTCGCTGAGCTTCAAACTGGCGCGAGTGTTTATTTCGCGCTGTCGGCAAGGGATTACTGTAGCGTGCGCTGTCCCCAGCGCAGAAGCGGTTGGAGGCGTTCCGCACGAAATCCGCTGACGACAGCGGACGCTACAACGGAAGTCGCCCTTTTTTCCTAGCGAAGCCGTGCTTAATTCCTCTGTTTTCCCCATGAGTAGTAAAACGAAGCCGCGCGAGGCGGAACCGAACTTTGAGGGCGCGATGGATCGGCTCGAGAAAATTGTCGAGCAGATGGAGTCGGGTAAATTGCCACTCGAAGATCTGATCGTCCGCTATGAGGAAGGGATGAAGCTGGTAAAAATCTGCCAGGAACGTCTTGCCAACGCCGCGCAAAAGATTGAAATCATTACTCGGAACAGTGCCGGGAAAGCCGTAGTACAAGAATTCGAGCCGGCGCAAGAAGCGGGCCCTCCCGACAAAACAGCGGTCGAATCCGAAAGCACCGATGACGAAATCAAACTCTTCTGAAAATCCGCAAACAACCGAGACGACAGACGCACCGAAGCGTTTGCTCGATGGAATCCGTTCGCCAGCCGACATCAAAGCGCTTCGCGAACAAGATCTGCCGCAGCTCGCTCACGAGGTGCGCGATGAGCTGATCAAAGTTCTCTCGCAAACCGGCGGGCACCTCGGACCCAACCTCGGCGTTGTGGAGCTGACCATTGCGTTGCATCGCGTGTTCGATACCCCGCGCGACCGTTTCGTCATGGACGTCAGCCACCAGGGCTACGTGCACAAAATGTTTACCGGCCGGCTCGATCGATTTGGCACCATGCGTCAATTCGGCGGGCTCAATGGCTTTCTGTTGCGCACCGAAAGCGAGCACGATTGCTATGGCGCGGGCCACGCAGGAACCGCCTTGTCCGCAGCACTCGGCATGGCCGTCGGGCGCGACTTGCGGGGCGGTGACGAGAATATCGTGGTCGTCGCAGGCGACGCCGCCTTTACGTGCGGAATCAGTTACGAAGCGCTTAATAACGTCAAAGCCCACACGAAACGGTTTATCGTCGTCCTGAATGACAACGAATGGTCGATCGCCAAAAACGTCGGCGCGATCGCGAATTACCTGAACACCATCGTGGCCAGCCCGACGTTCGCGCATCTTCATGAGAAAGCGCGTCATTTTGTCGAGACGATTGCTGGAAAATCGGTCGCAGAGTTTGCGCATAAGGTTGAGGAGAGCGTCAAAGGCTTGCTCGTACCGAGTGTCATTTTCGAGGAGCTCGGCTTGCGCTATTACGGGCCGATCGATGGACACGACATTCCTCTGCTCATCCGGACATTTGAGTTTTTGAAAACGCAGGATGAACCCGTCCTGCTCCACATTCTTACCAAGAAAGGCAAAGGCTACGCGCCAGCGCTGAAGCAACCCGACAAGTTTCACGGGCTCGGCAAATACAAAATCGAAAGCGGCGAGACCGCGCCAACGCCGACGCCAACGTATTCGGAAATTTTCGGCAAAACCCTGGCGAAATTCGCGGAGACAAATCAGAAGCTTGTTGCAATTACCGCAGCGATGCCGAGCGGCACCGGGCTATCGCATTTTGCCAAGGCGCATCCGAACCGCTATTTCGACGTTGGCATTGCCGAAGAACACGCCACGCTTTTTGCCTGCGGCCTGGCGACACAGGGTTTGCAACCGTTCCTGGCGATTTACTCCACTTTTTTCCAGCGCGCGTACGACATGGCAATCCATGACATTGCCATTCAAAATCTGAACGTGAAGCTGTGCATGGACCGCGCTGGATTAAGCGGCGACGATGGCCCGACACACCATGGGTTGTTCGACATCGGTTACCTGCGACACGTTCCGAACTGGGTGCACATGCAGCCGAAGGACGAAGACGAATTCGTAGACATGCTCTGGACGATGTTGCACTACAACTCCGGTCCGATCGCAATTCGTTACCCGCGCGGCTCAGGGACGGGCGCAAAAATCAAACAGGAACCGCGGCTCCTGGAGATTGGCAAGGCGGAAGTCGTCCAGCACGGGCGCGACGTGGCGATCTTCGGGCTCGGCGCAATGTTCGAGATTGCCGAAGAAGCCGCGCGCAAGCTCGAAGAAAAAGGAATTTCCGTTGCGCTCATTAATCCGCGGTGGATCAAACCCATGGACACCGGCACGCTCGAATTTTTCGCGAGAAGTGTAGACGTAGTCTGCACGATCGAAGATCACGTCTTGTACAACGGTTTCGGCTGCGCTGTGATGGAACATCTGCACTCACAGATGATCAACACACCTGTGGTGCGGATCGGTTGGCCCGATCAATTCATCGAACACGGCGCCGTCCCAATTCTACGGAAAAAGCACGGCATCACAGCCGACGCGCTCGTGGAAAAAGTGCTTCCGCTCCTTCGCAAAAAATCCGAGCTCAGGCCATCTGTGGCCTGATAAAGCGAAGGGCTTTAACGGCCTCCTACACGACGACTTCCGAAACGATTCCGCTTCCTAAATGCCGAATGATTCGGCAACAATTCTCCATTGGGCGTTTATGCGAACACTGTCGCTCGTATTTGAGGTGGCATTGGTGGTGGCTTGTGAGAAGGCGCCAACTCGCACCGAGCATAACGTCAAGGTGACGCGTGAGATCCGCGACGATGACAAGTTTTCGCTCACGACTTGGTATATGAGAGTCGATAGTGTGGGCATCGACTTCTATCGCTTGGGCAACGGCATACCGCATATGTATAGCGTGAAATTTGGCGGTACCAACGGCCAGAACGTGCTGTCCGTATTCAACACTTTCTCGCAATGGGCTGCCACAGCGCGAGCGAATCACGTCGAGCCCTTCTCAAAGCGCATCTCCTCTGATTGCGTTTTTTCAGTGTACCGTGCCAGCGACTCGAAGATAATCGAGATTCCTTGCGATTTTTGATACGGTCTTTCAGACGGTCGCAGCGGGGCGACGCTCAACGAGCAGTTCACAAAACGCGACATTGCAAAGTTCTCTGAGCTACTGAAGCAGCTTCCCGAAGTCAACGCCGAGCGACTGGCGAAGGAGTCCAAAGCCGAGCAGGAGCAAAGTCTCTTCAAGCGCTAATCACGGCGATTTCAAAGAATGGCAGATCGCGCCTAGCGATTTTTATTTCTCTAAATTTTCACTCAATAGGTGAATACAAACCGCCCTTTCCAATTCCAGAAACGTAGTCAGCTTTTCATCTGCTCGCACAACAAAGCGGTTTCCGTCGCCGCGATGCGCGTCAGCAATCCAGGTCGTTCGCCCGCTCGAATCAATCGCTGACACGCAGCCCCAAGTCCAACCGGCTTTAAGGATTATTGACCACTTGCTGCGCAGGTTTGCTCGCTGCAAGCTGTGCGCTCACTTTTTGGATTTGCGCTGCCTGCTCATTCAAACGCGCCGTCACAGCTTCCATTTGTCGGGCGATCGTCGCCTCCTGACCCGTAACAGTGAATCTTAACGCATGCACTGTCCGATGGCTCCGAGACGAAAAATTCCGATAGTGTCAGGGCCGCGGCGGGGGCGTCGGGCGCGGTCTTGGCGTGGGAGGATTCCTCGGGGTTGGTGAAGGTCTCGGTGTTGGGGATGGCGTTACCGTTGGTGTTGGCGTGGGTGAGGAGCAGGGGCTCGCTGAAATCAGGAAGTCACACGGTGCGAGCGCTCGCTGGGTGAGTCGAACCTCATCGATCAGACCTGTGAATTGCTCGCCCACCCTCCCAGAGATGGTCCACATGAGATCGGGATCCGGTTCGTTCGGATGGCGATCGAGGCTGCTCGATGTCTTCACGCCGTCCACGTAGGCGTTGTAAATGTGCATTGGTGCTACGGTCTGCGTGTCCTTCACGACTGCGACGTGATGCCACTCGTTCACCGTTCCATTGCCTCCGCCCAGGGGTTGGTGAATCCTGCCATCCGGCTCCCGATAGTCGCCGGTGTAAATTCCGCCCGGATCGACGGAGAGGTTGAAGCGGTTTTCGTCGGGAAGCGTCGTTGGCCGCGTCCAGAAGATGGAGTGGCGCGGCTGATCGGGTAACTTGATGAAGTACTCAAGGGTTGCATCGCCGAAGGTGCGGTGAAGCAGGAAAAATGAAGTGAAGAGAATTGATTGTGAACCATTGAAAGACAGTGACAAGGTATCCGGTTGCCCCGTGAGTGGAATCACTGCCAGTGGCACGTCGGTGCTGTAGACCGGACAGCCGTCTGGCGTTCCATCCGGTGAGCCGAAGTACGAATCCACAATACTCCCGGCGCCACTAGCGCAATCTCCCGCGACTCCTTCCTCAAACCGGTAGTACCGGTCGTTAACGCCCTGGCCACTCGCACTGGTCGTGATGACTATTGCTAGAATGACAACCGCGACCGCCGCGTAAACAAACTTAGTTATTATTTTCATGTGTTTATTTCCTTCATTTATTCTTCTCCAGATTTTCCGGTCCAAAGTTCGGAAAAATCTTCCGCAATCCAGAAAATCACCGGACGTATCTGATTTCACAGTTTCGTTTGCGAATGAACCCTTCGCAGTTTTCCCCGAGCGGGAAGAATGTCCAGGGGGGCGGTTTATCGCTGCTGGCAGACTTAACGCAAGGCAGCATCATGCCGCTTAGGGCAAGAAGGCGTCAAGCACTTTTTTCGCTCGCACTAAGAGCGGACAATTGTGGCAATTGCCTTACTTTTGTTTCACTAGTCCTGTCGCGCCGCTAACGATCACGAGCCCCGCGCTCGTTAGCCAAAGCCAATAGCCCGCGCCGTAGCCGACGATCTTCTTATAATTCCCTGCCTCGTCCGCAATGATCGTGTGGCGAAAAAGAAAGGCGAGCATCAAGACTGAAGCTACAATTCCAAGCGCCAGCGCGATCTTATTCCTTCCGACAAAAGAAAATACCCACGCGACTCGGGGACGGGAGCGAAAATCAAACCGGAACCGACGGCTCCTGGAGATTGGCAAGGCGGAGGTCGTCCAGCACGGGCGCGACGTGGCGATCTTCGGGCTCGGCGCAATGTTCGAGATTGCCGAGGAAGCCGCGCGCAAACTTGAAGAAAAAGGAATTTCCGTTGCGCTGATCAATCCGCGCTGGATCAAGCCGATGGACACCGGGAGGCTTGAATTTTTCGCCAGAAGCGTGGACGTGGTCTGCACGATCGAAGATCACGTTTTGCATAACGGTTTCGGCTGCGCTGTGATGGAACATCTGCACTCGCGGATGATCAATACACCTGTGGTGCGGATCGGTTGGCCCGATCAATTCATCGAACACGGCGCCGTCCCAATCCTACGGAAAAAGCACGGCATCACAGCCGACGCGCTAGTTGAAAAAGTTCTGCCGCTACTGCGCAAAAAATCCAAGCTCACGCCGTCTGTAGCCTGAAAAAGCGAAGGGCGCCTTCGTTTCCGAAAAGCGCCCTTCATAGTTTCGATGGCAATAAGCCGAATTCTGTCGGCGTGATTACTCACGCTGATGATCATTCATCTCATCCAGATTTCTCCGAATGCCCGGCGAACTTTCATTCGCCGTGGTGCGACGATACCCGAGGATTTTTAGCGGGCCGGCTGCCCTTCCTCTGTTTTGTCTTGCACCGCATGGGGTTTTTCGTGCCTCGCGAATTGCTCCGCGAGCGGTGAGCTCTTACCTCGCCTTTTCACCCTTACCTGCGCTTTTCTCAAAGAACCGGCGGTATGTTTTCTGTGACACTCTCCGTCAACGCAATTTTTCACCTGCGACGCCCGCGTATTTTACGCGGCATGCTGCCGTATGGTGTTCGGACTTTCCTCCAGCAAGCCACAAGGGGCTCACCAGCGATCATCTGCCATCGGCAAGCAACTAAGCACAGGACGATCTGGAAGCTAGGAAACCGGGAATTGAAGCAACAATCAGCGGAAGTGATCTCAGCCGTTAGAGAATTCAATTCTCGTGCTGCTCTTTGACTTGGCTGTTTCAAAAACCGGATGCATTCGCGGCGCGCCTCGCGGAAGAATTCAGCGCGATTTGCTCCTGTTATTTTCAAACAATACCCATGATCGATCCAGGCAACGATGGCGGCAGCTGTAAACAGGAGTTGGAATTGTGCGCTCCAAATCTCGCGCTCCAACGGTAACAAGCGCGATTGAAAGTCTCCGAACCAATCTGCGTGGAAATCGACGTGCTGCGCTTCATCTTTCAAAATCAGGGTACACGCCTCGTCCAAGACAGGGTCACGAGTGCGCGTTTGCAAGAGCCGATAATAGGCGGTCCCAACCAATTCCGCCGTCACCAATAGTTGGATTTCAAATTTGAACCCGAGCGCGCGTCGCACAAATCGAAACAGCGTGTGGGTCCAATGGTGTCGAATCGTTCTGCCGCCGAATCGATGAACTAATCTTTGCAGTAAACGCGCATGTTCGCCCTCTTCTACTACGAAAAGTTCCAGCGCCTGATGATAGGCTGTGTCATCCGGTAACTGCGCTCGGGCCTGAGCAATGAGGAATTTTCCCTCGCCGGTTTCGCCCAGCTGAAAATGCGAGAGCGAGCGCGACAGTGCGCGTTGCATCTTCGCATCGAGAGGACTTGGCAGTCCCCATTTGGGTTCCGGACGATTCGTTTTGTTTTGTTGATAATAGTGGAGCCAATCGAGTGAGTTCATGGTGTTTTCTTTTCGGGTTGCTTACCAGACGAAATTTCCTGCAGTCGATTGAAAACTGCCTCAAGCGTGTCGCGCATTGTTGATGTTCCGGCGGTCAGGCCGACGATGTCGGTCTTGTCGAACCATTCAGGTTGCAGTTCGTTTGGCCGCTCGATGTGAAACGCCCGACGCCCAGCTGCGCGACAAGCCTCAACGAGTTGGCGCGTGTTGTTGCTCCCGCGGCCGCCAACCACCACGACTGCGTCGGCGGCACCAATTAGTTTCCGTAACGCTGACTGTCGATCTTTCGTTGGCTTGCAGACCGTATCGACATAGCGCACTTCGCTTGTGGGATGTAGACGCTCGATTTCTGCCACGAGCGCGCGCACTCGATCGATGGACTGTGTCGTTTGAGAAATCACGCCGTAGCGATCGCGCTGTGGCAATTTCAAGATGTCACTTGGAAGATCGACAACGCGCGCTTCCGGAAAATCTTCCGTCAGTCCACGAACCTCGACGTGCCCGACCTTGCCGATAACAACGGGGAAGTAACCAGCCGCGACGAGCCGTTTCAGTTGGTCATGCGCGTGCCGAACGAGAGGACACGTTCCGTCGACAACCTGAAATCCGTGCTCGCGCCACGCTGCGCGCTTTGCGTCCGATGCTCCATGTGCGGTAATCATCACCGGCCCTGATGTCGCTCCCGATTGATCGAGTGATCCCTCAGCCACGCCTTGCGCGCGAAGCCGTTCGCGCACGATCGGGTTGTGTACGAGCTCGCCGAGAATTGTGAGCGGCCCCTGCTCCGCGAGGTCCACTGCCTGCGCAATGGCGTCGCGCACCCCGAAACACATTCCGAAATGCTCAGCCAGAACAATTTTCATTTAGCGTTTTTCCTGGAAAAACTTTTAACTTTGTGTGACAAAGTAATCGCACAAAATTTTTGCGCTTTGTCCTACGATTTCCATTCTTTCACAATCTCCTCCAGCGCGTTGATGTGCTCTCGAAACGCAGACCGCCCTTTCGCAGTCAACGCGTAAGTCGTCTGCGGCCGGCCCCGGAATTCCTTGGTGACGGACACCAAACCTTGCTTGTGCAGCGTGCGCATGTGCGTGATCAAATTGCCGTCGCTCATTTTCAATTCGGCTTTGAGCTCCTGGAACGACCAGACCCGACGCGAGGCGAGCAAGGCC
>WNFQ01006058.1_pt1 | contig 11232 bp, 6 predicted proteins | sample 5400171 | NCBI WGS metagenome assembly WNFQ01 (sample SAMN13153356, study PRJNA577476) | soil metagenome | isolation source: 20 cm soil under Madrone tree | place: USA:California | collected 2016-06-14 | reverse complement strand
CGACATCACAACTCTGGATGGTCTGCTCACTCGTCTAACCGGCATCGGCAAATTCGACGCCATCGGCTACCGTGAATTAAGCGACGGAGCCAGCACTGGCTTGCTCATCGAAGTCCACGAAAAAAGTTATGCTCCCCCGCTGCTGCAATTCGCATCTGAAGTGGACGGCTCGGAGACCGCCGATGTCTCGTTTACGCAAGCCGCGCGGCTCACTTTGATGGACGTCGCCGGTTATCGCTCCGAATGGCGCACCGACTTGCTCTTCGGAAACACTTACGGCCTTTCCACCGAGCTCTACAAGCCTCTTACCAGCTTTTCTAATTTCTTCGCAGCTCCGCACGTGTCCGAGAACTACACGCAATTCAAAATCTTCCGGCGTTCCGATCCGCTCGTCATTTACGGACTAAACATTGTCAGCGGCGGTGCCGATCTCGGTTACGGTTTCAACCGCTTCAGCGAAATTCGGGTTGGCTACGAAGTAGGCGCGCTCGATGCCCGCCTTCGTTTAGGGCAAGCGCAATTTCCTTCCATTTCGGGACGCATCGGAAATACAAAGCTACATTTTCTTATCGACCACGGCGACGACCCCATCGTTCCGCGCCGTGGTTACACTGCCGAAACAACTTTCCGCTGGTATGACACCAGCCCCGGCGCACCACAAGGCTTTCCTACGATGGAAGGGCAAGTCCAATTCTTCCAACCAATCACAAGGCCGGCTTCCATTTTCGTAACAGCACAAGGTGGCACCACTTTCGGCACTCGCGATATCGGTCCCATCCCGCAATTTTTTCTCGGTGGACCATTGCGACTCGGCGCCTACGGCACCAACGAACTCTACGGCAACCAGTACTACCTTTTCCGGCTGGGTTATCTGCACGACTTGTTCACGCTGCCGCCGTTTTTGGGCAAGAAAATCTATGCCATCGGCTCCTACGAGTTCGCCAAAATGTACGGCTTCCAAGCGCAGAGCGGTTTTCCAAATGACGTCAACGTCGGCGTGCTTGCCGAAACAGCGTTTGGGCCGTTGGTCATCGGCGGAAGCTACGGCGACTCCGGTCACCGCAAATTGTATTTTCAACTCGGCAGGGTGTTCTGATTAACGGAGTCTGGCAGCAGGGATGCTTAACCGTTCGTCGGATTCTCGATCTTCCACGGGAATCGGCGAAATTCCGCTAGTTTTTTAAAATCCCGAGCGTTCGCCGTGATGACTGTTATGCCTGTGCGAGCGGCGCTCATTGCAATCAAAGCGTCATTGGTCAGCCGACCTCTGCCCATCTGCTCAAAATCGTACTTTGCAGCAATGAATGCCAGAACCTTCCCAGCTTGCGCCCAGTCTTTCAGATTGGGCACCAAAACTCGGCTGGCCCTATCGAAATCGCGCTTGAGCCGCTCTACGATGTGCCGGCTCTTGGCGTTCGCACCTGCGTATAGCTCTTCCAACACAACCGAACTCAGCCAAATCGGTTCGCCCCTGGCCAGACGTCTCAGTTCCAACGCTGCATCGTGCCCAACGCGCAAGGCTGCGATGTAAATCGATGAATCGAACATCACCGGCGGCATTTATTTGTCCAAAACGCCGTAAATATCCTTGATCTCAATGTCGCTCTCGACGAAACGCTCATTGGCCTCTGCAGCCATGCGATTCCGCTCGAACTCTGAAATCACCAAGTCCAAGGCGCGTTCTATCGCCTCGGTTTCGGTGCTGGCGCGTAACACTTTCTGGGCACGCTTGATTTTCACCGCGTCCAGACGGAAATGCTTGTGCGAACGAACTCTACTGATCGCCATACCGTTTTGCTCCTGCCAAAGTATACCACCCGATGTACACACAATGAATATTTATGAACATAAGGTGCAATCGCAAACGTGGCTGTGGAATAGAAGTCTTCCATACTTCGAGAATATCAGTCCTGGAAATGGCCAAACAAATTGTTCAGCGATTCGGCCAGCGTGGGATGGGCAAACACCGCGTCTTTCAACACTGTGTAAGGCAGCTTGCCCATCATCGCCAGTTGTACCTGAGCCATGATTTCGCCGCCTTCGATCCCCAGTATCGCGGCGCCAAGCATCTGCGAGCTTTCCGCGTCCACAATCACTTTCATAAAACCTCGCGATTCGTCCAACTCCAGTGCCCGCGCCACATACGACATCGGCATTTTCGCGACGCGAATCTTGCGACCGGCTGCGCGCGCTTCCGTTTCACTCATGCCGACGCGGCCCAATTGCGGATCAATGAACAGGGTGTACGGGACCTGACGGTCTTTGATGGAAGCGCTTCCCGTTTCGATGACGTTCGTTCGAATAATGCGGAAATCGTCGTAGGAAATGTGCGTGAAGGCCGGGCCGCCCTTGATGTCCCCGAGAACGAATACTCCGGACGCCGAGGTTTCCAGGCGGTCATTCACCTGAATAAAACCGTGCTTGTCGGTCGCGATTCCGGCAACGCCTGTTTTCAACGACTCCGTGTTGGGGACGCGGCCGGTGGCAACCAGAAGACGTGTTCCTGTGATCGTTCGTGCATTGTCATCGCCTGCCGCTTTCTCTCGATCCTTACCGGAGTTCTGCAACGTCAGCGCAAGCTGGTTGTCAGACTTTGCAACCGCGACGGCTCTCAAGTTCAGAAAAACCTCAATACCGTCTTCACGCAAGATCGTTAACACCGCTTCCGCCACATCTTTGTCTTCGCCGGCCAATAATTGCGCACCAGACTGCACGATGGTCACGCGGCTTCCGAATCGGCGAAACATCTGGCCAAATTCCAGCCCGATGTAGCCTCCACCAAGTACCAGCAAATGGTCAGGGACAGCGTCCAATTCCATGATGCTGGTGCTGTTTAGATAGGGAACTTTGTCCAGGCCTTCGATTTTCGGGACCGCTGGCCGGCATCCCGCGTTAATAAAGAATTTATCGGCGGTCAGCGTCAACTGCTCGCCATCCTTTTTGCGAACCAGAATCGCTTTCGGCCCGGTAAACTCCACCTCGCCAAATATCAACTCCAGATTTTTCGTTTTTTCAATTCTGGATTGGCTGCCGTTGCGAAAACTGTCCACAATCGTGCGTTTGCGCTCGCGCACTTTCGCTAAATCAATTTTCAATTCGCCTGTGTGCACACCATAATCCACGCCTCGTCGCGCCAGGTACGCCACGCGCGCGCTGGCGACCATGGTCTTGGTCGGCGTGCATCCTTCGTTGATGCAAGTTCCCCCGACATGTTCGCGTTCCACAATTGCCGTTCGCATTCCCGCGCCCGCCAGAGCCTGGCATAACGGTGTCCCGCCCTGTCCAGAACCGATGACAATAGCATCAAAACTCTTAGCAGCATCCGAAGCCATCGCCTCTCCTTAGCAAACGCATCTCGATCGGATTTTCGATTTGTGTAGCGGGACTATGCCGCTGCTCTTTCTTCCTGCAGATGTCATGACCGCTCCACGTTGCCGCGCCAGTCGCGCATTGTCAACCACGCGTTTTTCCACGCGTTTTTCCGTCGATGCACCCATATCCGATGTGCTCATATTCGATGTGAATGAACCGAAATGCCGCATTCACCGCCCCGTAACAACCATCCCGTATAACTCCCCAGTCCGTTCCCATCCCTCTTACGTCTGCCTCGAAGGAGTCTTATGTCCACCGTTGCAACCGCGCCAACCAGCCCTTCCGTAGTTCAGGAAAAGTTTTCCAAAGGCCCCGGTTTTGTAGGCACGCTCATCTTCATCGCTGTCCTCGTCGTTGGGATTTCCTATATCGGCTGGAGCCTCTCGCGCGATCTGATAAATCTGCACGTAACCTCCGTGCTCCCTTACTTCCTGTTAGGCCTCGCGTTGTTTGTGGCGCTGGGATTTGAATTTGTAAACGGCTTCCACGACACCGCCAACGCCGTGGCCACCGTCATCTACACGCACGCTCTCGACCCGCACATCGCGGTGGTCTGGAGCGGTTTCTTTAATTTCCTCGGTGTCGTCACGTCCACGGGAATCGTGGCCTTCGGAATCATTTCGCTATTGCCGGTGGAATTGATTCTGCAAGTTGGAAGCAACGCAGGATTCGCAATGGTCTTTGCCTTGCTCGTTGCGGCGATTCTTTGGAACCTGGGCACCTGGTATTTCGGACTGCCGGCTTCGAGTTCCCACACTCTCATCGGCTCGATCATCGGCGTCGGCATCACCAATCAGTTGATGAGCGTCCGCAGCGGAACCAGCGGCGTGGATTGGGGCCAGGCAGCCAACGTCGGCAAGTCGCTGCTCATTTCGCCGATTGTCGGCTTCATCTGTGCGGGTCTGCTACTGCTGGTGACCAAGGTCCTGGTGAAGGACAAAAAGCTCTATCAGGCGCCCGAAGGCAACGCGCCACCACCGTTTTGGATTCGCGGTTTGCTGATGCTCACCTGCACCGGCGTCAGCTTTTTCCACGGTTCGAACGACGGCCAAAAAGGCATGGGCCTCATCATGCTAATCCTCATTGGCACTGTGCCCACAACTTACGCATTGAACCACGCCATCACTCCAACGCAAACGCAGGATTTTATCGCTGTCTCTAGGCAAGCCGCCGAATCCCTTAACAAATACGTCGAGCAGAGCGCCGTCATTGGCGATCCCCGCGATGACGTCACGGATTTCATTCGTACCAAGGAATTCAAGCCCAACACCATGCTTGCCATGCGTACTCTCATCAACGATGTCGGAACAGAAATGGCGCAGTTCAAGGATCTAAAGAACGTGCCCAACGATCAGGTACGCAATTTCCGCAATGACATGTACCTCACCAGCGAAGCGCTGCGCATCATGCAGAAAAGCGGCAAACCGGCAATTTCGGCCGCTGACGCCACTATGCTGAAAAACTACAAAGGCCACATTGACAAGGCCACGCGCTTCATTCCGATGTGGGTGAAAGTCGCCGTCGCCATCGCTCTGGGACTTGGCACCATGGTCGGCTGGAAGCGCATCGTGGTCACGGTGGGAGAAAAAATCGGCAAGAACCATCTAACCTACGCACAGGGTGCCGCCGCTGAAATCACCGCCATGGCCACCATCGGTGCGGCGGACTATTTCGGCTTGCCCGTCAGTACCACTCACGTTTTATCTTCGGGCGTCGCGGGAACCATGGCCGCAAATCACTCCGGCTTGCAGTGGGCCACCGTTCGCAACCTGCTGATGGCCTGGGTCCTGACTCTGCCTGTCGCCATGACACTTTCCGGCTTCTTGTTCTGGACATTCCGCAAGATCTTTTGACGCGCTTCCCGTAGGGCGCAAAATCGTTCCGCCAACCGCGATCCCTTCCGGGTGTACAATTCCGCCTGCTGTTTTCAGCCGCAATCCATCTTGTTCTTCACCCGAGGCGACCATGAATTCAACGCGGACTACATTCATTTCCCTGTTAGTTCTCTCCATCTGCGCTCCGTGCTTCGCGCAATCCTCCGGTCCTGATACTCGCCAAATCACCGATCCAAAATCGCTTAGTTCGGAGTCCAGCCCCGCTGCTCGGCCCCTGCCCATTGACGACCTCTACTTCACGCGCTCTGTCTCCAGCGCTTCCTGGTCACCCAACGGCAAAGAAATCGCCTTTACCACCGATATTTCCGGCCGTTCGAACCTCTGGAAAGTCAGCGCTAGCGGCGGCTGGCCTATCCAGCTCGCGCAATCCGACGAGCGCCAATATGGTGAAGTTTGGTCTCCCGATGGCAAATGGATCGTCTTTCAACAAGACACCGCTGGAAACGAACTATGGGACTTGTTCGCTATCCCCAGCGACGGCGGCGAGACAATCAACCTAACCAACACTCCCGACATCCGCGAAGAAGGTCCCCGCTGGTCGCCGGACGGCAAGACCATCGCTCTCAACTACAAACCAAAAGCAGCCACCGTTTATGACATCGCGCTGCTGGACTGGGCCACGCGCAAAGTCACACTTCTCACCCACGAGAGCACGCCCAATCATCTTTGGAGTTCTGTCGCCTGGAGTTCTGACGGCAAAACTCTCTTTGCAAATCGCGCGGAAGTCAGCTTCACTGACGCCGATGTTTATGCCATTGACATCGCGAGCGGAAAAACCACCAATCTCACTCCCCACCAGGGACAATCGCTGAATCTCGCTTCATCGCTCTCCAAAGATGGCAAAAACCTGCTCATCACTTCCAACCAAAAAGCTGGCTACCAGAACGTCGCGCTACTGAACGTCGCTTCCAAGAGTCTCAACTGGGTCACAGATACCAAGTGGGAAGCTGGCGCCGGTGATTTCTCTCCCGACGGCAAGCGCTTCATCTACACCATCAACGCCGACGGCCGCACCGATGTCTTTCTCGGCGACCTCGCCTCGACAAAATCCGAAAAACTTTCTATCCCGGCAGGTGTCAACGGTCCGGCCGCTAATCCCAACTCTTTCTCTCCTTCCGGCGATCGCCTGCTTTTTTCCCACGAAAGCTCCGTTCAGCCCGGCGATTTGTGGTTGTACGACCTGACGTCGCGCAATTCCTCGCAACTAACTTTTTCCGCCATCGCCAGCCTGAGTTCCGCGCCTCGCGCACCTTCGCACATCGTCAGCTACAAATCTTTCGACGGAAAAACCATCAGCGCGCTGCTCTGGATTCCCTTCAACCTCAAACGCGATCAGTCCAATCCCGCTCTTGTCTTGCCTCACGGCGGCCCAACCGGACAGTCTGCCGACTATTGGAGCCCGCGCGTTGCCGCCTTCGTTTCCCGCGGCTACGTTTGCATCGAACCTAACGTCCGCGGCTCCACCGGCTACGGCATCGATTTTCAAAAAGCCAACTATAAAGACCTCGGCGGCGGCGATCTTCAGGATGAAGTGTTCGCGGCCAAATTTCTCGAAGCCACCGGTTACGTTAATACCAAAAAGATTGGCATCACCGGCGGCTCCTATGGCGGGTTCATGACTCTAATGGCTATCGGCAAAACTCCTGACATCTGGGCCGCTTCCGTCGAACTCTTCGGCATCATCGATTGGATGACTATGCTGAAACACTCCGATCCCATGCTTCAGCAATATGAGCAAAGCCTCCTCGGCGATCCCGTCAAAGATCGCGCCGTCTACGATGCTGCCTCTCCCATCACCTACATCCACAACGTCAAAGCGCCTCTCCTTGTCCTTCAAGGCGGCAATGATCCCCGCGTGCCACAAGAAGAAGCCGAGCAAGTCGTTGACCTGCTCAAGAAAGACGGCAAAGTGGTTGACGCACACTACTACCCAAACGAAGGCCACGGCTTCGAAAAACGCGAAAATCAGATCGACTCCATCCGTCGCACCGTCGCCTGGTTCGACAAATATCTCAAGGGCCTCAACTGATTGTTATGCGGACCTTTTGACCCGAAAACCAGTTCTGTTTCACTATCGGTCTTGTGTGAATTGGCGCAATTCTTCGCGTGAAAATCCGGCTTCTTTAAGCAAGGAAAGTAGTGTGTCTTTTGGGATTCGCGATTGTGTTTGGCAAACGACTGCGCGGCGTTTCGTCGTGGGATTGTAAAAGATGTGGTGGCTTCCAGTTACGTGGTCCAAAGCAAAACCGTTCTGTTCCAGGAACCGAATTGGCTCGCGAGGTTTAACGACGGGTAGTTTCACCATATTCGAGATGCAGTGTGGTCGCCAGACTCTCGTCATCCGGAATCGGCTCTCCGTGTTTCTTCAAACTCTCGATGTAGCCTGCGATCGCGTCTTTGACCAGCTCCTTGGCTCTTCCAAAGTCCTGCCGTAAGTAACGCAACCTGGCAGAGCCGGGACACTGGCGGTGTAGCCGCCCTCGGGCTCAGGACGGAAAATAATATGAAGCTGGGGTCGTGATTTCTTCGTCAACGACGTTTCAAGGGCACCTTCGCACCGGACATTTAGATAGCCTCTTGACTTTCGCTTTTTATTCGCTATACTGCTCCACGGTAGAGGAAACGGGAAACAGGCGCTGCCGGCTCCATTGCCTTCTTGGCTCTCACGAGCCGGCAGTCGCCTGTTATCAACCCACTAGCACTTCTGGTTTTCCTAGTTCGGGCGGAACTGGTTCCGACTCCGTCGGGAGCCCGGCTCTCCGCGCTATCTTCGCTCAGTAACATTCCCATCATCTCCCCGAAAAATACTCCTGCTATCCCTTGAAGTGCGGCGCGCTGCTCGCGCGAATCATCTGGCGTGATCTCAACCGCTCAGCGTCCGCCGCGAATCTTACCAACGGGGGTACCAAATGTCTTACGCCAAACGTCTCATCTCGCTCGCAACGCTTGCCTGCCTCGCTGCACTCGGCGGCACCAGCGCCAAAGCGCAGGAGATCAAGACTGTTTTTGTGATCGCGATGGAAAATCATAACTGGACCCAGCCGGCCAACCAGTTCACCGGTGGCATCCAGCAGATTTATCTGAATCCGAACGCGCCTTTTATCAACAGTCTCGTGGATGGAACCGCCGTCGCCGACATCAACGGTTCCGAGGTCAACATCAGCCAGCAAGTCGCCTTCGCCACCGCCTATCACAACGTTCTTTCCACTCCCAGCGGCAACAATCCTGACATTCATCCTTCCGAGCCAAATTATCTTTGGCAGGAAGCAGGCAAAGACATCGACCTGACTCCCAACGCCTCCAGCCAGCTCACCAATGTTGTTCTTCCGCGGTTCGACTGGTTTGTTCCCATCAGCAGTTTTTCGGGAGTCTTCGCTGCCGGTACCACAAATCAATTCAACGGTTCCAATCAGTACAACTACGCCGCCAAACACAATCCTATGGTCTTCTTCACCGACACCAATGGCGGCAACAACGCCACTCCGTCCAACCCGCTATCTTCCCAATACGCGCCGTTGCAGCAACTGTTCACCGACCTGGCACAAGGCACGGTTGCCGACTACAACTGGATCACCCCCAACCAGCACAACGACATGCACACCACTCTCAGCGCGGGCTACAAAGGCTTGACCGGCGACCCCGCGAAAATTCTGCAAGGCGATGATTTCCTCCGCCAGGTCATTCCGGTGATCATGGCTTCCGATGCCTACAAGAATCATGGCGTCATCGTCATCTGGTTCGACGAATCCGAATCCGACGGCGTCTCTGGCGACAAGCCCGACGACTTCAGCCACACCATTCCGGAAATCATCATTTCCGACCGCGCTCACAAGAACGTCGGCGGCCTTCCCTACGCCAGCTCCGTCAACTACACCCACTCATCCGATCTGCGCACCTGGCAGAACATCTTCCACGTCGGTCCGTATCTCGCCGACGCGGCTAACGCTACCGACCTTTCCGACCTCTTTCAGCCCGGCGCCGTCCCCAAGAAACCGTAACACCGACGCGCTTCATCGCCTTCCAGTCGGATCCATTGTTGCCAATCTCGCCCGAGCCGCACTCTTCACAGCCAAGCGTGCGGCTTTGTTTTTTACATCGCGCACACATAACCTCGCGCCAAATCCTTGCCAGAGTAAAAACTCGCGTCACGCGAAACCCTAGACCGGAGGTATGCATCTAAGCCTGCGGTGCTAGTCGAGGGGTGGTTCGTCTTCGGCCAGTCCCTTGTGCCAGCCCAGGGCCTATCCGAATCACAAATCCACCGTAAATCAAAAAAACTTTAGATCGGGCCTGTGCGCGCGTGTCGATGATCCGTGCGATTTCATTCAGCTCGATTCAGGAGGACGCACAAATGCGAGCGCAGCTCTGGCGTAGTGGTGTGTTTTTTCTCTTGATGTTGGCTGTCTCTTTAGCATCCTTTGCGCAGGTAGATACGGCCCGTTTGCAGGGCACCGTCACCGATCCACAGGGCGCCGCCGCTGTTGGCGCTACCGTGCTAATCACGAGCGTCGAGACCGGGCGCGCTAGTTCCAGCATCACCAACGACCTCGGCTTTTACAGCGCATCGGCGCTGCCACCCGGGCGTTACCGGATTGAGGTCACACAACCGGGCTTCAAAAAAATCTCGCGCGAACTCGAACTCCAGATCGCGCAGGTTGGCGTCGCCGACTTCCGCCTCGACGTTGGCGATGTCACGCAAACCGTTACCGTCGAAGCCGGTTCGCCAGTCATCAATCCAGCTGACTCAACAATTGGCGACGTCGTGGAAAGCCGCCAGATCACCGAGCTGCCGCTCAACGGCCGCAACTTCACGCAACTAGCCACCCTAATCCCCGGTGTCACGCGCGGCAATCCGACCGGTTCTGCCACCGGTTCTGGCAACAACACCGAAACCTTTCGCTTTGGCCAGGCCGGCGGCGCATCATTAGCCGTCAACGGTCTGCGTCCGCAAAACAACAACTTCACGCTCGACGGAATCGATAACAATGAAACGCTTGTAAATACCATTGTGTTCTTTCCGCCCGCCGACGCCATTGACGAATTTCGCGTTGAGACCAGTGTCCCTCCCGCGGAAATCGGCCGTGCCGGCGGCGCGGTTGTGGCCACTTCGCTGAAATCCGGCAAAAACGACTTTCACGGCAGCGCTTTTATTTTCAACCGCGATCAGATCTTTGACGCCAAAGACTTTTTCAACAGTGGTACCCAGCCCGGCTTCCACCGCAATCAATTCGGCGGTACTTTCGGCGGCCCGGTCATCAAGAACAAACTGTTTTTCTTCGTCGATTATGAAGGGCTCCGCCAGAAGCAGCCTCTCGGCAGCGCCGTGAATACTGTCCCTACTGCCGCCATGCGCAACGGCGATTTTTCCGAACTCCTCAACGCGAATTGCGCCACCGGCCTGGTTCCCGGCGGAACCTGCAGCTCCAACCCAAATGCCACTGTCTCCATCGTGGTCCAGGACCCTGCCACTGGCCTTCAATTCACCGGCAACGGCTCGCAGCCAAACGTGATTCCCGGAACCTTGATTAACACCGTCGGGCAAAATTATTTGAACGCTTTCCCTGAGCCAAATTGCACTCCGCAAATCGATTCGCGCTGCTCTACGATCATCAACAATTACATCAACACGCAAGAGCGCGTTGAGAACTGGAATGACTTCGACGTTCGCGTCGATTACCTGTTCAACGATAAGAACACGTTCTTCGTCCGCGTCAGTCGCGCGCAAGCGGACCAAACGCAAACCCCTTCCATCGCCACTCTGCCCTCTGGTTTCGGTTCCGGCAGTAACTTCAACCATCCCTGGGGCGCAGCCATCGGCTGGACCGATATTCTCAATCAGTCGCTCGTGAACACCATGCACTTCGGCTTCGTTCGAACCTCCTACGGTTTCACTCCGCCCTTTAACAGCATTCCTATTTGCACTAACCTGGGCATCCCCAACTGCAACACACCGCTGCTCGGCGGC
>WNFQ01003634.1_pt1 | contig 11232 bp, 10 predicted proteins | sample 5400171 | NCBI WGS metagenome assembly WNFQ01 (sample SAMN13153356, study PRJNA577476) | soil metagenome | isolation source: 20 cm soil under Madrone tree | place: USA:California | collected 2016-06-14 | reverse complement strand
CGCGGTGGGCTTTGGTCCTGTGCCCTCTGTCAGAATCTTGTATTGCAGGCCGCTGGGCAGCGTCACAACGCCATCTTTCGTCTTGTTTGCGGCCAGATATTCTTCCCCTACTTTCTTGCTAGCCTCCGCAGACAGTTTCTGTTGTTCTTCTTGTTTCTTGCGCGCTTCCAGCGAGAGTTGCGTCAAGATCGTGCGTTCCTCTTCCTCCGTCAATAGCATCTTGCCGCCTGCCAGAGCATCCTTCATCCCTCTAAGTAGTATTGCCTGGTCCACTTCCAAGGGCTGCTGTTTCAGCTTCGCAGCCACGCCCTTGCCGATATTCATTCCCACCGCGTAGCTGGTTTTGTCCTTTTGCGTCTTGAGCGTAAAAGGAACCGCGGTCCGCGGCTTGGTCGCTGTTCCTGTTTTCGCCGCAGGCGGCTTTTGGGCGCCGGCCGCGGGGGCCGGTGTGGCGTTTGCCGCTGGAGCTTGTTGAGAATTTGACGCAGGTGTCTGCTGGGCCTGGGCCGTTCCGATCAGCATCATTCCTGGGGCCAAGAAATTTATCGCAATAATTGTAAGTTTTTGCATAAATCCATTTTCACACGGGTCCACCGGCTTCGCCAAGCGCCGCCAGTCCGCGTGTGCCCGAAGTGAATGGGGTTGAGTCGCGAGGCTGCGTCGAGAGGCGTATAATCACCCCCAGAGGGTGAGCCTGCTCGGAAATGCGCACGTTCCGCACGAAGAATCCCGGCCGATCTCAGTGACCAAGACACAACATAAAGTCTCGAACGCAGAACGCGCCTTGCTCGTGGGTGTTGGATGGAAGCGCGCTCCGCGTTTCCCCGGCATGCCCGCCGGAGAGCAAGGCCGCGAATCGCTTTCAGAGTTGGTTGAACTCGCCTGCAGCGCCGGGGCGGAAATCGCGGGGACCGTTTTCCAAATGCGCGATTCCGCTGATCCGGCGACGCTGGTGGGCCGCGGCAAGCTGGATGAAATTCGTGCCGAAGCCACGGCACACCAGGCGCCGTTGATAATCTTTGACAGTAATCTCTCTCCGGTACAACAGCGGAACATCGAAGAAGCCACCGAACGCCGCGTGATCGATCGCACGCAATTGATTCTCGATATCTTCGCGCGCCATGCCCGCAGCCGCGAAGGCCAGCTACAAGTGGAATTGGCGCAATTGAACTACATGCTGCCTCGCCTAACCGGTAAGGGTACGGCGATGTCGCGCCTGGGCGGCAAAAGTGGTGGTGGTGGTTCCGGTGGAGCGGGCGGCGGAGCGGGAAGAATCGGCGTGCGTGGTCCGGGTGAAAAGAAACTGGAAACCGACCGGCGGAGGATTCGCGACCGCGTGGGCAAAATTCAGGCCAGCATCGATGAAGTCCGCAAACAGCGGGCGCTCCGGCGCGAAGCGCGCAATGCCGTTCCCCTCGGAACCATCGCGCTTGTCGGGTATACCAACGCAGGCAAATCCACATTGTTCAATGCGCTGAGCCGCGCCGAAGTCCTGGTTTCCTCCAGGATGTTCGCCACCCTCGATCCCACCATTCGCGCGCTGCGCCTTCCTTCGAACCGCCGCGTCCTGGTTTCCGATACCGTCGGGTTTATCCGCGATCTTCCCAAGGGCTTGCTAACGGCTTTTCGCGCCACTCTTGAAGAGGTGCAGGAAGCCGCGTTGATTCTCCACGTGAGCGATGTCTCCAATCCGCACCACGATGAACTTGATGAGGAAGTCGACAAAATTTTGCGGGAACTCGGCGTGGACGGCCGTCCCAGGCTGCGCGTACTGAACAAGATGGACCGCCTTTCGCCGGAAGAACGAAGCGCCATCACCAGTGGTTCGGCAAGAAGTTCCGGCGCGTGCGGCCCGCCGGTGCTGGTCTCCGCTCTCACGGGCGAAGGGATCGAGGAATTGCTGCGGCGCATGGACGCCGAGATGCCCACCGATCCCGTGGTATCGCTTTCGATTCGCTTGCCGCTGGCGGAAGGGCGCACGCTGGCGATGATTCATGCGCTGGGACGAGTCATTCACTCGGAAATCGAGGATTCCCACATGCGGCTCGATGCGGAAGTGCCCGCCTCCATTGCCAAGCGCCTGCGGCTCAACGAGTATGCGGTGGAGGAAACCTTTCCGCGCGTAGTCTCGTAATATAGAATAACGGGCGGCGCGGAGATGTCCTGCTCGCAGCGACAGTTCCGTTGCCGGCAAAAAGCGAGGTTGTCATGGCTGCTTTCTTCTTATGGATCATTCTATTCTTCTTGTGCTGGCCCATCGCAATACTTGCTCTGGTGCTGTACCCCATCGTGTGGTTGCTGACGCTGCCTTTTCGCCTTGTCGGAATCGCCGTCAATGGAGTTTTCGGGCTCCTCAGCGCCATGTTTATGCTTCCTATTCGGTTACTGCGAGGCCCGCGAGCCATCTGAGCGGCGCCCTTCGATATTGGTGCGGTTACCGTGAAGTAAATTCGCGCAAAACCTCTGTTTTTACGGACTTGCGGCTCTTCCTGGGCGGTTTTGCATCCAGATTTTGTCTCCCACTTTCTGTGGAAAACGTTGTGGAAAGTGTAGCCGGCCCGCAAAAGGCGGCGAATGAGTTTCGCCGGGCGGGCTACGCGGCTTGAGATTTATATCCCCGTAAGACGTTGAAAATAAATGTGTTGCTTCTGTTCCAATGATGGCAAAGCCCTTTTGCCGGCGCGCCGCCGCGCAAAACACCACTTCCTACATTTGCACAGGTTTGCAGCATACGCGTAACGGAATAGTACCGGTTTCCTCCCTTTTACTTTTGGGGTAGAGGTTGTTAGGAAGTAACTACTCAAAGGAAAAAAAGCTAATGAATTCATGCTCCTGGGAGCGCTCCCGGAAGTGCTTCCGACGTGTTGACGCATCCTTACACCAAGTCTATAGTGAAACTGCGGTGGCTGAAACCCGGTACGGCACCCCGCCGTCAAGTACCCATGAATCTTCCTAACTCACTGACGCTGTTGCGGATCTTTTTCGTTCCCGTCCTCATCGTGATCCTCCTCACGCGCAGCCCCAATTTCGAGTTCTGGGGATTTTCGATGCATTTTGAGGTCTGGGGCGTATTGATCCTGCTGCTCGCGGCCGCCACCGATTGGGCGGACGGATATCTGGCTCGGCGGCGCCTGCAGGTGACCACCCTCGGAATTCTTCTCGATCCCATTGCCGACAAACTCTTGATTTCCGCAGCGTTCATATCGCTGGTAGACATGCACCTGGTGAAGGCCTGGATGGTGGTGATCATCGTCGGGCGTGAATTCACGGTACTCGGCTTGCGGAACATTGCCTCCGCTGAAGGATTCACGATTGAAGCGTCTACACTCGGTAAGACCAAGATGGTCCTGCAAGTGTGCGCCGTAGCCGTGCTGATCGCCGGCGCGGGTCATCGTACCGGCCTCCCTTGGCTGTACTGGCTGGCGCAATTGCTGCTCTGGCTCGTGGTCATCAGCGCGCTGGTCTCCGCCGCCCAGTACTTCCGGCGTTTCTGGAGCCACGTGGATGACAGCATCAAGAAGCGCCGCCGGCTTCGCATGCTCGAAGCCCGCAAGAAGCCCGAGGATGCCGTCCCTCTCTGAAGCAGACCGGCGCGCCGCTTTGCAACTTGCCAGGACCGCTGTGATTGATGCCGTCACCCACGGCAAGCCTTTCGACAGCTTTCCCAGCCAAGGAGTTTTCGCGGAGCGCCGCGGAGTCTTTGTGACGCTTCACATCCACAATCGCCTGCAAGGTTGCATCGGCGTCATCGAAGCGAAAGAACCGCTCGGAGAGGCTCTAGTTCATTGTGCGGCCAGCGCCGCGCTGGAAGATCCGCGTTTTGCCCCGATGAAGACGGAGCAACTCGGCGAACTCAGCATTGAAATATCGTTACTTTCCGCCATGCAACCGATCACCCCGGAATCCATCGAGATTGGGCGTCACGGACTATTCGTTCGCCTCCACGCGCAGCGCGGACTTCTTCTCCCGCAGGTGGCGGTCGAACATCGCTTGACGCGCGAACAGTTCCTCGAGGAGACCTGCCGAAAGGCGGGATTGCCGCGTGAGGCCTGGCGTGATCCCGAAGCCCGCCTTTTTGGGTTTACTTGTGAGGTCTTCGCCGAGAGTTCTCATCTCGGCAGCGCTTGATGGCGGCGGTGGGCAGCGAAGGTCGAAGTCAATCGGCTATCAAAAAAAAGCCCGCGCGAGAAAATCGCAGCGGGCCCGAACTATTCAGTGGTGCCTTGCGCGGCTATTCGATTTCGACGTAGTCGCCTGCGTACACTTCGATGTTTGTGAATGTAATCATTATCGTCGAAGAATTGCGGCTGACGCTGAGGACAATTCCCTCACCGAGCACTTCGCGCGGCAGGTCATTCCATTCATAGCGCTGTGGGGCACTCCCAAATCCGTACAACTTGTACTGGTAGCCCTTGTCCAGTTCCACGGTCTCGTTATTCGAACCCTGGTAGCGGAAGATTCGGAAGTAATCGCCAACTTTGACTCCCTGGTTGGTCCCCAGGTTTACATAGACCGGGGTCAGCTTGCCGAATATCTGGCTGTAGTCTCTTCCCGCCACCAACATCGCCACCGGCTTGCCGCTTATGGGTGCGAAGTGATCGAACGCAGCGGGATCCTTGAACACCGGTGCTGGACGATCCTGATAAGGCAGCACGATATCCCCGCGCTGCATAAAATCGCAAGAGAAGCTGACGCGCGCCACGGAAACCTTGGGCTGCACGCTGACCACTCTCAACTGTCCCGCGTCCATATACAGCTGGCCCATGGCTTTAAAGAGCTTCGACTGCCACTTGAACCATGGCACGTCCGTAGGATCCTTGTCCGGGCGCACCACCGAGAACCGGTCGCCGACGCGCACGCCTTTGTCCAGGCCGCGATTGATGTGCACATAATCGCCGCGTGCAAACGTTATCTTGAAATTGGATTGCTCAGCCGAGATGATGCGCATCTCGTCCGGAACTTTCTGGTCCGAAACGAAACCCGCACAGTTCACCGTGCTGTAGTCGACTTGCTGAGGTGCGCCAACCGGGGCTGCGTTTTGTGCCGAGCTTACCGCCGCTCCCAGGAAGACCGATAGAGACAAGACAGCAATTCTAGCGCGCATTCCGTTGCTCCTTCAAAACACGCCCTTCGGGCCGTGCGTGGACTATTCCTAGCGAAAGTATCAGGGCCGGCACCACCCGTCAACCAATTGACCAGGGCTGTTTTACACTTTTGATACGGGTGCGGGCACCGAATACGGCATACTAGGTAGCTGTATTTTCAATGGATTGGCGGCACAAGGCAGGCTATGGGCCCTTTTGGTACTGGGTTACCTCGGATTTGTGCGGTCGCGGCAGCTACCACCGCGGCCGAAATGGCGAAACTGGTTCGCTCCGGCTTGCGGCAAACCAGCACCGTCGAACTGCGCCTGGATTGGCTGAGCAGCGATGCCGAACGTGCTCGATTCCTCCGCTGGCTTGGAAAAAGCCAGTTTAGGAATGCTACATTTCTCGCCACCTGTCGCCGGCGCGAAGGCGGAGGCAAGTTTTCCGGCGGTGTGGACCGCGAACTCTACTGGTTGACCCAGGCTCGCGAAGCCGGTTGCCAATGGTGCGATCTGGAAGTGGAGACCTTGCAAAAACTCCCTGGAAAGTCCGTTCGGGGATACCCCGTGCCTCCGCGTGTCTTGCTTTCCCTCCATGACTTTGAGCGCACCCCAGATTTGCCGCGAAAGATGAATCCTCCGGCAAACGCAGGCGTTGCTGCCGTGAAGATCGCTGCTGAAGCACGCAGCATCCACGACAGCATCCGCCTCCTGCGCCTGGCGCGGAATTCCAAGAACTTTGTCGCCGCCCCCATGGGTGAACTCGGTCTGCCCGCGCGAATCCTGGCGTTGCGCGAAGGAAGCGCGCTCGCCTACGCGCCCATTGCCACGGCCACTGCCCCCGGCCAGGTCTCCCTCGACGACATGAAGCATCTTTACCGCGCGCACGAGCTGACGCGACGCACGCGGGTCTACGGAGTCATCGGCGAACCCGTCGGCCATTCCCTCTCACCAGTACTGCACAACACCGGTTTTATCGCGCGCCATGTGGACGCTGTCTATCTTCCATTCCTTGTGCATGACCTTCGCGATTTTCTCACCGCTGTTCCCGAATTTGGCATCCGCGGATTCAGTGTCACTCATCCGCACAAGCAGACTATTCTCAAGTACCTGAAGGAGTGCGATGCTCTTGCCGTGGAAATCGGCGCCGTAAACACTGTGGTCGTTCGTCGAGACGGTTCTCTCTTTGGTTCCAACACGGACTATCTCGGCGTGCTTCGCGCTCTCGAGAAGAAACTCCGCATCAGGGGCAGCCGCGTCCTGATCTTCGGCGCGGGTGGCGCAGCTCGCGCAGCTACTTTTGCGCTAACGCGCGCTGGCGCAGCCGTCGCCATCTGCGCCCGCCGCGAAAAAGCCGCAAAGGAGCTTGCGCGCGCTTTTGGCGCAGAGGTAGTTCCCCGCGCTGCTTTGCGCACGGAGTCCTTCGACGCCATTCTGAACGCTACCCCAGTCGGAATGCATCCGCACGATGGCGTTTCCCCGCTTGCGTCCAGCGAACTACATTGCCGGCTCGTGATGGACCTGATCAATCGCCCACACAAAACCCAGCTCTTGAAGATCGCCGCTCGCAAAGGCATCACCACTGTTCCCGGCGTCGAAATGCTTCTCGCCCAAGGCTGCGCTCAATGGGAACTCTGGACAGGAAAGCGCGCTCCAGAAGCGCTCATGCGGCGCGCCGTGCTCGCCGCCCTTCGCACTCAAGAGAACTCCCGCCCACACTAGCCGCAAGTGATTTTAGTAATCTCACTTTCCGATTACCCGGCTTGCCAGGCACCTAAAACGTGAGCGGACGCACGTCCTGAAGTCAGGTGTTTATCAGGCGGCAGGAGTCAGACTCTTCGTCGAAAGATAGATCTGACTCTCGGTGATCGGCTTCAGCAATCGTTGCTGTGGGGCGCGCCTCCGCGGCTGGTTCGGGCGCTGGGGGTTCTGGGGGAACCGGTCTTCTTTCGTTAACGAGGGGCGTGAGCCAGGGACTTTGCAGTGCCGCTAAGGCCAGCTCTTCTTCGAGGCCGTTGTAGAGCGAATCTGCCAACTCCTCTCGTGCTTTGTCCACGTAGCTTTCCCCCTGCTGTCTTCGGAGTGACTCAAAGATGGATCGTGCGGCTGTTGCGCCCAGCTTTGCTTCGATGAGTTGTCGGGGTTTGCCGGACTTGTAGGTCCTGAGTGCGTTGCGGAACGCCAGCAGTGAATCGCCATGGCGCTCATCGAGGCCTTCGGACAGTGCCTGCACATACTGCATTTGAAAATCGGATCGGTCTTTGAGGTTCTGCACGAGTTCCGCGAACTGTGCGGTCTGTGCTTCTTTCAGCTTCTTGATATCGGCCGCGTTGGCATCCCAAAGTTTCTGGACTTCCTTGGCTAAAGCCCGCGCGTATTCGTTGCGCATTTGAACAGTGGCTCCCGCCGTAGCGGTCTTCGTCTGTTCGTCGATCATTCTCAGGTTGAACTTGGCGACCAGGACAAACACGCCTGTCAGGATCACTCCCATGATGACCAGTGTCCATATCTGCGTGTTGAGTACTTTTTGATAGTAAGACTCGTACTGCTGCTGGGTACGCGTGATGTAGTCCCTTTCCATCACCGCGCTGCTCGCGGCTTTTTCCGCGGCATCGGCGCGCTCCTCGAGCTTCTTGAGGCGGTCTTCCTGCGTGGGGTGCGAGGCTTTTTGTGCCTGCTGGGATCGCAGGGAAGGACTGAAAAAAGCGAGAATAGCAGCCAGAAACAGGATGCGTTTGCGCATGGTAGTAGTCACGGGTCCGACTCCTGGCTGGTTCTCCCAATCTAGTTGCTGGCGGGTATGGTGTCACTGTTGGGACCCGGGAGTGGTGTCCGAAGGGATACCGGCCGGAAGGGCAAGGCATTTCGACTGGCGATGCCGTCGAGTTTTCAACTCCTGAATAACGCTGCCGGACATCTCGGGATTTATGCGTCACCGCTCATTTTAACGTTAGACTGTCTGGCGGATGGACCAACACGCAGACCGGCAGACTCAATACATGACCGCTATCGAGCCAATCACGCCGCTGAACACCTTTCTCTTCAAAGCGGTTCGCCTTCGCGCTCTGCAAGATGCCCCGCACGCATTCAGCTCGACCTATGCAAAGGAGGTTCAGCTCACTGACTCTGATTGGATTAAGCGTGTAGAGCGGTGGAATGGCGAAAGCGGGGCTGGGTTCCTCGCTATGGACGAGGATACGGCGTGCGGCATCGCCGGCTCATTTCTCGACGAAAATGATGCAACGCGTGCCCAACTCATTTCCATGTGGACGGCTCCAACGCATCGCCAGCGTGGTGTCGGCCGTCTATTGGTGAATGGCATTCTCAACTGGGCGCGAGGCCGCAACGCCCGTGTTTTGCAACTGATGGTCACCAGCAACAACGAACCCGCGATTCAGTTCTACCAACGGCTTGGGTTCGCTGCAACGGGACGAACCGAGCCTTATCCAAATGATCCTGCTGTGATCGAATATGAGATGTCGCGGGCGATTCCCTGAGTGGCCTTGCTAGCCCCTTGAAATCCCTTAGTTAATTTGCTACTATACTTACCAGGTAGAACTGCGAGTTTTTTGGGAGTGCGGTGGGCTCGCCACCGCTTTTCCCCATCTTCCCATCCCAACCAGTTTTGTGACCTTGGAAATTAATGACCGCAGCATCTAGCCGCGAAGCGGGAGCGTCTCCCCAAACGTCCATTTCAGTGCGGTCAATGCTCTTTCAGGGCAAGGCTAAGTTATTTAGAATCAACACCTGCAAGAACGGCTCAAAAAGACGGCTCTAACTACCTTTAGAATCAACACTTCCAGAAGTGTTGATTCTAAAGCAACTTAAAGTCCCTTTAAAATCAACACTTTTGAAAAAACAGGGAGGGGGTGGGCGGTTATGGTTAACTAGACCGCCTTTGCCGCCGAGTCCCGCTGGCCGGCGCTTTGCAGGGCCCGCCTTCCGAGGAGGGCCGCGCTTCCAGCCGTCAGTCCCGGACGAATAATCCGGCCAGCCAGAAGTAATGTAATAATAGGTTTCCTTTTCTTTTGACTGTGAACTGTAAACTGTCGATCGAAGATTCCGACTCGGTCGGAACTGTGAACTGATTCCATGATCCAGCCGGACTTCCGCGAATTTCAGCGCCTCGCCAAACAGGGCAATCTCATCCCGGTCTACGACGTCTTTTCTGCGGACCTGCTGACTCCTGTCAGCGCCTACCTGCGCATTGCCCAGGGTGCCCGGTATTCCTTCCTCCTCGAAAGTGTCGAGGGAGGCGAAAAAATCGCGCGCTACACCTTCGCGGGTGCGCATCCCGAGGAAGTTTTCCGCTACGCCAACGGGGCCTGTGTCCTGGAAAGCCGTGACCGCATGGTTTGGGAAGAGCGCGACCCCATCTCCTTCTTGCGCGAACGCATCGAGCGCTTTCGTCCCGTGCGCCTTCCCGGATTGCCGCCGCTGGTCGCCGGCGCCATCGGCTATTTCAGTTATGACATGGTGCGGCTGATTGAGCGCATCCCCAAGCGCCTCCGCGATGAGATTGGCCTGTACGACGCCATGCTCATGTTCTATCACGGCCTCGTGGCCTTCGATCACGTGCAACACCGCTTGTGGATCGTCCGCAATGTTTTCACGGAAGGCCCCGGTTCGCTGAGCGCGAAATACAACGCCGCCGTGCGCCAAATCAAGGAGACCAGGCGGTTGCTCGATGAGCCGGTGGCCGCGGAACGGCCCGCCAAGGCCTTGAAAGCGAGAAAACCCACGCCACTGAAAGTGTCTTCGAATTTTCGCCGGCCTGAATATCAGGCCGCCGTGCGCAAAGCGAAGCAGTACATTCGCGCCGGAGATATTTTCCAGGTCGTCGTAAGCCAGCGATTCTCAGCGCAAACAAAAGCCGCGCCCTTCGAGGTCTACCGCGAGCTACGCGCTTTGAATCCCTCACCGTATCTTTTTTATTTGCAACTCAACGACGTCGCCGTCGTCGGCAGCTCTCCCGAAATGCTCGTCAAAGTGCAAGGCCGCGATGTTTTCTATCGTCCCATCGCCGGCACGCGCTGGCGCGGCAAGGACGAAGCCGAAGACCAGCGCCTCGAGCAGGAAATGCTCGCCAGTGAAAAAGAGCGCGCCGAACACATCATGCTCGTCGATCTCGGGCGCAACGATCTGGGCCGCGTCTGCGACTACGGCACCGTGAAGCCAGAGAAACTGCTCACCGTCGAGCGTTACTCGCACGTCATGCATCTGGTTTCCAGCTTGCGCGGCCGCTTGCGCGAAGATGTGGATTGTTTCGATGCGCTGATGGCTTGCTTCCCAGCCGGCACGGTCTCCGGCGCGCCTAAAGTCCGCGCCATGGAAATCATCGAAGAACTCGAACGCACCCGCCGCGGCATTTATGCCGGCGGAATTCTCTACCTCGATTTCGCGGGCAACCTCGACTCCTGCATCGCGCTTCGCACCATGGTGATGAAAAACGGCGTCGCTTACGTTCAAGCTGGCGGCGGCATTGTTGCGGATTCAACGCCACAAGGCGAATATGAGGAGAGCGTGAACAAGTCGAAAGCCTTGCTCAGCGCACTGGAAAGAGCGCATCGCGGAAATCGCACGGGGAATCCGTCATGATTCTGCTTCTCGACAACTACGATTCCTTCACCTACAACCTCGCGCAGTACCTTGGCGAGCTGGGTTGCACCGTCGAAGTGCATCGCAACGACAAAATCACGGTGGAAGAGATTATCCGCCGTAAGCCGGAACGCATTGTCATCTCTCCCGGCCCCTGCACGCCGCAAGAGGCGGGCATTTCGGTCGAGCTGGTCGAGCGCCTCGCCGGAAAATTTCCCATCCTCGGCGTCTGCCTCGGCAATCAAGCGATTGGCGTTGCGTTTGGCGGCAAGATTATACGCGCCCCAAAGCTCTTCCACGGCAAAACCAGCCAGATCCATCACGACCACAAGAATATATTCCGCCAGCTGCCCGATCCCTTCACCGCCACGCGCTACCATTCCTTGATCGTCGAAAAAAAATCTCTGCCCCGCGAACTCACCATCACCGCCGAGACCGACGACGGCCTCATCATGGGCCTCCGCCACCGCCGCCACAAAATCGAAGGCGTCCAGTTCCACCCCGAATCCGTCCTAACCGAATCCGGCAAGCAACTCTTAAAGAATTTT
>WNFQ01003633.1_pt1 | contig 11232 bp, 15 predicted proteins | sample 5400171 | NCBI WGS metagenome assembly WNFQ01 (sample SAMN13153356, study PRJNA577476) | soil metagenome | isolation source: 20 cm soil under Madrone tree | place: USA:California | collected 2016-06-14 | reverse complement strand
ATCGCCGACGAGCTGCGCCGACGCTTTGCCGAATACGATGAGGTGCCGGTCTCGGTGCAGGAGTTCCTGGAGACGGCTAGCCGGACGCGCTGAGCTCGAGCTTGGCAATGCCCTAGCCCATGCTGCCCGGCATGAAGCATTTGATTCCTGATGGTATCACCTTTAGTCCCAAGCATAGGCCAGACCATCGTCCGCCCCGCCCGGTTCGGTTCTGTGATCACGGCATCGTCGGGAACATCAATTCAATTATTCTCAAGGCGGACTCGATAGTGGCCGCCCCTCGATTCCCAATCAACATCGCTGACAGCAAAGCCGTCCGCGACCGAACAACATAGGCCCCTGCCGGATGTGAGCTTGTCGAACCAGTCGTTGAGTTCGGGATGGCCGGGATCGTGGGCGAACTCGGGAGAGCAGAGCAGCAGTAAGATTAGGGCAATCCGCATCATCAGGCGCCGCTCATTTCCACTCGGCGTTGCGTAGTTTCGCCAGGTGCTCATCGTATGCCAGCTTTCGGCCGTTGTAACAGGCTTGCGCCTTGGTCGGGTCTCTCGGATTGGCTTTATTGCAGACGGCTCGCTCCGCGACCTCATCCCAATGGTTGCAGCCAATCAGGCCCAAGACCAGCGACCAGAGCTAGGAGTTGCCTCATTCCCATTACCTATTGTCCCGCCGCAATTCTTCGATCGCCAGCCGCATCGCTTCCTCACGGTCGCATTTCTTCCTATCCATCCACTGTTTGATCAGAGCCTGCTTCCCTTCCTTTGAGGTTGTCATGAAGACATTGTTGAACTCACGCTGGATCATCCCGGGATCGACCCGTTAGGCCGTCTGATGCGGAAGCCCCGGATCGATCCTTTGGGCCTTCCATTCCTTCCAATGCAGAAAAGACAAGACCAGCGCAGCGCCCGCGAGAAGTGCCATTGCCGTCAAAATTGCCGTCAATAAGAATTCCTGTTGCATTGCCTCGTCTTCATCGTGGGTGTTCAGTCAACCAAACCGTCTCCCGCGTCGCAGCGCTATAGAGCTACTGGCGAGACGGAACCGCTTGCTAAAGGGGCGTACGTGAGCGCTGTTCGAGCCGGTGAATCTCGCCGGGTGTGAGCTTGCGCCGGAAGCGGTTTCTTAGCTTGTTCAGTGCCGTTAGCAGTGCCGTTAGCGCCCTCTTCATCGGCCCGGCACCTTGCCCCTGCTTTCGCGCCTTCCAATCCTTCCAATGCAGAAAAGACAAGACCAGAGCAGCCCCCGCGCAGAGTGCCATTGCCGCCAATAACAATAAAAATTCCTGTTGCATGGTGTTCAGTCAACCAAGCCGCTTCCCGCGTCAGATTGCTTTAGAAGGTGCAAGCAGAGGCCGCCCTACGCACGACGCCACCAAGCGGAGTATGATCGCTTGGTGGCGTCGGCATTTCCATGGCAGGGCCAAAGAAATCCCCACCAAGGCTACTTAGCGAAACACCCCATCCAAGTCTTGTTATTGCGAGCCAATGATTTGGGTTTTCGCGCCGAACCAGCTTTGCGCGCTCGCTCAAGTTGCGAAAGACTAGCTTGTTCGGGGCAATGACCGGCATGGCACCCGCAAGCGAGACTCAATCCTTCAGGGCGTCAGAGGGGCGGCTGTATGCAGCGGCCCTAAAGGCCGTCTCGACTCTAAGATATTCGATCCAACATACCGACAGCGACGCCCGCGTGATTTCATGCCCACGGTTCGCCGCAGCCTGTCCCAGGTTGGTCCCGCCATTCGCGTCGATACCTGTCAGGCGCGCTCGCGGCATCACTGCTGATTGCGAGCCCGCTGCTCTATCTGATTTTCGTTGCCATCATCGCTTTCCGCGATCGGGTGCGGATGAACGCCCTCATGCACCAGCGTGTGGTGGCCCTGAGCCTCCCGCCGCTCAGCTGCAGGAAATTCAGGTTTTCGCGAAATCGTCACCACATGCAATCGCGCTAGTTCGCTTTCGCAATATGGAACACTTTGTTGCTGCCGCGAGTGGCGGGACAATCCATTCCTAAATGATATCTTGCTCCATCATATCCATCCGCAAGCATTCGATCATTGTTCGAATGTGCTTCGCGTAATCGAGGCAGTAGCAATGTCAGGCGGGCTGGTGCGCGCTGTTTGTGGTTCAGCCTGCGGGAGAGAATGCCTGTTTGAAGGTTTGCGCGGACGGCAAATTCACTTGGTAGACCGCCGACGATGGCCGAGTCCAATACCGAGATTCAACGCCTTCTGCCGCAGCGAACCTTCTGATCGCTTCATCGCTTTAACAATTTTACTTATGGGTGTTCTCGCCTTTGAGTGAGCACGCAGCTCTTTAACGTCAGCCTTTGTATATTCGACTCGGGTACGCCTCTTCGCAGTTTTCTTTGCAGCTTTCTTCGTGGCTTTCTTAGCCATTTCAAACTCCTCTTTTGGAATTTGTCCGCCGCTGTGATGTGACAATGCACGCTATCGACTACAGGCGAGACTATCAGCGTCGCCATACGTTGCGAAGCAGTTTCCAGCTTCTCGATTGGTCTCAACCACTCATCGTCAAAGGGAGTGAGAACTTGACGACGCTTATCGTGCGATGATCTCACAATCGCCCTAGGACTGCTGCGCTCCTGCCTCGCTTCTGTCAAACCATGAGAGCCCCGTGAACAACCAGGAAGAACCGCCCGGTGGAGGTACCCAATGCATTACTCGCAAAGCCCACCTCTCGCAGAGAAGACGGAGTGGCCGACAGCCGGAGCGCGCGATCCGGACGCCACACCCGATCAGCGCATTGGTATACGGCCCGTGAAGCCGTCGATCCATTCTCCACGCTCCTCCAGCCTCAGGGATGATCAGGTCGCGAGCGACCGGCCGCCGGTTGGCAGGCGAATATTTCGCACCCTTACCCGATTTTCTATTGCGGTTCTCATCGGTGTCGGCGGCACGCTTGCCTGGCAGTCCTACGGTGATGCAGCAAGAGGGATGGTGATAGCCCGGGCTCCAACGCTGGCTTGGTTGTTATCGGTTTCGACGACGAGGTCGCCAGCCGTGGCTGCAACTTCCCCTGACCCGGTGCAGCAGCTTGGGCCCTTGGCGTCCAATCTCGACGTCGTGCGTCGCAGCGTAGAACAACTCGCTGCCAAGCAAGATCAGATGGCCCAGAACATTGCGACACTGCAGGCTGTCGAGGAGGACATCAGACAGAAGATGTCATACACACCTCCATCCCAGCAGGCGGCCTCGATCCCGCAGCCTAAGCCCCCACAACCCAGGGCGCAGTCATCGGCTGTGCAGTCATCGTCGGTACCTCGCCCGCCGCCACCTGCCGGACCACTCGTACTCGCGCGCTGATTGCGCAGGTTGCCGGGGAGGGTGAAATTAAAGGAAACATCTAGCGGACGATCAGCTTCTGAGAGGCCGTTGGGTGTAAATCTCTCTCACCACAATGGCGCCCTCTCGTTCGATGCATACAGGGACGAGTAAAGCGGCTTGGGTCATCCACGACCGATCCGGAGTCATTCTGGGGGCACGGACATTCCCTGTTCCTCCCACCGCGCCGCAAGATGCTTGATCAGGTCGAAGTCGAGGATCATCGGCTCACTTTCTCGAATGATCGTAGCCAAATCGCGCTCCTGGGGTAGTAACATCATCGCTCTTGCTACTGCGGAGCGCAGCTTCATAGGGCCGTGATTTGTAAGCGTCACGAGCTCTTCCGGGTCTAAGGCCATTGTCCATGCCCACGCCAAAGGCTGGCCCGCAAGCCAGCACACACGCCCCCAAATGCCCCAATTCCCAGTTAACCAACCTTGGTTAACATCTGGTTGACCCTGCGCTCCTAGCTTGAATGGGTCGCGCCCGTGCACGAACACGTCCGCCCCGCCGTCATCCGGCGCGATAAAACCGACGCCTCGATCATCGTTAAAATGCGCAATCGTTCCAATCATTCGTCACCTATCAATTCTTGTAGGATGCCGGCGCTGAGGCGCCCCTCAATCCATCAAACTTACTTTTGCGTTGTTTCGCATCCGGCAGTTTCAGTGCCGCTCGGCTTTTCGGGTCGAGCCCCAGGCGATCACCGAGCGTTGCCGTTATCGCCGCCTGTTGGTTTGCAATCCTGATCCAGGGACTCGCTTGCGGAGCGCCGCGCTTACTTGCGGTCGTCCATTGAAAGCCGGGGGGCGTTGATCTCATGCGTTGCGCGCTTGTGAGTTACCTAGGCCATGGCGAATGCTGAGAGCAGAAAGCTATCCAGCGCAGAATAAACGTTGCTCGGCATGGATTGTTTGACCGTTCGTTGGCTGAACGGCGATGAATCGATCTTCGAAACCAATGATTGCGGTTTTCGCGGTCCATCCCTGAATCGAGCCGTTTAATCAGATATCCGTTTGACCGATCAAACCAATCTGATGCCCATAAAAAGGAAGGTTGAAAAGATTAAGGTGCGTGAGGTCGCGTAGTGAACATCAAACCCGTATAGGCGGTGAATTATTGGGGCATGCTCGGCAATTGGGATTTTCTTGTATGCCGCGACCCGCAAGCGCTGGGTTCGGAGCTTGCCAAAATGATCGCGACGGGCAAGGAACTCTATTGAAAAGATCGAGCATTGCCGCATATCGGCCGCGAAGCGGTCAAAATCAACAGCGCTGATGGCATTGCTCACTTCGTCGTGCGGGGGACATCCGCGCTCGCTACACCCGCGAAACAGGGGAAGAGCCGATGAGTGCCATTCGTTCTGAAAGAGTTGAATCGACCGAAGTCGACGTCGCCTATCTGCGCCGCCCGCCGCATGGCGCTGGAGGCGACACGGCGCTGGAGCCCAGCGCCGAGGCCACCGTCAACAACGTCAACTCGCTGATCCAGCGCGTCGCCGGAACGTCGCTTTCGGAAATCGAAGATCTGGTTTCCGAACTCGAAAGCCTGCGCGACCTGTTGCATGCCGAAGGTCAACGCGTTCAGCGCGAGATCTCCGGCTATGCCCAGCTCAGCGCAGCCGCGATGAAATCCACGCGCATGATCGTCGACAATGTGGCGCCGTGGAAACGCACCGCCGACGGCCTGCGCAACAGCTGACCGGCTCGCAACTGCCTCATCAAAGAACCGCCGCCTCCCTCTAACGGGAGCGCGGAGGTTTTTTTCCAGAGTGGGCTCTATTTCACCAGGCGCATTTTCTTCGCGATCGCATTTGCCAATGGTAGATTGCAGGATGGCGTACCAGTACCCACACTAGGACATATTGTCCGTACAGTACGGCTTGGTCTTCCGAGCATCGATGCACGCTTGGGTGTGCATTATGAGGGCTCGATTTCGCGTCGTTTGAATTTTTCGCTATCCTTTTTAGGGCACAAAAACTGGGCAGGGCTAGTCATCAGCACTGCCGGCGACCGGCGGATAGTGCCGTTGCCCTGATGAAGATCGCAGTGCTTGCAGAGACATCCTGACAGGCGTCTGCAGCTCCAAGGCCGCTCCGGCGGCGGCCCGTGTGTCGGCGGCCAGCACCCTGCTCGACCGTGGCTGCGGCAAAGCGCCTCAATCTCACGTCGGTGATGACGGCAACGAAATTCGCATTACGATCAGACAGATACTCGAAAGCGGCGACAAAGAAGAGCCGCTGTTGCTTGAGCGCGAAACACTGAAAAAATAGGCCTTTTCGGAGAGCCACGCGTGGAAGTGCTCTCACGACCTGGCCAGATCAAGTGCTTGGCTGTTTGCTTCCTGCATTCTCGCTGTAAAGCTGCTTTTACGATTTGCCAAGCCCGCCACGGGCGGCTTTCGCGCGAGTGTATAGCGGGGAAATCGGCCGGCTCTTTCTCGCGCCCCCGCCTTTCTATCCTATCGTGACTTCCCCCGATGATTCCCACCCAGGGAGCGCGTGCGATGGAAAATAGCGCGCCTTCAAACGGCTCGTTGATCCGTGAGCGGCTGAACGGGAAGATATTGACTGCGGCCGAGTGCCTGGAAATCGCCGACCGCAAAATGGGAGAGGCCATAGGCGACCGGAGGCATGGCAAAGAGCTTAAGGCGACGGCTCAAGCTTGGCTGGTTCTCGCAGAGAGAATTGCACAGGCCGAAGCGATTGAAGCGCTGAAGGCGAAGGGGAAATAAAGACGGGCCTTTCGATGGAATATCCTCATTGGCTGATGATAGCGGGAGCCGTGCTGGCGGCGTTTGGATTCGTAGGGTTTGCATTTAGCCAAAACAAAAACAAAGGCGAATCGCGGGAACACCTAAATGCGCGAAATAAAACCGCGCGGCCGGAGGAAGAGGTTGCAAATCTCGCTGAACAAGAAAGCCGACAAGGCACCCCGAGCGAACGGCTAAAGGCTATGCGAGAATATGCGTCGGCTGCTGGTGGACTGAAGGCGAAGGAGAAATGAAAGGGACGCCACGGGCGCCTTGGTGGTTGATCACTCGCCGCAGTAACGTAATTGACTCCAGCCCAGAAACCGTTGCGCGGTCTTGAAGGGAATTGCCTTCGTTGAATCCAGCAATCCCTCCAAGACCGGCCGCGTCCACCGCCGAAGAGCTCCGAGGTACGGTATGATACAGGCCGGTCCCGATCCGGTTTCGGAGGACATTAGGGTTGTCTCGGCGCCCCCCAAGCGAGAGGTGTGCGCTCGACCAAGAGACGATTGTGCTGGATCTCGTCGGCGATAATTAACTTGCGGTACTTAAGATCAGCGATCGCCAGCTCGTCAGTTGGACTCTGACTCAAAGCATCCGCAATTTCGCTTTCGAGAGCCGCGTATCGCCGCTCCAAATAGGCAATGGTTGTTTGCGCCATGGTTCTCTCCAACACAGTCGCATCCGGGTGGAAAAAAAACGCGAGAAAGCAAAAACCTGTTTGATGTGGATCAAGGGCATCCACCAAGCGCAAGCGGATGCGAGGCTGCGACAATATTGACCGTCGTGAGTTATCCGCAGCATATCCACAATCTCAAAAACAAGAATTTCGGTGGTTAACAAGCGACTTGCTGCGCATGAGTTCACAGGCGTAAATCTCGATGGCTCCCGTCGTTGGGTCAAAGAAAAACCCGCCGGCATGAACCGGTGGACTCGATTACCTGAGACTTTAGTGACGGCACCACCCCAAAGATGCCGCGGAGGAGATAGTAATTCTTATCGCCTTGTGTTGCTTCCAGTCGTCTGATGGCTCGGTGCGTATTCCGAAGCACCAGGCGCAGTTGACTTTGTAGGGCTCTTCATCTTGTGACCGGGCGCATATTCGGAGGCGCCTGGGGCGGTTGACTTGGTAGCCTTCTGCATCTGATGGCCCGGCGTCTTGCTCGAGACACCTTGAGCTTTCGCATTGGCGAGAGATCCCAAATTTTTGGCGCGCCATCACAAGACCTGCTGGCCAGCGTCGATTAAAAGCGTCGCCACCATATGCCATTGTTAGTCGAAAATCTTTGGCCTGTGCTGGACGTTGCATGACATGTACCGCTATGTGCGGCGCTGCCGTCCGCGCGCTTTTGGCGCCTCTATCCGAACAGCACGATTGTCGTGGCCCCAGAGGCGCCGTTCGACATCGCTCAGGACCGAGTTTCCGATGATTGGTCTAGTGCTTGTGACCCACGGACGCCTTGCCGACGAATTCAGGGCGGCGCTCGAACATGTCATGGGCCCCCAAGAGCAGATGGAAGCCATCACAATTGGAGCCGACGATGACCCGGATTGGTGTCGAACGGCAATCATTGAAGCGGTGAATCGCGTCGATAGCGGTGACGGCGTTGTCATTCTCACCGACATGTTCGGCGGCACGCCGTCGAACCTGGCTATTTCCTGCATGAGCCGTCCAAATGTGGACGTGCTCGCAGGAGTGAATCTTCCCATGCTGGTCAAGTTGGCGAAGGTGCGCCAGGACCGTCCCCTGCGGGAGGCTATCGACTTGGCCCAGGAGGCCGGTCGCAAGTATGTCACCATCGCCAGCAGCGTGCTTGCCGGCAAATGAGCGCCGGGGGCGCTCCAAAGGAGTCTCCAACAGCGCTGGCGCAAGCGGGCAAAGCATCAGTTGCGTGCGCAACCACTATGCGAGATGTGCTTGACGCGCGGTCAAGTGACGGCAGAGTGCATCTGCGACCACGTCGAGGCGCACGGTGGCGACTGGAACCGGTTTCTTGCTCACTCTGCCCGCGCCATCACCCTTGCCCATCGCGCTCCGTTAATAATAACCACGCCGCACGGCGCGACGCGTATGGCGGTACGCGCGACGGTTGACACGACGCGCAGTCACGCGCGCGCGCCGGTACGTGACGGCCTGCGCTTGATCAACGCTTAACTCCACGCCGCGCGGTGTCACCTGCGGCGAGACCGGAATCGTCGCCACCAGGCCCGACGCAATCGCGAGCCCGAGCAGAGAAAAAACCTTTCGACGCGAAAAATCACTTCCGACTTGATCTTTTCAGTCATCACAGCCTCCTGTTGGGCTTTGAGCCCTAGCTGATAAGGCCGCTGCGACCATGATCTAGATCAAGCAAATCCCGAGCTTCGAAGTCCGCTCTGGGTCAAACCCGGAAAAGCTCAATGGGAGCATATGCTTTCCGCTCTGCCCCCAACAACGGACATAGAGTGACCACGGCGGCATGTCCGAGTTGTGTCGCGTTGCACATCCGCTGGAATGAAGGGGCCGCTAATTGGGGCGGCCTCTTTTTGCCTGCCCGAGAAAGGGAGAAGTTACTGGATGCCTTCTACAGCGAAGATTCGCAATTTGCCGTATTTGTCGCCGACCTTCCGGGCCTCGATATAGGCCGGCGAGGTATATGCGGCCTGAGCTTTTTCCATGCTTTCAAAAATAGAGACGACGATGCGCGCTGCCGGAGGGTCGCCAGCAAACGAGATTGTCTTGCCGCCCGAAACCAAGCTTTTTTGACCGCTCTCAGCAAGCGCTTTGTTAGCAAGGGGAACGTACTCCTTCGCGTAGGCGTCGGCATTAGTCACATCGATTTCCGAAATAACGTAAGCAGGCGGCTGCGCATGAAGTTGTTCGACCACTACCGCGCCAAAGTCAAAACCAACAAGTATTCCCAAGCCAACTTTGAAGTTACCTTTCATGGACGCTTCTCCCAAACAGCGATGTAGTAATCCATTCTGGAACTTGGCACACCGGAGGTCAAACATGCACAGCGCGCGGTGTGGACAGGCTTCTGCCATGTCAGAAACGGGCGTATATTGGCTACCTCTGGCGCCAATAAGGCCGTGGCTAAGTCAAACCGACTGCATTCGATTGCGTAGTCAGCGGCCGAGTCACCGTGAGGGGCATGGAAGCCCGCATTTTAAGCGTGTGCACGCTCCGCCAAAGTGGCATTGCTGGCTGATACAGGGTCCAAAAGGTGACTTTCCCTTCCTTTTCGATTCGACTCACACCATCGCGCGAAAGGAGATCAGCACGGATTGTCACGTGGCTAGTCGAATGGCTTGACCAACTGCGGTGTAGCATTTCTGAGATGGAGCGAGGTAACATACTGAGATGAAAGAGCCGTCTCCAGTCAACGAGAACCTCCTGAGGCAGCGCCTCACCGAACTCGGGTCGATAGCGAGCCGGGCGCCGCATATCTTTTCGGGCCTCGAACGTTTTATCCGCACCGCCGGCGACTATGATCTCTTTCGCGTCAATCCCATCCAATACGCGACCGCTAACGGCCTGAGTGAGGCTGAAGGAATCGAGCTGTTTGTGCACGCCGCGAAGGTGGGCCTGTTCGAAATGCAGTGGCTGCTCATCTGCGCCTATTGCCCGCAGGTCGCAGGCAGTTTTCGAGAGCTAGACCAGGTTCATCCACGCTTCCAGTGCGAGTTCTGCAACGCGCTCAACGATGTGGCGCTTGACGACTACATCCAGGTCACCTTTACGGTTTCCAGTGCCATCCGGGACATCGTATTTCGTCATCCTGAGATGCTGTCCGTCGAGGACTACTATCTGCGTTATAACTTCTCCAAGCACTTCAAGGCTCCGCACGGAATGACGCACGAGCAACTCGTCGCGGCACTCTCGCGGGGATTTGCCGATATCGAGGCTGATCGGCAGAGGAGCTTCGAATTTGACGTGACAGCCGGCCGTTTCGAGGTGCTCGATCTCAGCCATAAGCTGCTTCTGGTCTTCTTCGCGAACGGTGAACCGGCGGAACCCCAAGGGACGCAGGTCCGGCTCGAGTCCGGTCGGTTCGTAGTTCCGGATCGGCCTACTGGGCCGAGAGAAATGGTGTTGGGCGACGGGCGCTTTGCGTTTCGACAGACGGCCGATCTTAGTCCAGGCAAGCACATCATTCAGATTGAGAACCGCACGAGCGATCGCGGCCGCTTCTGGTTCCTCCAGTACCCTTCCCAGTTCGAGCCCCATCTGGTCATGTATGAACCGTTTCTTTCCGGCAGGCGGCTGCTGCTAACCCCGTGCTTCGGCGAACTCTATAAGACACAACTGGTGGATGAGCGGGAGAGCCTGGCAGTCTCCGACATTACCTATCTGTTCACCGATCTAAAGGATTCGACCCCGCTGTATGAAAGCATTGGCGACGTGAATGCCTATTTTCTCGTTCGCCAGCACTTCGACATCTTGAACAAGATCATTCGGGAGCGATCTGGTACCATCGTTAAGACGATCGGCGATGCAGTCATGGCTGGCTTCGAGCGTCCACAGGATGCCGTCCTTGCCTCCATCGAAATGGTCGAAGAACTATCGCGATTCAACCAAACCGCTTCACGGCCGCTCGGCCTTAAGGTCGGTGTTCACAGAGGCAGGGCCATTGCCGTAAGGCTCAACGACCGGATCGACTACTTCGGGCAAGATGTGAACATCGCCGCCCGCGTGCAAGGTCTCGCCGGTGTCAACGAAGTTTGCCTGACAGAAGCGGTAATGGAGGCGCCCGGTGTCAGTGACATTGTCAAAGGACGCCCGGCATCGTGCGACTACGAGAACTTGAAGGGCATCGGCCAGAAGATGGAAATTCATCGGATTGAAATCTTTCCGGCGCAGAGATGAAGACCGCTGCCCCAGCAGAGAGATTTAACGCCTTGTCGACCGGTTGAGCCGGCAACCCAATAACGGACATTGCCAAGATACTTCGGCACGTCCGTTTCGTGTCTCAGGAGCAGGCATGATCATGCCAGCGCGTCGAGCAGAGCTTTGGCGTCCCTAAGTGTCTGTCCGAAGAGTACTTGAATCATATGAATCACCTGTGATTCAACAGTAGTGGCCTGATTCGAGGAGGGGCCACTGATGTGGACGAGCAAGAACCGCGCCCGTTACGACCGCAGCAAGTTGCGATATCCGA
>WNFQ01018692.1_pt1 | contig 11240 bp, 16 predicted proteins | sample 5400171 | NCBI WGS metagenome assembly WNFQ01 (sample SAMN13153356, study PRJNA577476) | soil metagenome | isolation source: 20 cm soil under Madrone tree | place: USA:California | collected 2016-06-14 | reverse complement strand
TCACAGCCACGGCTAAATGGGTTGTACTGTGCGGCTATGGTTAGGCAAATGTGTGCCAAACCCGCCAATGTCCATAGAGGGAGTACAGCTGAGATCTTGGCTGAGATAATTCAGGACACCACCCATTAATGACTGTATTTGGGAATTTGAAATGGCTCAAGCAGCCGTCGTTTGGGCTTGGCTCGAATCCGCTCATGAGCGTCCGAGACCGAGTCACTGCAGTCAATTTCTTCTCCATCGATTCGGAGGCCCGTGCCGTGACTAGTAATGAAGTTCAGGTCGAACGGCTCACTATTGCTATCTTGTTTCCATAGTTACACTGATCTATACCTAGGCCCCCAATGCCGCCCCTGCCCCAATGCCTTCCATGAGACCCCGCTGTGTCCGAGTAATAAATCTAAACTATGATTCCCGATCAAGATTTTGACCGCTGATAACTGATAACTAGACCTCAAGTAAGTTAGACTGCAGTCACTGCACTGACACATTCGCACGCCCGACTCGGATGTCCATGGCAGTCGGGAAAAAGAATGAATTGTTTGGTGGATCACGCTCCACGTTGTTTTCTTTAATAAACATTGTGGTGAGTGCAATACGGGAATAAGAGTTTTTTTTACAATGGTTCAATAAAATAAAGGAAGGCCGCTTGATACGATCCATGCTCGAGGGGATGGGAAACAGTATGTCCATTGTGGCGTAGTATATCTTGGTTGGTCTGCAAACCCGAATTGAATCGAGAGCCTGGGGCGCGTGGGCTTTGGGTCTCTTGAGTACTTGTTACACGCTAGTAACAACCCACTACAAGAGGCCCAGTGAACTAAGCACGCAACGTCAAGTACGTATTGTTCGTTGTTTTTTTCCCCCGGATTCAAGGCTAAAATACATCGTCAATGTAAGTGTCTGATTCCTAAATGACAACTGACGACTCGGGTCTCGAAACCGAAGCTGAAACCCCGGGGAAAACAAGAGAGAGAAGCTGGGTATCTTGTTCGGGCTGACAGGCGACCCGCGGGTTTATTGCTTTGCCAACGCAGGGATTGCTTTAGCCTTAGCGGGCCTAGAGGCGGCCAAGAGGCGCTTCCCATTTGTGGTATGCTCAAAGGACCAGGTTTACCACATTGGGCCATAAAGACGCCACCGCAAACGGACGCGACCTTGTCCTCTTTTCGACTTGGTTCATCAATCCTTAAGCCTCAGGGCTCCGGCACCCACCACGTACAGTATACCGTGCACCCTGTACTGCTGTACCTCTTTCTTCTCAACCGACACATATATATATCCCATCATGCTTCATTTTCCACATAACCCCCCCACGCGAACCCGCTTTCACAAACACTCTCTGACCCACGCAAAGTAACATCGAAAGAAGAGGAAAAAAAAACGGCCGCCATGACTGCCACTATTACCGAGCCACCAGCATATGCCCCCTCTTCCTTTCTCTCCCCTTCTTCCTCCTCCAACTCACAAGAGGACCTCCTCAACCTCCGTCCTTCCTCATCTACACCCCCACCCGCATACATAGAGCGCGTCGTGCGCAAGCTCAAGATAACTGCCCCGCCGGGCGAGGGCATCCTCAACGCGTCCATACTCGACGCGGCCGGCCGCACCCTCTACACCACCTCTTCAGATGCTAAGCTCAAGAAGACGTCCGTGCGGCGCATGGGACCTTACCTCGACTCCGACACAGATGCGGATGCAGATGCGGTTACGATGAACGTTGTCGCTGCGGAGGATAGCGAGGAGCTAGCCCGATTTGGATGGGATCGGGCGAGCCCGCGCGTTCGATTCTGTCCAGCACCCGGCAAGAAGCAGAGGAAGAAGCAGCGCAAGGTGAAATGTAAAGAGTGGCTCCCACTCGCAGACTCAAACTCTGGTGCAACATCAAATTTGCAGTACGTGTTCCTCTTTTATTCTGCGAAGCTCAATTCTAAATGGCTGTTTGCTCGCTTGCCTACAGATCTCGTATTCTCACGTGTTAAACTTACGATGACACGTTTCTCTTATTAGCTTCTGCGCATCGATGATGGGCACACATTTCCCCTCCTTCCTCTCGCGCGCTGGCGCACGGCCCCGGACTCGAAATCGCAACTTTTAGAGGTTTTCGATGGTGCCTGCGCAATACCAGGCCTGTTCGATGCGTTTGTGCTTGGGCTCATCGTGCTGCAGGGCGCGCAGCCGCTTGGTGACGTGCCAGATTGCCTCAACCTGGCTTCACCCAAGTTTTATAGCAACAGTGGCCTTCCGTGGTGATGAGTAAAAGTTATATATATGTTATAAATTCTTGGCTCTGATGGACTTTTTTTCACTTGGGAGCTTGGAAATAAAACGTTGTCTACAGTGTACTTCAAAATTCATAAATATATTGACCGCATTTAGATAGGTGGTCGTATCGCCGGTCGATAGGGCAGTAATACCTAGATAGAATCTTCGACCTTCAAGTCGCTCATTACTAGTAGCTCATGAATTTGCTATGAATAACTTGCTTCCAAACTTGACTGACTGTCGCATCTCGCATGGACAAGAAAGACAGACAAGATTCAAGGTTTCTTGTTAACATCTCAGCTCTAAGGTCTCAGGTGCGAAGCCCTCTCATTACAACACAGAGCGCGCGGACCGAGGTATTGCAGGTATTACATCACCGACGTGCATTCACAACCCGGTCACATATTACCATCCGTCGTAGTCTACTCAACCTTCTGCGTTCCGAAGACCATAGCTCACCAGAACAATTCCTCAGTGATCAAATGAAGTCGCCCAAAGCAGCCATTTCGGGACCGCCAGATTCCTGGGTAAACATTGCATTTGAGAACAGACGTAATAAGCAAGCAAAAAAGAAACATACCCGCTGTCCGATTTCCCAGTCTTAACATACAAAACATGAGCGATTGCGAAAAATATGGTCAGATGATAATACGCACAAGAATAGATTATGGTAACCGCCATGAGGATACCGGTTCCAGAGCCAATCGCGCCCATGAGGTCAGCAGCGACCGAGAGTAAGCCGAGGACAGCGCCACCCAACGCGGCGGCAGTTGGAATAACACGCTTAAGTTCCTTATACATCGAACCTTCTCGGTGGCCAGCCATAACCTAGACCGAATCAGGAGCCTCGAGGTGGACAAAGTGGGGAGGATCTCACCAGTTGTTGGTCCTTTAGTTGTTTGGCAATGTCACGTGGGCCAGAGCCAGATACTTCAATCCAGGTTTTGGAGAAGACGGCGCATACGGACGTCATGAACAGAATGTACAGAATCGTGTGAATGGGATCTACGAATGCTGCATGAAGAGTTCGTGGGGGAGAAATGTAATAAGCGAAACCGGAGGTGGCGGCAAGCTGGGCGGATTCTTCCATCGGCTTAGGACAACAATACAGATTAGAATGGTAGAGAACGGTGTGGCAGAAAAAAATTACCTCCCAAACCCCCAGGAGTTTGACAAGGAAATAATCAGGGAAGCGGGAGAAAAGCATCTGGCTAACGATGTAGATGTGTGAGGTGAGTGCCGACTCGAGCATAATTGGCATATTCGAGGTGTAGAAGAGCTTGACTGGGTACGAGCCACGTTGACCACGGAAACGATTGCTCTTGACTGGAATCTCAATGCGGAAGCCTTGAAGGTAAATGACAACGGCAAACACAGCAAGAGTGGCGATGAGGTTCATCACGTTGGGAAGACGCTCACGCCAGAAAGCCTCCCGAAGGGCCCGGCCCTTGTCATTCCAGGTGAAGAGGAGGTGGAAAAGGGAGATGATGGCACCCTCGAACTCAGGTCCACGGCCAGTATTGATAGTAGTGGGTGAGAACGCCTTCCAGACAATCGACTCACAAATGTTGGTGGCAATGAAGAGAGAGATACCAGAGCCGAGACCGTAGCCTTTTTGAAGAAGCTCGTCGAGTAGAATGACTATGAGAGCCGCGGCAACGAGTTGGATAATGAGTAAGAGGCAGACTCCTGCGCCGAGGTCTCGAGGCTGGCCGTAGAGTCCAGTGAGGACATACACGGTTGCTTGGCCGAGGGAGATAAGAAGTGCGAACACTGTCCCATAAATAGGTCAGCGAATATGAAGAGTGGCAAGGGTGTGCACCCACGTTTTTGCGCGCCAGAGAACAGACCACGGTCCTCCTTGAGAGAAAAGTCTACATCAATGAGATTAGCGCCTGCCAGAAGCTGCATAATCATGCCGGAGGTGACAATGGGGCTAATTCCGAGTTCCATGAGAGTGCCCCGATTAGAGGCGAGGATGACACGCATCCAATAGAATGGGTCAGACGAGTCGGAGGACATAATGCCGTAGAGGGGGACTTGTGAGCAGACCAAGAAAATAAGGAGAGTAACGGCCGTCCATAGCACTTTTTGGTGAAAAGGGACCTGGAATATACGGTTAAGAAATTGAGAAGATGGCAAAGGAATACAGTTACTTTGCGGTCGGGTGAAGAGACCTCGGGAAGAATTGGGAGGAAAGGTCGGACTAAGTTGAGGAATCGGACTGCAGACAACGACGTTATGAGGGGGTCAAATAGAGAGAAAAGGGTACTTACATCCGCTCATGACTGCGAGCGGCGGAATAGAAAGGCGAAAGCGTGTCGGTGCAGGTCACGGACTGGAGAGAGACGTGTCACTACAAATAACCGCAAACAGCGCGTTGAGGATCGCCGAGTCGAAACTTTATTGCATCCTCTGCTCACCCTCGCCAAAATAACCCTTTGATGGTGGGTAAATGTTATCTATATGCTACGTGGACGATATGAGATTGTTTTCTTTCTCAAATGAAGTCCGTGTGGAGAGTGGATGCATATCGGTTCAACCGGATGAGGCTGACACATTACTATCGTTTATCTAGGCTACTACCGAACTTGCAGCGACGTATGCGTCCCTCATCCTCGCTGATGATGGCGTGGATATCACAGTAAGTTATTTTACTCTCCAGTGCTGACAGGCACACCTGACCGTCTGTTCTCAGTCCGAAAAGATTCTAACCATTACCAACGCAGCTGGCGTTGACCTTGAGCCTATATGGGCCAGCCTCCTTGCCAAGGCCCTTGAGGGAAAGGATGTAAAGGAACTCCTTTCCAATGTTGGTGCAGGAGGCGGTGCTCCTGCGGTGGGTGCTCCCGCTGCCGGCGCCGGCGGTGCCGCTCCTGCCGCTGAGGCACCAGCAGAAGAGAAGAAGGAGGAGGAGAAAGAGGAATCGGATGAAGACATGGTACGTTACGTGCTCTGTAATGTTTGTCATGTGCTAACATATACATACGCATATGTTATTACCAATAGGGCTTTGGTCTCTTCGACTGATTTATGGGCACTTGTTCTCACATGCATCGTCTTCTCCTTGCATTCCCCATCGCCCTGTATTTCCCCCTTGCATAACGCGCATAAAATAATAGCACTTTTGCCATGGTGTGGCGTGCATCCGCGAAGCTTCCGCTAGTCGATCGCTGGTCGATGACATAGTATTGTCGCTTGAGTGCCACTTTGAAACTTTGTTTGCGTCACAAGTGGAGTCGTACGAGTCACGAATTCCTAAGCCTTCAATTCAATTCCTCTCCGTCTCGTGCGTATATAAGGAAAACCCGCTCCCCCCCTAAATGCGCCCCTCTCACTTCTCTTACCATGGACAAGACAACATCTGTCGTCGCCGCTCTCAGAGCCGGAAAACAGCCCTCACAACCCCAGATTAATGCCTGGATAGATAAACTACTGCAATCCGAGCTCATCCAAGTTGAGAAAACATCTAGTGCAGGCGAGCTGAGCCAGAATGGCAAGAAGCTAGCCAAAGACCTTCGCGGCCTCCTTCAAGCCTACAAGAATTATCTCTCCCACAAGAACGGTATGACTCTCGCCATCTGAGCTTGCGCACGTTTTCAATTCTCTAGTAGATGACGACATCATTTCGAAAGCCGTATGGCACCTTGGCCAAGCCGACATTGCCGCGTCTCCGCTTGATATGGATAACCCTGTAGATACAAACGAAGCATCCGATGATTACCGAGCGATTGTCGCGTCATTACGCACGTCACTCCAGATTTTCTGGAATAGCGCGGTGACGGAAGGATTTGGAGTTTTCTCAGACCTTGCCTCCTTCACTCGACTGTCATTTGCAGACGCCGCAGAATTTGTCGCCGAGAAGTCCAACAAAGCGTCCGAAAAGCTGCGCGGTGTTGAAAGTGAGGTACAGTCTGGGGAACGCGACAGCGTCGGTATCAAGAAACAGACCAAGGAAGAATTGGAAAGGGCCGACACGCGCGTGATGTTTGAGAAGAGTATGGACACTGCGAGAGACGCTGGTTCGGCCGCCATTGGGACCGCCCAAGCTGCGGGTCACAAGACTGCAGATCTCACGGATCGCTCTCGCACCCGATTGCATACAGCTGTCTCTACAGTGAGTTTTACGGCTGACCGGAAGAGATGCACCTCACTGACTGCCTATCCTTTTGGAGATGGCGAAACGAGCAAGAGAAGATCCGGAGTATCGTCGATCGCTTGACATGTTCTTCAGTCTCGCTCAAAAGTGGCTCAAAGCGACAGGAAATGTGGCCGCAGCTGTCGCCCAGTCAACATCCCTGGAGTCTTTTATCGATGATCCGACGCCGGAGAAGCATCTCATCCATGCCATACGCTACGTGAACCAACTCGCGCAGAATATTTCCGGAGGCAAGAATCTTGACGATTTGCACACTGCCCTGTGCATGTGCATCATTGACATCCGCAACGACACGGATTTACAACAGTGGGTTGATGACTATCTCGCGTTTGCAAGGCGTGCGCTCGAACACACTGGCGACAATGACCCGGAGGAGATTGGGAACACTCGCGAGGATCTCCGCCGACGTTGGAATGCCCTGACCGAGTTGAACTCTGACAAGGGCCATAAATGGAAGGAGGATTTCGGGGCCCTACAATTGGTCTGCAAGGTGCAGTCAGCGGCACATCGTGGTTATGGGCGGATCTTTTCAATGTCTATCTTCCGCGGTTTGTCGGCATACTCAAGAGTCTTCCGATTCCCCGGTATGTTTCCCACCCCTTTCATTGCCTTCTCGTCATTCATGGATGCCGTATGCTACAGTACGGAATACGTCGATGAGAAGATTGAATTCGTGCTCGAAGATCTCGATATATCATCTATCAACCTTCTCCCTGGGCAAGTTTTTATCCGCAACATCACGGACATTGAGATTACTGCGCCCACGGAGGGGAAGTCAACGACGGCCGTGGGAGCTCTGATGCACACACACATAAAAGGTCTACAGCTCAAACTCAATGAACTCTCTTTCTACTATCGCGACCTGACCGCGACTGTCGCGCCCAAAGAATTCACCGGGCTCGCGGAGATCGCACTTCCACCGGAAGGCATTGACGTCGATATCAAAATTAGGACGATTCCGAACACGGCAGCAGGACTTGAGGAACGTGCCGAGCGGAAGAGGTTCTTACGCATCGATCAAGTCGTGGTTCATATTTCCGAAGATGTCGACGTGCGCGTGACCAAATCAAATCACCCAGTCCTACTTACCGTGTTCCGCCCCTTGATCACGGCGCGTCTGCGAGGTGCGCTGCAGACGACGTTGAACGCTAACATCCAGAGAGCGCTCGATGGAATAGATGCACTCGTCTGGGACACCACTGCGCGTGCCGAGGTGTTCGAAGATGCAGGGCTGGGGCGCGGCCCCGCCTTAGCTGCGGCATGGTGGAGCGAACTGGGGCGTCTGCAGCGCACGCATGGTGGCCTTCTCTTTGGCTGGCGCACGACGGGCAGCGGAATCGTTCGCGAGGGCGGCGACACTGAGCTTGCGCTTGGTGCCGAGCCCCAAGTGCTAGGACCGGAAAAACGTGGACCGAAGGGCACGCTGGCACAACCTTTGAAGGAGCGTGCGCGCGACGCCGGAGTTGGTGTCGATGTCGATGTCAGTGCGCAGGGCATTGCGGATGTAGGTAAGGATGTGGTTGGACGAGCGAAGGAGGGGTTAAAGGAGGGGTTAAAGAAGGTGCGCACGTTTGAGGAGATGATAGCAGAGAAGCAAAAAGAGGAGGAGAGTACTTCGGGGTGGGAAAGCAACGCATTCAACGTGTAATTATTGGTCTTGTTATTTCAATTCTCGAATATCGTACCTCTCAGCCCTGTGTATTGTACAGTAGAAAGGTTCTATGCGCTTTGCGATGGAAATGACGAAGTCTCTATCCTTCACCTCCACAGTTTGAACCATCATCACGGAAGCATTGCTGAGCGCTAATCGGGACTGGCCTCACTAAGGTCTACACGTACTTTGGTCACCACGCTCGTGAACTAGTAAATCGCACCTGTGAAAATCTCAAACGACCAGTTCTCCCCTACCACCCCAGCGTCGGATCCTCATCGATTGACTCTCAGTTGTATGTCAGATACTCACACGCTGCATTGATTTGGATCAATAACTAACGAAGTTTCAAATAGCTCAGCTTAACGGCTTGCCCTCGTCAGATCTCCCCACCGTACTCCAGCATCGCCCTGGGATATTGATCCCAATGGATCATCGTTCTGAAGGCTTGAAGATGTCAAATAAACGTCGTCAGACTCGGGGAAAACGAAACGAACCAAATCGTCGTATGTCTTTCCCATGCGACTGCTGACTGACTTGATGTGATGTAGGCAAGGTGATACGAATCGACGTACTCCCTGATGACGTGATTGACGTCCTAGTATACGAATCATCATATGAAGACAAGGCGGAGATAGAAGCATGGCAATCGATTGCCATGCGTCGACACACATGAACCAGCGAATATTCGCTGGTTCATGTGTGTCGACGATGGAGAAGTCTTGTCTTGGATCTCCACGTCGCTTGAATCTGTACCTTTTTTGTACACCGGAAACACCCGCAAGGGACACAGCCAGCCTTGCCTCTCCTCATTAAGGGCAGTATCACTTCATCATCAGGCGCGGACGACATCATTGTGGCACTTGGGCAGAGCAATCGCGTATGTCAAGTCAGCCTCGAGGGCCTTGCGGATCGGCAATTGGGAAAAGTCTTGGGAGCGAGATGCAGGCCCGGGTGCCATTCCCGGAGCTGACAGAGCCGCGGCTCTTCTCAGATGGTCAAACACCACCTGTCGCTCCCGATTCCCGATTCGTTCTTGGGTGGATCTGCCCCACGTCTGCAATTCCTCCGTTTGTCTGGGATTCCATTTACAGGATTGCCAAAACTGCTTCTGTCCGCTACTCACCTTGTCTACCTCTTCCTTTCTAGTATCCCTCATTCCGGGTACATTTCACCCGAGGCAATGACCGCTCTCCTCCCCATGTTGTCCGGCGTCCAAACACTTTTCCTTCGATTCCAATCCCCTCAATCCCGTCCTGACTTGGAAAGCCGACGTCTGCCTCCATCAGAACGTTCAGTTATGCCCGCTCTCGGATATTTTTCTTTCAACGGGGCTATTGAATATTTAGAGGACCTCGTTACCTTCATCGACGCCCCCCAACTCTACGCCTTGTTTATGTTTATAACCCTTTTCCATCAAATCGATTTTGACGGCCCACGACACACCCGATTCATCAGTCGTACACGAACACTCAAGAAACATGAGGTACATGTGCGATTCCATGATCGCACTGCCAGCTTTGGACTTTTTCCCATTTTCGGATCTTTAGGGATAAACATCTCATGCATAGAACCAGATCGGCAGCTTTCGTCTATCGCACAGGATGGACGCCGGATATGATGCAGGTCGTAGGAGTTCAATGATTGATAGGCCTCTATTTTCGAAGTCCTGCCCCATTGACGTTTCTTGTCATCTACTGATCCCATACTATTTTCCTTTCCACTTCTTACAGTAACTTGGTTTGAAATATCACTTGTGCTATTTGGTTGGCATCACCCGTGATTGATCTTGTATGATTACAATTGGTGTGGAATAGAGGAAGGCATGTGACTGGCTAGCTATCTACTCAACCATCATGATATCCGTGGTTCACTTGCACTTTGTGGTGTAACGTCGTCGTCGTGCAGAAGACTTATCGAATGATGAACATGGTCGAACAGTGACAAACGACTAAATTATGAAGGTAGGAAGCAGACCCACTGATATCAGGAACTCTCAACAGAATGACAGGTGAACGAATCACCGCGGCGGTATCACTGGTGCACTGTATTAGGCCGCCATACATGAATGCATGAACTGCCGAACTTGGGGTTGGCCAAACATCTCCTGCACGGTTCGGGTGATACCAATGATTTCCCTGACTCTAAGAATCGCAGAACGAACAAAGTAATGGTCGTTAGCTGACAGATACTACCGCTATGGTATGACGTTTGCATGACGTGCAAACGTACATATTTCTGCTGTTACTCAGTTGCGGCCCGAGGGCTCGGAGTACTGGTAGTCACCCATTGCGATCGCCCATGCGCCGCATCATCCCATTCGCGTTCTCCCTTTTCAACTTGCTTGGGTGACGAGGACTGCACTGGAGCCGGCTGCCGTGTCGAGTGCTCAGAGCTTCGATATGAAAATGGTAGGATTTGATGATGAAGCGTACGTTGAAGGCTTAACCGATTTACAGTAGAATAGTTGATGTTTGGAATGTTACTAGGCTGTGTGGCATGGCACGTCCCATCGGCACAGAACTTTCGGAACAAAAGCGTGTCCTGAGTTGAGAGATTAAGATTAAGACGCAAGTCGTTTACGTGAGTCAGGCGTTCACTAGTTCACCCACGAGCGAATCCACAGGCAGCAATATTACAACGAATCAGCATTCTCTCTGCAATTCTCTTCCGGCCATCTAACAGACTTCACTTCTCAACATGTCTATAATACCGTGCTTGATCATCGTATCCCATGTCTCTGCAAGACCAACATCAAATGCATGAATAACATCCTTCCAGCATCCGAGGTCAGACCGCCGTGGATCGTGTGTCCGCGCAACGTGGTCTTACCACAGGACAGCCAAAGCTCTAGGCCTTCCACCAATCACTCAGACTAAATGAAGATCGCTTCTGTCCACAAGTCCGTAAATGTTGGCATTGTGTCCGCGTCCATCTTCCACACCAAGAACCGGAGAGTTTCATGGATAATGCTCAACTAAATTCGATGGTTCCATTGAAGAATCAAAAACCACACTGCGGCCTTGTCTTTCTTTGATTCTTCCGCAATTCGTGCGGAGATTCCTCGGGTAACTTGACGGGCTGTCCATCCTGTGTGGTTGGAGAACACGAGGTGATTCGTCGCTTAATGGCGGAGTGAGGGGCCAAAGTGAGGTGACATCTCCCGGC
>WNFQ01003631.1_pt1 | contig 11243 bp, 12 predicted proteins | sample 5400171 | NCBI WGS metagenome assembly WNFQ01 (sample SAMN13153356, study PRJNA577476) | soil metagenome | isolation source: 20 cm soil under Madrone tree | place: USA:California | collected 2016-06-14 | reverse complement strand
GCCGCTTCGCCCCCGACCCACGTCTTCATGCTGATGGGCACGCTGGTGATGCTGCCGATCATCTTCGGCTACACGATTTTCGTGTACTGGATGTTCAGCGGAAAGCTGCGCGAGGGCGAGGGATATCATTGAGATGCGCTCGCCCAGAAGAACGACCCGCTCAGAACAGAGGCTCCGGCGCGCGGCAGCATTTCTGCGAATGTCGGAGGCGCTTGCACAGCCTGCCGCCTATTTCGATTCAGGAGCGGCGCGAGGTTACTGGCAAGGATATGACCGTCGTTTTGAGGCTGCATCAGCTTTTTGTTTAGTCTTTAGCTAGGTCAGCCGCTGGCCGCTCGGACGGGAAGTTGTATGAGCCAAACCTCAGCACCAGGACGGCGAATGACAGCAGCAGGATTGCGCCCGTTATAATGAGGATATCCGTACCCGTGCGATGCTCTGCGCCCACTATTTCGATCAGCACGCGGCCAAGCGCAGTGATTGCAATATAGATCAGATATCGCACCGGCAGCCGCGTCGTCTTGAAATAAATGCCGACCATCGCTCCAATTTCAAGATAGATAAACAAGAGGAGGATATCGCCGAGGCTTGCGCGACCTTTGGCGGCCATTCCGATGAAAGCTGCAATCCCCGACCAAACGGTCGTCGCGCCGATTGCGAATAGAGCCAAGAAGTGAAATGCGTCGACTAAGAACTCGCCAATCGTATTGGCCGTGTCCTTCATATTTCGATGCAAATCACTCGTAGCAGGACCGAGCCGGCGTATTGTTTTGAGCATGGGGCTCTCCTGGTTCACTCGGCGACTGATCTATTTTGGTCGACTAACGGGCGGCACGACCGACATCCCTGCGCGGCTGACGCATCAATGGCTGTCGGGGGCTGGCCCACCATCCATTCGTCATCGAGAACCGTCCGGGCCAGCGGACTCTCAAAGTGATCTTTGAAAATCGATTCGATCCTTGTCCTCAGTGCCTCCGCGCGCCCGCGGGAAATTCCAATTGCAAGGGCTTCCCCTGCAAAAGCCCAATGACGGTTCGGCGCGCATCCATGAGGGGCCATACGGCTTTTGCCGCTAGCACGTCTCCCCCACCAAATTGCTCTAAAGCCCCAAAATTCTTTCCGATTTGATAGAACGAGAACTGGTTGATGCGTTCCACATCCCCCTCCGGATCGCGCAGTTGACCACCGGCAAATATATAACTTCAGCCGATGTCATTGGATATAACCGCAAATACATAATCGCCGAGGCTGGTCGCGAGGGCGCGCATCACGCCGGCGTGAACAAGGGCTAAACCAACGTATTAGCAGGCTCATCGAATTGGTTATCCGATCGATCCGGAAATATAATTTATCCGATCACTGCCAGGACTTATCTCTGTAGGGACTGCAACGCATATGGCCATTCGCCGCGCTGTTGCAGGGGACAGACGTCACTAAGGAGATGTGTCATGAAGAAATTCCTCACCGCGATCGCGTTGATCTCGCTGCTCACCATGCCGGCTCTCGAGAGTGCCAATGCGGCTCCCGTGTCGCCGTCGAGCTCCTCATTCGGGTCTAACGGCTACTGACAAACTCGCGAGAAAGCGAGCGTTTCTGCTTCCAAGCTCGACATGTCGCCTCCAAGGCGGCTGTCTTGCAGTCGCGAGACGGCCGCCCTCGACGACATCGCCATGAAGCAAGCTTATCTCGCCGCCGTGCCTGCGATCGGGTTCGTCCAGGTGTGGTTCAGTCCCGACCAGGTACCCTTCGCCGAACAGACGTCCAGCGTCGCGCCTTTTCATCGCGCGGCAAAAGCTGCCACACTCCCTCGGAAAAAGAGGCAGGCTGACCGATCCGTCCTATCCCGCCGGAGTGATCGTCGTTGCTCTCGTCAAGAAGCAGCGGCTGATGTCGCAGTCTCAGCGCCGAGAATGAACTGAAATACGGCCCCCCGAGGGGTGTTGGGAGCAACCCACAAGCGGCCGCCGTGCGCTTCGATAATCGAGCGGCAGATCGGCAAGCCCATCCCCATACCATCGGACTTTGTCGTGAAGAGCGGGTTGAATATACGCTCGACGTCTTGCGAGCCGATTCCTGTTCCGGTGTCTCCAACCGATACCTTCACGCCGCCCTTGTCATGGACCTCCGATCGCACGCATAGGAATCGCGGCTCATCCTTGGCCGCCATCGACTCGATGGCGTTTGTGATCAGGTTCACCAGCACCTGCTGGAGCTGAATTCGATCTCCCATCACCTGTGGGAGCTCGGTATTCGGCTCGGCTTCGACCTCTATCCGATGCCTCTGCAGCTCGCTGTGCACCAAGGCAAGGGCTTCTTCAATCAGCTCGTTGACGTCAAGCGGAGCTCTGTTGGGAGCGTCCCTCTTGAAGCTCGCCCGAATGCTTCCGATCACCGCTCCCGCGCGGCGTCCATCAGCAGCGATGTCCTTGAAGGCCGCCTTGGCCTCATGGAGACCGGGCACGGCGCGCTCGAGCCAACGCAAGCCTGCATCGGCATTGGTTATCATTGCCGACAACGGCTGCCTGACCTCGTGAGCAATCGTCGCCGTGACTGCATCCCCGGTCAGCAGCCGCGCCTCGCGCTCGCGGCGTTGGGCGAGCACCGCGCGCAGCAACTGCGCGTAAAGCATGGTGATCTCGTATAGGAGAACAAACAGGACGAGACTGCTGGACACGAGCCCAAACACTCGACCGGCATACCAACCGATGCTGTAGCGGATCGCAACCGGAAAAGAGATCAGATAGATCTCGATCAGGTATGCACACAACACCACCATCAGCCACAGATCCAAGACCGAGCGCCGCCGGATCCAAAGCACAATGAGGGCAACAACGATCAACAGGGCTGAACATCCGGCAACATAAAGCCAGAGGGTGGAAAAACGGACCGGGTCGACCGAGATGCGGGGCATTAGGTCGTTTCCCGCTGTGACAAGAAGTGTCACTGCACACACGACGGCCCCGGTTGCTGTCACGCTTGAGAGAATGGCTGAACCGGCGGAGCCCTGCCACAGCCCCTTGCTCGGATCTGAATCCTTCGACAAGGCATAAGCGATGACGAACATGGGAAAACCGGCGTGCCACAGGCTATAAAGCCAGTTCGTCGTCTGCAGCCCGGCGCCGAGCAAACCACCGGGCGTGAACACGCCCGGAAAGGTCAGCATCCACGGGATCGCGATCAGCGCCGTGTAGAGATATCCGCTCGCTATCAGAAGGAGGGCATGCGACCGCAAGATCGCGAACTGGGTGAACAGCAGCACAGCCGTGATCAGGTCGGTCGCGAAGATTGCCGTGGCGTAGGCGGGCACGAATGCGCCGATCCGCCGCGGTTGGATGGTCGAGAGCGGCCCAGCGGTGATGACAAAGGCGACGAGCAAGGCTAGCGCCACAGCGAGCGCGAGCCGTCTCTGCGCCAGGCTTGGCGGCAAATTCGAGAGGACGAAATGCTGTTCTTCTAGTACGGCCGCCGCCGGCTTCGCCATTGGAACGCCCCCCGCAGGGGCTGGAGCGCACGGACCAATCTTATTCCGCGTCGCGGCTGTTCATACACCGCTCGGCTCGCAGTCACGCCCATTGTGCCAGTTGGAGCGGCTCGCGACAACGCACAACGCGCGCGGTCGCAAAAGCTCGGCACGTTCGACTACGCGCGGGGGCCGATGTCGCTCTCCACGGTGAAGCAGATCAGACCTGCCGCCAGCCCGGCTTGCTGGGGTCGACCAGCGTCAAATCGACCGGCGCGATTCCGAACAGCGCGATCACCGCTGGCTCGTTCGCGTCGCGCTTGACGCCGTCGTAGTGCGGCGTATGCGCGACGCGCCGGACGAAGCCTCCGGCCGGCACCGGCACCGTCTGATTGGGATCGAAGTCGGCGCCGCTGTTCACCCACCAGGTGCCGGAAAGGACGAGCGAGAGGCGATCGGTCGCGTAGGAATGCGGCGCGCTCATGTAGCCGGGATACCATTTCATGAGGACGAGATAAGGTCCCGGCTTGTCCAGGCCGCCGTAGAGCGTCGCGACCGCGCCGCTCTGCGCGGGAGCACCGCTCCAAGGGACGAAATTGATGGCGTCGGGAAGCGTGATGATCGTCTCGGAGGGATTGAGTTTGCTCGCGTTCGCGGCTCTGCTCGAGGCAGCGACCGGCAAACCGGCGAGCAGCGGCGCGAGCAGCATTATTCGCCGCGTGGCGGCCATGTCGGTGACAAAGCTCGATCCGAACACTTGTTCCAAGAAATTTTTACGCAGCATTGCAGGTCTCCTTGGCCGCGCTCAATCTATCGATCCGCCGGAGCGCGGCTTGTCTCGTATTGCCGCGATCGGTCCGGTCTTGCGGCGCAATTCGCGTGCGCGACGCGCTTGATCGCGCAGACCAGCTTCAACTTCCGCCGCGGTGCCCCAGCGCCCAGACATAGGCGGAAACGGCGGAAAGCTCGGAGGGGGACAGCTCCGCGCCGCCCATGGGCGGCATCGGCGCCCCGTACTCTTTCGGGTGCGGGACGCCAACGGTGATGGTGTGCGCGATGGCGGCGAGACTGCCGTCGCCCCACAACCATTTCCCGCTGGTCAGGTCGGGCCCCAGTGGCGAGCCCTTGCCGTCCGATCCGTGGCAGCCGGCGCACGGCGCGCTCGCAACTTGGCCCACGTAGATGCGCTTGCCGAGGGCGACTTCCGCCGCTGTTGCTCCGCGCGGCGTCGGCAGCGCGCCCCCCGCATGCGATCCGGCATCGGGATGAATGCCCTCGGGCGGAACAGCCGCCGCGGGCGCCGAATTGTCGGCTCGCGAGGCCGGTGCCGCTGCCGCGGTAACCGCTGCCGTTGCCGGGCCGCGATAGGTCACGCGCCAAATCCGCCCGCGCTGGTCGTCAGAAATATAGAGCGCACCGTCAGGTCCAACGGCGAGGCCGGACGGGCGGTGCGTGGCGCGACCGGGCTCTTTGACTGCGCCGGCAAATCCATCGGCGAAAACGACGAACGGTCCAGCAGCCTTGCCTTCCGCCAACGGCTGGAACACGACGTTGTAGCCGCCCTGGGGCAACGGCGCACGATTCCACGAGCCATGGAAGGCGATGAATGCGCCGCCCTGGTACGCGGTCGGGAACGCATGTCCCTCATAAAGCAAGAGATCGTTGGGCGCCCAATGCGCCGGAAAGGCCGCGATGGGGGCGCGCTTGTCGGCGCACAACCCGACGGTTTTGCCGTCGCCGCCGTATTCGGGGGCAAGCACGAGCTTCTTTTGGCTCAGATCGAAGTAGCAGTACGGCCAGCCATAGTCGGCGCCGCGCTCGAGCTCAACGAGCTCCTCCGCCGGCTCATTGGCGCCTTGCTCCGGCGTGTAGAAGCGCGGCCAGTTTTCCCGCAGCTGATCGCGGCCATGCTGGGTCGCAAAGATCCGCCCCGCGGAGTCGAATGCAATTCCTTCCCCGTTGCGCAGCCCGGTGGCGAAGCGCTCGGCGGGCGAGAAGCGCTGCCCGGTTCGATTCGCGTCGTAGCGCCAAATTCCGGCCCGAGTCGCAAGCTCCGTGCACGGCTGAATGCCGGGAGAGTTCGGCATTCGGTTTGCGACTTGGCAGGAATTGGTCGCCGAGCCCAGGTCCACGTAGAGGCCGCCCTGGGCGTCGATCTTGAACGGATGCATGGGGTGATCGCCGGTGAGCGGCAGTCCCGACACGATCACCTCGGGGGGCTCGCTCGGTGCGATTGTGCCCGCCGGCAGCTTGTAGCGGACGATGCGATCGTTCGTCTCGGCATAAAGTGCGCCCTTGTAAAGCGCGATGCCGGTGCCGCCGGCATTGCCGCTTTTCGCGTCGGGTCCGAAGCGGACGACCACGTCGGCGCGGCCGTCGCCTTTCGTGTCCTGCAGCGCCAGGAGGAATCCGCCGGGCGGCGGCGTGTCGTTGCGGTAATAGGTGCCGCTCCAGGTATTGACGTAAACCACCCCGTTGGGCGCCACCGCCATTTGCCGGGCGTGGCCCATATTGTCGGCGAAGACCGTCGCGCAGAAGCCCGGCGGCAGCGTGATCCCGCCATTGTCGCCCGCGCAGGAGGGCGTGGCCGTGCGGGGCGCATCCTGCGCAGCCGATGGCGAGACCGTCAGCAGCGCCATTGCGAAAATAGGCGCGGTGATAGCTGCGCGCCGGGCCATCGGGACGCCGATCAAAAGATGATGTCGCATGATGTGCGTCGTCCTTCTGCCAAATCGTTCATGGGGAGCAGAACCGATCACGCAAGAGACTGACCTACGGCGGATGCGCCGCAGCGGCTTGCGTGCGATTGCCGCCATTGTCCGGATCTTGCGGCAAGGTCGTCGCGCGGTTTCTATCTGCGGGCAGACGGTGTCTCAGCGGTTGGTCGCTCGTTCCGGCCGCCGTCGGATCAAGATGGGGAGGGGAGACCGCCGCGATATCTTCCGATGTGCCACGCCGATAGGCGCAAGCCGCAGCAAGTAATCACAAGATCGAGCAAACGCTCCTCGCAGGCCGTAGATAGATTGACTCTCTAGCGTCGCTTGAATCCACAGATGCAGATCGCGTCGCGAGACATTGGCTTAGCCATGGAGGTGCCGCATGCGCGGAACCACTTTGCATCGAACTGCGCTCGTCATTGTTGCCGTGGTGCTGGGAAGCGCCGTTACCGCGACCGGCGCGATTGCGGCCGGCGGCCATGCAGGCGGGGGCGGCGCTATCGCTGGCGATCGCGGCGGTGGCCGCTTTGTCGCCCCTCGATTCGAGCACGGCCGTTACGGACGCGGGTATTATCCATTCGGGTACTACGGCGGGTACGGCGGGTACGGCTCTTCCAGCAACAATGGATGCATATCGCTCGACGCCTACGGCTGTGATGAGTGAAGGCGAGGCGCGCTCGGCGCAGCCGAGCAAAAATTCGATTGGCGAAGCTTAGATCGCCATGGTCGGAACGCAGTCGGGAACGGTGAGACTGGCTTCCGAATGAGCCACAACCTGTTCCACCGTGACGCCAGGCGCCGTCTCGCAAAGTCTCGCGCGTCCATCTGGAAAATCGATGACGGCGAGCTCGGTGACGACCATGCTCACGGGCCGCGCCGAGGTAACCGGCAGGTCGCACTTCTTGACGATCTTACGATTACCGTGTCTACGGCCATCGCCATGACCGGACTGAAGTTGCGCGCCGTCAGTGAATGGGTGAGATTGCCTTGGTAATCGGCGAGAAACGCGTGCATGAGCGCGAAATCGGCGCGCATGGCGGTTTCGATGAGATAGGACATGCCGTCGACCTCGACCTTGCGCTTGCGTCCTCGACCACGGTGCCGACGCCGGTCGGCGTCAAGGCAGACAAGCACCCCCGCCGCGAGGCGAAGCGGCGCCGGACGCTGGGGCAATGTTGCCCGGCGCTTTCCGGCGCGTGTAAGATATTCAAAATGAAAATCCTGCTCTTGATTGCGTCATTGCTCGTTTTTGTCGCTGCGTCAGCGGCAGCAGAGTTCACTTATCAGGACTACGCAAAAGCGCCGGAAGCCTGGAAGCGCGGCTTCCTATTCGGAATATCCCGATACATGTCGACCGTGGCGCAGCCGGACGAAGAGCCTCCCTATCCGGTGCGGACGGCTTTCGAGCGATGCCTCGGCAGCTCAACGGACGCACTTCTTGTCCACCAGGTCGAGGCCTACGTCGCAGCCAATCCGGCCAACGCGAAGGGGTCGATGGTTGCGGTCGTCCTGCGGGCATTCTTTAATTTGTGCCGGGCGGACATTGAAAGGGCTTCGCCTAAGGGAGCACCAGGCCCAAGATGAACCTATAACGCTGTTTGTTTGCTCGCGCGGCTATCACTTCCGCGAGCAATCACGACAGCGAGATTGCTGCGCTCACCGAGGCGATTAGTTGATTCAATATTTGTTGCCGGGGCCTGCACGAACAGCGCGGGCGCTTGTTGGAGGCGCCAGTGAGACTGGGCTGCTTTTCCAAGGACCAATGGTCTCGATTATGATCTTGATTCCGGCCAATGCGCTCTCGATTTCACCCTGCACCCGCTGCACCTCAGAGTTCAGAAATCTTTGCAGTTCCTGGAGTTCGGACGTGAGCCCTTCGAGCCCGTCAATCGAATTTGAAGTTAACCGCGTGATGGAGGACCTAATTCTTTCAACCTCCGTTTCGATCTGAGGGGGGCGTTTCGGAATGTTTTCCTCTGCCAATTTTCTAATTTCCGCCGCCACATCCGAATGGACGGGAAGCGATTTCTCAGGAGTTGCCGAAGATGTTGGAGCGTTCATCACCGTCTCCAGGACCTAGATTGATTTGTCTCATCCGTAGGTCGGACGATATTTCCAGTCGGGTTAACAACTGTTTAGAATTCTTCTTTAACAGGCAGCTGTTTCGGCGCTTGCGCGCTGCTCCATCATGGCGACGTTTTTCCCGAGGTGCCACTCTACCGCTGCTCAAGCGCAAGCGGTCTCATGAAATCGAGCAAAGCCAAGTCACTAAGGCGCGTTACATCACGCTCTCCCCGATCCATGTGTCGAAGGATGAGCAACGCCAGTCTCCTCCTCGCCCCTTCATGATGTTTCAGATCTGGAGGGAAGGCCTGGCACACGGTATCGAACGCAGCGCCCATCGTTTTTAGGGCTTCGGGATCGTAGACATACTTGACGTCGCTGAATGGGGGCATTTCGTCCTCCCTCTATTTGCGCCCACGTAAGCCACGCGGCTCTAGCTACTGCGGGCGGGACGAAAAGCGAGCTTCTTTATTCGCTTACATTTCACGAAGTTTGTGAAGATTGTAAGTCCAGCCCTGGCGAGGAACCAACCCCGGAACCGAGTTCCCGAAATGGCAGACGCGGAAAATGAAGTCGCTGCCGGCGCGTTCGCCGGTAGGGGAGTGCCGCGCTCGCGCATCTCCCCTGCATTGTCGCATTCGCGACGCAGTGGAGCCGAAATCAACGGTCAAAACGGCTTACTCGGCAAAGGTGCAGCGGGGGGGGGATCGATGACAAGGACAATGATGTCCTTTGTGCCGGCCATTCTCATCATGCCACTCGCAACTGGTTTGGTGACGGTGCAAACAAGCCGCGCCGAGCCTGCGGTCGATGAGTGTAAGACAAAGCCGGATTCATCCGCGCCCACGGGCAGCCACTGGTATTACCGCGTCAATCGCGCGGATCAGCGGCACTGTTGGTATCTCGGACCCGAGGGTGTGAAGGTGCGTTCGCAAGCACGCGAAGGGACGTCGCGCGCATCGCGACCAACGGGGACAGCGATGCGCGAGGATCCTCCCGAGACAACTCAAGCAATGCCTCCGCCAATGGAACCCGCACAAAGGACCAGGGCGGAGACCGCGTCGGTCGCAGTGGCGAAAGATTTTGCTGCGCCCTCGCCCGATCTCCCGAAAACTCCTGCTTTAACCGCGCGCGCGCCGACCACCATCAGCAATAGCCGGATGGAGGACCATGAGGCGACAGAGGCGCATGAGGAAATGCCATTGATATGGCCCGTCCTTACCGAAGCCGATCGTGCTGGCTTGGCGGATAGGGTGCGCGAATTCGCTCCTTGGCCAGCCGTTCTTGTCGGTGCTCTGGCACTCCTGCTTGCTGGGGCGATCTTCAAGCTCGCTCGCCGACATGCTCAATCCTCTCGCCGCGGCCAACGCCAGATGGGCCGGCTGCGCACAAGGCAAAAGAGGAGGGCTTATTCGGACCATAAGGCCGCACGTCCGAATCAAATCGCTCGCACATCGGCGTTGCGAACGCAGCGCGATGACCCGGTTTGGCAGCGGCCGACGTCAATCGATCCAGTTGAGGCTACAATGCTCCGGGATCTCATGCGTGACCGGCAGCGGGCCGCGGCATAATCCCTGCGATAAACGAAACGACACGGCAACACGCAAGGTGGCAGCAAGGTCCTGCTCTGGCGGCAACAGCGCCGGCCGCGCCTTCAGCGGTTCTCCCCGATCGAGCTCAGCAGCGGGGCGAGGCGCACCATCTCGTCACGGATATGGGCGTCGAATGCCTCGAGGGCGATTTGGCGCAGCTCGATGCCCTGCACACGGATTTTCGCCTGCAGCTCGGGGTCTTTGCCGGCCTCCGCGATCGCTTGGCCGAGCGTGTCGAGCACGCTCTTTGGCGTCTTGCCCGGCGCCAGCACGCCGTACCAGGTCGCGTATTGGTAGTCGATGCCTTGCGACGCCGCGGTCGGGATCGCGATCGGCTCCGTAATCGGCTCCTTCGCCGCGACTGCCAGCGCCTTCAGCCGGCCGTCCTGCAGGAGGGGCAGCACGAACGCCATGGGCACGAAAGAAGCCTGGATGCGGCCGCCCAAGAGGTCGGCGATGATGGTCGCGCTCACCGTATAGGGCACATGCACGAGGTCGATGCCCGCCTTCAACGCAAAGTAGGCGCCGGCGAGATGGGTCGAAGTTCCGATGCCGGCTGAGCCGTAGTTGATCTCGCCGGGCTTTGCTTTTGCGAGCGCGACAAATTCCTTCAGGCTCGACACGCCGAGCGACGGTGGCACGACCACGATGGCAGGCGCTTCGCCGACGAGCGCCACGCCGGCGAAATCGGCGACCGGGTCGAACGGCAAGTTCTTGTTGAGCGTGCCGAGGATCGCGTGGCCCGAATTGGCGAACAGCACCGTGTACCCGTCCGGGGCGGAGCTCGCGACCGTCTGTGCGCCAATCAATCCGCCGGCGCCGGGCCGGTTGGCGACCACCACCTGCTGGCCGAAACGTTTGGCGAGCTTGTCGGCATAGAGCCGCGCCAGGATGTCGATCGCCGTGCCGGCGGTGATCGGCGCCACGATGGTGATTAGCCGCGAGGGATAAGGCTCCTGACCGCGTGCCGGCGCGGCGAGACATGCCGCCGCGGCGATCGCGATCCTCGCAAGCTGCGCCAAGCTCGTACCGCGACGCCTGCTCATAGCAGCGCCACCGCGCGGATCGGCGAGGCCTCGGCGCCGATCAGCTTGAGCGGAAAGCCCACCAGCGTAAACCGGTCCTTGTCGATCTGATCGAGGTTCTTTAGATACGGCATTGTGATGACGCCGCGCTCGCTCAGCGTGCGCGAATTGTGGAACACGCGCGGCGCGCCGGGCTCGTCGTTGCCGTGATAGAAATCATAGCCGACGATCACCACTCCCTTCTCGATGCACCACATGGTCGCGCCGATGGTGAGATAGGGTGACTCCTTCATCCATTTCTCGGAGCCGCCGTCGTAGGCATTGTTATGGTCGGTGCGCAGCAGCAGGCGGTCGCCTTTCCTGATGCGGTTGTCGAGCCGCTGCT
>WNFQ01015016.1_pt1 | contig 11244 bp, 11 predicted proteins | sample 5400171 | NCBI WGS metagenome assembly WNFQ01 (sample SAMN13153356, study PRJNA577476) | soil metagenome | isolation source: 20 cm soil under Madrone tree | place: USA:California | collected 2016-06-14 | reverse complement strand
CTGGGCCGCAGCTTTTCCATCGAAGCTCGTTGGCCGGGCAGCAATGAACAGCGCCTCCGGAGCTCTGCCGCCGAGCTGGTGAAAATGGCGCCCGACCTGATCTTTGCGGCCACCACACCGGCGTTGGCGGCCCTGCATCGCGAGAGTCGCTCGCTGCCGATCGTATTCGTGCAGGTTTCTGATCCCGTCAAGCTTGGTTTCGTCGGCAGTCTTGCGCGACCAGGTGGCAACATTACAGGCTTTACCACCTTCGAATACCCGGTTGGCGGCAAATGGCTCGAACTACTCAACGATGCGGCGCCCGGCAGGAGTCGAGTGGCTGTCCTTCACGATCCGGACAATCCTTCACAGGTCGCATACCTGCAGGGGCTCGAGGCAGCAGCGCCGACATTCGGAGTGCAGTTGACCCGCGCAGACGTACGCAACGCTGCCGACATCGAGCGCGCGATTAACGATTTCGCGCAGCAGCCGAACGGCGCCCTTGTCGTGGCACCGACCGCCGTGACGATTCTTCACCGCGATCTGATCATCGCGTTGGCGGCGCAGCATCGCTTGCCGGCGGTCTATCCGTATCGTTACTTCGCCGACAACGGCGGCTTTATTTCCTATGGCGTTGATTTGGCGGAGCAGTACCGGCAAGCGGCAGGGTATGTCGATCGCATCCTAAGAGGCGCCAAGCCGGGCGATCTGCCGATCCAGCTGTCGAGCAAGTTCGAGTTGGTCGTCAATCTCAAGACGGCGAAAGCCCTTGGACTGACTATCCCCGAGCCGTTCCTGCAGCGCGCCGATGAGGTGATTGAGTAACAATACGGTTTGCTGCACTGCATATGTCGCCTAATGGCACTTAGCGACGGTTGGTTGTGACGCATCAATTCGACCGCTGTTGGAGGCAAAGCGGACTTGCAGCGGCTACCAGGATAGCCCACCACCATTGCGGCCGTTAGCAATTGACGCGCGCAACCGCGCGGCGCACGATTAAAAAATAAATCACAGGTGGAGGGGGAGCAAAGTCCATGTCCACCACGCGCCGCCAATTTCTCGCCACCGCCGGTTCATTTGCCCTCACTGCGCTGAGCAAGGGTCCGGCGGCCGCCGCCATGGGCCCAAATGACAAGTTCGATCTTGTGATCAAGGGCGGCGACGTGCTCGATCCCAGCCAGCGCCTGCGCGGAAGGCGCGATATCGGCATCCGCTTCGGTATGATCGAGGCGCTCGAAGCCGATATCCCGGCGGAGCGCGCGCAACGCGTCCTCGACGCCACTGGGAAACTCGTGACGCCGGGGCTCGTCGACCTCCACACGCACATCTATCCCTATGGCTCGGCCATCGGCATTCCGGCCGATGAGCTGGTTGCGTATCAGTGCACGACCACGTGCGTATCGGCGGGGGATGCCGGTGCCAACAACTTTGCTGCGTTTCGCCGCTACGTCGCGGGGCAGACGCGCACCCGAGTCTATGCCTTCGTGCACATAGCCAACATCGGACTGGCGGGCTTCCCGGTTGCCGAGCTCTATAACATCGACTTTGCGCAGACCGATGTCGCGACCCGCGCGATTGCAGAGAACTCCGATATGGTGCTTGGCGCGAAGGTGCGCATGTCCGAGAATGTGATCGCCAAGAACGGGCTGGAGCCGCTCAAACGTGCGATCAGCGCGTGCGAGAACGCTGGCACCGGCGGCAAAGTCATGTGCCACATCGGCGGCGTGGAAACACGCGCGCTGATGTCACAGATCCTCGATCTGCTGCGGCCTGGCGACATCCTCACCCATTGCTATTCGGGATTCCCCAATCTCGCCGGCGACTTTACCAATATCGTGCAGGACGGTCGGCTGCTACCGGCGGCGCTCGCCGCGAAGCAGCGCGGCGTGATCTTCGACATCGGTCACGGTGGCGGCAGCTTCGACTACACGGTAGCGGAAGCCGCGATCCAGCAAGGCTGCCTGCCCGACACCATTTCCTCCGACATCCACGTCTTCTCCGGCAACACGCCGGGCATGCCTTATCTGACCTGGGTCATGAGCAAGTTCATGGGGCTCGGCTTCTCGCTTGAGGACGTGGTCGCCATGGCGACGATCAAACCCGCGGCCGTGATCAATCGCACACCCAAGCTTGGCAGCCTGCAGGTCGGCGCCCCCGGTGACGTTGCCATCATGGACGTCGTGGAGGGGCCGGTGTCGTTCGTCGACACGCGCAACAACAAGCGCGAGGGCAAGGTCCATCTCAAGCCGGTGCAGACGGTTGCTGCCGGCGTGCCGTTCGGCCGGCCGTATAATGCGCCGTTCGCGGTGCGGTGAGGCGATCTAACGTTGATCAGCCGCTTCCTATGAAGACGGGGGCCGGCACGCGCGACGAAATTCGATGCCCGTCACCACAAAACGGAGGAATGCGATGAAGAGCCTCGCCATTGTTACGGTTGTGGGCCTCTGCGCTTTAGCGACGGATGCCGCCGCCCAAAGCTGGCAGCCACCGTTGCCCAACGAGCGCTGCCCCTCGAAATGGGGCGCCACGGATGAACGCGGCTCGGGCAATCACATGACGCCTGCCAACGTGCTGCGGGCGGCACAACTGATCAAGACGGGCGAGACCTTCGAACTCGGCCACGTACTGGGACGGGACATGCCGCTCAATCCCGGCCGGCAGTACGATGTGCACACCAAGCGCAGCACCGGTCCATTCGGCTCGAACCAGCGCTACAGCAACGAGGAGTTGGTTGTTTCAGAGATCGGTCAGGTCGGTACGCAGTTCGATGGCTTCACCCATCAGGCGATCGATCGGCTACTCTACAACTGCGTGAAGATGGACGAGATCGCGACCCGCAGTGGCTTCGCCAAGATGGGCATGGAGAAGGTCGGCACTTTGATGACGCGTGGTGTGCTGATCGACATCGCGGGTCTCAAGGGTGTGGAGATCCTGCCAATCAACTACGAGATTACCGTAGCCGATTTGGAGCAGGCGCTGCAGAAGCAAGGAATACGCCTGCAGGCGGGGGATGCCGTGCTCATTTACACGGGATGGAGCAAGCACTGGGGCGTCGATAATAAGCTCTACACGAGCGGCTGTCCGGGCATCGGCGTGGCTGCAGCCCAGTGGCTGATCAAGCAGGACCCGATGCTGCTTGGCGCAGACAACTGGCCGGTCGAGGTCGCCCCCAATCCGGACAAGGCGGTCAGTCTCCCGGTCCACAACATCGCGCTTACTGTCAACGGTGTCCATCTGCTCGAGAACCTCGTGCTCGAAGACCTGGCCAAGGCACGCGTCTACGAGTTCGCGTTCGTCATGCAGCCGCTGAAGCTACAGGGCGCGACCGGTTCGACCGTGGCACCGACTGCGATCCGCTGAGAGCAACGTGGGACCGCGAAGGCGCCCGGCCTCACCGCCGGGCGCACTCGCCATTGCCGACGCGGTGGTCGAACAAGCTTGTTCGCCGCGGAGACGCCACACTTCCCCGATCGCATCGGGATTATACGGAGCGACTTTAGCGCTCGATTGATTCAGGACGCGGCCAAAGCCCAAGCCAGCTTCCGAGGCCCTCGCTTCACGCTGCCCGAGTCAATACTGCCGTGTGGAACGGCTCGAGGTTGTCGATCGCCTCGACGCTTTGCGTCTTCACATCCCACTTGAACATCCGCAGCACGATCTTGTCGGGCGCGAAATCTACGATGGTGAAGCCGTGCTGCTCGATCGGCTTCACGTCTTCCGCCATGTCGAGATGAGCAGGCGGCAGCGCGCCGGTTCCGCGGCGCGCCGACGGCCATCCGCTTGGACGCGTGCTGATCGGACCGGTCAACACAGCGTTGATCGGATTGGCGGAGAAATCGAGCTTGCCGCTGCGCACCATACGGCCAATGGCGACGGCATGCAGATCGCCGCTCATCACCAGTGGCACGCGTTCGCGCACGGCCGAGATCGATTCCATGAGCCGATCGTGCTGCTTGAGCCAGCCGGGCTGCCAATAGGGCTTCGGCTTTGCGGTCGTGAGCTTGCCGTCAGGCCCCAGAATGTCCGGATACCATTCGCCCCATTTGCCGGCAGTCCAGCCGGGCGGATTGGACGGCACATGCACCACATGGGTGACTTCGCGTGCCGCAGTGCGAGCCTTGAGCCACTTCTCGACTTCCAGATCAAGATAGACGGCGCTCGCGCCGGCGAGCGTCTGGGTGCGCCGAATGTCGTACAGCAAAATCTCGGCAAGCCGCCCGTAGCGAACCGTGCCAAATGTCTCGGACACCCCACCGAACCGGTCGCCGGCTGACGACCATGGCAGGCCCAGAGGCCGCGCTCGATCGGGCAGAAACTCGGGATAGAAAAGGCTCTGTGTGGCGCGGGCGAGCTGCAGGGAAAAGTACGGTGGTGGAAATGTTATGACCTCGTCGGTCGCCTCGTCGTTGTCGAAATAATCGTGATCATCTTGCATGAAGAAAACCGGAGTTGATCGGAAGTCCGTGCCGTAAACTGGAATCAACTGCGGTTCCACGGCTCGTTTCAGCACCGTCTCATTATCGCTCCCGAGCACCAACGCCGAGCGGTCGAATTTTCCGGCAATCCGTTCCGCCGTGGGAGACGCGCCCATTTTTGGGCCGTTCTCAGGAGCAAGCAGATCCCAATAGACCTGATCACCGATCGCCACCAAGGCCGACGGCTCAAACGAGAGGGCGCGGCGCAGCAGTCGGTTGCGTACGGCGGGGGGCAAGAAATCAAATGCCTCATGACCTCCCGCGCACGTGTAGAACAGCACGCGAAACGACTCCGGCTTCTCGTCTGGCGCCGGAAAGGTTGCGAGGCTCCATGGCTCGCAGAGGGTGCGGCCGCGATTGCCCAAGAGTGCCACGGTGTAAGGGCGGCCGGGTTTGAGGTCCACCGCGTAAAATTGCCAAAACTCACCGCGCGTGTCGGTCATTCGCCCGCGTATCGTCGTGTTGCCGATGCGGAGCGTCGGCGCCTCCATCAGCGGGGAACGGAAGGAGGCCTTCACCAGAACGCGGCTGTCGCTCACCGTCGGCAGGAGATGCCGCACGCGCCCAGCGTCCCACCTGGGCGACGACGGCGAGGTTGACGCTGGCACCGCATCCCCAGGCACCAACAGGCCGAACGTTGAGGCGGCTGCCGCAATCGTTGATCCGCGCAAGAAATCGCGGCGATTGAAGTCGTGCATTCCAGCCTCCAATTTTCAGCTATCCACAAGCTGGCAGGCCGATTACCCCATCTATTGGAGGTGAAGCGGGCATGCCGCGATCGCCGCCGCCGCATCAATGCGACGCGACTGACCCCACACCGGTCATGGGCTGGATCAAAGTCCCGCAGCGCAGCAGTCTCCTGCCGTACCGCGGTGTGCTATCGTTGGGGCGCCTTTTGACACGCAAAATCGCGGTTGGGGAGCGCTAGCATGGAGCCGAAATGCGGGGCGTTGCTTATTTGACCTTTAGATTTTCCGGCACGTTCGACAGCGCTGATGTGCACGAAAACGTCTTTTCCACCGCCTTGCGGCTGAATGAACCCGTAACCCTTGGTCGGATTGAACCACTTCACAGTGCCGGTAGCCATGCTGGTCTCCTATTGGAATCGAACCGCAACATCGTAGTTAGTTCGATAGGCAATTCCAAGCCTGCATGGAGGGGGTGTCAATCTTTGGCGATCGGGGGTTGCCGACCGGATGCCGGATCGTTCATCCGACGCAAACGGACATTAGGTAGTGAGGCTGGCAAGCCGCAAAAGATGACGTGTTCGAAGCCCCGCTCAGCATTGGTGGAGACCTGTTACACTTCCGAAATCGGATGACCGTAGGATCATTCCGGTTGGTGGCACCTCGAATAATCGGAGGCTAACGTGAGAGGGTATTGTTTGGCTTTTGCAATGTTTGTGTTGCTCTCGGGATGCCCCGCTTTCGGGCAATATGTCACGGTCATACAGGCGTGCAGCCGGGACGTAACGGTTTCTTGCGGCCCCACCCAACCGGGACGAGGTCCACTCATGGAATGTGTCAAAGCACACTTCCAAGATTTCAATGAGCCCTGCAAGGCGGCGCTCGTGAGAATTGCCGCAGTGCGCGAATCCTGTGGGACGGATATCCAGGAGCAGTGCCCCGCCATCAAGCCCACCGCCGGTCGCATCTTGTTGTGCGTCAAAAAGCACTTCGCCAGTCTGAGCGAGCCATGCAAGGAGGCGATAGGCCGTGCAGCTGAGCGCAACTGAGAGCGCATCAATGCTGGAGTGCCGACGACACGGCGCTGAAGCGCATGTGGCGGCGATCGACGTCCGGGCCCGGTCGGAGATACGCGGGTGGCTCGAAGACTTCGATCGCGCCACGCCGGTCGATGTCTTGATCGCCAATGCGGGCGTGATGGCGGGTCGGCCGCCCGATGGCGAGATCGAGCCGCCCGATGACAGCCATGCCCTGATCGAGACCAACGTGCTGGGGGTTCTCAACGCGATTCACCCGCTGCTGCCGCGGATGATGTCCCGCGGCCACGGACAAATCGGCATCGTGGGGTCGCTTGCCGGATTCATTCCGCTTCCCGACGCCCCGAGCTATTGCGCCAGCAAGTCGGCGGTTCTGAGCTACGGCCTCGCCCTGCGCAGTCTGTTGCGCCCGCACGGAATAGGCGTCAGCGTCATATGTCCGGGATACGTTACGACCCCGATGACGCAGCAGGAATCGGGATGGAAGCCCTTCGAGATGTCTGCCGAGCGGGCCGCCGCGTTGATCTGCCGCGGTCTCGCGCGCAATAGGCCCATCATCGCGTTTCCGTTCCTGCTGGCCCTGTTGTCGCGCATCGGCGGGATACTGCCGGATCGGGGGCGGCGTTGGACCGATGTGCCGTTCCGCTTCACGGTGCAGCCGCATGGCGGCGGCGCTCTCCGGTCGGGCGGCGCGCCGCCGGACCATCCGTGAATCAAAACGCCGCCGCGGTGAACTGGGTGGCCCGCAGCACCGCGGTTCCCAACATGGTCGGGATCGAAATGCGGACGACCGCGAGCAGGCGCGTTCCGGCAATCGGCGCAAACCACATCTCCATGTCACGGTTTTTCTGGAGATAGCCGACGCGGAAGGCGCCCGGCGTGTAACCGGCGACGGGCCGATAGGTCATGGCACAGACGACGGCCGGACCCCGATAGCCGGTTTCCGCCTTGACGTTGTCCATGCGCTTGAACGACAGCACCATGTCGAAGCGCTGGCTGCCGTCGAAGATCGGCAGCGTGCGTCGGCAGGCCGCGGGAGCCAGCACGTCCCCGGACTTGGGCGCCACCACAAGGCCGGCGGTCAGCGGATCGAGCACGCCGTGAAGATGCGCGGCAATAACCGGAATGCGATCCGGACCGGCGGCAGTCGTCGGCTTGGTTTCCAGTTCGCTCACGACGCCGTCGCGAAACGTCACTCGCACGTCCTCGATGTCGTCGTCCGAGGCAAAATTGGCCCCGTAACTGGTCGGCACGAGATGGCCTTGATTTGCGGTGCCGTGCGTGACGGCGGAAATGTCGCTGCCGAGCAGCACGCGCCATATGCCCAAGAACCGGCCGCTCGATTGGGCCGTGTAGCGGTCCTTGGTGATTTCAACCGCCCAGTCGCCTTCGCCGATCGCGATGTCGGCCAGCGACAGCGCATAGCGGGCGGTCAGCTTGGTCTGTGCGTGCGCGGGACCGCAAGGCAGCCAAAGGAGTGCGAACGCCATGACGGTTCCGGCGCCCGTGATGGCGTGTCGAATGGCGAGCCGATCGAATCGCACGGCCCTGTCCTCCTGCACAGGTGGGGAAAAGCGGCGCGGCCCTGCGCGGCATGCCGGCCTCGCCCGGCAAGGGAGCGCCCAAACGATGTACGATAATATCGGCGGCGGGTCTATCGCTCTCCTTCCGACGGCATCAAGGCCGTCCGGTCTCGCAATACCTGCTTGAAACGCTCGGCGAAACGCATGAGGGGTGCGCCATCGATGATGTCGTGATCGACGCTGAGGTTCAAATGGACGACGTCGCGTTCGACCGCCTGCCCGTCGTGGAGAACCAGCTTTTTCTCGATGGTGCCGATCGACAGCGTCAGTGTCATCGGGGTGATCGGCACGCCGACCGCGGCGCCTGACGTGTACATGCCCATCGACGTGACGCCTGCGGTGCCGGCGAGATCCTTGAACCAGTACGGGTTTCGCCGGATGAAGAACCACAAGGCCTTCCTCAGGAAGGCCGGAAGCAGGAAAAACTGCAGTTCCAGCGCACTCATGGGCCCCTGTGTTCCGAGCGGCGTCTCCCTGGCCGAGCGAAGCTCGCGCTGGATCTCGTAGACGGTCTTGCGCTGCGCCGCCCTCAGAACGTAGAACACCGGGAATGCCTCGCCTTCCCATTCCCGCTCGATCATGAACGCGAGATCGACGTCGTCGAACACCACAAGGCGCGAGCGTCCGAGCCGGTACGCCTGCATGCGCCTGTCGTCCGCGATGGCGCAGGCAAAGCTTTTCGCGATGTAGCTCGTCATCGATACCGGCTCTCCGCGCAGCCGCAGCTCCGCCAATTGCTCCTTGATCCCTCCGACATCGGCCTCGAAAAGGACGTGGGCGATCTGCTTCCGCCGGCCTTCCGCGAGCACATCGAGGACGAAGTTGCGCAGCTTCGGATAGGGGATTGTGGTCCCCGGCGCCGGAGGCATTCGGAGCTGATCGATCAATTGCGACAGCACGAGTCGCAGCCGACTGGTGGCCGGTTTGGTCAAGATTCGCTCCCGCCCGCACGACCTCGTCGCTGACGCGCGCTCACAGGCGCCGCAGCGCCTCCGCAGGCACCATCCGAACCGCCCGCCACGCCGGCAACAGCGCCCCGAGAACGCAAAGCACGAAGGCTGCAACGACGACCGGCGCGATCAGGGCGACGCTCGGCTTGAACGAGATCAGGTTGCCGATTGCCGGAATGCGCGGAAACGCGAATGCGGCAAGCAAGCTCAACAGCACGCCGAGGACGCAACCGCTCACGCACATCAATATTCCCTCGATCACGATCGACATCATGATGCGCGCGTTGCTCCACCCGATCGCCGCGAAGATGCCGATCTCGCGGGTACGCTCCTGCGTCGCCATCACCAGCGCGGTGAGCACGTTGAGCGCGCTCATCGCCACCGCGATGATCGAGACCGCCAGCGAGACCGCCTCGAGGATCGCAAAATTGCGGTCGTTGTTGAGCACCTCGTTGGCGGTCGATGCGGTGACCTTGCCGAGCGCCTCGATCGCCACCCGCACGCTCCCAAGCTCGGCGCGGCCGGATGCGTGCTCGACATTGACGTGGACGATGGTGACCTGGCGCGGCCGGTAGCTCGCTTCCTGCAGGTCGATCAGCGGCACCAGCACCAGCCCGCGATTGACGATCGTGGTGTAGGCGGCGATGCCGACGACACGGAAGGTCTGGCCGATCAGCTCCAGATCGTCGTCGAGCTTCTTGCCCAAGGAGGCCGCCGCGGTGTCGCCGAGCACCGCGACGCGGCGCTCGCCCGCGGCCGGCACGCGGCCCTCGCGCAGGGGGACCTTCTTCCACAGGTAGCTCGCGTCGGGCCATCCGAGCGTGAGCACGTTGTTGGCGGAGCCGCTCGGGGCAAACGTGACCAGCTCGCCCGACACCCGCACGATGCCGGGCAGCGCCGCGATGCGATCGACGGTCTCTTCCGGGATGAAGCCGCCGAAAATATCGGATGAACCCTTCTGCATCACCACGAGGTCGTCGCCGATCTCGTCCATGCCCTCGCGCGTGCTGTCCTGGATGCTGCGCGACAGCGCAATCAGCGCGAGCGCGCTGCCGACGGCGAGCCCGATGCCGAGGATCGACAGGCAGGTGCGGATCGGGCGCCGCTTGAGATTGCGCAGTGCGAGCCCGACTAGGTTCATGATGCGGCCAGGGGCCCGATCGACCGGGCGGCCGTCGCCCGGTTGGTATCATCGACAATGACGCCGTCGCGGATCCGCACCCGTCGCGTGCATCGGGCGGCGAGCGCGTCGTCGTGGGTCACGAGGATGAGCGTCGTGCCGGCCTTCTCACGCAGCTTGAACAGGAGATCGGCGACGTTCGCCGCGCTGGCGCTGTCGAGATTCCCGGTCGGCTCATCGGCGAGCAGCAGCTTCGGCTCGTTGACGATGGCGCGCGCGATCGCCACCCGCTGACGCTCGCCGCCCGACAGCTTGGTGACCTGGTGGTGCATGCGGGACTCCAGCCCGACGCGGTCGAGCACCACTGCGGCGCGGGTGTAACGGCGCTTCTGCGAAAGGCCGCGGCCAAGGAGCGCCAGCTCGACGTTTTCCAGCGCCGTCAGGGTGGGGATCAGGTTGAATTCCTGGAACACGATGCCGATGTTCAGGCGCCGCAGGCGCGCCCAGCTCTGTTGCGTGCGCAGCAGCCGCCCCTCCCACAGCACGGTTCCGGCGGTCGGGAAGTCGATGCCGCACAGCATGTTGACCAGGCTGCTCTTGCCGCTGCCGCTCGCGCCGACGATGGCGACGCATTCGCCCGCCGCGATCTGCAGATCGACGTTCCGCAGTCGGAATCGGCGCCCCGCTCGATCGCCTGAATCATACCGACGCGGCCCTCAATCGACTTCGCGGCGCACCATGCAACATTGGGCCGCTCTCCTGCCAACACCGGCGATTGCGGCCAAAGCGCACAGCCCACAGCCAAGTATACGCAAGCAAAGCAAACCGGTCGCGGCTAAGGCACGCCCGACGCAACCTCATTTCGGTGCGTTGCGAGGCATTATCCGAATGAGTCCTGACGGAACCGCCGCAACGAGCCGGCCCCGGCGAGAGCGCTTGCGGCTTGAGCTTAACGCCGGCTACTCTGCATTTACTCTCACAAGTAAACGCTATATATACACCATATAAACATTTCGACCCGGGCAGGCGGGCGTAACGACCCAGGAAAGCCGGGCGAGTTGGGTGGGGGCGTGGTGCTGGCCAACGGTTGGGCGGACACGAAGATTGCGGAATCCGTGCACGAATTGCGGGAGCGCTCTTCGTTCAGCGTCAAGACCGAACTCGCCGCCAGAGCAATCAGTCAATCCATAGCAGAGCTTGAGTGCGCGCCTGCCGGCTCGAAGGGCAAGGGCAGCGCCGAGCGGACCTCTCGCCAGCGTGGGCGCGCATTCGCGCCCGCCGCGCCAAGGACTTCAAGTTAGTTCCCCAGGAAATGCCGCAGTCGAAGATGTGAGAGGTGCGTAGCGTGAATGAGTTTGTGGAGTTGGCGGATTGGTTCGGGTGGCGTGCGCCGCACGAGCCGGTGGTGGTGGAT
>WNFQ01006609.1_pt1 | contig 11245 bp, 10 predicted proteins | sample 5400171 | NCBI WGS metagenome assembly WNFQ01 (sample SAMN13153356, study PRJNA577476) | soil metagenome | isolation source: 20 cm soil under Madrone tree | place: USA:California | collected 2016-06-14 | reverse complement strand
TTCCGCGCGCAACGCGAAGGCCTGGGGATCATTGAGATTCCAATCACCTTTATAGATCGCCGTGCCGGACAATCGAAGATGTCGGTCAAAGTTATTTTCGAGTCCGTGCTTAAGCCGTGGCGGCTCCGGTTTGGGCGCTGATCCGGGCCTGCTAGGCCAGAAACTTCGCCTTCGCATTCCGAGCGCCCAATGTCGAATTGACAATAAATCCATCGCATCCGCGTGATCGCGCGGATAAAAAAATAGCGTGACGGCTTCGAGACTTGGAACCAGATCCAGTTTTTTTGGACGGCGCTTCTTAGCGATCGTGGCAACCGGTTTCATCATCTCTTGCGTTGTCAGCTGGCTTTTCTTCCTGGTCCAAGAGGGCTTTCTCATCAGCAAAGATGAATTCATCACCGCCGAACGGTCGCGGGAAATGCTACTGCTTGGGCGCGGTGCTGTGCGCGACAATTTTGAAGTTTCAGTCGTAAAACCGCCGCTGCAATACTGGCTCACGACTTTCACGCTGCCACGTTCTAAAAGGCCGCAGACAGCGGTTCGTATTTGGCCGCTGCTTTTCGGAACGTTGACTGCGATCGCGACGGGATGGCTGGCTTACTTAATCGAACCAAAACAACCGTGGCTCATGCCGCTGAGCGTCGGCCTTTTGCTGACATGCCCGCTGTTTCTGATGGAGACCACCAGCGGACGGCTCGACACCGGCCTGACTTTGTTTACCACGTTCTCAATTGTTTTTGCTCAGCTCGCGCGAGGCAAACCAAAATGGTGGCTGGGTGTGGCCATTGTCTGCTGGCTCGGCACGCTCCTAAAAATTCCACTCGTCGCTTTGATTTGGTTCATCATCATTATCGTTCGCTATTTTTCTCCGGGTCAACGCGCGACATTGCGGACAGCCTGGCTTCCGCTGAGCGTCCTGCTGGCGCTCCTGTTAATGGCGATCTGGCCATTAATTCAAATGGCGGCGCATCATGTCCCACTGAGTGAGGTCTTTCGTTTCGATGAGGCGAGCCTGTTGGTAGGGCCGTCTCGCCTGGGATCGAAACCATTTCTGGAAGTTCCGTTTCGTCTTATCACTACCTGGCCCTGCGGCTCGGTCGCACTATTCGCCGCAGTCGCGGTCCATTTCCGCAGAAACAAAGATTCCCGCCCTGCCGTCGTCGAGATTTCGATTGTCACCCTAACACTACTCCTTCTCATCGTGCTGTTTGGTTTCCGCAATGGCCGCTACCTCATGCCGCTGCTTCCTGGTTTTTGCGTTTTGCTCGCGCCGTTTCTGTTTTGGCTTTGGGAGAAACGGCGGCCGGTCACGTTGTTTGTTCTGCTCTTCGTTGCGGTGAGCTCCCTTCTCGGGCCCGAGATTGGACGGCGCATCGTGGAAGGGCGCCGCCGGGATTACTCCCAAGAAAAACTGATCGCTGAAAAGCTCGGCAGGCTGCAACAGAGCGAAGATGGGCAGATCGTCATTCTAGAGCCCAACAAAGGCGTGCTTCCGGAACAGTTTTATCTTTTCTATGGGAACTTACGCGGTCCAGTCGAGACATGGTCCGTCGCGCAGATGCGTCAGACGCGTCCGGTGCGCTCTGCGATCGGAGTCTGCAACATTCGGGACTTCGGCGCCGTGGGTGAAAGCTATCACGACGTGACGATAGAACTGGCTCAGGGGCAATTCATCTGTTGGCGAGCGAACGCATTTTAATTGGGTTCGTCTAGTGCGTTGTGAATTTGGCGCGATAGAGACCAATGCGACGAAGCAACCTTGCAAAACGCGGAACCGGACGCGCAGAGGCGCGGTTCGATCGACGGAAATGAGACAATTCTTCAGCAAACGAGTCTCCCGCCGCGCGACAGCGTTCGTCAAATAACTTACGCGCGTATTCGTACAATTCGAAATCGAGACGGTTTGCCTCTTCTATCAACCCGCGCGTTTCCGCATCTAGGAATGTCCCGTCGGCTTTTTCCTTCGTCACGTTTTCTTTGACATAAAAAGGCCAGTGCCAGCCGAACGCACGACGCAAGAGCAGCAAGCTTGCATCAAATTCTTCCAGGAGGCCGACAATGCGAAAATGCGTCAAGTTCGCCTGCGCCCGCTCGAGCGCAGCGCGCGTTACAACACGCTGCGGATCCTCCCACTCGTCGCCCGCGAGCTGGCGTGTCTGCCCGTTACAAAGCTCCGACGTCAACTCTCGTGCAAGCAGTGTTTTAAGATCGAGACGCTCGGTAACCAACTGAGAATAAAGATAATGATCGGGGGTGCTACGGGCGTAATAATAAAACGAAAGCACGCGTTCGACTGGGCGGCGCAAGAAAGTGATATAGGTGCTCGCTCGCGGGATAAAACGATGTAAACCGAAGTAGAGATGTCCTTGGATCAAGCGGTACCGTCCGCGCTGCGCGGCAGGTAGCGTTTTAAATCGGGCGATTTGGGGACTCTCTAACCTAAAAGTTTGGGCCCGCGAGTATTGCCGTTCCAGAACCTTGTAAATGGTCGATCCACCCGTCTTGGGAATGTGGAGGAAAATGAGGGTTTCGTTTCTATGGGGCATCGTGTCTAAATCAGTTCCAGACAGGCTCGCTGACACTAAACTGTTAGGCGTTACCCTACCAGTGCCGATCACATTCAAGCATTCGGCACGCGGGCGAGGACATTCAGAAACTCGGACTGCGTAATTCTGCGAAACAGGATAATTTTGACCCAACGGTTTGTCGTCAACTAAAGTGCCTCGACGTGGACGAAATAAGCATCACCAGCAAAAGTTCAGTTTTCGAAACGCCGTGGTTCAAGCTGGTTGGCAAGAGCGTGGGCGACGACGTGGCTTTGCATTACTCTCGATTACGTGTCCGTTTTTGCCGTAACGCCAAACGGAACGTTTCCCCTGGTTCGACAGTTCCGGCCGGCCGTCGAGCAGTTCACGTTGGAATTACCGAGCGGCCATGTCGATCTTGGTGAAAGTCCCGAGCAAGCGGCACGCAAGGAACTGCACGAGGAAACCGGATTCGTCGCGAATGAATTGATTCTTCTCGGAAGCTTGTCACCAGACACGGGCAGACTAAGCAATCGGCTGTGGTGTTTCTTTGCGCCTCGAGTCGCCCCGAATCCGCCGGATGATTTCAAGCCCCAGCCAGATGTTGAACCCCTGATTTACGACAAACCGCTTCGGAATTTGATTCTGGCCGAGCCCGCTTTTTCCAGCGCCTTGAATCGCGCCACGATCCTGATGGCCGTGGCTGGTGGGCACATCGAGCTATGACGAAAACGGCGGATAGCAATTGGGATGTTTGTGTGGTCGGTGGCGCTGGCCACGTCGGCGTCGCGCTCGCACTCGTACTTGCCGACAACGGGTTCAAGACTTTGGTGCTCGACGTTAACGAAGCAGCCTTGGAAACAATGGCCGCTGGGCGTTTGCCTTTCTTTGAGCAGGGCGGCGAAGCGCTCCTGGAAAAAGTTCTCGCTAGGGGCGGTCTCGCGTTTTCCTCCGATGCCAAGAGCGTAGCGCAGGCCACGTTCGTAGTCGTGACGATCGGTACACCAGTCGATGAATTCCATAACCCGGAGGTTTCGAACCTAACACGTTGCTTCGACGAATTGATGCCGTATTTGCGCGACGATCAGACAATCATTCTTCGTTCAACGGTCGCGCCGGGCACAACTACCTACGTCGACAATTATCTTCGTCGTCACGGAAAGAAAGCGCGGCTGGCGTTTTGTCCCGAACGTGTAGTACAGGGAAAAGCTGTGCAGGAAATTCGCGCGCTGCCGCAATTAATCAGCGGCACTTCACCGGAGGCCATCGTGGAGGCGAAAAAGCTTTTCTCGAAAATCGCGCCCGAACTAGTCGAGATGAGTCCGCTTGAGGCCGAATTCGCCAAGCTGATTTGCAACGCTTATCGCTATATCGAGTTTGCCGCGACCAACCAGCTTTACATGATGGTCGAGCGCGCGGGATTGGATTACGGTCAGCTTCTTTCGAAGATGAAACGCGGTTATCCGCGAATGGAAAGTATTCCCGGTCCGGGTTTCGCCGCCGGCCCGTGCCTGATGAAGGACACAATGCAGCTATTCGCCTTTCAGAAACACGATTTCATTCTCGGCCAGGTCGCCATGACGATTAATGAAAGTCTGCCGAATTTTATCGTCGAGCGATTGACGGCGCATTTCGATCTGGGCAAGACGCGCGTAGGAATTCTCGGCATGACCTTCAAAGCCGAGAGCGACGACATTCGTGAATCGCTCTCCTATAAGTTAGGCAAACTCCTCCGTTTCCACGGGGCGGAGGTGTTCTACTCGGATGAATACGCGAAGGATCCCACCTTCGTGGATAAGGAAACGCTCGTGCGCCAATCCGATGTCGTCATCGTGGGTGTTCCGCACAATGCTTATCGCTCTCTTCAGGTGCCGGCCGAAAAGCACGTTGTCGATCTTTGGTCGATTCTGCCGGCGCGCAAGGGAGCATGAAACCAATCATTTCCCAAAACATTCGCATTCGTTATCCGGATTGTTTCGAGGTCGGCCAGTTTTCGATCGTCGATGACTACTGCTATTTTTCGACGCGTGTGAAGATTGGCTTTTGTTCTCACGTCGCCAATAATTGTTCCGTGGGCGGCGGACGCGAACGACTTTTCGTGCTCGGCGATTTCAGCAGTCTTTCCGCCGGGGTCAGAGTGTGGTGCTCGAGCAACGATTTCGCGAACGACCTCGTGACCGTCATCCCTGCCGCCGCCGGCGACATCGGAGATAATCCGATTACGGGTGACGTTATTTTTGAAAATTATACTGGCGCCGGTGCCAATGCCGTCATCATGCCGGACAATGTTGTTCCGGAAGGGGCGACCATCGGCGCGCTCAGTTATGTGCCGCCGCGTTTTCAGTTTGAACCTTGGACGGTTTACGCCGGCGCTCCGATTCGCCGCGTTGCCGCACGCGACCGCGACCGCGTGCTTGCGCAAGTCGATCTGCTCCGCCAACGGGTCGACGACGTCGCAAAAAGATCATGAGCGGAAGAATTGCCTGGTGGCAGCCAGAACTTGGCCAAGAGGAACACGAACGCGTCCTCCAGGTTCTGGCCAGCAATTACATTAACGACGGCGAGGTGACTGAGGAATTCACCCGCGCGATTGCAAAACTCGTTGATGCAAAATTCGCCGTCGGCGTCACCAGCGGAACGGCCGCGATTTATCTTTCGCTGGTCGCTCTCGCGATTGCTCACGGTGACGACGTGATTGTTCCCGACATGACTTTTATCGCCACTGCCAATGCGGTTTCCATGACGGGCGCGACGCCGGTATTGGTCGATGTCGATCCTGGCACGCTCAACATCAATGTCGCGGCGATCGAGGCGGCGATTACGCGAAAAACCAAAGCGGTCGTGCCGGTGCACGTGAGTGGACGCGCGGCGGATATGGAGCCAATTCTTTCTCTTTGCGCAAATCGTGGCGTCGCGGTAATCGAAGACGCGGCCGAGGCGCTCTGTTCAGCGCACAAAGATCGTTATCTCGGCACATTTGGCCGGGCCGGCTGCTTCTCCTTTTCGCCTAACAAAGTTATCACTACCGGCCAGGGCGGCGTGATTGTTACTGAGGACGAGGCAATTTTTCACCGGCTCCGCGAGTTGAAAGATCAGGGCCGTCCAGTGCGTGGAACAGGCGGCGCCGACACGCACGATTCCATTGGTTTCAATTTCAAACTGACAAATCTCCAGGCGGCGGTTGGACTGGGACAATTGGAGAAACTCGACGCGCGACTCGAGCGCATCCGGCAGACCTCTCGGATCTATCGTGATGAATTAGCCGGCGTGAAAGGCATCCGCATTCTTCCATTCAAGATCGACGAGGGTGAACAGCCGCAGTGGATCGACGCTCTGGCCGAGCGCCGTGATGAGCTCGATGTTTTTCTCGCGAAAAATGGAGCCGGCTGTCGCCGCTTTTGGTTTCCGCTTCATACTCAAAAACCGTATCGGCGCGATGACGCCGACTTTCCAAACAGCACTTTGCTTGGCAAACAAGCGATCTGGCTGCCGTCGGCTTTTCAGATGAGCGATGCCGACGTGCAGACCGTCTGCCACTTGATCAAGAAGTTTTATTCCGCATGAGCAGCGCCGCGGCGATTGCATCATTACAAACGGCATCGGCGACAGACCGCTGCCGGATGCTGTCGATTTTGCTCCCCGTGCGCAATGAAGGCATCAATCTGCGCATCATGCTCAAGATTTTGCGCGCGGTCGTGGAGCTGCCGCACGAGGTCCTGGTCGTCTACGATTCAGCCAACGACGATAGCATCCCGGTGGTTGATGAAGTCGGGAAAATCTATCCCGAACTTCGCGGTGTTCACAATCAATTGGGCAGCGGTGTCGTTAACGCCATTCGTTCCGGAGTCGCTGCTTCCGAAGGAGATGTTGTCCTAATTTTCGCGGCTGATGAAGTCGGGCCCGTCCTGGCGATCGAAGATATGATTGCGCTGATCCGTGACGGCTGTGATTTTGTCAGTTGCACTCGTTACGCGCACGGCGGTCGGCGACTCGGCGGTTCGCCGGTTGGCGCATTTCTTTCCTTTTCCGCAAACTGGTTGTTTCACCGCGTGGCCGCTTCGCCATTCACCGATGCCACAACTGGGATTAAAATGTTTCGCAAAGAAGTTTTTCCTTCGTTGGACTTGGAAAGCCGCCCGGTCGGTTGGACCGTTGCTTTCGAAATGGCGATCAAGGCGCATCATGCCGGTTTGCGGCTCGGCGAAGTGCCAATCGTATCAATCGATCGTCTCTACGGCGGCGAGTCGACCTTTCGTTTGGGTTCATGGCTGATCGAATACTCGCGCTGGTTTCTGCGCGGCCTGCAGGCGCGATTCACGGGTCGCAAAACGCGCAGCAAAGCGACCGTCCGCATTCCGAAATTCTACAGATAGCCATGCGTTATCTCGTCACCGGAGCGACCGGATTCATCGGCAGCGCCCTCGTTCGCGCGTTGTTGAAAAGCGGAAATGCCGTCCGCGCGCTCGACAACGAATCACGGGGAGCGCGCTCCCGATTGAGCGATGTGGAATCTCAGATCGAGTGGTTGCCCGGCGATGTGCGAAACGCGTCGACGGTGGCGGATGCGGTGCAAGGTGTAGATACGGTCTGTCATCTGGCTTCTGTCAACGGCACGGAATTTTTTTATACCCAGCCCGATCTCGTCCTCGAAGTTGCGGTCAAAGGAATGCTCAATGTCCTCGACGCCTGCGTCGCCCACGGTGTTGGCAACTTGTTTGTCGCTTCGAGCTCCGAAGTTTACCAAACACCCGCGCAGGTGCCGACGGACGAAACCGTTGCGCTGTCGATTCCCGATCCGCTCAATCCGCGTTATTCCTACGCCGGCGGCAAGATTATGAGCGAGCTGCTTACACTCAATTACGGTCGCAAAAAATTGCGGCGCGCCGTGATATTCCGTCCGCACAATGTTTACGGCCCTGACATGGGATGGGAACACGTCATCCCGCAACTCACTCTGCGCATGCGCGAACTTGGCCGTCAGACTGACGGCGCCATCGTCTTGCCCATCGAAGGCAGCGGCGAAGAAACTCGATCGTTTGTTTTCATCGACGATTTGATTGCGGGATTGCTGTTGGTGATCGAGAAAGGAGAACACCTTAGCATCTACAACATCGGGACCGAGGACGAGATTTCGATTAAGCAACTTGCCGAAGAGATCGCGCGCCATTTTCATCGCGAGGTGCAGATTGTCCCTGGAGAACTGAAGGCTGGGGGGACATTGCGCCGTTGCCCCAGCATTGAACGGATCGGCGCTTTGGGGTACAGACCGACCGTTTCGCTCAGGCAAGGTTTAGCCGCGACCATTCCCTGGTATGTAAAGAACGCCGACCAAAATCCGCGCCGCGATTCATGAAGACGCCAAAGAAACTTGCCGCCGGCAGTGGCGGAAGCATCGTCGTCGACCATTGCCAGGTCTGCGATTCTCCGGACTTGGAGCCGATTCTGTTCCTCGGCTATCTCCCGCCCGTGAACACGATGCCGATCATTGGCTCCCCGCTGGCAGAACAGCCTGCCTATCCCGCGCAATTGTTGTGTTGCGAGAACTGCACTCTCGCCCAACTCGGATTGATCGTGGATCCCGCAATTCTTTTTCCACCTTCGTATCCATACACCAGCGGCACGACGAAAATCCTGCGCGAGAACTTTGCCGAACTCGCGCGCGAAGTGGAATCGCTTTATCCGCTCAGACCGAATCAATTGATCATCGACATCGGTTCCAACGACGGCACCCTCCTGAGCAACTTCCAGAAAAACGGCGTGCGCGTGTTTGGGATTGAGCCGACCAACGCCGCGAAACTGGCGATCGAGCACGGGATTCCGTCGATGATTTCGTTTTTTACAAAGGAGGTCGCGGAAAAGGCGGCGGCTGAACAAGGAAAAGCTCAAATCGTCACGGCGACGAACGTTTTAGCCCACATCGAAGATATCCACGACATCATGGCCGGAATTCTGACCCTCCTGAGCGACGATGGTATTTTCATCACCGAGTCCCATTATTTTTGTTCGCTCCTCGAAACGCTCCAATACGACACGATTTATCACGAACATCTTCGCTACTACACGCTCACAAGTCTGCGGAATCTTCTGGAAATGCACGGGTTGGAAGTGATCCACGCCAAACGCATTCCGACTCATGGCGGCTCAATTCGTGTTTACGCCACGAGAAAAGATCGACATCCGGTGCAGCCTAGCGTTGAAAAAATACTCGCGGAGGAAAAGCGCGAGATCACACCGGAGGCGTTCGCGCGATTCAAACAGGCGGTTGTAAATTCCAAGCTCGAACTGCTTGCGCTGCTCAAGGACATCAAACGCGACGGCGGCCGCGTCTACGGCATCGGCGCGCCGTCACGAGCGAGCACTCTTATTAATTACGTCGGTCTGGACAACGGCATTCTTGACTCCGTGCTTGAAATCAAAGGGTCGTACAAAATCGGTAAGTACGTTCCCGGAACAATGATTCCGGTACTCGAAGAATCGCAGCTCTTTTCCGATCAACCCGAATACGCGCTGCTGTTGTCCTGGCACATCGCTGACGAATTGATCCCAAAGCTGACGGAGCGTGGTTTTAGAGGGCGTTACATCGTTCCGTTGCCCTCGCCCCGAGTGCAGTAAGGCGGCGCAGCCAATCGCGAATGTCGATCTAACAATGCGTCTCGCTCCAAAACTCGCCGGCCTCGTCGGCATTCTCCTGCTCGTCTGGTCCGCGGTGTTCGCTTTTACTTTTTCCTATCCGTTTCATTGGGACGACTTCCATTTGATTCGCCAGTATAGCGGCCCGGAAATGCGCTCCGTGTTTCACGGCGTGGTCGATCCGGACAAGATCGAAACCCCTGGATTGAGGCCCGTGAGCATTCTTCTTTACAATCTGCAAGGTACGCTCTGGGGCGAAAACATTCTGCTCCACCGAATCTTCATGCTCTTCCTGATGGCGCTCTTTTTGTTTTTTTGGGGGGTCCTTTCGTCCGAGCTCGGCCTCCAGTTTTTTCAGATCGCGATCGTCTTTGGGTTATTTGTTTCTTCGAGAGTGTTCGCTTCGCTCGTTCTTTGGGTGAGCCTGAGTCACCTCATACTGGCCTATATTTTTATTACCCTGACGGCTCTTTTTTTTGTTCATTGGATCAAACAACGGCGGACTGTCTTCTTCGTCCTCATGTTGCTCTCGGCAACCGTGGCCACCTTTATCCGCGAAGAAAGCTATACGCTGCCGGTGGCATTGCCGCTCATCTGGTTGATCTCAACGCCGGATCGCGCGCGTTGGCGCCAGGTTCTGGCGGCATCGCTGAGTCTGCTTGTCATCTTCGCTTTCCACTATTGGCTGTGGCATTTCTTCATTCCGAACGCGCTTCGCCCGCAGTTCACTTTTTCTGCCGCAACAAAGCTTCTCCGAGCGATGGCGTCCTCCTGGCTACCCGGCGGCTTTACGATGATCGGGGGGGCCGACAAACTGATTGGATTTCTCTGGGTCGGGTTCTTGATTGCGCTGTTGGTGATCTTTCTTGTCACAAGCCGTCCGTGGGCACGCCGCCGAGTTCTTGGCGTCTGTTGTTTGGGGGCGCTGCTTTCCCTGCCCGCCATCGGCGTCGCGCGCCCCTTCGGTATCGCCTTGCCCACGCTGGCCTTCATGACGGCCGTCCCCGTCGCCTTAGCCGAAATTTTTCGCCATGCGACACTCCACGCGTGGCAACGTTATGCATTTATCGGATTCGCGATGCTCGGTCTTGCCCTCGGCATCTTCGGCGGAGTTCATCGCTCGATGTATGTCGCCGAATCGTTGCGCGAAAATTGCGCTGTGCGAGCGGAACGGGACGGAGAGTTTCTTTTTGATGTGCTTGACCATCCCGCAACGATCCCGAAACCCCGACGGGAAGCCGGACTTCTGCGATTGGCGGGATTGGGAATCAAATCCGCCGACGATGTCAAAAATCTCCGGCGAGACCTGAAAGAAAATCGAACCCGATTCGAACAACCCGGCAAAGATCGACAAGGTCTTTTCCTCCCAAAGTATGAGTACTTGTCCTTTTGATCAGGAGGAACATTGCCGATAAAGTTGATCCCTTGAAGGCCGAATCTCCCATCCTCGCCGCCGAAGCAACACCGCCGCTGGCGTCGCTTCCGGCGAGGCCCCGAAATCAAAAGCCGACTCTTCGCATTCGGCCGACAAAGGGCTGGGCCGCGCTCAATATTGGCGAACTTTGGAGGTATCGCGACCTGCTTTGGATTTTAGTGAATCGCGATATCAAGCTGCTCTACAAACAAACGGCCCTCGGGTTCGGTTGGGTCGCGCTCCAACCTCTCATCGGCGCAAACATTCTTGCCCTCATCTTTGGTCGATTCGCGAAATTGCCGAGCGACGGCGCGCCTTACCTGTTGTTCGTGTTCTGTGGGTTGACCGCCTGGACCTACTTTTCCAATTCGATGCAGCGCGCCAGCAACAGTCTCATCCGCAACTCCCAGCTCGTCTCCAAAGTTTACTTTCCTCGAATGCTAATTCCGCTCGCGACCATGGTTGCCGTGCTGGTCGATTTTGCGGTGATGATCGTCATGCTCTTTGTCTTTATGGGAATCTACGGATTTCCACCCACCTTCCGGCTGTTGGCGATCCCCGGCTTTTTGCTCTTGATGATGGTCGCCGCCACTGGGGTCTCCCTATGGTTCTCTGCCGTTAGCGTAAAATACCGTGACACCTCTTACGCCTTACCCTTCTTTGCCCAGATCTGGAT
>WNFQ01003626.1_pt1 | contig 11245 bp, 5 predicted proteins | sample 5400171 | NCBI WGS metagenome assembly WNFQ01 (sample SAMN13153356, study PRJNA577476) | soil metagenome | isolation source: 20 cm soil under Madrone tree | place: USA:California | collected 2016-06-14 | reverse complement strand
CAACGGGTGACCGAGATCGCTCCATCCGAGCCGGATGCGTTTTATTTTATTGGCTATCTCAATACGCAATTGCAGAAGTACGACGCCGCGATTGCCGCATTTCAGTCCGCGCTTGCAGTGTTTCCATTTCATGCTTCCGCAGAATTTGGTTTGGCGCGGGCTTACCAGCGCAAAGGTGATACGGAAAATGCCCGTGAGCACTTGCAGAAATTCCAGAAAATCACTGCGCAGCATCTTGGCACTCCGTTCGGTGCAGGCTACGGCGACCAGGGAAAATTTTCCCTGGCGGAATACTCGAAGAACGGTTTGCTGAAAGCTCCCGCGGCGATTGCGGTTAACTACGTCGCGCAAACTCTGACTGCGGCGCCAAGCTCCGGCGCTTGTTTTTTCGATTACGACGGCGACGGCAAGGCCGACCTCTTGCTGGTCAGTGCCAATGAAAATGGCTCGCTTCAACTGCTTCGCAATACGGGCGGCGGAAAGTTTGAAGACAAAACCAACGGCTCGGGCATAACTCTGACCGGCAGCGGGCTGGGATGCGCTGCCGGCGATTTCGACAATGACGGCAAGACCGATTTTGCAGTTTGCATGAGTGAAGGCGTACATCTTTTCCACAATGATGGCGCGGGAAAATTTACCGACGTGACAAAGTCGGTGAACATTCACAGTGAAAAAGGCTGCGTGAGCGTGACGTTCGTTGACTACGACCACGATGGCGATCTCGATCTTTACATCACAGCTAAGCCGGGCGGCGCCGCGCACAACACAATGTGGCGCAACAACGGCAATAGTACGTTCACCGACGTTTCCCCCGAAACCGCGCTGGGCGTGGAAGCTACCGGCGCTGGCGTCGTCACTTCCGATTTCAACAACGACCGCGCCGTAGATTTTATTTTAGCAGGACGCGCGAAGGGCGCATCCGTGCTGCTCAATCCGCGCGAAGGTGAATTCAAGGCGCTTGCTGGAATCGATTTTGCGAAAGAGGGTTTGCCGCCGGCGATGGGTGTGGTGTCTTTCGATTTCGACAAAGACGGCTGGATGGATCTTGCTTTCACTCACGCAGGCGCGCCAGGAATCAGCTTGTGGCGCAACAAGGAAGGCAAAGGCCTTGAACGCGTAGCGCTGCCGGAGCTCAATTGGAAGAGCGGCGCGGGAATTGCCGCGGTGGACTACGACAACGATGGCTGGATTGATCTTGTTGCCGTTGGTGAAGGCGCAAACGGCAGCGAAATTCGTTTGCTGCGGAATCTCGGCGGCGGAAATTGGGCCGACGCTACGAAGGACGCAAAACTGGACTCCGTGAATCTGAGCAGGCCGCTTTCGATTGCGACCGCAGACGTTACCGGAACAGGCGGAATGGATCTGCTGGTCACGCAAGCTGACGCTCCTCCGCTGCTGCTCAAAAATCACGGCGCCGAAAAAAATGGCTGGATGCAAATTGATTTGAAAGCGCTCAACGACAACAAGAGCGCCATCGGAACGAAAGTTGAAGTTTTCGCCGGCGCGCTTTATCAAAAATGGGAAGTCCTTGGAGCTTCCGGCTACCTCGGCCAGAGCGCGTTGCCCATTCACGTTGGCCTGGGCAGCGAAAAAGGTGCGGACGTTGTCCGTCTTTTGTGGCCCACCGGTGTACCACAAGACGAGGTTCGCCTCGACGGCCGCAAAACGCAAACTGTTGCAGAACTCGATCGCCGCGGAAGTTCCTGCCCCGGTCTCTTTTCCTGGAACGGCAAGGAATACGAATTTATCGCCGACATGATCGGTCCCGGCGTCGTCGGCCACTGGGTCGCGCCCGGGGAACGCGACGTTCCCGATCCCACCGAATATCTAAAAGTTCCCGGAAAAAGTTTGCAGCAGCACAATGGCAAGCTCAGCTTCCGGTTCCTCGAGCCGATGGAAGAAACCGTCTATCTCGATCAAGTGAGGCTGCTGGCAATCGATCATCCCGCGCGCTTTGACGTTTATCCCAACGAACGATTCGCCAGCAATCCGCCCTTTCCGGAATTTGGAGTTGTGCCCAGCAGCAATGCGCATCCGCCAGTCGGCGCATGGGATGATCGCGGCAACGATGTGCTGCAGTTACTCGCTAAACTCGATCGCAAATACGTCACCAGCTTTGACGAGTTATCTTTTGCGGGGTTCGCGAAATTACACTGGATCGAACTCGACCTCGGAGACTGGAATCCGCGCCTGCCGCTGCGGCTGATCGCCGACGGCTACACCGATTATTTCACAGCGACTTCGATGTACGCCGCCGACCAGGCCGGAATCAAAGTAATTCCGCCTTACGTCGAAGCCCAGGACGCGCAAGGCAAATGGATTCGCGTTATTGACGACATGGGTTTCCCCGCTGGCCTTGAGCGCACGATGATTGCCGATCTCACCGGAAAAATTCCCGTCGGCACCCGTCGTATTCGCATCGTCAACAATCTAAAAATCTACTGGGACGCGATTCGCATTGACCAGACTCCTGAGCAGCGCAGCGTGCACGTCACAGAAGTTCCTTTAGAGAACGCTACGCTCGATTTTCTCGGCTTCCCGAAGGAAATTCGCCTGACTCCAGCAAGCGACACAATGTATTCCTATTCGAAGCGCAGCATGACGGGACCGTACGCGCGCGCAGCAGGGAATTACACGCGCTACGGCGATGTAAAGGCATTGCTGTGTGCCGCCGACGATCGTTTTGTGATTTTCAGCTCGGGCGAGGGTGTGAAGCTGGACTTCGACGCGAAGTCATTGCCCGTACTGCCCGCAGGTTGGGTGCGCGATTATTTCTTCTATGCCGACGGCTTCGAAAAAGACATGGACTTCTACGCTGCGCATGCATTCACCGTCGAACCGCTGCCCAAGCACGGACCGAAGCCGTATCCTTACCAGCCCGGCAACGGCTATCCCGAAGATTCAGCACACACTCAGTATGAGTTGGAGTACAACACGCGCCAGCGCTCCGGAAAGCTGCCTGCTGATTTGCAATATCACTATCGCTAAACCGACTGATCAGCGACATCACTAAATTAGTCCCAGTGCAGTTTCGTCCACGCGCGTTCGTGCGCACTTTTCTGAATGGCCTCGCACAGAATCAATTCATCGTGACCCGTTGAAAAGGTTGGGAATTTCCGTGGAGCTTTGAAATCGCCGGCATCAAGGTAGTTGTAGTAATCGTGGAAGAGTTGCACAAACGTATCGGGATATCCCTCAGCGTGGCCTCCGGGATAAGCAGCATAGGGCCGAGCAGCGGGAGCCAAGAGCGAGGGGTCCTTAATCAAGATTTCATTCGCTTCGTTCCGCCGTCCGATCCACAGTGTATTCGGATCTTCGGCATTCCATCCCAGCGAACCGTCGGTTCCGTTGATCTCAAAATGAAGTTTGCACTTGCGGCCCGCACTTACTTGCGAAACTGTGAAAACTCCCTTCGCGCCATGATCCAAATGTACCAGCACCGACGCGTAGTCGTCCGTCTCGATCGGCATCTCGTCTGTCGCAAGATTTTTCGCGGAAGAAAAAGACTCCACGTGGCCGCGCGGTTTATGCCGCACCGGAACTATCGTGGCCAGATCCGCGCAAAGTTCCTCCACTTTTTGTCCGGTGATCCACTGAATTAAATCCAGCCAGTGCGTGCCGATGTCGGACACCGCACGAAGCTCGCCACCAAGTTTCGATTCCAGCCGCCAGTTCCAGTCCGTCGGATACGTAAGCCAGTCCTGCAGGAATCCGCCATGAACCAATTTCACTTGTCCGATCGCGCCCGATTCGATCAGCGCTTTCGCCTGCATACACAACGGGTAATACCGCAAATTGTGAGCGACTCCTCCCACGCGATTTGTTTCTTTCGCCAGAGCTACCAGCGTTGCCGATTCGCGCGAGTCCATCGCCAGCGGTTTTTCACACAGCACATGCTTCCCGGCGCGCATCAACTTTGCCGCCTGCTCAAAATGAACGTAATTTGGCGTGCAAATATGCACCGCCGTAACTTCCGGATCGGACGCAATTTCTTCGACGGTTCGATACGCGCGGTCCAGCCCTAAAGCCTTTGCCGCGGCAGTGCTGCGTTCGCCTGAACTCACCAACGTCCCGCGCACCGGAACCGGTAACCTTCGCAAAGCTTCAATGTGCGCCTTCCCGACAAATCCCGCCCCAATCACCGCAGCAACTTGTTTCATCGCCCAACCTCTCCCCGTAACGATACGATTTTTAGATCGCGACAGTTTACGTCAGCAGTACCTTGCAGTAGCTATTCTTCGCCACGAATCAATGCTTCGCGCACTTTCGTCAGTTCTTTCTTCTTGTCCTTGTCCACTTCAGGAAACTGCAAGTCCAGTGAATCCAACGCAGCAATCGTCGCCGCCGCCACGGCCAGTCGCGTAAACCATTTATTGTCCGCGGGGATGACGTACCACGGCGCCTGTTTCGTCGCGGTATTCTGGATCATCTCCTCATACGCTTTCTGATAGTCCTTCCAGTAGCCGCGCTCCTTCACATCGGCCATCGAGAATTTCCAGTTTTTTTCCGGCATCTCCAGCCGTTCCAAAAAGCGTTTTTTCTGCTCACTTTTTGAAAGGTGCAGAAAAAATTTCAGCACCACCAGGCCGTTGCGCACCAGATACTGCTCGAAATTGTTGATGTCCTCGTAGCGATCTTCCCAGATATGCTTTCCGCGCATTTCTTTTGGCAGTTGCTCCATGTCTAGCAATTCTTCGTGAACGCGCACCACCAGAACCTCTTCGTAGTACGAACGGTTGAAAATTCCGATTTTGCCCCGTTCAGGAATCGCCTTGTGGGTTCGCCACAGATAATCGTGATCGAGTTCCTCGTGCGATGGAGCTTTGAACGATGTTACTTGGCAACCCTCGGGATTGATGCCGGACATCACATGCTTAATCGCGCCATCTTTTCCCGCAGCGTCCATGGCCTGAAATATCAGCAGCGCGGCCCATTCATCCTGGGCGTAGAGCTTCTCCTGCAGGTGGGACAGGAGCTGTACGCTCTTCTCCAGCGTTTTGAGTGCTTTTTCCTTATCCTTCATTCCGCCGGTATCTGCCGGGTCATAATCCTTCAAGCGAAATTTTTCCCCGTTCGTGATTCGATACGGTTCGGCGATTTTAGCTGCTTCTTTGACCAATTTTTTGATTTTCATAGCGTCACCGAGTGTAGTACGCCCTGCATTCCGTTGGAATGCCTACTTCGTTTTCCTTTCTGGCGGCTTTTGCCGAACCCAGCTACAATCCCCGCTCCACAATGCTCCGGCGAACTCGCATATGACCGTCTTGGCGCGCAAGTTAGGCCTGCAAGATTATTTTTCGCTCGCCTTCGGCGCGATGATCGGCGTTGGCTGGCTCGTCCTGATGGATGATTGGCTTGGCCGCGGCGGGCCCTTCGGCGCGATGCTGGCGTTCGGAATCGGCGGCCTTCTGCTCCTTCCTATTGGCTACGTTTACGGCCAGTGGGTCCAGCGTTTGCCAGATGCCGCCGGTGAGGCCGCTTATACCGAGCAAGTTTTTCCGCCAATCGTCAGCTACTTCACCGGCTGGATCATGCTTCTTGCCTATTTGATCGTTTGCCCGTGGGAAGCGGTGGCCGTGGGAAAGCTCGCCGGCTACTTGATTCCATCGCTGAATTCACTCGAGATTTATCGCATTGCGAGCCAGCCGGTATTTTTGCCACGGCTCTTGCTGGGAATAATTATGACGCTGTTCCTGGCCGCGCTGAACCATCGTGGCATCCGAGCCAGCGCCACTTTTCAGGGTTTGGCGACGACGGCAGTGCTGGTTTTGTTCGCTATCGTTGCGATATCTGGCGCCCTGCACGGTTCGGCGAGCAATTTTCATCCCGGCTTTTCCGCAGCGCCGCTGGTTTCTATATTGCTGGTGTTGCAGATCGTTCCGTACTTCATGACTGGATTCGAATCCGTTCCCAAAGCTGCCGAAGAGGCGCGCAAGGAATTCCGTTCGCGGGATTTTTTTCGCGCCATTGTGTTGGCGCTCTTTGTTGGCGCAGCATTTTACGTTGTTGTGATTGCTGCTGTTTCATTTGTGGCGCCATGGCAGAGTCTGCTTGGCCAACGGTTCGCAACCGCCACCGCATTCGGCCAAGTCATGGGAGCGCAGTGGCCGGTTCGCCTCATTCTCGTCGCGGCGATGTGCGGCTTATTTCAATGCTTCAATGGAAATTTCGTTGCAGCCAGCCGGCTGCTGTTTTCTTTCGGCAGGCGGGGCACGATTCCCGGGCGTTTCGCGACGCTTCACCCATCGTTTCAGACGCCGTCCATCGCCATCGCTGGTGTAACGCTCGCCACCCTCGCAGGTCTCGCTCTCGGCGACTCCTTGCTGGTTCCCGTGACAGAAGTCGGCTCGATGGCCTGTGCGTCCGGCTGGTTCGCGGCGTGCATCTCGTTTTTCCTTGTCGAGACACGTCCTGGCGCGCGACTCGTCGCGGCAATCGGAGCCATCGTGGCATTACTCCTCGTCGCGATGAAAGTCGTCCCGAAATTCCCCGGACATTTTTCCCAGGCCGAGTGGATCGCTCTTGCCATTTGGCTCCTCATCGGAATCGCAATGCACCTGAGCCGCCCAGGCTCTGCGGCAAAGGTTTCCTGAACGCTCATGTATACTTTTCACGAGCCAAGTTCCGAACATAGATGATCCCTTACCTTCACCTCGGCCCACTCAGCCTTCCAACTTTCGGCTTAATGGTTGCCACAGGCCTGCTAGCCGCTTCCTACATTCTGCAAGCCGATTTTCGCCGTCGCGGAATTCGTGCCGACGCATTCCTGATCATCGGCATCGCGGGCTTGGCAGGAATCGTCGGAGCGCGCCTCTATCACGTCCTGGAATCGCCCTCTGAATTCTTCGCGAACCCGTGGCCGCAAATCATCAGCCGCTTCGGCTTTGCATGGTTCGGGGGATTTCTCGGTGGCTTTGCGGCGCTTCTCATCCTCAGTCATCGCGAGAAAATTCTCACGCTCACATTTCTGGATGCCTGCAGTCCGGCTGCCGCCGTGGGCTACGCCATCGGACGCATCGGCTGCCTGCTCAGCGGCGATGGGGACTACGGAATTCCTACCAATCTTCCGTGGGGCATGAGTTTCCCGATCGGCGTCATTCCCACCACGGAAACCTGCGTGCAGCAGGGCTGGCCTGCGAATTGCCGTGTTCATCCCACGCCGATCTATGAGTTTTTCGTCTGGATGCTAATCGCTTATGTGCTGTGGCGAATAGGTGAATATGTACTGCGCGAGAAAAAATCCGCGGGTTTAGTCTTTTGTGGTTATCTTGTTTTCACTGGCATCGCACGTTTTCTCGTCGAAATCATTCGCCTCAACCCACGTTCGTTCTTCGGCATGTCCAATGCCCAAGCCGCCAGCGTAGCCTCCGTAATGCTCGGCATTGTGCTGTTCTTCATTTTTGTCAGAAAACCGATACAAACCGCGCCCCGACCCGCTGCCAAATGAGGGCAGTGGGGTAAAATTGGGCCCGGCATTCCGAGCGCAGCGAGGAATCTCTCTTCGTTCGCGCGCTAACGCAGGCCGATCCCTCTCGGCATTCAAAGTAAGCGACTAAAGTCAATCTTCGTCTGGAAGCCCTAGATAACGCATTATTGTTTGTAAACCACACCTTCCTTCATCACAAACGTCACATGCTCCAGTTGCCGGATGTCAGCAATCGGGTCGCCGTCTACTGCAATTAAATCCGCATATTTCCCCGCGCGAATCGAGCCAAACTCTTCCGGCTTCCCAATCAGCGTCGCTGCATGAAGCGTCGCCGACTGAATTGCCTGCATCGGCGTCATACCGTACTTCACCATGAACGCGAATTGCCGCACGGAGAACTCATACGGACAGACGCCTGAATCCGTCCCAAATACCAGTTTCACTCCGGCCTTTACCGCCCTGGTGAAGTTCTGACGCTGGCGTTCTCCCAGGCCGCGGTCGTGCTCCAGAAAATCCGCTGGCCTGGTTTCTCCTTGAATGCATTCCTCATCGTAAATGTCCATGTCCAGATAAGTGCCGCGTTCCTTCGCCAGCGCAATACCCTCGTCATCAATCAATTCCGCGTGCTCGATGGAAGCAGCTCCGGCGCGAATTGCGTTCTTGATTCCTTCGGCGGCGTGAGCATGAACCATCACCCGCAAGCCAAAATTCTTCGCTTCGCTGATGCCCGCCTGCAACTCCTCGGGCGTGAACTCCAGAGAGTTTGGGTTGCTTTCGTGAGTCAACACCGCGCCAGTCGAAAGCATTTTGATGTGATCGGCACCATCGTGCGCGAGTTGCCGAACCTTTTGGCGCACTTCCCAGGGACTGTTTGCTTCGGCGTAATGCAAGTCCCAGGGTAGCTTGATGTCCGGCGCGTATCCGGTCATGGCGCCGGCGCCGCCGCTGATCGTGATGTACGCCCCGGCCACAAACATGCGAGGACCCACGATGTAACCTTTATTGATGGCATCCCGCAGAGCTACGTCGTTCAGCGCGCGGTACACTCCAGCATCGCGCACTGTAGTAAAACCGGATTCCAGCGTGACTCGAGCGTTTGGGATCGACTCCAGCACCACCTGCGATGCCGTACGTCTGAGTTGATTAAAGGGATCGGCATTTTGCTTCTGGTCCCCATCGGCCAAATGGCTGTGGCAATCGATCAATCCCGGCAACACAGTCTTACCGGAAAGATCCAGAATCTTTGCGTCAGATGGAATCTTTAGGTCATTTCCAATCGCCTCAATCTTCTTCCCGCGCAGCAAAATAACCTGCTTTTCCAGCACGCGCCCGTTTTCCACATCAAGGACATGCCCCGCTTTGATCGCAGTAACACCTTCCGTCGTCGTCTGTTGCGCTGAGAGCACGCATGCGAAACCAAGCACGAGTCCCAACACCACGAAAATTCGAAGTTTCACGTCAACCTCTTTCAATTCCGAAGGAAAAAATTCTCCAGTCCTTGCTTGTAGTTCGCGCGCATCATAGAACGCGAATGGATTTTCTTCAATTCGTGGATGTCATCTTGAAAAATGAGAGTCGTATCAACCAGCGCCGCGCGAAGCATCGTTACGCCGCAGGGAAACCAAGCGCCGGAGGCGGGAACCAAGTTAGCCCAGCCCGGAAGGGCTGGGTACGGAAGAACTCAATGAAATGAGCGCGCCGTAGGCGCGGCACAATCCTCGGTTGCCGCACGCGACCGAACGAATTCGCTAAATCATCTGCCGTAGCACGTACGTCAGAATCCCGCCGTTCTGGTAATACGCCACCTCTTCCGGCGTATCCACGCGCGCCACCACGGTAAATTGTTTCGCGCTTCCATCCTCGCTCATCGCCGCAACATGAATGTCGATGCGCGGCGAAAGCGCGGTGACGCCGGTGATCTCAAATGTTTCTATGCCGGTCAACCCAAGCGTCCCACGATTCTCGCCCGCCTTAAACTCCAGCGGCAGAATTCCCATCCCAACTAGGTTGCTGCGGTGAATCCGCTCGTAGCTTTCCGCAATCACCGCGCGCACGCCCAGCAACTTCGGACCTTTCGCAGCCCAGTCGCGCGACGATCCCGATCCATACTCTTTCCCAGCTAGAACAATCAACGGCACGCCCGCCTCGCGATATTTCACCGAAGCATCATAAATGCTCATCTGTTCGCCGCGCGGCTGATACGTCGTCCAGCCGCCTTCCGTCCCCGGCGCCAGTTGATTCTTCAGCCGGATATTCGCAAACGTGCCGCGCGCCATCACTTCGTGATTTCCCCGCCGCGCTCCATACGAATTAAACTCATGCGCCTTCACGCCATTCGCAATCAAATACTTCCCCGCAGGAGAATCCGCGCCAATCGATCCCGCCGGAGAAATATGGTCCGTGGTAATGCTATCGCCCAACACCGCCAGCACCCGTGCTCCATGAATATCGGCCAGCGGCGCAGTCGTCTTCGACATGTTTTCGAAATACGGCGGCAATTTGATGTACGTGGACTTCGCATCCCACTCATACAAATCGCCCAGTGGCACGGACATGCCCTTCCAATGTTCGTCGCCTTCGTACACCGCCGCGTACTGCTTCTTGTACTGCTCTTTGGTCACCGCTGCCCGCACTGTAGCTTCCACTTCCTGCGGCGTAGGCCAGATTTCGTGCAGATAAACCGGCTTTCCAGCCGAATCAGTTCCTAGCGGCTCGGTCGTCAAATCCAAATCCATTCTTCCCGCCAACGCGTACGCCACCACCAGCGGCGGCGATGCCAGGTAATTCGCGCGCACCAGCGGATGGATGCGCCCTTCAAAATTGCGGTTTCCACTCAACACGGCCACCGCAACCATGTTATTTTCTTTGATCGCCGCGCCGATCGCTTCCGGCAACGGACCGCTATTCCCGATACAAGTCGTGCAGCCATAGCCCACCAGATTGAATTTCAATTTGTCCAGATATTGCGTCAGCCCGGCCTTCAACAAATAGTCCGTGACCACTTTCGAGCCCGGTGCCAGGCTGGTCTTCACCCAGGGCTTCACTTGCAGACCGCGCTCGACTGCTTTCTTCGCCAGCAACCCCGCGCCGAGCATCAGCGAAGGATTCGAAGTGTTGGTGCAACTGGTAATCGCCGCAATCACTACCGCGCCGCTCGACAATTCGAACGAATCGCCGTTGTTCCCCACCTGCGCGCGCTTTGCCGGCGAACCTTCCACAATTTTCGTGAACGAACTCTTCGCCGCGTGCAGCGCAACACGATCCTGCGGACGCTTCGGCCCAGCGATTGTTGGTTCCACCGTTCCTAAATCCAGCGATAACGTATCGGAAAACGCCGGATCAGCCGTCTCGTCGGTGCGAAACAATCCTTGTTCCTTGCAGTAAGCTTCCACCAGCGCTATTTGTTCATGCGGACGCGCCGTAAATTCCAAATAAGACAGCGTCTCCTTGTCTACCGGAAAGAAGCCCATCGTCGCGCCATACTCCGGCGCCATGTTGGCGATAGTCGCGCGATCGGGAACGCTCAGCGACGAAAGTCCGCTGCCGTAAAATTCCACAAACTTTCCAACCACGCCTTTTTTCCGCAACATTTCCGTTACGGTCAACACCAGGTCCGTCGCCGTTGCGCCCTCCGGCAATTTTCCATGCAGCTTGAATCCCACCACCGCGGGAACCAGCATCGAACTCGGCTGCCCCAGCATGGCCGCTTCCGCTTCAATTCCGCCCACGCCCCAGCCGAACACTCCAAGTGCATTCACCATCGTAGTGTGCGAATCGGTCCCCACCAGCGAATCGGGATACGCTTCGAACCGGCTGCCT
>WNFQ01007522.1_pt1 | contig 11253 bp, 7 predicted proteins | sample 5400171 | NCBI WGS metagenome assembly WNFQ01 (sample SAMN13153356, study PRJNA577476) | soil metagenome | isolation source: 20 cm soil under Madrone tree | place: USA:California | collected 2016-06-14 | reverse complement strand
CGATGGAGGTCCACAGGTGATATTGCGCGTTCGGATAGTCATATCCGATTCCCGTCGAGGCGCGGACCGACGTCTTGCCATCTCCTCTCACATCCCAGGCAACTCCAAACCGCGGCGCAAATTCCCACCAGTTCTGATCCCGGCCGCGTTTGCCCTGAAAGCCCGGATCCCCGGGGAAGTAGAAACCTGCCGGCGCCTTCTGAAATGCGGTGCTGCGGGTGCCTGCCGCGCGGCGTGCTTCGTTATAGGACGTGAGTCGGCCAAGAGTGAGCGTCTCGGCGAGATCCGGTTCCCAGCGCACTCCGTAATTGAGGGTCCAGCGCTGATTGACCTTCCAGCTATCGGCGAGGTAGAGCGCCATGTACCATTTCCGCTGATAGTCCGTATTGGGGCCGGACTGCGAAAACTGACTGGGTTTACCCAGCAGCAAGTCGGCCAGCGGGAGTTGTGAAACTGATCCGCTGAAGGTGAACGAGCCGGAGGATTGCACATTCGCATTCGAGTTGGAGTCGATCCACAGCATTGCGCCGCCAGCGGCCCACTGGTGCGCTCCCCGGGTCATGGTCGCATCGATGTTCAGTCCGCTCGAGAACGTCCGGTACGTCGATGTATTGGCTGTTCCGCCGCCGAGCATGAAGCCGGGGTTGGTGACGGTGAGCTGCAAATACTTTGGCTGGTAGCTGTAGTAATTCTTCACGCCAAGGTCGCCGTAGTTGAAGAACTCGGCGCCCAACCGCTGTATGTTGGTGTAGTTCGCAACGAGGCGGCTCGACACAACGGTCTGAGGGCTCACCAGCCATGTGTCCCCCAACGCATAGGAGTCCGCTGTATTGCTGCGGCCGCGATCGAAGGTCGTCAGCAGGTTGTCGGGTGCCAGAGAAAACGGGACCGGTTGCCTTTCCATGGTACGCAAAAAGCGTCCCATCACGGAGTGCGCCGCGTTGAGCTGCCAATCTCCCTTTCCGACGATCTGTGTCGTATCGACCCTGAATGGGACGCCGAAAGTGACCAAACCGCATGGGTCATTGGACTGCGGAAGCTTCTTCACCAGATTTAGAGCTATGGGATCGAATGCCGAGGGACTGATGCGGTTGTTCACGAAACCTAAAGCCGGACTCAACGTAACGTTCCGGCCGCATGCCGGCGACGTCACCGTACTGAAATCGCCCTGCAGCATCGCTGCCGTGGGCACCCAGTTTTGGGTGTTCGCTGGATCCGAGCGCTCGGTCGTCCGCTGCAGGCCGCCGAAGAAAAACAGTTTGTTGCGAACGATCGGACCGCCTACCGTTCCGCCAAACTGATTCCGTTTCAGCGTACTGCGCTTCTTGTTCCCTGTGCTGGGATCCACTGCCGCAAAGTATTCTGTGGCGTTAAACAAATCGTTGCGTACAAACTCGAATGCATCCCCATGGAAGCCATTGGTGCCGGACTTTGTCACGGAATTCACCTGTGCACCGGAGTGCTGGCCCTGAGATGCCGACAGCGCGCTGGTTTCCACCTTGAACTCCTGCAGCGCATCAGGAAACGGCAGCGGCAGGCTCAGGTTGTCGTAGGGATTGTTGTGCTGCGCCCCGTCGAGCGAATAATTGACGCCGCTCGGCAAACCGCCGGCCACGGAAATTGCCGCCTGGCCCTGCATGCTTCGCGGTGAAGACCCCAACGCCGGAACGTCGACCGCTCCGCCGCCCAGCGTGATCAGGTCCGTGACATTGCGGCCGTTCAGGGGCAACTCGAGAATTCGCTGCTGTTCCATGACCTGGCCAACGCCTGAAGTACGCGTCTCGACCAGGGCCGCGTTCGCCTGAACCTCGATCTGTTCGGAACGTTGTCCGACTTCGAGCGTGGCATTGATCACCGGGCTGCTGTTGACCTGCAGCACAATTCCGGTTTGCACAAATGTCCGGAATCCGGGCAGCGAGACTTCCAATCTGTACGGACCGAGTGCCAGGTTCGGCAGCACGTACGCCCCGGTTTCATTGCTGACAGTCATTCGGGCGATTGCCGTCTCGGTTTGTGTCGCAGTGACTTCCGCGCCGGGCAAGACGGCGCCGGTACCATCCTTCACGGTGCCGCTGATTTGCGCGGTTGCTCCCTGCCCCCACGCGGCCGAAGCGACGAGAGCACACGTGACCAAAACCAGAACAAGAGATTTAACGACATCCTTCATATCCATCTCCTCCATCCCAATGAAAAGTGACGCAAGAATCTGATTCTTCAAGTCGATTCAGTGGCGCGACGCTACTACTGTTCGGCGTGAAAAGTCAAACGGGCAACTGTAGCGGCGGTCTATGACCGCCGGCACTGCAGTAAGTGGTGTGCCATACCGGAAGGGATTCTTTTTTTGATGGGACGGCCACCCTCCTAAGTTCGTGCCGAAACACGCGCCTGTATTCAGCCGCGGAGCGGCGACAGACTTTAGCCCCGGGGCGCAAGCCCGGGGTAGGTGTCGTTTTGGAATGCAGCCCCAGAGGGGCGAAAGATTCCGAGGACTCTTTCGCCCCTACGGGGCTGAGATCGTATCGAAAGAAAACCCCGGGCTTGCGCCCGGGGCTACACTCTGTCGCCGCTCCGCGGCTAGCGGTCGCAGCGTATTCTGGACACTTCTGCCTTCGTAGGGAGGGGAATTCTCCGGACACGACTGCAGCCGAAAAGCGATAGTGCTAGAATCGGCGCGCTGGAAACCCGAGTGAATGACTCATTGATTCTCCCGTTGGACAGTCCCATGGCCACACTCGAACGGGTAGGGGGCAAAGGAGCGTCGCTGGCGCGCATGGCGGCCGCGGGTCTGCCGGTCCCGCCAGGTTTCCACGTGACCACGCGTAGTTATCGCCGCTACGTGGACGAGAACAACCTCCGCGAGTCCATTCTCTCGGCTGCCGGGAAAGCGAGCGCCGGCGACCCCGCCACGCTCGACAACGCCGCGGCGTTAATTCAACCACTCATTGCGCAAGGTACGGTGCCGGCAGATCTCGCTGCGCTGATCCGCGAGTCATATGAAAACCTGGGCGAGGATAATCCGCCTGTCGCCGTACGGTCGTCGGCCACGGCGGAGGATTTGCCGGGGATGTCGTTCGCAGGCCAGCAGGAAACATACCTCAACGTTCGGGGTGCGGCGGAGGTGCTCGATGCTGTGAAGCGTTGTTGGGCGTCGCTGTGGACGGCGCGAGCCCTCGGATATCGCTTGCGTCAGGGCGTTCGCTCCGACGAGGTCGCGCTTGCTGTCGTTGTGCAGCAGCTCGTGCCGGCGGACGCAGCGGGTGTCCTCTTCACCGCTAATCCAGTTACGGGCGCACGCAATCAGATCGTGATCAATGCGGCATGGGGTCTGGGTGAGGCGATTGTGGGAGGTTTGGTCACGCCAGAGTCCGGCACGATCGCCGACAAGGACGTCATGACGGTGCGTTTGCCTGTTGGCACGCACGAAGAACCTGTACCCGCCCGGCAGCAGCGCCAGCCCTCGCTCCAGCCGAGGCACGTCGCCGAACTCGCCAAACTCGGCGTCCAAATCGAGCAACTCTATGGTCAACCGATGGACGTCGAATGGGCGCTCGGTGGTGATCGCATATTCGTCCTGCAGGCGCGCCCCATCACGGCATTGCCCGAGCCGCGGGCGGAACTCGATTGGACACTGCCGCGAGCCGAAGGCCGTTACGTGCGCAAAGCCGTCGCCGAACTGCTGCCCGACCCGCTTTCGCCGCTATTCGCAACGCTGGCCCTGCCGTTTTGGAATGAGTCCATGCGCGATCTGATGAAGCGGATAGGTGCCGCGATGCGGATTCCTGAACACATGGCGATGTTAACGACCATCAACGATTATGCGTACTATGACTTTGGTTTGAGGGCGTTACAGTGGGCACGCTTGATGTCGGCCATGCCAGGATTGATCAGGCGCATCGGCCCGGAATTGCTGCGGCGCGCTGAGGCACGCTGGGCGGACGAAGCGCGCCCGCATTACGCCGGGATTGTCGGCAAATGGGCGGCGGTCGACCTGAACGCCATGCCCTCGACGGAACTCCTTGAAGGCGCAAACGAGATCGTGCGCGCCGCGGCAGACCATTACCTCGTCATCGAGAGCGGAATCCTGCCCTCTGCGTTCATAAGCGAAGCGCTGTTCACGGCGGCATACAAATTCCTCGCCAGACGCCAGGGCGATCCGCCCGCCGTTACATTCATGCTCGGTTTCGACAGCGCGCCGATTCAGGCCGAAAAGTCGCTGTACGATCTGGCAGTCTGGGCGCGCGCGCAATCCGAACCTGTCATCCACCTGGAGAGTTCTCAGGAGTTCTCCCGCCGCTTTGCGGAACACCTGAATCGCTTCGGCCATGCGGTCTATGATCTGGATTTTGCCAGGAGCGTCCCTGCCGATGAGCCGGCACCCTTGCTGGAAACAATCAAATACTTCATGACAGGGCAGGCGCGCAGTCCATACGAGCGGCAGGCGTCGGCCGCGGCCGCACGCGAGCAGGCTACCCATGAACTGCTTGCGCGTCTGAAAGGCTTGCGCTTGCGATTGTTCAGACGGCTTTTGAAATGGGGGCAACGCTATGCGCCCTTGCGTGAAGACGCGCTCGCGGATGTGGGCCTGGGCTGGCCGCTGCTGCGCCGCATGTTGCGCGAGCTTGGACGGCGATTCGTGGCGGCGGGTATCGTCGCCGAACGTGATGACGTCTTCTGGCTGAAGCTGGAAGAAGCGAAAGCTGCAGCGCGCAGTCTCGATGCGAATCAATCCGTGTCCGATTGCCGTCCTCTCGTGGCGGAACGGCGCGCGAAATGGGAGCGGGAACGCACGGCAACGCCGCCCGTGATGTTGCCGATCAAACGCGGCGCGCGCTTCATGGGAATTGATTTCAGCGCCTGGCAGGCGGCTCGGACGGACCAGGCTGCGGGCGACACCATAAAAGGCCAGGCCGCAAGCCCTGGCTTTGCTTCCGGCGCAGCGCGCGTGATTCACGGCCCTGATGAGTTCAGCCGGATGCGGCCCGGCGATATCCTCGTCGCCAAAATCACGACGCCTGCCTGGACTCCGCTCTTTGCGTTGGCGGCCGCCGTGGTCACTGACGTCGGCGGCCCGCTCAGTCATGGTTCCATTGTAGCGCGCGAGTATCACATCCCCGCGGTGCTTGGCACTGGCGTCGCTACTGAGCGAATTCGCGATCAACAAGCCATCACAGTCGATGGTGATGCAGGTGTGGTGAGACTGAAGGCGTGATGTAGACTAACGTTCCCGATAGGAGGCTTCCATGCGCCGCCTGAAAAAGATCGCGTCTTCTCCTGCTCGTTGTCGCCTGAGTCAGAATTTCGCTCACATATTCGGAACAATTTTTCCACTGTAGCGGCGGTCTATGACCGCCGGTTTCAGGCATTTTTCAAGGAAAACCGGCGGTCATAGACCGCCGCTACAGTCGGAAAGCCCGCCTGGATGGCATCGCCGCCACGCGGGATTCGGCCGAAGCTGCACACATCAACACGGGCATGGTGGCAGCGGGGAAAAATGCCGACTTCATCGTCCTGGACGCCAACCCCCTCGAAAACATCGCCAACTCCCGCAAAATCAACAAAGTTTACCTTCGTGGACAGGAGGTCGGCCGCGCCGCCTTGAAGGCGAAGTGGCAGGCACGTTGGAAGACTGCCGTCAACACAAAATAAACGGTTCTGCAACACCAAGAAATTCGTCTTTTTTTGTGCAAATCCGAGTGCCATTGCTCTAAGATAGGCGTCCCTCCAATGAGCTACAATCCACGCTGGGAGCGGGTTTCATCGGATGTAGCTTTGAAATCAAGGAGAAGCAAGAACCGTGAAGAGTTTGAAAGCACGCTCAACCGTTTCCGAACCTATTGCCCCGGTCTGGTGCCACCGCTGCTCGATTCGGATCGCGCCCTACGAGCACCGGACAGTGAAAAAGGGGAAGACCTACCATCCGAGTTGCTATTCGAAAATGAACGGGAATTCGAACGGCCGGAAGTAATCTACCGGACGCGAGTACCGGCCTGGCCCGCCCGGCTCGGCGCGCTCCCGCATTTACTTCTTTACGCTCCAGTGAAAAAGCACAAGAATTGCGGTCATCGGATGTGAAGAAAGGAGCGCGGAATGTTCAGGATTCTTGCAGTCATGCTGGTGCTTGTACAGGCAAACTCAACGCGATCTCTTCCTGCGGTTGATGTAAAAGCAGCCGATATTCAGGCGACCGTGAAACAGGAGATCGCAACCAAGACGACCGATATTCCGATTCGCACGGTCGATGCCGGGGGACACCACATTGGTGTTGCGGTCGTCCATCGGGAAAAGGGAGCCGGTCCCAATAACGCCGCGATACACGACAAGGTCTCGGAAGTGTATCAAATCACCGAAGGGTCGGGAACGTTTGTAACGGGCGGCGAGTTAGTGAATCCCCAGCGCCGCGAGAACAGTTCTGAGACCGTCACCCAGCTCAGTGGTCCTGGTATCGGTGGCAGCGGCATTAAAGGCGGTGTGAGCCGCCGGGTCGCGAAGGGTGACATGGTCATCATCCCCGCGGGGACCTCACACGGCTTTTCAGAGATTCAGGAATCGATTACCTACACCGTGGTGCGGATCGATCCCGCCCGGGTCATCAAACTGAAGTAAGAACTATTTCGATCCCTCGGGCAGAGCGAATACGACCAGCGTGGATCCCAGGCGAAAGTTTTCGTTGGGGAAGAGCCCGGCGGCGGCCCCGCCGACCAGGGTCTGGTGCCAGCCGCTGGTTGCCGCAATGTATTGTCTGCCATTCACGGAATATGAAATCGCCGATCCGCGATGGCCGGCGCCGGTCTGAAAACTCCAAAGCTTGTTGCCCGTTCGCGCATCGAGCGCGAAAAAATTGCCCTCGGGATCACCCGTGAACACGAGGTCGCCGGCGGTCGCAAGCATCGATGAAAGCAGAACGAACTTGTAAGGCATGCTCCAGATTCGCTTGCCCGTGGCAGGGTCCCAGGCGTCCACATGGCTGTAAGCGGTGCGATTCGGCGGCAGCTTCATAGGGAAAGCGCCGTTCATGAAGAAGCGTCCCTCTTCCGGCTTGTTGTCATTAGGCGTGACGTCGGTGCAGATTTCATTCGTGGGCGTGTAGATGAAGCCCGTGCGCGGCGAGTAGGCCATGGAGTTCCAGCTTTTGGCGCCGGCGGCACTGGGGCAGAAAGATCTCGTTTCACCGAGTTCGGGTTCGTAGCGGCCGGCGAGTCTACCGTCGTCGGTGACTCCGCTAATCCAATTGAACACTTCAGGGACGTTGAAGGACCCAAGATACTCCCCGGTTGCGCGGTCGAGGACGAAGGTCAGGCCGCTCTTGTTCATGTGAACCAGGATCCTTCGCATCTGGCCGCGAATCTGCCGGTCCATCAAAAGGACTTCGTAAGAAGAATCGAAGTCCCAGACATCGTCCGGGACCTCCTGGTAATACCATCGCAGCTTTCCCGTGTCGGCGTCGAGCGCAACGACGCTGGCGGTATAGAGATTTACGTCCCGAGTCTTGTTGGTTCCGGGAGCAACACGATCGCCATCGTAGAAATCGGCCGCCGCGTTACCAGTGCCCCAGTAAACCAGATTCAGGTCCGCATCGAAGGAACCGGTGAGCCAGGGTGATCCGCCGCCGAACCGCCAGCTGTCACCTTTCCAGGTTTCATTTCCCTTTTCGCCCGGACCGGGAACCACATACCAGCGCCACGCCAGCCGGCCGGTTTTGGCGTAGAAGGCGGTCAGGTAGCCGCGATGCGCCTGATCGCCGCCATTGCCGCCGATGATGACCTTGTCCTTCACGACGAGCGGCGCGGCAGTGATGTTGCAGCCGCATTGTTTAGGATCATCGACGCTGACTTTCCAGACCTCGCGGCCGCTCTTCTGATCGAGCGCGACCACGAAGTTGTCCTTCGTGCCAAAGAAGACCTTGCCATCGCCGACGGCGACGCCGCGATTCTGGATGAAATCGGAATGACTGCCGGGAATGCCGGGCCTGGGTGTGGGGTACCGGTATTGCCAGATCACGCGGCCGGTGGCCGCATCGAGCGCGTTGACCTGAGCGCGCGCCGAGATGAGGTACATCACACCATCAACAACGATGGGCGTGGAGTGGAGATTCTCCGCGTAGTCGCCGGTTTGAAAGATCCAGGCCGGGAGGAGATTCCTGACGTTGGTGGTATTGATCTGATCGAGAGCACTGTAGCGCCACGAGAGCTGCGTGCCCCCGTAGTGCAGCCAGTCGGCGCGCGCCGGGCCGTTGTCTTGCGCGTAAAGCGGCAATGCCATAAGCAGGATCAGAAGGAATCTCATAAGGGTTACTCCTTGGCTTTGTACTGTAGCGGCGGTCTATGACCGCCGGCGATCCCGCAATTGGTGAATTGCCGGCGGTCATAGATCGCCGCTACAGTCATTTATTCTCCGCGGGAGCCCTGTGCAACGGTTTGCGCGGAATCATCTGATCGCGATTCGCCGCGTGGTACACAAACGACGCGACGATCACCGCGTTCTTCATCATATCGGGCGCCTGGATCCGGTCATAGACATCCATATTCGAGTGGTGCGTGCGCGTATTGTACTCGATCGGGTCCTGGGCGAAGCTGAAGCCGGGCAGGCCGACCGCATCGAATGACGTGTGATCCGTGCCGCCGATGCTCGTCGGTGGCTGGCGTGGAGCGCCCACGGAAACCAGCGTCATTCCGATGTTGTTGAACGGTTTTGTCCAGGCTTCAAAGACTGGAGCCGCCAGCTCGTTCCCATTGAGGTTGATTCCGCGGATGGCTCCTGTGCCGGTGTCGACGTTAAAGTACGCGTCCAGCTTCGAATGGTCCGGCTTGAGCTTCATCGTGTTTCGGTCGCCGAAATGTTCCTTCACGTACGCATCCGATCCCAGCAGACCTTCTTCCTCGCCGGTCCACAGCGCGATACGCACGGTGCGCCGCATGCGCAGTCCGGTAGCCTTGAGAATGCGAACGGCTTCCATCATCACTGCGGATCCGGCAGCGTTATCGGTGGCTCCCGTTCCCGTGTGCCATGAATCAAAGTGAGCGCCAAGCATGACGATCTCGTCCGCTTTGTCGCTGCCGGGAATCTCAGCAATGATGTTGAAGCTGTTCAGATCGTCCTCGTAGAATTTGTTTTGAATGTCGAAATCGAGGGTAACCGGAACACTCTTCTCGAGATTGCGAACGATGCGGTTGTATTGCTCGACGGCCATGACGATCTGCGCTGGTTCGGGCGGGCTCTTCGGATCGCGAAGAGCGCCGCAACACTGGACGAATACCGTCCCTCCGCTACCCGTGCCGGCCTCCACCGTTCCCGCGATGCCTTCGCTGACGTAGAACTCGGTACGCTTCTTATTGAACGCCGCGTTGTTACCGGCACCACCCCCACCGCGCTGTCCCGGCGGGTTGACGTTCAGGCGCCCGCGGGCAATTAGCTGCTCGTCGGTGAGGCGCGCCGCCTGGGGCTCGAAGAGAGCGGGAACGTTGCGAGCTGCCATGGTCAGGACGTATTTGCCGGCCAGCTTGCCGCGGAACTTGTCGATGTCCGCGTCGTTTTGAATTACAGCCAGAATGGCCTCGCCGGATTTCAAACCGGTGGTTCCGGGCGTCCAGGCTTTCGGGTAGGCGATCAATGGATAGGCGTGTCCGTCGATCGTCATCGACGCAAACATCTTCTCATTCGACCAGCCGCGGCCAAATGGATACGACTCGAACTTCGCGTTGACCAGCTCCCACTCCAGAAGTTTCTTCCGTGCCCATTCGGCCGCGGACTTCATCTGGGGAGAGTTGGTGAGCCTCGGCCCGTGAACGTCCGTGAGGTAACTCATGATGGTCATGACCTGCGAGCGATTGAGCCCTTCGTCTTTGATTCTGAAGATCGCGTCCAGGTCGACCTTCTCCTGCTGCATTTGCGCGGCAATCGGAACCACCGCAATCGCCACGAAAAGCAATCCCAAAAGCACTGACCGTTTCATTTTCTTCTCCAGTTGCGAGCAGTTTATTCCGATTGCCTGCGGACCGCGAGCCAATTGGCAAGCGCGATGGCAAAAGTGCATGCAAAAACCACCAGCTCCGGGATGTGCATCCGTGTGATCAAAACACCCGTGAACATGAGGCCAAGTACACCGAACAGCATTCCGGCGGGGAGACGAAACGCATCCGCACGAGGCCTCTTTCTGCGCATTACAATGAGAGCTCCGGCAACGGAGCCGTAAATGAACAGCCGGGAAGCCGCCGCGAGTGTTGCGTTCCAGCGAAAAGTCCCTCCGGCCGAAAACACAAGCAGGAGCACAGAAAAGGTCACAATGGACAAGTACGGAGTGCGAAACCGCGGATGAATAGCCGCGAAAAACCTGGGGAAATCGCGCCGTTCACCCATCGCGAATGTAAGACGCGGCGTGTGCAGCATGCTGGCGCTCATATAGCCGTAAATGCAAACCAGAGCGCCGGCGCCGACGAGCGATACACCAAGCGGTCCCAGGAACCGGCGCGCTGCGTCCACGGCCGGCTTTGCGCTTGCTGCTGCGTCGGGAAGTGTGTAAATCACGACGTACTGCATGGCGATATACAGTAACGTCGTTGTGATCAAGGCGCCAAGCAGCGCGATTGGAATGTCTCGGCGCGGATTGCGGGCCTCACCGGAGATCAGCAATGCAGCCTCAAATCCTGCAAACGCGTAGACCATCAGAATGATCGCTTCGAACCAATGCGCAGCCGTTACGGGAACTGTGGCGGGAGCAACACGGACGCCGGGCTGCAACGCCAGCGCCATGAGCCCTCCACCTATGAAAAGCGCGAGGAGCAGAAGCTTCGTGGCCGTAAAGAAATTGCTGAGCCGATTGCCGCCGTTCACTCCCCGGTAGTTCACCGCTGCGAGAGACGCGATCAGCAGCGCCAGGACTCCTGTTCTTGCGATCGGATTATTGACGACGGGCAGAAATTCGCTCAGGTAGCTGATAAACAGGTTTGCCACCGCAGATCCTGCGGAGATTCGCGACAGCCACGTAAGCCATCCGATCTGAATGCCCACGAATTGTCCGAAGGCTTCCCGCGCGTAGAGATAGGGTCCGCCGGCTTCTGGAAACTGGGAGGCCACCTCGGCGAAACATGCCATGATTACGGCCAGACCCGCCGCCGCGACAAGGTAGCCTGCAGGACTGAGTCTTCCAAGATGGCCGGCGATGAGCGACGGAGTACCGAAGATACTCGCGCCGATCATCGTGTTGACCATCAGCGCCGCCAGGCTCCAGCGGCCGATCGCCCGCACCAGACCCGTGGG
>WNFQ01003623.1_pt1 | contig 11253 bp, 12 predicted proteins | sample 5400171 | NCBI WGS metagenome assembly WNFQ01 (sample SAMN13153356, study PRJNA577476) | soil metagenome | isolation source: 20 cm soil under Madrone tree | place: USA:California | collected 2016-06-14 | reverse complement strand
CATCAGACCGAGGCTTTATTTAAGCACCACGCACCGTGTCTCAGCCCACCTCTCTCTCGGTATTGCGTTTCTGGTGTCTCAGGCGCGCGTGATCGATTGCGTGCTTAATTGCCATCTCCCCTCACTCCTCCCTGCTCTGCGTGCACTCTTCACTATGATTCCCTCTGTGGCTTTTTGGTCCAGGGATCCGGGCAACACCTTCCTTCCTGCTCATCTCGAGAAGCGTACTTTTATTGATGACAAACAGCGTCGTAGAAGACGCGTCTGGGACGTGCTCGCATTGTTCCTCCTTATCGTAACTGTCGCGTTCTCCGGAAGACGACAAATCGTCCCCCATTTATTCTCTACAGATACAGAAGAAGCGGACCATAGTTGCAGAAATCCAGCTTACCTTATCAAAGCCGAACATGGGGCAGTAGCAAGTGAAAACGTGTTGTGTTCAAACATTGGCGTCGAAATTTTGAAAGAGGGTGGGAACGCAGTGGACGCCGCTGTAGCTACCACGTTCTGTGTTGGCGTCGTGAACATGTTCTCGTAAGCATTTAGGCAATTTTTTTTCACAACTTGAACGTGCCTATTCCCCAGATCCGGTATTGGCGGTGGTGGATTTATGGTCGTGCGCTTGCCCCCATCGGCCCCAAATGGCACATCCGAGGTCTGGAATATTGACTTTCGAGAAACGGTGCCCGCTCTTGGAAATGCAACTATGTTTAGGAAGCACCCAATGAAAGCCAGGTTTAGTGGACTTGCCGTTGCTGTACCCGGCGAAGTGCGTGGGCTTGCAGAGGCCCATATGCGATGGGGAAATTTGCCATGGCGGAGGCTGGTACAACCCAGCGCCGATCTTGCCGCGGGCTGGGTTGTGGGCAAGGAACTCGGCCGCAGGATAAATGTGAGTTTATGCCACCAGTGGAATCATATCCAACCTAATCTTGCTCGCAAGCACCCAGAATACCGCCACTTGATTCTGAAACACCCCGTCTGGCGGCATATGTTTGCACCAGATGGTGTACTTCTTAAGGAAGGCGACGCAATCCGGAACGCCAATCTTTCTAAGACTCTCGGACTAATTGCCCAAAGAGGAGCTGACGCGTTTTACCATGGCGAAATTGCTGACGCCATCATCAGCAAGATTTGTGCCGAAGGTGGAATTATGACTCATGAAGATTTGATCAACTACAAGGTTAATGTCTCCAGAGCTCTGGAGGGTACCTACCGCGGTCTAAAGGTTTATACCTCTCATGCGCCAACATCAGGACCTGTCCTTCTTCACATGCTTAACCTGTTGGAGAATTATGATCTACCCGCCGAAGGTCGAACGGAGGTTAATGTGCATCGTCTTGTTGAAGCCATGAAGTGTGAGCCTACCCTTTTCTGTCCGTAAAGTCTGGCTGCTAAGTTCTCTATGCGCAGTTGGTTTCGCAGCCCGGTTAGTTGTTTGCTCATCAGCTCAAAAACCCAATCGTCAAAGACTCTCCTTTTAGGACACGAATATCCGATCCCTCCTTCAGCAATGGTTCGGGGCAAATTGATGAAATACCACTCAAGTCATTCAGTGAATTAATATCACAGAATTTGACCGACGTATGTTGATACGGTTGTTTACTTGCAACTGTTTGACATCAAGGAGCAGAATTATACCCACCCTGCAGCATACTATCAACCTATTTTCGATGTTCCTGAGGATCATGGGACAGTGTGTACAATCAGACCTTTCTCTCTTGTCCGATGGTAACTCTCTGTGCAGAGCCATACCTCAATTGTGGACACGAGTGGGATGGCCGTGTCCATCACCTCCACGGTGAACCTTGTTTTTGGCTCACAGATTATGGACCCTGTTACCGGCGTTTTATTCAATAATGAAGTTCGTTTAATACAATACCATGTGATTCCAGAGAATGATGTCTATTCTATGATAGATGGATGATTTTTCTATACCAGGAGTTCCGAACGCATTCGGTCTCTGGCCTTCGCCATGTCTGTATTCATATTGTATAAAACCTGAACCGTATATGCTCATCTTGCGCAGATAACTATCCAGAGGCCCATAAACGTCCCCTCTCATCGACAGCGCCGACGGTCATAGAGCATTCCAATGGATCTTTCTACGTCGTCCTCGGCGGGTCAGGTGGGGCGAAGATCTTCCCAGCAATATTCCAAGTCATCCTTAATCTCGATTGGGGGCTTGACATCGGTTCTGCAATCGAGTACGGACGCCTACACCACCAACTATACCCCGAGTGGATTGAAGCAGATGATATATACCCCCACGAACTTTTATTCGGCCTCAGAACTAGAGGACATTCAATTCACGGTGCATGACGCTTCATGCTCTATATGCTAGATATTTTGACCTGATCTTATTTTCAGTTGAGGATATCGATCGTATTTCATCAGTGGTTAATGCAGTACTGAAGAGGGATGGAATGCTGTATGGTACGCACATTACAATCGGGTTTTCTCCCTCTTTTCGACCCTTACAACGTAAATCAGCGGCTAGTGACTCGAGAAAGAATGGCATAGCTGCAGGATATTAACCCGGCAACATAGACGCAGACGTCTCACATTGTAGAGTAGAAGCTGGAAGATCCAGTCGACGGAACATACTATGTTAATCTCTTCTAACGTATAAACCCTCATTGGCTTTGCACTGGGATATTTAATTGGCCCCGCACCAGGGTATTCCCTCTGATGGCGATTCTGGACAGTCTCGATTCTCGAGACTGTTCTCGGCATCCCCGGTATGGACTCTTGGGATCTGTAAGTAACACCGTAGACGGCAATTCTCGAACGGGGCCAAACTTGGGTATGATGAGCTGGTGGGACATTCCCGAGATGTGTATAAACTGGGGCTATTGGCAGCGATGAATTAATTGGTGGACGATCTTCGATAACCTCGAGCCGAGTGGCTCGGGCTAGTTTATCCCTTGGACTTGATGGATGCAGTAGCGAGGCCTGACGGTCTCCACCACAAGCCCGAACTAGGTGTGTTCGGGACGTCTCTATGATCGGGACGCTGATACGCAGGTGAATTCAATTCCTATTCCTTGATGGATTTTTCTTCGCTTTGGTGACCATTCAAGCATGAGGTCTCCGCCAGCATGAATCAAACCTCCCACCAAAACCTTACTGTGGTCAGACTCACCGAAATTTGTCAGTTGTTCGCTTTATGCCGACTCGGAAGGACTCCTGCCAACTCGGCCGCATGATCACATCGCCAAGACTGGCGGCGCAAGCCCAAGGCACCTGTAGAAGACGACATGCATCTTGTCTCCCACGCGAAGTCCTCAGGTACTGTACCTCTCTCAGTGTTGGCTCAGGCTAATGCCGAGCCCGTCGGCTGGCGAGTCTAGTCATTGGTTCAACCCTGGCCCCAGGTCTCAATTACTTCATGCGAAGCTCGCTAGGCCCGCCATCGTTTTCAGCTCCCACAGACCGCGGATATCTTGCCGTGAATCTGGGCAGACTGAGTGTAACTTATTGATGAGAAGCGACCTTAACTTAGATGATGGGCCACTGGCATGGTAGGCCTCATCATCGCGTGACTTGTTGAGATGCGGCCTCTAAGTCGAGCGAATTTTTGAGTTTGTAAAAAATAGATTCGCTAACGAACCTCATCAGAAATCCGCGGCAAGTTTGTCGCGGAGGTGTCTGACTCTGGGTCTTTTGATCATCATTACTTTTGCTATTTTCACCTGCGTGCCAAACTTAGTTCACTCTCGAGGGTAGGTGATGGGTATATCTTACAACGGCCATGGCAACCACTCTCGGGGTACGCACAGCTGATCGGCCCGACCCATGGTGTCGCTATGGACGAAAGTCACTTCTTGACAGTCCTTGACTTTCCCGTTCTTGGATGGTTCTTTGAACCTGTACGTTGGTCTGGACGAAGACAGAGAGTGCGGGGGCCAAGGTCTATTAACGAACATCCGTTGGTATTCGCTGAGCTGCGAGTCGAGGTCCATCCTATCATTTGCTCCATATGTAACTGGAGTGTTGGTTCAGACACTCCCGACCCACATTTGGTCAGGCATTGAAATATACATAGGGGACCGCTAAAACTTGCTCGACCGAGTTGGGCGAACAGAACAATCGATGGGCCCAACTTTCAGGTTAGATGGACTTCCATCTCGGTTGCCGGTGATCTCGGTTGAGTCCTGACCCTGAATCTCGGGCCCAGGTAGAGGTGACATTTGGGCGCAGTGAGCACCACTTTCCATAGCGGGGCTAAGGAACACGCAGGGGATATATACGGTCCATTTGGAGTTGGTCATGTGCTCGTGCTGTCGAAGAGTCGAGACTGAGAGTAAGATTGAGTCCTTCTCAAGATTCCGAGTCGCAGCTTGCCGTACAGAAAGAAAGTTAAACTCTGAAATTGTCAGAGTTAATCAGTAGATGTTGATAAAATTAACGGACCACGCAAACTTTGTCCGTTCCGTGATGTGATGGATACATTAAAGTAAGTGACTTCGTATAGGCGCCCGACAACGCGTCTATTGCAACTGCCAAATCCCGCATCGCGACCAACAGCTACCACTGTGACAAGCCCCGACCGACCCCGACCGCAGCCTCTCAAGTCTGAACAACAGTATGTCTAAGGAACTGAATGCTGATCTCCTGCTCGCGTATGTGGGTGTTCTCACCACTGCGACAATTTCGATCTATGCTGGATCGCACGCAAGCCTTCCGGTCAGTCCTCCTTCCGTGACTGTATCGCTGTTCAATTAGTCGAGCCTCGTTGTGGCGTCGTGCTCAGAAGTCAAAGGACGGTCGCGAGAAACGCTCGGATGGTGGCGAGGAGGACGAGGAGGATTCTTCCACTTTGTTGACTGCAGAGGAGGCGTGGCTATTCCCACTGGTACGTCTGTACAATCGCTTGTGTGGGGTTCCTGAACTGAAAGGATTTTGTGGTCTATGATAGATAGGTTCGGTGCTGCTTGTTGGCCTGTTTTTGGTGGTCAAATACCTCGGGAAGGAATGGATCAACTGGATCCTGTCCCTTTATTTTGGCCTCTTTGGACTGTACAGCGTACCTCATGTTAGCCTTGCTCTCTGCTTGCGCAGGTTTCTCGCTGTTCCTTAACATCCCTTCCTTAGTCCCTCACCGGTCTGGCGAGATTCACGTTGGGCATTCAACGTTGGAGTCAATTCAATGAATATCATATAAAGGTCACAACAAGGGATACCCGTAAGCGCCATAGCGCCCTCCGCCCGGAACCAAGCTCACAGTAGACCAGAGGTTATATCACACTCGGGCAGGACACCTTCAATCTTTCTCGCACTGCTTGGGGTGATTCCATCGGCATTATACGTCTTCTACTATGGACCAGAGAAACCCATACTCCTCACAAACATACTTGCCTTATCATTTGGCCATAATGCAATGACGTTACTCAAGCTCGACTCGTTCAAAACTGGGAGCATCCTACTCTCCGGCCTGTTCTTCTACGATATTTGGTGGGTATTTGGAACCAAGGTGGTATGTGGATATTTGTTATTCCGTATCCAGTTATGTGGAGTGAGGCAGATGATGGCACTATAGATGGTTAGTGTGGCAACCAGCCTCGACCTCCCCATGAAAATCCTATGGCCAAAGTCCAAAACATTCTCCATGGAGAACGGGAGCATGATGTTGGGTTTGGGCGATATCGTTATTCCAGGAACATTTATTTCTTTGGCCCTGCGCTACGACCATTTTCGGGACACCACGAGGGCCCCGAGTCGCCCGGCCGGAACATTCTTGAAACCGTATTTCATCGCTTCGCTCGTTGCGTACGTGGCAGGGCTCGCTACCACAATGACAATTATGCACGTATTTCATTCAGCGCAGCCCGCGCTATTATACCTCAGGTACGCCTGCTTTTTATTTCATTACAGTATATGCGTGCTGAGCGGATGTCCCATGTAACGGAAATAGCCCTGCTTGTATTCTTTCCTTTGTTTTCACGGCCTGGCGCCGCGGGGAGCTCATCGAAGCCTGGCGATGGAATGATGGAGTTAGCACTACGTCCAAAAATGGGGACGTAGTGGACAAACCAACTGGCGATGCCGCGGGCGGAGCATCGTCCTCCGATCCCTCGGTTGCCGTCAAGTCATGAGAATGAGAAGATTTTGGAGGATGCCAACGGTAATTACAAGCTCGTTGGCTGTCACCAGTTGCCATCTGTCTTTCAGCCCGCTTGAACGGAAATTGAGGAGCACACGTATACAGTAGTATGGTTTTTTTCCCAGAAATATATACTGTGCTGTAATTATTGTGCACTTTGTTGCAAAGGGGTTGGTCGATTAAGATCGCGGGCGGCGGGATGTGAGATTCGCGATCGCGCTAGAAGCAAACTAATTCGCAGTCAACTATCGGACGATCGGACAAGTCATCGCCGTCCGTCTCGAGGGGGCAAAAAAAATTGCCGGGGACGAAGATCATGCTCGCGAGGATCTCCCGCCTAAGTGAGCTGGCCGGCTCGTAAAACTATTTACTGTACTCCCCTTGATGTAAAATTTTTGCGGGAGTCCAGAAACGACGGTGCGTTTGTGTAGAAGAAAGCGCGGCGTAGCCAGAATCGCAGCGTCAGCGGTGTACATGGATTGTACTTTATTTCGGCCATCCGAGTCCGAGACCGTTGGTGGTTTGCCCGAGCCTTAAGGACATTTGCGCCCAGCGCAGCTCCCGTGACATAGCCACAGCGGCGTATTTATTGGATGTTAGTGCATGGCTAAACATGGGTGCGTAATCGTAGCAGCATCACCACACACTGACGCACCGTAATGCATTCAGAAAAAAATAATACACCGTTACACCATCCGCCGATATCTGCGGCACTTCTGCTGGATGTGAAAGCACGATCGCATACAAGAGGGGGATAACAGGTGCTGATGTGGATAATTGTGCGTGGCTGTTATACAGTATGAGCGCTCTCAAATCTCGTCCACAAATGCTATAAGTAGGGAATCGATCTAGACCGTTAAACGACTCCTTTTCGAGGAAGCCGCCACCGCCGCCCGGTGGCCAAAGAAAAGTACTCAGGAACGAAGGAACATTTTACGTATGCCCATGCGAAGGAAGCGAAGAAGAAGGCACAGAGCACGGGGCCATGGTGGAAGCAGCAGCTCAACCAATGTTTTGGTTCACGTGGGCCAAAAGGGGCAAGCTCGAAATGAATTTCCATTTCGTTCAGTTTGACACTAACGCTCAGAGCGCGTGGCTATGGTGGCTGGTAGCGCCTGGAGTGAAAAGGGGAGGCATTGCCCCACAGGGGAGTGCCATTCGCACGAAGAGAGGAGCGCTTTCGCGCTCGGGGGCAGTTAGACAAGGTCGGTTCCGTAATGACGGATACTAGACACCATGTTGTGCGAGGTCATGTGTACGTTGGCCGCCAAAACGATTTGGTCCTCCGCAACAGTTAGACGCTCGAATTTTCCGATTCGAGACACATAAAGTGGGCGTGCAAAGTGATCAGTTTCCGTACAAGACACAGAAGCACGTTGATTGCGTTACAAAGATGCCATCCTTGGCACGAGGTTGACTGGGTCGAAGAGGGGTTTATTGATGGAAGGACAGACACACCTCCCGTGGGAGTGTATTAGGGCTCAGCCGCCAGCAAACTACGTTCAAGTGGCATTAACCATGAAAGGCAGCGAGCAGGAATGTGCCCCTGTCAACGACAGAACGCCACAGCCTGAGGTGTATACGGCTCGGAGACGCACGGCGGCCCACGTCGCCGAGAGAACCTTCTCTAAGAAGCCAACTGAGAGGAATTCTGAGCAAGTTACGGTGATGGAATACCTGTAGGCCAACACCAGACTGAGACTGTCTGCTGTAGTAGCAAGCCGTATGCAATCCCGGGGTGTCACGGCCGGAGTAGGTACATGCAAGTATTCGTTTGACCGGGAGCTGTGGACCAAAAGAGTTAGCAGGGTCCGGCCGGGAGACGGCGTAAGTCCACGGCATTTGGTGATGGTGGCGGGGCCAGAAAAGGAAATTTGAGTAGCTGGGAATTATTTGGCAAGGGGGACATCTGGAGGAATAATGGAAAATGGGAGCCCGGCTAGCTGGCCATCTGAAGGGGATTCATCGGAGGAGAGAAGAGGAATTGGAGAAGCACGGCCATATTTGGAATACTCGCTGGAGGGATGAAAGAGGGAAGATTGCTTTTCCGTGAGGATCGAGGTCAGAGGGAGTGGAAAAAAAAGAGAAAGAAAGGCGGAATTGATGATGCCCAGGCCGAGGGTACGGAATTCCGAAAGGATCTTGTGGGTGGGGATCTAAGGAACAGGCCCTCGGGCGGCGTGAGAGATCAAAACATGTGAATTATATTATTCATCCAAATTGTCGAGGAGGAGTGCCAAGTGGAGCGCATATACGTCCTCTTTGGTGGAGAGGTACGGGCCGCAAGACTGGACGTTGCCCCTTTCCCTCGCCCTACTCGTTCACTCCTTCCCTGCCGTAACATTCGCTCCATCCTGTCGCTCCCATTCTACGTCCTGCGCGACATCTCTCTTGTCGACCACTTATCTCTCCCTCCTATCTCATACTACCCCTCCTGTCGATGGAGCTTGCTCCACCACAACCCGGCAGCGCTACCGATGATTTTTCAAAGCCTTGGTCCGCCACCCCTCGCCCCACCGTCGTCACAGCGCTCGCAACCCATCCACACCCAACTGGCATCACTGATCACAGCTCCTACCCCACCGCCTCGTTATCGCCTCAATCTTACTCCTCACCTTGGCTGCAGTCTCCAGATTTGACATCCAATGATCCATATTCTGTGCGTATCTGAACAGCTTAAGCGATCTCCCCATCTTACGTCCTGTAGTCCAACAACACATCTCTCCCTCATACTCACAACTGGATGAACATTTTTTCTTCTCCATTGAACCCAGAGACGTTTGCCCATCTGGCCGCTGCGGGCGTCATCGGGTCCCTTCCTGGTGCCCCTAGCAGTGTACCCTCGAGCAACCCACCACCACCTCCTCCGCGACCCCCATTCTCCCCACTTGACACCCATGACTCTCAGTACGATCACTCAAATAATGCACTCTTTACCTCGCCATCCCATCCATATCAGAAGCCGAAGCATATCTCATCCTCTGTGCCTCGTACAAATGGCGCGAGTCACAATGGTTTGTCGGATGGGAGGCATTTCACGCATTCGCGACAAGGTTCTACCGGTAAATCATTTATTTGAAAATGATAACCACGTCGCTTTCTTACCCCAGAACTTGCCAGGATCAGCCGTTTCGTCTACGTACCTTTCGCCTTCGTACACGTCTCCTGGTTACGATTGTAATCCAGATACCACTGCTGGCCGATCAAATGCTGGCTTGCCCTCGACGTTATGGATGTCTCCATCTTCAACATCCCCGTCATCACCCAGCATCGGATCGTACACATCGTTCCATGCTGTGAAGATGTCACGAGATTCTTCGGTTGCGGGGAATGGCTTACTCCCTTCCTTACCCGAGGCTCACGGATCATCATGTATACCAAGCTTTAGTGACTCACCCCAGTCGCCCGCAACCAGCATTCGCCCAGACGCCTCCACCGTTTACAGCGATATCTTCTCAGATAGCCTCTTCACCTCTCGACACGGGACCGATGCCGCGAGCTCTTTCCCGTCTCCCGTCCTCTCGGGCTCACCTGACCTGCAGTCGGTGGCGCTGTCCCCGACAGATGCCAGCCAGTGCGACCCGGAACAACTCGCAAAAGATGACCCGCTTGCGACAAAGGTGTGGAAGATGTACGCCAGAACCAAGGCAAACTTGCCGCACGCACAGCGCATGGAGAACTTGACGTGGCGCATGATGGCATTGGCGCTAAAGAAGAAGAAGGATGACGAGACGCAACCGGGAGGGCAGGCTGGGGAGAAATCGGAACAATCAAGTGTGCACATCAAAAGGGAGCCCGGAGAAGTCGTTGGTGAGGCGGTCTCTTCAACCACTGAGGAGACTAAGGGAGTGGAAGTTGGGGAAGAACGCGGTCGGCGCATAGATAAAGGGAAGACAAAAGTGAGTGTGGTGGGGTTTGATGGCGCGAACCAGGATGGCAGCACGGAAGACGACGAGTGAGTGGCGTCATTCTTCGTCAACTATTATATTTTCGCGCTAACTCCTCACCACAGCGAGGTTGTTCCAATGGACTGGAGGGCCATGAGTCGATCTCGATCTCGAATTCCCATGGACTGGAGACCAGTTAGCCGCTCAAGGTCCCGTCCACCACCGGCAATGGGGATACAGCTCGATAATGTCTTATCACAACCTCAACGCTTCGCATTTCCGTCTCTCGAACACCCATCTGACCTAAAGCCCTCTGATATGCACAATCCACTCAGACCCTCCGCTGATGACAAGTTGGTCCTCCATCCCCCAGGATCCGTTCCCTCTAGTGCATCAAACATCCCAATCGGCCCTAGTCGACAGAGTCCTACATCTTTGATTGCCCATGACACGTTCCCCCTCTCAACCCTACACGAACACGCCAGCCACTCTCACTTCCCCTCCGGTTCCCATGGGACACGGTACTCTTACCCCATTATCCCTTTGGATCATGACCCGACGGCCTTGCACGCGTATGAGGGCCACCCCTCGTCTCTACCCTCTTTGGGTTTACATGGGCCCTCGCGAACAGCCGCGTCGGATGCGGCGCCGGAGCAGCGCTCATTCCCCAGGCACGTGCGTAAGACGAGTTTCGATCACACGGTCTCAAAGGAAGGTATCTCGGCTGGCATATTAGGAAGACATCAGGTTAATGGTCGACCGCGGTTGCCCGAATCTATTATAGGGACCAAACGCCCCGCTGATGCCCCCCATGCTGAAAGCATGCTTCGTGCTGATCCACCTAGTGTCCATACCTCTTGCCCATTAGTCGAATCGCCAGACGTCGTTCAACGGTTTTCACTCTCTCATCACCCACCACTGAACTCTCATCACCCTTCTAATAGCTCATTTCCCTCAGCACCATTTAACTTTACGGTCCCCGGTTACGACGGGTTTTTTGACTTGCATGCCACCCATGCCATCCCTCACGATTATCCTCCCATCCTGACTACTGTTGATGGCTCCCGACACGTTCCATCATATCATGAAAACCCACATTCCACCTTATCATCGACCACATACTCACCGCACACAAGCCCACCACTGGCATCCGACGAAGGTCTGTCCGCAGCTGCAGTGGCAGCCTCTGCAGCCGTAGCAGAGAGCTACGCCTGCTTGAATTTGACGGGAGTGGATGAAAGTGGCTTGGAATACCCGAAC
>WNFQ01007024.1_pt1 | contig 11257 bp, 8 predicted proteins | sample 5400171 | NCBI WGS metagenome assembly WNFQ01 (sample SAMN13153356, study PRJNA577476) | soil metagenome | isolation source: 20 cm soil under Madrone tree | place: USA:California | collected 2016-06-14 | reverse complement strand
AAAGCGGCTAGGTCACTAGAGCAAGCGAAGCCCGGATGAGCAAAGCGACATCCGGGGCTGATCTCTCGTCTATCGATCCCGCATGTCGCTATGCTCATGCGGGCTACTTGCCCTATCGCCGGCGCGCGATTTCATGTTTCCTTCCTTCGATGCCGGATCGAGACCCGTGTCAACGCACCCTGCCGATCGCCGCAACGACAAGCGGCACGAGCCTCCCGGCCACCGCGGCGTGCCCCTTGTGTGTACCGAAAACCTTATCCGGGTTGATGACGTGATGGAATCGCCTAAGCTGGTGGAATGATCGGGCTGCTCTGTTTCGTTCTCGCCGGGAACCGTCCTTTGGCCACCGTCCGTATAGATGACGATCATCATATATGAAAGTTGCGATCAGCTGACATCTAAATTTCAATTCGATCCGCATCAGCTTTGGGACGCATTCACTTTCGTGTGTGAGGGGATCGATTTCGCTTGTCCGTCCGTTTTAGCTTGCGATATAGATGTCAATCGTCATCTATTAGTGCAATCGCCAAACACGGCGAGTACGCTACGGACAGTTCTTGCGCGAATCACGTTCGATTGTCCGTGCTGGGACGCCGTTTCTACTCAGCTTACGGGGAACGAACATGCGAACGGTAGAGACGCCATCGGCCGCCGGCACAGGATGGCGAAGGACCCTGGGCCGATTTTACCGGATGATCGAGGCGATTGAGACGTCTCCTTTGGAGAGTCTCTATGATCGGGTCTTGCGGCTTGAACAGGAGATTTCTGCGCTCAAGCGCAACTTGCCGATCGGCTCCGTAGACCACGAGTGAGTCGACTGGGGCCAGCAATAACCGCAGCAGCGCGGCGCGACGGTCTTCGGATAGGTGTCTTCATCGTGCGCCAGCGTATCGGAATCCTGGGACACCGCTTCGACGTCGCTTCCACGCCTCCTAAGGATCCCGAATTTCCATTTTCGCGATCCGAGCCGAATGAAGGTGAAGTAAGCGCCGCCTGTCTCTACAGCAGCGCGAAAGGTAATCGATGGTTGTGTGGATCAGATCGTTAGCCGTCTTTGCGGCCATCTTGCTGGCCTTTCAGTCAGCGCATGCCCGTGATCGCGATGGCAAATATGCCAATTCGCCACTTCACGAATGGTTTGAACAACTGGCCAGCAAAAAGGGCCGATGTTGTTCGGACGCCGATGGTCGGGCGCTCTCGGACCTCGATTGGGAATCACATGACGGTCACTATCGCGTTCAGATCGATGGCGAATGGGTCAACGTCCCCGAGGATGCCGTTGTAACAGAGCCAAATCGTGCGGGGCGGACGATGGTTTGGCCTACCTGGTTGGACGGGCACCCTCAAATTCTCTGCTTCATGCCGGGGAGCATGACCTAGAGATTTCCATAGTTCAATGACGCGATCGAGATTGATAGCGCGGGAGGCTCGGGTTGAACATACAGTCGAACTCGGATGCACAATCGCTGGCATCTTCGATTTCCTCCGATTATGCGGCAATGGAATCGTCGATCGCCTTCTCGATCGGAATCGGACTGAACCGATCCCTTCGGAGCCGTTTGAGAGCGCTCGCCGGTGCATCGGAAAGTCAACCGATCTTCGTGCGCCACATGCAGACAAGTGCATGGATCGAGATCGATCCTAAGGGATCGGTTGCCGCGCGCCGCCAAAAGCCTGAAGGGTTGCCTTCGATCGACCTTGGGCAAGCGGTGACGCGCGAACCGGCGCTCGGCGATGCGGTTTACGCGGCATCGGCGGAAACGAGGGCCCTCAGAAGGGCGTGGAAGCTGATGGAGCCCTTGGTCCACGGATGGGGTTTGCCGTCGCGGCAGCAGTTCAGCCGTTTGATCGAATGGTCTCCGGCGCTCGAACATCTCGCCTATCGATGCGCGACTAGGATGAGTAGCCTATTGGACACGATCAGGTACGACATACTCGAGTCCAAAATGAACGAGGCCAGACTTGCCCAATATTGGATGGCGATGCACGCCATGGGCAACACGATACTTCTGTCGTCGGCGCCGGAGGCCAACCCTTGGCTGTCGGATATGGCGAAGCGCATACAGTGGGTCTCGTGGACGCCCACGTTCCCTCTGCTGCGCGAACGGACGCTGTGGCTGGCGGCCTGCGCCGCCCGTTCGGCGATAGCGTTCGGAATTGACGTCGTGGAAAAGTATCTGCGGGTGGTCTCCCACGCGACGCACCCGGTCAGAGTGTTCGACGCCTTGTACGGACTTTCCGCGATAGCCCTGGAGGACGCGGATGCAGCCAGAACCGTCCTTGCCGAACTCCGTTCGCTCAGGGACGCGTTGAAGCGCCGATATCTCGAACACCTGCCCTTGATCGAGGCCGCGTTCTCGGGGGCGATAGAGACGATCTCGGAACCTGATTTCAAATTGAACGATTCCGATTGGGAAATAAGACGCCTCGGATGGCAGAGGACGTCAGAGTGGGGTTTGGCGACACCTGGTGCACTACGCGCCGACCCGACGACCATCCTTTCGTCGGGACGCTATCTTGGACTGGCGGTTCTGCCGTTCGTGATCAGCACTCCGGTGCGCGATTTCTACCCTGCCAAGCCCAACGGGACCCGGACGCTCGATATCTCCGTCAGCGAGATAGCAGAAACGGTCTTTCGCGCCTGGGGGACGGCCGAGCCTCCTTCGTCACGTTTGACCCTTCACTGACCTACGGTCCGCACAAAGCCTGTCGGCGAACGAAAGACCTACGGCGCGACGCGCTTAGGACTTCTTCGCCAGGTACATGGCTGCAGCTACGTGGTGAGGAGGTCGCTCGCGTTGAAGATTTGGACGCGGAAGCGGTACGACGAAAAAAAGTGGCTTTGTCGTAACGGCCGCTGACTCAGCGTGTCGGAATGACGCTTTAACGATCAGCTGCAGGTGCTTGATTTTGTAATGGTGGGCGCACCAGGGCTCGAACCGGCATCGTTGGTTACAACGTGCAGATTGCTGTTGATACGCAGCATCATCTCATCGTGGCTCATGATGTGAGCAATGTCGGCAGCGACCGTCACCAACTCGCCAACATGGCCGGGTTGGCGCGCTCACCGAATCTGAAGTGTGATCTCGCGCGGCGGCCCGTCGGCAATGACCACGCCTGCGTCAAGAACGGCCAGATTGTGCTGCAGGGAAGAGTCGCCGGCGACCAACACGCGATTGGCGGCGAAATACCCCCTCAACGTGATCTCGCCGAAGAGTCACGCTTTCCTCAATTCCTGTTATGGCAATCTGCCGGCTCAACTGCATCACGCGGGCGAGCAGGTCGTGCTTGTCAATCCAAGAGATGCAATCGCACAGAACATCGGCGAGGGAAGCCCTGTGCGGATCTTTAACGATCGCGGCAGCTTCGAAGCATTGCGAAGGTGAGCGCTGAGGTCATGCAAGGGCTTGTTGTCGCACCCATGGGATATTGGCGCGACCTGAGCCGAGCCAAAGCTACGGTGAACGCGCCCAATCCCGGCGCCTATGCGGATCTCGGAAGGGCTCCGACATCCTTGGACACGCTCGTCGAAGTAGCGATCGCCCAGCCAGCAGCCGCGGCTGAGTAACGCCGGGAAAGCGCTGCCACTTCGCCATCTACCACGGTGGCGACCTCGCAAGGAAGGAGAACGTGCCGCGGATTACAGCGCAACGACATCGGGGCGTCTGGAGGAGGACGACCTTGCAAGAAGGGCCACAGATGGTCTAGCCCCAGACTCGCACGTCCGTTCATGCCGCTGAGCTGAAGTCGGCTTTTCGACGAATGGCCGCTTTGCGCCAACACCGGACGTCCCCACAACGACGCGAATGACCCGGATCAGAGCGTCAAGGGCCTAGACGATGGCCTGCGGCTGACTATTGGCTCCGACCTTGCTGAATATGGTGGAGACTCGGTTGCAGCTCAACCCGCGTGGCGCAGCGTACCCTGCCAGCATGTTGCCGTAGCATGACGCATGTCATGGCATCAAATGACCAGCACTTTGGCAGGATATGACCTTGTCCGAAGCCGCCTCCCCTTTATTCCTGCAAGAGAGGAAACGAAGGGGAGGATTGCATGCTGTCAGTAACGCCCGACCGGACGCGACAAGTCCTTGCAGATCCCGTGTTCAGGGAACTCGCTATGGCGCGAGCAAAACTCCGATGGGGTCTTTCGATCGTCACCTTGATGCTGTTCTTCGGGTTCATCGCGCTGATTTCGACCGCGAAGAGCGCGCTCGGCGCGAACGTCGCGGGAAGCGACATACCGCTCGGGCTTGCTCTCGCCCTGTCCGTGATCGTGCTGGTCGTCCTCCTCACGGGCTTCTACGTCCAGCGCTCCAATTCGCGCTTCGATCAACTTGCCCGCGGGCTCAATCGGAGGTCCGGCCAATGATCGGATATCTCTTGGCCGCGCTGATCGCGACATGTCCGTTCGCGGCCTCGGCGCAAACGGTAGTGGCGGGCGCACACGGGCCGGACTGGATCGCGATAGCCATGTTCGCGCTCATCGTCATCGCCACGCTCGTCATCACCTACCGCTCGGCCGGCCGGACGAAATCGAAAGCCGATTTCTACAGCGCCGGCAACGCGATCACGCCGCTTCAGAACGGGCTTGCGATCGCCGGCGACTTTCTGTCGGCGGGCGCCTTCCTCGGGATCTCCGCCCTCGTCTATGCCAACGGCTTCGACGGTCTACTGTACGCCATCGGCTTCCTCACGGGCTGGCCGATCGTTCTGTTCCTGATGTCGGAGCGGATGCGCAATCTCGGAAGCTATACGTTTGCCGATGCGGCCGCTTTCCGGCTTGACCGCACTCCCATCCGGCTTGTCGCCGCGATCGGAAGCCTCGTCGTCGTGCTGTTCTATCTGATCGCGCAGATGATCGGCGCGGGCAAGGTCATCGAGCTGCTGTTCGGCGTCAACTATCTCTTCGCCGTCGCCGGCGTCGGCGTACTGATGATCCTCTACGTCACTGTCGGCGGAATGCAGGCGACGACGTGGGTGCAGATCACCAAGGCGGCGCTGCTGCTCTGCGGCGGCACGCTGCTGGGCCTTGCCGTATTGTGGCATTTCGATTTCAGCTTCGGGAAATTGTTCGCAGCCGCCAGCGCCATCCATCCAAAGGGCGCGGCGATCCTGGCACCCGGCGGCCTGTTCTCCGAACCGGTGTCAGCGATTTCGCTGGGGCTCGCGCTGGTTTTCGGAACGGCCGGCCTGCCGCACATCCTGATGCGCTTCTTCACCGTGAAGGACGCAGCGGGCGCGCGCAAATCAGCGTTCTATGCGACCACCTGTGTGGCCTATTTCTGCCTTGTCATCCCCGTCCTTGGCTTTGGCGCCGTCGCCATCCTGATGTCCGACCCCGCCTATTTCCACGTCGGCACGTCCGGGCAGTTTAACAAGATCGCCGATCTGATCGGCGGGCCAAACATGGCCGCGATCCACCTGGCGCATGCGATGGGCGGCCCCGTCCTGCTCGGCTTCATTTCCGCGGTTGCCTTTGCAACGATCCTCGCCGTGGTCGCCGGGTTGACGCTTGCCGGTGCGTCAGCCGTCAGCCACGACATCTACGGTCAGGTGATCGCCAGAGGACGGGCGTCGGACACGCACGAGGTCTGGATTTCCAAGATGGCCGCCATTGCAATCGGCATCGTCGCGGTGCTGCTCGCCTATGCCTTCGAAAACCAGAACGTCGCGTTCATTGCAGGGCTCGCGTTGTCGGTCGCCGCAAGCTGCAATTTTCCGGTGTTAGTGATGGCGATGTTCTGGCGCGGCACGACCACACGTGGCGCGGTGGCGGGCGGCCTGATGGGTCTCGCCGCCTCCGTCGTCCTGGTCGTGCTCAGCAAGACGGTGTGGGTCGCCGTGTTTCACTTCCCGACTGCGCTTTTCCCTTACGAAAATCCCGCGCTGTTTTCGATGCCGCTCGCCTTCCTCCTCGTCTGGCTGTTCTCGCTGACCGACAAGAGCGCACGAGCGGTTCGCGAACGCGCGGCGTTCGATGCGCAGTTCGTTCAATCCGAGATCGGAACCTGCCAGGCGATCGACAGCCCCACTTTGGCTGCCGCCGCATCCTGACGGCGCGCGGTCCAACCATCAACAGAGAGGACAAGCAATGACACGCGGCATTCGATGGTTTCGCAGTTCAATCCTAGGAGGACTTTTGGCCATGGCACTCGCCCCCACCACTGGCTCGATCACCGCCTCGACGACGGAAGGCGTCGAAGTGACATCTACGGCTCTTCCGGTCGAGCACATCGTCATCAAGACCATGAAGCCCTATCGGGAGGTCAAGGCCGGCGTCGAAAAGCTCGGCCGGCTCGACGACAACGTCCGCGCCTTGCTGACGAAAAACGACATCGAGGGATTGCGCGCCGCGCTCAAGCGCATCGCCGGCGAGGACGGCCTGGCGATCCATTACGTTGCACTCCACGGCGATCTCCTCGCGCTGAAGGGAGAACGCCGTCCGCTCACCACCTACTACATCGGCAATGTGCTGTCGGCGGTGGAGATGACCAAGGTCAATCCTGCGTCCGGTCTTTATGCGCCGCTACGGGTGGTCGTGTACGCTAACTCGGAAGGCGGCACCACCATGGAATATGATCGGCCAAGCTCGATGTTCGGCCAATTCAAGGATCCGGAGATCGACGCCATGGCACAGTCGCTCGATCAGCGGCTGATGACGTTCCTGAAAAAAGTCAGCATGTAGGACTGCCGCGGGCCAGGGCGGCGACTGCGGGCGATCGGAGGCACCATGACCAAAACGACTGGTCTCGATGAGACACACGATCCGGCGCGGCGCAGCTTTGTCGAGGCCGCAACCCGGCCGGAGACGGATTTTCCGATCCAGAACCTTCCGCTCGGCGTGTTCAGCACGAAGGCCGATGCTATCCCGCGCATTGGCGTGGCGATCGGCGACCAGGTCTTCGATCTCAAGCGAGCAAGCGGACGCAGCGAACGCTTGAGTGGGCCGACGCGCGAGGCGCTCCAGGATACGACGCTCAACTGGCTTTTCTCGCTTGGCTCCGGCGCGCTGCGCGAGCTCCGTCGCACCGCCGCCGACATGCTCGATCAGGGCGCCAGCGGCAACGACACAAGGCGGCATGCGGCCGACCTCCTGACGCCGATGGAGGCATGCACGCTCCATCTGCCGACACGGGTCTCCAACTACACGGATTTCTATGCCGGCATCTATCATGCGCGCGCCGCAGGCGCCTTGCTGACACCGGAAAACCCGCTGCCACAAAACTACAAATGGGTGCCGATCGCCTATCACGGCCGCGCCTCATCGGTGCAAGTCGGGCGCGGTTCAGTGCGGCGGCCGCTCGGGCAACGCCCGCCGAATGCTGCCGGCGAACCGCCGAGTTTCGGTCCATGCGAACGGTTGGATTTCGAGCTCGAGATGGGCTTCTACCTCGCGACCGGCAACCGGCTCGGCAAGCCGATCCCGATCGCGCAGGCGTCGCAGGAGATCGCGGGCTTCACGCTGTTGAACGACTGGTCGGCGCGCGATGTGCAGCGCTGGGAGATGTATCCGCTCGGACCGTTCCTGAGCAAAAGCTTTGCCACCTCGGTCGCGCCATGGGTCGTCACCGCGGAAGCGCTCGCGCCCTTCCGCGTCGCGGCGCTGCCGCGCCCGGATGGCGATCCGCGTCCGCTTCCCTACCTCTACGATGCGGCGGACCAGGCGAGCGGCGGGCTCGACGTCCATCTTCAGGTCCTGCTCTCGACCACACGAATGCGCCGCGAGAACCAGCCTGCGGTCGAAATCCTTACCTCGAACGCCAAATATCTCTATTGGACGCCGGCGCAGATGGTCGCCCATCACACCGTGAACGGTTGCAACCTGCAACCGGGCGATCTGATCGGCACGGGCACCATCTCCGGGCCGAGCCCAGCCGAGCTTAGCAGCATGCTCGAATTCACGACCGGCGGCACGAAGCCGGTGATGCTCGCGAACGGCGAAAAGCGCGGCTTCCTCGAGGACAGCGACGAGGTCACCTTCCGCGGCAAATGCAGCCGCGAGGGTTTTGCGACCATCGGCTTCGGATCATGCATCGGCAGGATCGAGGCCGCGGCGGTTTAATTGCGTTGGCTGCGCTCCGAGGGACGAAAATCTGATGGCGCGTGGTTGGTCCACTTCTTGAACGCCTTGCGGAAGCTGGTCGCATCGGCAAAGCCGACGCGCTCGGCGACCTGGTCGATCCCCATATGCGTGTTCTCCAGAAGTTCGGTCGCAAGCGAGCGGCGCATCTCGTCGACAATGGATTGATAGGACAGGTTCTCGTCGGCCAATCGCCGGTGGAAGGTCCGCAACGACAGGCCCAGTTCGGACGCGATCTCGGCTGCGGCCGGAAACCTGTTTGGGCTGTTGAGGCAGGCGGCGCGGATCCTGCGCACGAACTCGGATTCGCCGGGGCGCTCGGTCATCACGACATCACAGACCTGCTGGCAGATCTTTGCGGTGATCGGGTTTGCGTTCGGGCAGGCCAGCTCGAGAACCTTTGCATCGAAATGCCATTCCATGCGGTCGGCGTTGAAGTCGATCGGACAGTTGAACAGCCGTTCGTAGTTGCGCCAATGCACCGGCGGGGGAAACGGAAAGATCATCCGTTTGCTCGGGAACGGCGCTTCCAGGACACGACTGAACAGCGCGGTCATCGAGCTCCGCCAGAACTCGGCTGCGAAGGGCAAGAGGTCGCCGAGGGTATCGAGGCCATGGCTGCGCAGGATCGCCATCGTTCCCTCGATCCGGAAACTGATCTGGCGGACCGCGGGACCGGCCATGGTGACATGATCGAGCGAGAACAACAACGCGTCTCCAAAGGTTCGGCTCGAGACCATGGCGTAGCCATAGATGCCGTAGTCGCTGATACGCTGCCGCGCGCCAGCGAGCAGTCCGATGTCGGATCGCTTAGCGAGCTTCTTGGCGTTGCGGTAAATAGCCAGTCGCTGCCGGTGCGAGATGCGCGCGTGCGCGTCTTCGAGCTGGCTGGCATCGACGCCAGTTCGCGCAAACAGGTCGCGGACTGAAACCCCCTCCGTCGCGAGCTCCGCCGCCAGCGCCCCCAGTCCCAGAAGGTTCTGCGTCAGCGCATCGGGATCGCCTGAGATCGGCGTCACTAGCTTGATCAGCTTCATCTCGTCCTCCCAGAGACCTTGGCACAGATTGACCTGCCAAGGCTGGCCGCTTTTGTTTTTCTGGCAGCCTTTGACATCATAATTGGCAGAGCTTGACGTTGTCACCTTTTTTGAATGGGGCCAGCTTTGCAGTTGTGGGCGAACAGCCGAAAGCCGCGAAACCGCGGGGAAAAAACGAGGAAACAAAGGGATCCGATGATGACAGTCACCCACGAGATCGACGGCAAGGTCGGCGTGGTCACGCTGGCAAAGCCGCCACATAACCTGATCGACGACAAGCTGATCGCCGACCTCGTCACCGCCTATCAGGCGGTCGTGGCGGAGGGTTGCCGCGCGATCCTGCTGCGGAGTTCAATGCGGCATTTCTGCGCCGGCGCCGAGATGGCGTCATGGGGAACCGGCACGCGGATCCATACCGACCAGGTGAAGTTCGAGGCCATGCTGCGCGAGCTCGAGGACGTGCCGGTGCCGACGGTCGCGGCCGTCAATGGCGGGGTGCTCGGCGGCGGCCTTGAGGTCGCCCTGACCTGCGACATCATCATCGCGGCCAACACCGCGTTCCTGGGTCAGGTCGAGGTCGCGGTCGGCCTCCTGCCCCTACTCGGCGGCACGCAGCGGCTGTCGCAGCGCGCCGGCGTCGCACGCGCCAAGGAGATCGCGATGCTCGGCCGGCGCCACACGCCGGAGGCGTTCGAGCGCTGGGGCATCGTCAATCTCGTTGTGCCCGAATCCGAACTGTCCACGGTGTCGATGTCCTGGGCGCGGCAACTCGCGGCGGGTCCGACACAGGTCATCAAGGGCATCAAGATGCAGGCCAATCTGGAGGCGCGCGGCGGGATCGCGTCCGCCGATGCGCGGCAGGTCGAGATCAACGACATGATCTGGAAAGCCAAAGACCGGCAGCGCGGCGCCGAAGCCTTCTTTGCGACAGGTCCGGCAACCGCGGTGTTTCAGGGAGATTGATCATGTCCGCTGCTCCACTCAAGGGATTGCGGGTGGTCGATTTCTCCCGCGTGCTGGCAGGCCCCCATTGCACCAAGGCGCTGCGCGATCTCGGCGCGGACGTGACCAAGATCGAGCCGCCGGCCGGCGACCTCGGACGCGTGGGCCTGCCCTACGTCAACGGCATCGGGCTCTATTACGTCCAGCAAAACGCCGGAAAGAGAAATCTCAGCCTCGATCTCAATTACGCCGAGGCGCGTGAGGTCGTCACGAAACTCTGCCGAGACGCAGATGTCATCGTCGAGAATTTCCGACCTGGCACGCTGGCGCGCTTCGGCTTTGGCTACGAGGACATCAAGGCGTACAATCCCGGCATCATCTATGTTTCCTTGAGCGGCTATGGACAATCGACCTCCTGGAGAAACCGCCCCGCCTTTGCGCCAACCGTGCAGGCCGAGACCGGCCTGACCGCAATCGTGCAGGATCATTTCGGCGAGGCGCTTGCCGAGCCGCGGGGCGATTCCTGCAGCCATGCGGATGTCTACACCGGGCTGCAAGGCGTCATCGCCGTGCTCGCGGCCTTGCAGCACCGCGACCGCACCGGCGAAGGCCAGCATGTCGACGTGTCGATGGCCGCAACGATGCTGTCGGCGAACGAACGCGCCGGAGCCATGCTGTCGAACATCGACACCGACGGCGAGCCGATCGCACTGTCGGCCAACGAGTCCCACATTTTCGAGATGGCCGATGGCACACGATTGACCATTGCCGGAAGTCCGATCTATTCGCCGATGTTTTTGCGCTACTGCGCGATGATGCGGCGAAGCGACCTTCTGACCGATCCCCGCTACGCGACGGCGAAACTGCGCCGGGAAAACCTAGCACCCCTGCTGGCCGAGATCCGCGCGTGGCTCGCTACGTTCGACAACCTCGATCAACTGCAGGCGCAGGTGAGCGAAGCCGGTCTTGCTGTCGGACAGGTGCGGACCACGAAACAGTTCGCAAAATCCGACTGGGTCAGGGAATGGAACGCGGTCGTCGAGGTTGACGATCGCGGCGGCGGCACCGTCCGCATGCCGGGCAATCCCTGGATCTTCAGCCGCTCAGAACTCCCTGCTCCCGGTGCGCCCGCCTTTCAGGGTGAGCACAACGAGGAGATCTTGAAGGAGCTGCACGTGCCCGAGGCCAGGATTCGG
>WNFQ01005426.1_pt1 | contig 11259 bp, 8 predicted proteins | sample 5400171 | NCBI WGS metagenome assembly WNFQ01 (sample SAMN13153356, study PRJNA577476) | soil metagenome | isolation source: 20 cm soil under Madrone tree | place: USA:California | collected 2016-06-14 | reverse complement strand
GATCACGTCGATCCAGGTGGACGTCCTTTCCACCACGCAGTTCGAAACGGAAGAAGACCAAATGTTTTCCGGCCTCAGTTCATTCAAGCCCGGGGACATGGTTTCCGTTCGCGGGCCACTCTTCAAGACCATGACCATGCCGACCATGGCTGCCGAAAAGGTGGTCAAGCGCTCCATGTCCTCCGGCACCAGCGACTAGAAGTAAGTCATCTGATGTTGCGGTTCCCCTGGGGCGCTGGCTTTCATGCCAGCGCCCTTCGCTTTTCTGGTGGCCCGCCTTTGCCGCCTGCTGTCAACTCCCGGCAACACGATCAAGCTCTGGAATATGGCTAGCGGTCGTGAATTGGGGGCTGTCCCTACCGAAAACTTGGTCTGGCCTCACAGCTCCAGCAGGGCCCATGTAACATGCGACCTCTTCGTATGTCGTTCATTTCAAATGCGCTCTTAATTTTGGCGAGCCACAGCCCCAGAACTTTTTTAAGACAACTACCGTTTACATTTGTCGAAGACTGTCAGGGCTCAACCCTCTGGCTGCGAGCCATATTCACGAAGCTTAGGAACCTGCGTGCCAGTTCGCGAATTCGCCCTTCTTGTCTTTGTTGCAGGGCTTCCTTTGGGATCAGCTCACGGCCTATGCCGAGTGCAACTGCCCCTGCCAGGATGAAATTACCTGCGGTTTGTTGATTGACACCGCCAGCGGCGATCAGGGGAACCTGTGGCAATGGTCCTCTCAGCGCCCGGATGTAACTATCACCTCCTACTTGCGCGCAAGGAAATACTTTGACGAAATCAGAACCAGCCTTCCACGCTGTGATCACTTCAGTGGGTGTAAGTGCGCCTGCCATCACGCACATTCTTTCCTTTGTGGCGAATTCTACGATCTCTAGATCGAGTCCAGGACTGGTCAGGAATCGAACACCAACATCCACACAGCGGCGCGCTGTATCCAAGTCCAAGAGGGTTCCAGCACCGACGATTACATCCGGCAGGTTTTTCACGAGATAGGAAATTACTTCTATCGCGCCCGGTACCGTCATGGTGACTTCCACGATAGGAATCCCACTCTTCGCGACTACTTCGGAGGCAAAGCGGGCTTCATCAGCCGAAGACGTGCGAACGGCAGGAACGATGCCGACTTCCTGAATCTTGGCGCAGACTTTTTCCTTTTCCATGGAATTCTCTCCTCACTATGCGTCTCCAAAATACAGAAAAGCTAGCGTAGAAGTGGACGTTTTCAAGCGGGCGCTCGTCAGCCCTGATTGATGTGAATTAAAGCCCAGAGGTCCCAGGAAGGTTGTGCGCTCCTTGACGTGGATGCTATCCTCCCGATGTTGGCTGCGCAACTGTTCCGATGATGCAGGATTGAGGGCTGGCCCATCGTCCTGAGATTGCTATGTTCCGGCTAATGAGAACATTTAATCAGTTGAGTGTTTCTTGGTCGAGAGCCGTCAGGCTGGCATTCGCACTATTGTGCTTCGTTGGTTCGGCACGCTGCGCCGGCGCAGCGTCTACTGGCTCTCAGAGTTGGCCTCCTACTTCTATCCAGGTCACATCTCAATTTGCCATAGCAGACTTTGATGGCGACAGACGGCCCGACCTTGCCACCGTTCAGGTCGGACAAGGCAGCTCCTGGGAGACACACTATTGGGTCGCCTTCCAACTGAGCGGCGGATCGCGACAGACTCTGGGCATCACAGCCCCGACTGGTGGACTCCAGATCACATCACGTGATGTAAACGGCGACAGCTTTCTTGATGTCGTTGTTACGACAGCGTGGACGAACCGGCCTGTCGCTGTCCTTCTGAACGATGGTCAGGGAAACTTTAGCGCCTCCAGTCCATCTGCATTTCCGGGAGCCTTCAGCGCTTCCGAAAAATCTCGGGTCTCCACTAAGGATGAGGTTAAGGACGCTACAGCCGTCCTTCTTTCGCGCTTTCCCACAGGGAATTGCCCAGAGAACAGCAGGTTTTCGTCACCCCGAAACGTGACGGGGCGGGTTGTTCCGCGGGCTTCTCGTAATTTGCTTTCTTCTGCAGTCGTTTCTTTCCTCGGTCGAGCTCCACCTTCCTTCGTTCTTCACATTTAAAACGCAACTAACGAATACGTAGTCTGGCGCGCATCAGTGCAGCTTACGAAGTGCCGGACACGCCAATCACGATTTACTTACACGTGGCAGTTCGCCATTTCAAGTGGCGTTGCTCAGACGCTGTGTTTCAGGTGCTGCCAAAGAAAGTCCGGAGAGATTTCATGAAGCGTTTCTCGAGTCGTCTGTGGATTGGGTTGTTTGCGAGCGCAGTCTTGGCGGAAAGCGGATTCGCTCAAAAACCTCTTACTTGGCAGGAGGTTCGCGACAGATTCGAGGCCGCCAATCCCACGCTGCGAGCCGGGCAAATTGGACTCGACGAGTCGAAGGCGCAAGAGATCACGGCGTTTCTTCGTCCGAATCCGAATCTCACTCTATCTACGGATGGGACTCAAATCGCGCCCTACAAAGGCGTCTGGCAGCCGGTGACCGGCAGTCAGTTTTCAACCAATTTCAGCTATTTGCACGAACGGCAGCGTAAGCGCGAACTGCGGCAGGAGAGCGCTCAAAAGAACACCAGCATAGCGACATCAGCGCAAGCCGATTTGGAGCGCACTCTTGTTTTTGGCTTACGGCTGGCGTTTGTGCAGACGCTGCAGGAAAAGGCGATTTTGGAATTGGCGAAGGAGAATCTTGCGTACTACGACCACGTGCTGGAGGTAAATCGCGAACGATTCAAGGCTGGCGCGATTGCCCAGGTGGATTTGGACCGGCTGGAGCTTCAAAGAGTCCAGTATGAATCGGACCTGCAAATCGCGAAAGAGAGTTTGGAAACCGCCAAAATTCAGATGCTCATGCTCTTGAACGACCGGACGCCGGTGGATCGATTCGACGTGACGGGCCCCTTCGATTTTTCCAACCAAATCGCACCGTTGGACGAAGTGCGGCAAATCGCTCTCGATAACCGCCCGGACTTAAAGGCGGCGCTCCAGTCCATCGAGAAGGCAAAAACCGATCACCGACTAGCGGTCGCAAACGGATCGACTGATCCGACCTTCAGCGCGTGGTGGACGTACAACCCTTCATTCAGCAACCCGTTTGACCACCAAACGCTCGGCGCCAATATCAGCATCCCCCTCCGCATCTTCGACCGCAACCAAGGCGAAAAGCTGCGCACACAGCTGGATATTGAGCGCAACGAGAAGCTAATGGCGGCTACCCAGGCACAAGTTTTCAGCGATGTGGATTCCGCATATGCCACGGTGACAAGCATGCTGACGCTGCTGGAGCCCTACAAGGACCAGTATTTGCAGCAGGCCTCGAGAGTGCGGGACACGATTGCGTTTTCCTACGAACACGGCGCGGCATCGCTCCTCGATTTTCTAAGTGCGCAGGCGGAATACCGAAGCGTGCGAGCCAACTATTTGAAACTAGTTGCTTCGTACCTGAGCGCGGCAAACCAACTGAATCAGGCAGCAGGTCGCGAGGTCATCCAATGAAATGCGCGGGCCTTGGGACAACGGGTTTACTTTTTACATTAGGACTGTTCTTTGCGGGCTGCGGCCAGAGCAAGGGGGACCCAAAGGCTGAGGCACCGCCATCTTCTAAGGTAGAGCACGAGGAAGATGTGAACGTTGTGCAGGTTGACCATCCTGAGCAATTCCCACTGGCCGCTGCGGTCGGGCATGTTGCTACATCACTGTTGGTTGCGACCGGTGCAGTAAGTCCTGACATCTCCAGGACCGTGCCAGTTATCTCGATCGCTACGGGACGCGTTGTGGAGATTCATGCGCGTCTCGGCGACACGGTAAAAAAAGGCCAGCTCCTGCTGCGCGTGCAAAGCGCTGACATGTCCGGTGCTTTTGCGGACTACCGAAAGGCTGTTGCCGACGAACAACTCGTGCGTACGCAGTTGGAGCGATCACAGCTGCTTTACGACAAGGGCGCAGTCTCCTTGAACGAACTGCAAGTGGCTCAGGACGCGGAAGACAAGGCCAAGGTCGATGTGGAGAACACTTCGGAGCGCCTTCGCGTCCTCGGAGGAGACATCAATCATCCTGCAGCGATCGTTGAAATTCGCGCACCAGCTTCCGGAGTCATCACCGACCAGCAAGTTACGACAGCAGCTGGCGTAGCGGGTCTGGCCTCTCCCAATCCGTTCACCATTTCGGACCTGTCCCACGTCTGGATTCTCTGCGATGTTTACGAAAATGATCTTCCCAACGTCCACGTCGGCGAAACGGCAGAAGTCCGCCTGAACGCATATCCCGACAAGGTATTCACCGGGCGCATCAGCAACGTGGGTCCTGTACTCGACCCGAGTCTGCGCACGGCCAAGGTGCGCATCGAGGTGCCTAATCCCGGACTCATGCGCATCGGAATGTTCGTCACCGCCACATTCCACGGCCAAAAGAAACAGACCCACGCGAGTGTTCCCGCTTCCGCCATCCTCCATTTGCACGACCGGGACTGGGTCTATATCCCAGCGGGAGACAAGAAGTTTCGCCGCGTTGAAGTCGCAGCTGGCGGCAATCTACCAAACAGAATGCAAGAGATCGTGTCAGGAATACAGCCGGGCCAGCAGGTCGTGAGCAACGCGCTGGTTCTGCAGAATACCGTGGAGCAATAGGTGAGAGTCCGTCTAAGCGCTCGCAAGGTGGTTCGATGATGCGCAGTCTCATCGATTTCGCGCTTAACAACCGGTTCATGGTGCTGGCCCTTGCCGTTCTGTCGCTGCTCTGGGGTGCCATCTCATTTCACAACCTTCCTGTAGAAGCCTATCCAGACGTGGCTAATAACTACGTCCAAATCATCACGCAATGGCCAGGCCGAGCGGCGGAAGAGGTGGAACAACAGGTCACCATTCCCATCGAGATTCAGATGAATGGAACTCCGCATTTGGCACATCTTCGGTCGGTCTCGCTCTTCGGGCTATCCAGCGTGATGCTTATTTTTGATGACAATTCGGAAAACGATTGGAATCGACAGAAGGTTCTGGAGAGGCTATCTCAAATAACGCTTCCCAGCGGTTTGCAACCTCAGATGGGCACGGACTGGAGCCCGGTCGGACAGATATTTTGGTACACGCTGAAGAGCACGAATCCCAAATATGACTTGATGGAGCTGAAATCCATCCAGGACTGGACGCTCGAAAAGCAATTCAAGTCTGTGCTCAACGTCGTTGATGTTTCCAGTTTTGGCGGCACCACGCGGGAGTATCAGGTCCGCGTCGATCCGAACGCCCTGGTGTCCCACAGCTTAAGCGTAGGCCAGGTCGAGCAGCAACTCGCGAGCAACAATACCAATGCGGGCGGCAGTTTTGTTGAGGCCGGACTGCAACAGATTAATGTTCGAGCAGTGGGCTTGTTCAGCAGCGTCCGGGACATCGAGCAGACGGTTATCACTGCGAAGAACGGAACGGCGCTGCGCGTAAAGGATATTGCAACGGTGGCCCAAGGACCGAGAATTCGGCTAGGGCAAATTGGAAGGGCCATTCGCCGAGCTGACGGAAGCGTGCTCGACAGCGGCGACGCTGTGGAGGGCATTGTCCTCCTGCGGAAGGGCGCTAACGCGGATGAAGCTCTTGTCGCGATTCATGACAAGGTCAAAGAGCTCAATGACCACATTCTTCCTCCGGGCGTGAAAATCGTTCCGTTTCTCGACCGAAGCAACCTCCTTCACTTGACGACCCATACGGTCCTCCACAATCTGACCGAAGGTGTGCTGCTCGTATCGATCATTCTGTTCTTCTTCCTGGGCAACTTCCGTGGCGCCATGATCGTTGCCTTGACGATTCCGTTCTCGCTCCTTTTCGCGTCGATCTGCCTCGACCTCAACAAGATCCCGGCGAATCTTCTTTCTTTGGGCGCTCTTGATTTTGGAATGGTTGTCGACGGAACCGTCGTCATCATCGAAAACATTGTCCGGCACTTTAGTTTGGCAACGGGTGCTCGCAAGACACCATTGGAGCGCATTCGCGACGCAGTGCGCGAGGTGCTTCGGCCCGTATTCTACGCGCGAGCCATCATCATCGCCGCTTATCTGCCAATCTTCACGTTGCAGAGCGTCGAGGGGCGTCTGTTCAAGCCCATGGCTTGGACGGTCTCCTTCGCGCTCTTGGGTGCACTAGTCTTTTCCATCCTGATTGCGCCCGTCCTTGCTCTCTGGCAGTTCCGCGATGGAGTGGGTGAGTGGCACAACCCGGTCATGCAGTTCCTAAGGGAGAGGTATCGCGTCTGGGTTCGCTGGGCAATCGAGCATCGCCGCGTAACGGTGGGTGTGGGCGCGGCCGCGTTTGCAGTTGCCATATTTCTGATGGTCAGCGGCATTATTGGCTCGGAATTCTTGCCGCATCTTGATGAAGGCGCTGTCTGGGTGCGGGGCACGCTTGCTCCGAGCACGGGGCCGACGGAGGGCGTCCGTGTTGCAAATCAGGCCCGCGTCACCCTGGCTTCGTTTCCCGAAGTCACGCTGGTGACCAGCCAGGTGGGAAGGCCAGACGATGGCACAGATACCACCGGTTTTTTCAACACCGAGTACTTTGTCGATCTCAAACCGAAGGAGAAATGGCGGCCCGTCTTCCACGAGGACAAAGACGAGCTCATTGCCGCTATGGACCGTGAGCTCAGCGAGATGCCCGGGATTCTTTGGAATTTTTCTCAGCCAATCGCGGACAACATGGAAGAGGCGGTCAGCGGCGTAAAGGGTGAGCTGGCTATCAAATTGTACGGCGATGATCTGCGAGTCCTCGAGGAGAAAGGCGACGAGATTGTCAGTGTCATGCGGCGCGTCTCCGGCGTTGAGGATCTCGGCCTATTCCGCGTCCTGGGGCAGCCCAATCTGAACATCGTCGTCGACCGTCAGCAGGCGGCGCGCCACGGCGTCAATGTCGCTGAGGTTCAGGATGCTGTCGAAACGGCGGTAGGCGGGAAAGCGATTAGCCAGGTCTTGCAGGGCGAACAGCGCTACGACCTTGTCGTGCGTTACCAGGAAACGTATCGAGATACGAAAGAGGCCATCGAAAACATTCGCCTCTTGTCCCCTTCAGGAGAACGAGTGTCAGTAGCTCAGTTGGCTAGAGTCGAAGTCCGCGACGGGGCGTCCGAAATATACCGTGAAGAAAACTCGCGCTACGTGGCAATCAAATACAGCATTCGTGGCCGGGACCTGGGTAGCGCCGTCGAAGAAGCGATGAAGCTCGTCGGTGAAAAGGTGAAGCTCCCTGTCGGCTATCACATCGATTGGGCTGGTGAATACGAGAGTCAAAAACGGTCTCAGAGGCGATTGATGATTGTCGTGCCGATCACGATTTTGGTGATTTTCATCGTTCTCTACACGATGTTCGCTTCCGCAAAGTGGGCCTGTCTCATTCTCGCGAACGTTGCGATCGCTCCAATCGGGGGGCTGCTAGCTCTGCTCATGACAGGCACGAATCTCAGCGTCTCCTCTGGCGTTGGTTTTCTGGCGCTCTTCGGAGTGTCTGTCGAAACCGGCGTCATCATGCTGGAGTACATCAACCAGCTGCGTGGTGCGGGCCACACGATCGAATCTGCGGCCATCGAAGGTGCAGTTCTTCGCCTTCGCCCCATCATGATGACGATGCTTGTTGCCACCCTCGGACTGCTCCCCGCTGCACTTTCGCGTGGCATCGGGTCGGACTCGCAGCGTCCCTTCGCCATAGTCATTGTCGGAGGTTTGATTGGGGCTCTGCTGCTGAGCATTTTCTTGCTTCCAGCTTTGTATGTGTGGGTGGCCCGAGATGGCGACAGGCTGCCAGAACCAGAGGCGGATTTTGGAGAGAGCAGTTAGCTCAATTCAGACCACGGAAAACTATGGGCATGTTCCGTCTCAATCTGGGGACGCTGAAAGACCGACACTTAGGGACAACGGTCCTCGTTGTAATTTGCGGTCCGCTATTGGCGACGGTCTGTTTGGCGATCGCACAAACCTCGAACCCTCGAACAGGTGACGCTGGTCAGAAGAGGGTCGCCTTAGTTATTCAAGTGAGAGACCAAGGCGGGAACCCAGTTGAGCCCGATTCGGTGAAAGACGTTGTAGCGATGGAGCATGGAAAGAAACTGCAAGTTGTGGACGGTCCCAAGAGCGCTGGACCCAAACAGATCGCCCTCTTGCTCGATTCCAATTTCCACCAACGAAAGGTTCTTCCGCTCGAACAACAGACGGCCGTGGAGATGCTGTCCGAATTCGAGCAGGAAAGAGCGCAAGCTATGGTGATGAGCTACGGAGCAGAGATTCATTCCTCGGGAGAAGTCACCCACAACTTGGGGAGTTTGAAGAACTTCACGGATTCATTGCGGGTAGAGACCGACAAGCGAAATGAAACTGTACTGCTATACGATGCAATGAAACGCGCATTCGAAAAACTGAGTGGCAGTCCGGGCACAAAGGCTGTCGTTATCTTCGCGGAAGGGAATGACCACGGAAGTTCCATCGGATGGGCCAGCCTGGCGCGGTTGGCGCAACGAGGGCATATCGCTTGTTACGTGGTTATGTTCGCGGACCACAGCTTTTATGGCCGGGAGGTACGGCACTACGGGTACTACCTGGTTGAGTTGGCTCCCAAGACTGGCGGGAGACTGTGGGAAGTTGGAGACAATCCGCGAAAGGCCCACGAAACGGCACAGCAGGTTACTGCGCTGTTGGATTCGCAGGGCCTCATCGAAGTCCTGGTGCCAGATGTTCATAGAAATCGCTTTCACGCCATTAGAGTTACTTCTCCAAGCTACCAAGTCAGCGCACAGACGGGGTACTTCGAAGATGAAATTCAGTAGTCATCACAGTCTCGCTGCCGCCGAGCTATCAGCGCCGTTCGCGCCACGGCATTCTGGACGTATCGCCAACTCGGAAACTATCCAGACGGGGTTCGAGGAGATCACTGGTTACTTCCTCGAAACGGTCTGGCCCGCAATAACTGTCTGGCCAGTGGGAACGATGGATCGAAAGTTCGGTGAGCATGTGAGGGGACAGCCGTGATTGTCGGAATTTTGGCCGACAGTAGCGTGGTAGGCCAAGTGCCAGTCAAAGGCCGCAAAGACCGTCAACTTGTGATCTGGAAAAAAGATGGGCAGACGGTGACACTGCCGTGGATTGCTGCGAAGCACTGCGGAGCGGTCGACAGCGCTACGTCAGATATGTCTCGTTATACCACGTTCGCAGCGGAGGATTGCGACAGTGACTTCGGTCGTTGGATGGTCTTTGATCGCACTTCACAAACTCCAATCGCTGATCGTCTGTTTCCTAGAAACGGACGCGCTGCACTTTCTCCGGACGGTTTGCGTTATGCCAGCTTTGAAGCAGGCGAACTGCGCATCTATACACTGCCAAGCCCACCCGGTACTGTTAAGTCCCGGTAAGTGGGGTAATCGTAGAAGTGGCCGGCCCGATTCCGCGACGGATTTCACTTGTCCACAATCACTGTTATCGGGATTTGACGGCGCTGCGTTCCTCAGAGCGATGCTCGCGGGACACGAGGCAGGTCTAGTGCGTCATCAACAGCAGTCGTGGCAAAGTTCCCCTCTCAATAACGCTGGCTGCGAGCGCTTTGTCTGGCACGCCCGCCGCCAGTCGCAGTCAATCAAGTTAATTGCAAATCAGTTGGATTGGCGGTCTCTCAGACCAGCCCCTGGTCCAGCATGGCATCGGCAACTTTCACGAATCCGGCGATGTTAGCGCCATAAACGAGGTTGCCAGGCCGGCCATAGGTCTCGGCCGTCTGAAACGTTTTCTTGCGATTTGGACCATGATTTTGTGCAGCCGCTCATCCACCTCTTCGACGTCCAGCTCAGCCCGATGCCGTTCTGTGCCATTTCCAGCCCGGACGTGGCAACACCGCCGGCGTTGGCCGCTTTCGCCGGACCGTACAGGATGCCGGCTTGCAAAAACATGCGCGTTGCATCCAGCGCGCTCGGCATATTCGCTCCTTCCGCCACGAGCTTGCAGCCGTTCATCAACAGCGTCGCCGCATCCTTCTCGCAGATCTCGTTTTGGGTCGCGCTCGGGAAACCAAGAGCCTCATTATGGAGGTGCGCGCTGCCGGCGCTCACGGTTACATCTTGAAATCGCAGGCTGCCCGCGGCCTTATCGTCGCGATAGACCGCATCCTGGCAAAGGCACGTTCTTCGGCCCGGAGCCAGATGCGACCGCCGCCTCGAATTGAGCACGACACCGAAATCACGACGCTAACCGAAACGGCAATGCAGGATCGCTGATCCCGATTCAGACGCAACATCCACGCTAACATCAGGCATGACCCGGAATTGCAATCCTGTCGTCGCGCTTGCGCTGATTGCTGCGTTCGCAACCCTTCTGGAATCGTGCCACTCGTCCGGCCGTTCCGGTGTGTATAACAGAGCCTGGTCGCTACTGCCGCTCTCGCGGGGCTACGTCAAGGTGAGCTGCGTGGACTCGAGTGGACCGACTACACGGGCACCGAATTGGTGGTCAAACGCTCGATTTGGATATCGGTAGTCAACCCTCCAAAGACACGTGCCAGCCGTGATTCCGTGCCGGTAATTCCCGCCTTGGCGGAAATCTTGAACGAGTACCGCAAATCCATGGGTAGCCCCGAAGCAGGTGTCGTTTTTCATTCCGGTGACGGGCTTCCCATTTGTGTGGACAAAGTTGGGCGGCGAGTGATTCGCCGAACACTGATTCGCCGAACACTTGAGACCGCCGGCTTGCCGTGGTACGGTTGGCACGCTTTCCGGCGGGGACTTGCGTCGAACTTGTATGAAATTGGGGCCCAGGACAAAGTCGTACGCGCATTTTGCGTCACTCGAAGCCGCACGTCACCAGAGAACGCTATATTAAGGTCTTCGATCGTACCGTGCTTGACGCAGTAGATAAAGTGCAGGCGCGGATCGAAGAATTGAGACAAGCGAAAAAAGACCGACGGCAGCTGGAACTGAAATTTGGCGACGACGGAATTGTCGAGAGCCACGCCGATGACGGTTTTGTGCCCTTCTCGCCCGTCAAGCCACCATTAAGTCACCAGAGTGTCGCAGGTTCTGTGGTAAGCTGTTGAAACCAAACCGCGGAGAGGTGGCAGAGCGGCTGAATGCGGCGGTTTGCTAAACCTACCTGCCCGATTCGCACTGACCGATTTTCACGTGTTTTGTTTGCATTAGGCACTGCTCAGTTGCAGCCACATAGCTTCATTTGCAGCCTATAGTTCAGCAAAAGTTCAGCAAATCTCTTCTAGTGATCTCATAACAACG
>WNFQ01005695.1_pt1 | contig 11263 bp, 10 predicted proteins | sample 5400171 | NCBI WGS metagenome assembly WNFQ01 (sample SAMN13153356, study PRJNA577476) | soil metagenome | isolation source: 20 cm soil under Madrone tree | place: USA:California | collected 2016-06-14 | reverse complement strand
AGACGAGGCATGCGTCGCATTTAACCCTCCTAAGGAAGTGTGATCTGAAGGGCCCAACCGGGAATAAGGCGAGTCTACCCTCGCGCCGTTGTCATTTCAAGAAGCCCCATCCCAAAACTGGGCAGCAAGGGCCGGGACCGGCTTAAAGACTTTTAACTTGTGCGGTTTTACGTTCCTATCAAGTTGCAAGGCCTATGGCCGGGCTTCAAAGATCAAATTGAATGGCGTTTGCGTGGCGCGGCGGAATTGCGAGAAGCCTCCCGAGGTCACCACTTCGCATAGCCGCTTTTCTCCCGCCTGCGCCCCGAGCGCCAAGCCCACCTCCTGCGACAAAGAAGCCGGCGTGCAAAGAAGCGTCGACGCGCCGTAGAAGGCGCGGCCGATGGGATTGAGATTGTCTTCCAATTTGTCGCCAGCGAACGGTTCCACGATCATCCAAGTGCCGTCTTTTTTGAGTGTACTGCGGACGTGCGCCGACGCGCCGGCGGGATCGCCCATGTCGTGCAGGCAGTCGAAAAACGTTACGAAGTCGTAGTCCTTGCCGGGATAATCCTTCGCCTTGGCAACTTCAAAACGAATCCGATCGCCCACGCCAGCGTCTTTCGCGCGCTGTTTCGCCGTTTCGATGGACTTGTCGTGATAGTCGAAGCCGGCAAATTCAGATTTTGGATATGACTTGGCCATCAGAATCGTGGATGCACCGAGGCCGCAGCCCACATCAGCGACGCGCGCGCCATTTTTTAGTTTTGCGTCGACGCCGGTCAGCGCAGGAATCCAGGTACTGATGAGGTTTGCCGCATAACCGGGACGAAAAAACCTTTCCGTGCCCACGAAGAGCTCCGGATGGTGTTCGTGCCAACCCATGCCTTGTCCGGTCTTGAATCTTTCCGTCAATTTTTCTTCGGCCTTCACAGCGGCCAAAGCACACTGAAAAGCTCCCGGCAGGAACACCGGGCTGCTCTCGTCGGCCATGGCAAAAGCTTGTTCCTCGCTGAGGTGAAATTTTCCATTCGACGAATCGTAGGTCACGTAGCCGCCGGCGGCTTGTGCGCTTAGCCACTCGCGCACATAACGTTCGGCGGTCCCGGTGCGCTTGGCGAGTTCCGCCGGAGTCTGAGGTCCGCCGGAAGCGAGGGCTTTATACAAGCCGAGCTTGTCGCCGATGCGAATCAAAGCCGCATTGAAGGTGGCGCCAAAATCGACGATGGCTTTGCCGAGAAATTCGTGCAGCTTGTCCTGATTGATGGCCATGGTTGCTACCTCCGTTAGAGTGACAGCGGTGTGGGGGAGTTACGCCGAATTGTATGACTAGCGGGCGGCAGCGGCAAGAAAAGAGTTTCAGCAGCAGCGGCTGGGGCGCGAATAACGGCGGTTGAGCTGCTCGACGTAAAACTCCTCAGCTGAAAGGACAGGGCGAGAGCCGGACCGCGTGCCTGGCGAACGAAGGTAGCTTTCGTACGCGGCATCGCCGCACCATTCGCGAAGGCCGCGCCAGAAGCGGCGCAGGAAACGCGAGGTAGTCTTCGCAGCGTTTCGCATCAATCGTCTCCGTGGGCGGCGCCAGAGAAGTCCGCGGCCCAACGCGTCGCGACGTAGGGCGATTCATGAAGCGCAGGCTCTTTGCGGCGGCTGAGAATCGAGTACCACTGCACGAGCGCTTCGACAATCAGAACGAGGATCATGGCGGCAAGAACGCCGGTTACCGCGGCATCGAGGCGCTGGTTGAAAATGAGGCGCTGTGTTTCAGCAATTTTTTCGGAGGGAATTTTTCCGGCTACGATTTGCGCGGCCAGGGCATTGGCGTACGCAAGAAAGCCAATGCGCGGATTCGCATCGAAGATTTTCTGATAACTCGCGGTCATGGTGATGACGACGAGCCACGCCATCGGCAGCAGCGTCACCCAGATCCAGCGGAGCCGGCCCATTTTCATCAGGATTGTGGTGGCCACGACGAGCGCGACCGCGGCGAGCAATTGATTCGAGATACCAAAGAGCGGCCAGAGCGAATTGATTCCGCCCAGCGGATCGACAACGCCTTGATAAAGAAAATAGCCCCACAAGGCGACGATGATGGCGCTGGACAGCAGAATCCCCGGCATCCAGCCGGTGCGGCCAAAGGGCTTCCAGACGCGGCCACCGAGGTCTTGAACCATGAAGCGCCCCACGCGCGTACCCGCGTCGAGCACCGTAAGAATAAAAAGCGCTTCGAACATAATGGCGAAGTGGTACCAGATGCTGAGGAGGCGTTCGCCTCCGATGGTGTTGGAGAAGATTTGAGCCATGCCCACGGCAAGCGAAGGTGCGCCGCCAGCGCGATTCCAAAGCGTCAGTTCGCCAACCTTATGGGCGAGATCGGTCATGGTTTGTGCTTGCAGCGGGTAGCCCCAGCCGTTGATCGTTGCAGCAGCCGCATTCCCGGCGCCCCCGACAATACTGGGCGGGCTGTTGATCGCGAAATAGATCCCAGGCGGCATCGCGCACGCGGCGACCATGGCCATCACACCGACAAACGACTCCAGCAGCATCGCGCCGTAGCCGATGAAACGAGCGTGGCTCTCTCGAAGGATCATCTTCGGCGTAGTGCCGGAAGAGATCAACGAATGAAATCCGCTGATCGCGCCGCACGCAATGGTAATGAAGCAAAAGGGGAAAATCTTTCCGGCAAAGACCGGGCCGGCGCCGTCGACGAAGCGTGTGAGCGGCGGCATTAAGACTTGGGGCCGGACGAATAGGATGCCCGCAGCAAGAGTAAAAATGGCGCCGGCCTTGATGAACGCGCTGAGATAGTCGCGAGGCGCGAGCAGCAACCACACCGGCAAGGCGGATGCCGCGAAGCCATACCCGATGATGGCAAATGCAAGCGCTACGCCGCTCAGCGTGAATACACGAGACCAGGAGGGAGAATCGGCCACCCACTGCCCGGCAACGACGACAAATAGCACCAGCGCCACTCCCATGACCGAAGCTTCGAGCACGCGGCCGGGCCGGACAAACCGAAGATAGAGCCCCAGAAGCAGCGCGATGGGAATGGTCATCGCCAGCGTGAAGGTGGCCCAAGGTGACGACTTGAGGGCGTTCACCACGACGAGGCCAACTACGGCGAGAAGAATCGTCATGATCGCCAGCACAGCCAGTTGCGCGATGAACCCGCCGCGTTCGCTGACCTCCTCGCGCGCCATCTGGCCGAGCGATTTGCCGTCGCGCCGAATCGAACAAAAGAGAATGACAAAATCCTGCACGCACCCGGCAAACGCCGCCCCGGCAATCAGCCAGAGCGTGCCCGGCAAGTAGCCGTACTGCGCGGCGAGCGTCGGACCAACGAGCGGGCCAGGTCCCGCGATGGCGGCAAAATGGTGGCCGAAGAGAACCCATTTGTTTGTAGGCACGAAGTCGCGGCCGTCGTCGCGGCGTTCGCACGGAGTGGCGCGCGTATCATCGAGCGCAAGAACCTTGGCGGCGACGAAGGCGGAATAGAGCCGGTAAGCCACCAGATAACAGCAGACAGCAGCCACAACGAACCAGGTCGCGTTGAGCGGCTCGCCGCGATCGAAAGCGATCTTGCCAAACGCTCCCGCGCCAAGCAATGCGACCCCGAGCCAAACGACGATGACGAATACGCGCTTCACTTTGCCGGACTCGCTGATGTGCTGGACTTCATGAATTGCGTCGCGGTGTATTTGATCTCCTGCCCGCCGATTTTCGGCGAATGCTTGCTCTGGACAATTTTTTCTTCGGGAACTGCCGGCTTCTTTTCTTCTTTCGGCTTTTCCGCGGCTTTTTCCGGCTGAGGCGGCTGTTGCTGTTGGGCGAAGCAGAGATTCGCTCCAAGGAGGAGCAACGCGACGGAACATAGAAAGCGAAGGCGGCGCTTCATTGGCAGCAGATCTCCTTCTCATGCATGCAAAAACACAAACTAGTGACGTGCGGCATCGTATTCGAGAGTGCGCGCAGCGTCAATCGCTTCGGAATCCACGCGACAGCCCGCTTCCCCGCTGATTCCTCTTCATGTTGTCGCAGATGCAAGAGAAAAATGCATTCGGAGAAGGAATATTTAAGTCTCCGGCAACGAAGTGAAACGAAGGAGCGGGTAAAGGTCGCGAAAGACCTTGGCGGCTTCGCGCGGAAAAGAAGCGCGCGTGGCCGCGGAGGGCGTGAATTTGCGTCGGACGATCCACGCCAAAATCTTTTTCCAATTCTCCGGCGCGGCGGGCCAGCCGGAGTGTTTTGTCCATTCCCCCTTCACCGTCGTATACCAGTAGCTTTCGTAACGCCGGCTGAGGCGCTTCTTTTGCTTTGCGACCCAGCCGGAATCCGCGTTTATGCGCGGCTCGGCAATCAGTGCGAGTGCGGACTCCTTGCGTTTTCCGCCCAAATAGATGCGGAAGCCCGCCGTGACAGTCTCCACCGACAAGCCAACATACAGCTGACCGGTTTCCCGCTTACCCGGCGCCGGAACGGAAAACTTCAAGTACATGTGAGTTTTGTAAAGCGTCTTGTCCTTCGCGAAACGAATATCCCGGTTGATCCGCGAAAAATTCGGACCGGTGCGCCCGGATGTGTCGAAGCGCGAATCGAGTTCCAGCGCCGTGGGCGCGAGTTCCTCCAGCAAGCGCCGGAAGGGCTGAACGATGGCAGCCTGATATCGTTCACGGTTCGCGTCCATCCACTCCTTACGGTTGTGGCGGCCGAGGTCTTTGAAAAACTGAAACGTGTCGCGGGTGATCACAGCTTTCTTCGTTACCATGGGGCCTCAGTATGGAATAGCGATGCGGCGCGGCGTCCCTCAGCGTACACGATTCCAAACCAGCGTCAATTGGACTATGCTGTGGGCCTTGCCCGATGGGAGCCATCGTGGCGCGCTGGACCGAATTCCTAAATCGAGGGTGAAAATGATGCGACGCAAGTGCCTTGCGGTTGGACTTATTCTGGCTGGATTGTTCGCGGTTGCGTGGATGCCGCCCGCGCTGTTTGCCGGCGACGAGAAAAGCTCGAATTCGCCTGTCGCCGCTACTCCGCCAGCAGCCAAGAAAGTCCGCACCGAGAACCATATCAACGGCGGGAATCTCGTGGACGACTATCGCTGGCTCCGCGAGAAACCGAATCCGGAAGTGGCGCAGTATCTGGAGGCGGAGAACGCTTATACGGATGCGGTGATGAAACCGACGGAAGCGCTGCAGAAAAAGTTGTATGACGAAATGGTGAGCCACATCAAGGAAACCGACGTAAACGTTCCGTATAAAGACGGCGATTATTTTTATTATTCACGATGGGAAGCGGGCAAGCAGTATCAAATCTATGCGCGGAAGAAGGGGAGCCTGGAGACCGCGGAGCAACTCACCGTTGACGTCAACGAGCTGGCCAAGGGCGAAAAATTCATGGCCCTGGGCGCGCACACAATCAGCGACGATGGCACCCTGTTGGCATATTCCACGGACAACACAGGGTTCCGGCAGTACCGCCTGCACGTACGGGATCTGCGAACTGGAAAAGACCTGCCCGATACCGCAGAAAAGACCGGAGCAATCGTTTGGGCCGCTGACAATCAAACCCTTTTCTACACCGTGGAAGATCCAGCGAAGCGCCAGTATCGCCTCTATCGCCACAAACTCGGAACGGACACCAAGAACGACAACCTGGTCTATGAGGAAAAAGACGAGCGCTTCGACCTCGGCGCTGGCAGGACCCGCAGCCGCAAGTACATCCTGCTGGAATCGGGCAGCCACACAACCTCCGAAGTCCGCTACCTCGATGCGGCAACTCCCTCGGGCGAGTGGAAGTTGATTGCGCCGCGCGAGCAGGACATCGAATATGACGCCGAGCATATCGGGGATCAGTTCTACATCCGCACGAACGACAAGGGGCGCAATTTCCGGCTCGTGACCGCGCCCGTCAGCAATCCAGGGAAGAAGGACTGGAAAGAGATCATCCCCGTCCGCGACAGCGTCATGCTCTCCGGTGTCCAGGGATTTCAGGATTTCTACGTCCTGGTGGAGCGTGAGAACGGGCTGCCGCAATTGACGATTGTGAATTTAGCGAACGGAACAAAACAGCGCATCAGCTATCCAGAGCCGGTCTACACGGCCTTTCCCCAAGTCAATCGCGAGTTCAAGACGAAATTCTTTCGCTATTCCTACCAATCCTTGATTACACCCTCTTCTGTATTTGACTACGACGTGGAAAAGCACTCCTCGACACTGCTCAAGCAAAACGAAGTGCCAGGCGGCTACGATCCTTCCAGATACAAGTCCGAACGAGTCTGGGCGACCGCCTGGGACGGTGTAAAAGTCCCGATCTCCGTCGTCTATCGTGTTGACATGAAAAAAGCGGACGGATCGAATCCTCTCTACGTAAATGCGTACGGTTCCTACGGTTATTCGCTCCCGGTGACGTTCAGCGGCAATCGCTTGAGCTTGCTGGACCGCGGCGTGGTCATCGCCTACGCACACATCCGTGGCGGCGGTGAGATGGGCAAGTCCTGGCACGACGCCGGACGCATGATGAACAAGATGAACACATTCACCGACTTCGTTGACTGCACCGAGTATTTGGCCGCCAACAAATACGGAGCGCGCGACAAGATTGCCATCGAGGGAGGCTCAGCCGGTGGGCTGCTTATGGGCGCCGTCACGAATTTGCGCCCGGATCTTTTCAAGGTGGTGGTGTCGCATGTGCCTTTTGTGGACGTAATGAACACCATGCTTGACGCCTCCTTGCCGCTGACCGTGGGCGAGTACGAAGAGTGGGGCAATCCCAACGAGAAACCGGCGTACGACTACATGCTGAAGTATTCGCCGTACGACAATTTGAAGAAAACTGCCTATCCCGCCATTTTGGTAAAGACTTCCTTCAACGATAGCCAGGTGATGTACTGGGAGCCGGCCAAGTACGTGGCCAAGCTGCGGACCCTGAAAGACGATAAGAACGTGCTGTTGCTGAAGACCAACATGGCCGCGGGGCACGGCGGCTCCTCGGGACGCTACGACTATCTGAAGGAAGTGGCGTTTGATTACGCCTTCATCCTCACGCAACTGGGCATGGAACGATAGAGCGCCTGCCCAGCGCTTGCATCTCGGGACGGCCAGATTGGCACTTGCCGGGAACTACGCGTGCCAGCTAGTCTGCCTAAATGACCAACTTCACTCCCACGGAGAAAACGAAAATCCGCCGCAAGCCCGATCGCGGCAGCTACGATCGCGAGCTGATCTACAGCATTCTCGATGAAGCCTTTGTCGGCCACGTTGCTTTCATCGCCGATGCTCTTCCCTTCGTGGTGCCCACAAACTACGTGCGCGTCGGCGACAAACTCTTTCTTCATGGCTCGATCGCCAGCCGCCTCATGAAAACGCTCGCGAGCGGCGCCCCTTTCTGCCTCAGCGTGACGCTGCTCGACGGCATCGTCTTTGCCCCCACAGCCGTAGGGCACTCGGTCAACTATCGCTCCGTTGTGGTCATGGGCAAGGCCGAGCAGGTCGAAGGCGAGGCCGCAAAACTCGCGGCGATGCGCGACTTCGTTGAATACGTCATCCGCGGCCGTTGGGCCGCCGCGCGCCCGCCGAGCGAGCAGGAGTTGAAGGGTACGATGGTTCTTTCGGTTCCGCTCGTCGAAGCTTCCGCCAAAATGCGCACCGGCTTCGCCGTCGATGACGACGAAGACTACGCTTCATCAGCCTGGACCGGGGTTCTTCCCATGAAGTGGACCGCGCTGGCACCGATTCCGGACCCGCGCGGGAATCCCGAGATTCCCGTGCCGAAAAACATTCTGCATTATTCGCGGCCACAGTAGTTGGCAGCCTTATAATTTCCATCGCCGCGGAGTCTTGGAACGAAAACTTGCCGCTTGCAAGAGGTGAACTGCTATGTCCGTTCTTCGCGCGTCCATACTGTTCTCGATGTTGTTCGCGATTTGCGCGTGCGCCGGCGGTTTCGGACAAACTTCGGCGCAAGTTTTGACGAAGGACGACGTCACTTTCCGCAAAAGGGCGTACGCGGACAAGCAGGGCAACAAGATGCCGTATCGCCTCTTCGTTCCCGCGAATTACGACGCCAGTCAGAAATACCCGCTGATTTTCTGGCTGCATGGTGCGGCGGGCCGCGGCTCGGATAACCTCAAGCAAATCTCCGGCGGAAACGAGAACGGCACGCACGTCTGGACAACACCGGCGAATCAGGCGCAACTTCCCGCTCTTGTTCTCGCGCCGCAATGCCCGGAGGACCGCTTCTGGTCCGAGCCGGAGAACAACGAGATTTCGCCGCAGCTCCAGATGGCGCTGGATATTCTCGCCGCGGTGCAAAAGGAATTCTCCATCGATCCGGATCGAGTTTATCTGGCGGGGCAATCCATGGGGGGACTGGGCGTCTGGGCGCTGCTGCAAGCGCAGCCCGATCGTTGGGCTGCGGCGCTGGTGCTCTGCGCCTACGACAATTTCACGAATCCAAAAGCCCTCGCGCGCGTCCCGCTCTGGATATTCCAGGGAGATGTGGACATGGCCGTCCCTGTAGACCTGGTGCGACAAATGGTGAAGGACTTGAAGAAGTCAGGCGTGCAGCCGCGTTATTCCGAATATCACAACGCCGGCCATGACGTCTGGCTGAAGGCCTTCGCCGAACCGGACCTGGTCCCTTGGCTCGTCACACACAAGCGCGGCGTCTCCATGCCTGCGGCAAAATAATTGCTGGCGCGTTGGAGCTGGCGGAATCCCTCGCAGGATGGGCTTGCAGTGCTACTTCTTGCCGCCGGAGCCCGCGAATGCCGTGGCCACTCCGAGCGAAATCAGCATTCCGCCGGATACGTACCGCTGCGTGGGCAACCAGCGAGTATTCCGGTTCAGATGACGCGCGACGGTTCCAGCGAAAAACGCCCAAAGACTGTCGCTCATAACGCCCATTCCCGCGAAGAGAGTCCCTAGAAAGAGACCCGCGGGATGCGTCCACAAATTGCGGAAGGAAGGCGAAGAAAAAGAGCGCGGTCTTCGGATTCAGGATATTGACGATAATGCCTTGGCCAAACACGCGGCTCAGTTTGACGCGAGGGGCTTCTTGCGAAGGATCGAGAAACTCCTCACGGCGCAGTTTTTGTACGCCCAGGTAGATCAAGTATGCCGCGCCAAGATACTTCACAGCCGAGAATGCCGCCGCTGACGACATCAGCAGCGCCGACAACCCCACTGCCGCGGCGGCCACATGAACGAGCGTGCCCACCCCAATGCCAAGCGCCGAAACCAAACCTGCGCTCCGGCCCAGACCGATGCTGCGGCTCGTCACGTAGAGCACAGCAGGCCCTGGTATAGCCAGCAGCACCAGGGCCGCGCTGACAAAGAGCAAGAGAGAGGAAGAACCTGGCATCATGGGATGGAATCTCGTGATCGAGATGCTCAGTGGCAGCCGCAACCGCCGCCGCAGCAACTACCCCCTCCGCCCGAGAACCCGCCGGACGATTTGGCCGAAGCGCCGTTGCTCGACCCATTCGCCGCGCTGAAAACCGAAAGCTGAATCGCGTTCTTCTTCCCCGCGCACTTCGGACAGGCAATCTCCTGCACCTTGTTCAACACAATCTTTTCAAAGTGCGTCTGGCAATCCTCACAAATGTATTCGTATATAGGCATTTTGAAACTCCGAGGAGTCTCCCAGGACTCTAATTATAGCAGGCTCTGGCATGTGATCAGAGGTGAGTGGCAGGTCAAAGACTCATTTGGCTGCTTGCCTGACTCGAAATCAAATTGCCTCTCCCATCGTCCAATTGAAGAAGCAGATAACCCTATGGCACAGACGAGTAGGCACTTCCTCATTCTACCTTCCGCCAGCACGCTGATAACTATCGCTGGAAACGTCGCCCATGACCCAACAGAAATGGGCCATGACGAGGGAGGCAGAGACCCAAGCGCATTCAACTCTCTCGACCACTCGATCACCATCGTATAAATCGACAGGGCTACCCCAATCGTGCATACAAAAAGTGCCAACACGGACATGATCCGGCGCCAGGTCGTGGCTTCAGACGTTTTCTCTCTCTTGGTCCATCTGCGCCATGCCAGAATGACGCTCGGGATTGGAAGTAAGAATCCAGCGTAGATGAGTAGGAAAAGAAAAAGCTGTAAAGAAGCTTGACCCACGCGACCCTCGCAGATAAGGGAATCAACTGGTCAAAAGACCGGCTCCTCGCCCCTTCCGGAGCCCCTCTAAGTGAGGATTGCGTCCCGCGCCATCTCGCGCGCTTCAGCCAGTGTCCTTCCGCAGGTGATTAAGCCGGGAAGCAACGGCACCGTGACCTGGTATCCGGAGGCCTCTTGTTTGTTCCCGCGCACTTTTCTACCGCCATTTCCAGCTGCCGCGCGTCCTGATCCGACCGGTTCAAATACAACGGTAAAACTGTAATTGCGCGCGGCAATTTGCTGGGAGGCCTTTTCGCGGATAGACACTCTGGCCATGGCTTAAGTTTATTCTGCGGTGGTAAGTACAATTCCCTGAAAAACGACAACCCCCGCGCAGGGTGAGGGTCGTCGTTGAATCTGCGGATTTGGACAGGATGTTAGTCGCCAGCGACCGCTTCGGCAGCCTTTTCGGCGGATTGCGTGATGGCAGGAGCGCCGTTGCCGTTCGAATGGCCGTTGCCATTTCCACTAGCCGGAGCGATGGATACCGGCTTGCCCGCGTTCGCGAAATTGGCCGGCACCGCCTTAGCGATGTCGCTGACTGTCCCGATCTGCACGACCGTCGGCTGAGGCTTCTTCAGCACCAGCTCTTCGTAAATCGCCCGGACCTTGGCCTGTTCCTCGTAAGCCTTCTTACGGCGAGCGCGGTCTTCTTCCGCCGCGGTCACCGGAACGTCGTGCTCCAGGTGGCGCACGCGAGAAGCGTCTTCGGCGTCAATCTTCAAGGAATGCTCAAAGCTCTGCAGGTTAACGCTCTTGCCTTTGGCGTAGATCTCGTGCTTCCCGTGGTTCTTGTACCACTCGGCCACGGTCGCGTTTTTATGCATGTTCTCGATGATCTGCCGCCAACCCACGCCGGTGTTGTACGCGCAGAAGCTGATCTCGCCCTGCTGCGTCGCATACGGAATGATGCACATTTCGGTGCGGCGGAAGTCGTAGTTGAACAGATCCTGGAACCACATCCCCGCGATGAACAAAAAGTTCCACGGATCGGTTTGCCGGCGCTTCATGGCGTCTTCGTACGTGCGGTCCGGAGACGTCTTGCCGTATTTCTTCTCCGCGCCCTTCGTAAGCGCCCAGGTCTTATCAAATTTCTTGAAGAGGTCGTACAGCTT
>WNFQ01003615.1_pt1 | contig 11265 bp, 15 predicted proteins | sample 5400171 | NCBI WGS metagenome assembly WNFQ01 (sample SAMN13153356, study PRJNA577476) | soil metagenome | isolation source: 20 cm soil under Madrone tree | place: USA:California | collected 2016-06-14 | reverse complement strand
CTGTCGCTGCAAAATGAGAATGTCCGGTTTGTGCAAAGTAGAAATGTCCGCTTTCATAGGTGGCCGAGGACCCCATGGAGACGGAGCGAATCGCTTTGAGCCAACGAGAACGGGACAGATTGCGCGTGCTACACGAGGTCCAGCAGAAGCAGATGACGCAGATTGCAGCCGCCAAGCGGCTGAAGATCAGCGATCGCCATATCCGTCGGCTACTGTTTCGTCTGGGGGAACACGGCGACCGAGCGGTGATGCATGGATTACGCGGACGAAGATCAAACCGCAGGTTAGCCGCGCGTTTGGAGCTGAAAATTTTGCGCCGGGTGCGACAACGCTATGCGGACTTCGGACCGACCCTGGCCGCCGAGCACTTGGCCCAGGAGGGGTTGTCGGTGAGCCGCGAAACGCTGCGCAAGTGGATGGTGAAGGCCCGCTTGTGGTGCCCGCGCGCGCAACGCGTAAAGACCATCCATGTGTGGCGGGAGCGGCGAGCCTGTTTCGGGGAGCTGGTGATGCAGGATAGCTCTCCGTTTCGTTGGTTGGAGGAGCGCGGCCCGGCTTGTCAGTTGATCGCGGTGCTCGATGACGCCACCAGCCGTTTCTATGCACGATTCACAGAACACGACACCACGGAAGAGAACTTGCGGACTTTCGGGGAATGGTTGCGGCGCTACGGACGTCCTTTGGCGCATTACACCGATAAAACAGCATCTTCCGGACGTCTGCTCCAGCGCCGCTGGGGGAACAGTTGCGGGGAGAAAAAGCCCGCTCGCATTTCGGACGAGCACTCCGGGAGCTGGGGATCGAATGGATTGCGGCCCACAGTCCGCAGGCCAAAGGACGGATCGAGCGACTGTTCGAAACGCTGCAGGATCGCTTGGTAAAGGAAATGCGCCTGGCAGGGATCGACAGCCTCGCAGCCGCGAATCATTTTTTGCAGATGCGTTTTCTTCCGGCGTGGGAAGAGCGTTTCACGGTGGCGCCTCGGAGGCCGCGCAATGTGGGCTCTTCTTTCGCGACAAACTTGGTTCGGGGCTTACTGGCGCCTTTTGAAGGCACTTTGATTCGAGACCCGAAAGGAAACTTCCTCACCACCGTCAAGAAATAGATGCAGCCGGGAGTTCGCAGATATTTTCGTCCGGTGGCCTTACAGGTTTCATTTCGTGAAATTCTCCGCGACATTACCAAAAAAAAACAGTAAGACCTGAAACCCATCACGAAACCAGGAATCAGATTTACGCAGTCGGATTCTAAAAAAAGGGAGAACACCAAGTGTCATTGCAAAGCGTTACTAGAAGTGTGTCTCGGGCGCATGCACGTGCTGGTTCGCGGACCATCGCTGCCGTCGGTGCATTGTTGCTGAGCGGGTTTTTCAGTCAATCTGCCATTGCGCAAGTCTCCGAGATGCACGCTCGCCTCAAGCGCGCGGTTCCCGAAGCGCCTAAAGGACTCACATCCACGACAGTAGCAGGTGCGACCAGTTTCAATACTGACCAAGGTCCTGGCCCGGGTCCGATTGGTCCGGTGGCTGGCTGCAATCTATTTCCAGCTCCCCCGTCGGTGGGTGCGGCGGTTCCCCTTTCCTATTTTGGGCCGTCTCCATCTGAAACCAATCCGAGCCTGGTAGGTCCGGTTCAATTGCTGAAGTCGGGCACAGTTGACGCCACGAATGGAACGATCACGTTGCCCCTCTATAAGGGGACGCTCGGCAAGAGCAAGAAAACTGTTTGGTATATCTTGACCGATGTTAGCGACTCGAACATTGCTGCCTCGTTGGGTCTCAACTTCTCAGCGAAGTTGACATTCGCGCCGAACGGCGCAAGGACGGCAAACTTTGATGCCGACGGAAACCTGGTATTTGACGCGGGTACTGTGGATTTTTCGCCGGTTCGGAAAATCGTACCCGGGCCAGTTGGCTCTGAATTTCCTCCGCTGTCAGCACAACCAGGAGCAGTGGGGGACAAGAATTACAGTCCGTTGGTTCGAGTCCTGAACGGCGGTGGCGTGACCTACAATGCGCCGATCGTGGCGTTTGGAGTTGATGCGAGCCAGATCAATTTTCCAAGCGGCGGGGTCGACTACAGCGAAGTTCATGACGAAGTCGTTGCGATCGATCCTTTCAACATGACGGTGACCATTAACCTGATCAACGGCTTCAGTTTTGGCCGTCCCGTGTGGTACATCTCCATGGACACCAGCATTCCGCTCGGCGCGGCGATTGAACACAACACCTATGCTCCGCTCATGCAGCAGATCGTGCTGGGCAATGACGACAGCTTCGCCAGTCCCATCGAGCGGATCTTTATCTCCACGAACGGCGCACAAGATTGCACCAATCCACAGCGCCAAGGCCTGTCTGCGGATCTAGCTGACGGCCATCGGCCAAACAACGTCCTCGGCGGAATCCCGACAATCGCCCTTGATTACAGCCCGGTTTGGGACGCGCAATTGTTCGAGTGGACGCAGGATGCCGTTAGCAAAGGATTCCGTGGTCAGGTGCGTGAGGAGTTTCAAATCCTGAACTTCGTGCGCGATGGCCTTCTCACTGGGCCGGCCGGCGCGCCATTTGGAAGTTCGGGCTTCTCCATCAACTGCCCCATCGTCCAGCGCCTCGACTAGGCTTTTCTCTCTGTCAGTTTGAGCCGCCCGCCGTTTTGAAAACCCAAGCGGCGGGCAGTCTCTATTGAACGGCAGAGTCGTGGAGCGTTTCGGACACGCATGGAAGTCTTTGCGCCCCAAGCCACAGATTGCACCGAGGTCAAGAATCCGACGGAGCAGAAATGGGAGTCTCCGGAAACTTTCACCCCCGATGAACATCGGATTTAGCGGAGAACGATTTGACAACGATTTACATGATCGTTGGAGCAGTGTTCGGCTACGTGTTCGTCTTTCTTCGGCAAGAAAAAGAGGCGTTCGATGAGGATATTACTGACGGCTGTTCTTTTCGTCTTTGCGGTGGTTGCGGTTTCTCTTCCCGTTCGTGGGCGGTCGGGACTAGTGGAAGTAATGGGAAGTGCTGAGCGGCAAGCTGCGGAATCGGCGCGGCTGAGAATACCTGTTGTGGTGGAGTTGTTCACTTCTGAAGGGTGCTCGAGCTGCCCGCCTGCGGATGAATTACTGGAACGTCTCGACGAGAAACAATTGATTCCAGGCGTAGAAGTTATCGCGCTCGAACTGCACGTCGATTACTGGAATAGCCTCGGATGGAATGATCCGTTTTCCTCGAGCCGATTCAGTGAAAGGCAAAACGACTATTCGATTTCTTTCGGTCATTCGGGGGTCTACACACCTCAGATGATTGTCGATGGAACCGTCGAGTTCGTCGGGAGTTCAAAACAGCAGGCGCTAGCTTCCATCGCGGAGTCGGCGCGTCAACCGAAGGTGAAGGTTCAGCTGGAATTCGGGAAGGATCGCGGTGGGGATGCAAATCGGGTTCCGCTGAGTCTGACGGTCGAAATGCTACCAGAAGTGGCCACCGGTGGACATGTCGATTTGGTGGCGGCGATCACGGAGGACCGTGTTGCTTCCAATATCTCGCGGGGAGAAAACGCCGGTTTACGGGTCGTGCATCGAGCAGTGGTGCGTGAACTCCGAACGCTGGAAACGCTCAGATCAAACGGACCCGTAGAAGTGCAGTGGGAATTGCACATCGCCAAAGAATGGAAGCGCGAAAACCTCCGCGCAGTAGCCTTCCTGCAAGATCGTTCGACGCGGCGAATTCTGGGCGCAGGCGGTTTGGCCCTGGGAAACGGAGGCTAGGTTTCTGATCTGGCGCCGGAAACCTTAGCGGAAGCCGGGCATCAGATTTCAGGGACGACTCAGTATTCGTCAAATATAAAATGAATCATGTCGCTAAGCGCGCATTCGAGTACTTCGTAGGCCGCCAGAATGGTTCGCGGCGTGAATGGCGGGCTATCCAAAATTCCTGCAAGTGCGTAGAGCCCAGTCAGCAAGAAGCGGAATTCGCCGCAGCCGTAGCTGGTCGACCGCGCGGTGCATGTGTGTGCGAAGGTGACCGGCTCGATGTGGTTCGCGGATCTGGTGAAACGGAAACCTCTTTGAAAAGGCGCATGGATGTCCTCATGCGGAATCAAGAAGCGGAGGCTGGAGATAAGGAATCGCCGACGAGGGCAGCCGAGGGAGAGCTGATCGAAAAAATTCTTTCGGGACAAAGAGACCTGTTCCTGGAACTGATTCGCCCGTACGAGCGGACGGTCTATGCTACGGCTCTCTCGTTGGTGGGGAACAAGGACGATGTGAAGGATGTCGTACAGACCGCAATGCTGAAGGGATTGAGCAAATTGGCGCAATTCCGACGAGAAGCGGCGTTCGGCACTTGGCTAGTCCAGATCACAATCAACGAAGTGCGGATGCGAAAAAGGAAGGAACGGCGAGTAGAGATGCTCTCGTTGACACCGAAACAAGATGAGAATGAAGAACGCGACTACGCGCCTAGAGATTTTGAGGATTGGCGGGAGATTCCTTCGGAAGCGCTGGAGCGCGCCGAGGTTCGGGACGTGTTGATGAAAGCGCTGTCATCTCTCGAGCTGGATTACAGGGAAGCTTTTGTGTTGCGGGACATCCACGAACTGAGCATTACGGATACGGCGCAGATTCTTGGAATTTCGCGAGGGGCGGTGAAAACGCGACTGCATCGGGCCCGTCTCCGCTTGCGGGACATCCTGTCGCCTGGCTATGGCCAGGATGGACGCCTTGGGTGGTCTCTGCGGGAAGCGAGGAATCCATGGGAGTAAGCTGCAAGGAAGTGCGGAGAGATCTCTCTGACTACATTGACGAAGAACTGGAACCCTTTGCGCGCGTGGCTTTTGAAACGCATGTCAAGGAATGTCGCGAGTGTGCCGCGCTTCTCGACGGAACGCGGAATGTGATCCGAATCTATCGCGATGCACGTGTGTTTGCCATGCCGGACGACGTTCGGGGAAGACTGCAGCAGAGGATAAGGGACGGAGCAACGCCGAGCAGGCGTGCTTTCCTGGCCTGGACCTTGAGCGCTGCGGCGACGATCCCTATCGGTCTGGCCTTGTTCTCGGGGCGAAACCTTCTGTCTCCGAAGCACAATCAAACGAACCCTTCGCGGCAGCAACAAGGGAGTCCGATCTCTGGACCCGTGGTTGTGTCCAACGATTCGAAGGAGAAGGTATTTCATCTGCCCAGTTGCCCGAAACTTGAAGGAAAGCCGCGCTTCCTCTCCGTGGATGAGGCCGTCCGCGAAGGCTACACCCCTTGCCCGTATTGTCTCGGCAAGAATCGAAACGGCAAGAAGGGCTAGAAGAAGCGTGGATCTAGTTTCGGCCGACGCGCATCTCGCAATCGCTTCACGTCCAACAATTATCCTCAAAATATATACAAACAGTGATCGGAGTGTCGCCTGAAAGTTTCCAGAATTCGCGCAAAGGAACAGTCGCAGAAGCAGTGGTGGTAGCTGCTAGATCTAAAATGAGTGAACCAGCGTGAAACCTTTGGGTTGCCGGGGAATCGGATTGGATTGCCACTCCTCGAGATCGACGAGGGAACGGCCTACGATTTCCCGTAAGGAGTGGTCGGCCAACAGCAAAACAGTAGCGGTTATTACAAATCTTGTTTGCTAGGAGCATCGAATGGCAGACGTGAAGCTAGTAGTGATTTACCCGCGTCCCACGGACTCTGATGTTTTCGAGAAAGTCTATCAGAAAGATCATGTACCGCTTGCGGCCGCGAAACTAAGCGGAAAGACCAAGATCGTCGCAACCAAGATGCTCGGCTCCCCCCAAGGAACCCCTCCCTTTTACCGAATTGCCGAAGTTCATTTTCCATCGATGCAAGCTCTGGAAGCATGCGCGGCGTCTGAAGGCGGCAAAGAGGTGCTCGCTCACGCCGTGAAGATTTCCTCAGGTGGGCCGCCGATTTTCTTGGTAGCCGGAGAAGAGACTTTCACGCTTACCAAAACAGTAACGGCTTAAGAAAAACGTCATGCGTTGAATCTGGACCAACATGAGAACTACAGTTGCTGTCCTTTTCTTGCTACGACTGTATAGCTTTGCGAGTGGCCAAGTCACCGGGCCCACCAATCAGGCGGTTCCTCCCTCTGTCGGTTTGGAGATCGGCCAGCAGGCGCCGCCATTTACTCTGCCTGATCAGTTCGGCCAAGAACACTCCAACGAGACGCTCAAGGGGTCGAAGGGCACGGTCCTCCTTTTCTTCCGCTCCGCCGATTGGTGACCCTTCTGCAAGGCGCAGCTCGTGCAGCTGCAAAGCGCAAAACAGAGATTCGAGGCGGAGGGACTTAAGCTGGCGGCGATTAGCTATGATAGTCCAGCTATCCTGAAGGACTTCGCCATTCGGCACAGAATAGAATTTCCGTTATTGGCTGATCCCAGGTCCGAAATCATTCGCAGCTACAAAGTCCTCAACTCAGAAGCGAAAGGAATGACCAAAGGGATGGCGCACCCTGGATTTTTCTACATAGACGAAAGCGGCGTTATTCGCGAAAAATACTTCGAAGCAAAGTACACGAATCGATTCACGGCGAACAATGTAATTGGCAAGCTTTTCCCTGAACTGACCGAGGAAGTGAGCCAAAACGTGGAAGCGCCGCATCTGCGGCTCACCCTCACACAATCGGATCACATCGTGGTCCCAGGCAGCCGTGTCACCTTGGCTGCTGAAATCGAGCTGCCACCCGATGTGCACGTTTATTCGCCGGGTGTAGCAGGGTATAAGCCGATTCAGCTGGCACTGCAGTCCCTCTCGGGGATCGAACTCTCAGCGCCGACTTACCCGAGCACCAAAATCCTCTATTTGGAAGCGATCCATGAACGCGTTCCCGTCTTCGACGGCAAGTTCCGCATCACACAGGATGTTACCGTGACTCCATCCAAGACTCAGGATGTAGTCCGCTCGCTCGTTTCAGCGCAGAAAACAATTTCCATTACTGGGGAGCTAAAATATCAGGCTTGTGACAAGTCGATTTGCTACCCGCCTACGTCGGTGCCGGTGACATGGCAATTGCGGATACTCCCCCTCGACCTGAAGCGATCTCCGAAGGCCATCCAGCACAAGTAGTATTGTTAGTTCGATCGAATCGATTCTTCTGAAAGGAGAAAATTATGGGGGGATGTCGTTTATGTTTCAAAATCGCGTATTGAGCGCCGAGAGGGACCCTTTCGTATCGCACATCTGCCAGGCGAGTCGCAGCCAGTGATCTTCAGCGTCCATGGGGCCATCGCCGAGCACTACAAAATTGCCCCAGCAACATTGAAGGAGTCGCATGCCTCAACCATCGACTATGTCATTTCGGCAACCGCTGGTTGAATGATGGGTACGTTTGGAGGCGCGCTGGAAGCGCGCAAATCGATGCCAGCAACGGAAAGTTGATCGCGGATGTAACCGGAGAGGTGGAAACAGAGGAGGGCGTGCGTGTCATTCGCCGCATTCACGTCGCGATGTGCTTGGTGGCGCCTGAAGCGGCAAGGGAAACAGTCGAGCGCACCCACGGCATTTACGCCATGCGTTGCCCCCTGTACCGGACGCTGCACAAGACGATCCAACTCACTTCCTCTTTTGAGTTAAGGACTTCCGCATAGAACGAGCTGTCCGCACCAAAAACTCAGTTGGCCGCCCACTAGCGAAGTGAACGGTACTCCGTGTCCGTTGCGCCCAGGATCAAACCTCGGGTCGCGGGCGTCCTTCCACAGGAAACTAGACTTCGCATAGCGAACGAGCGCAAGGCTCGCTGCATTCTCACTCGAGCGCTGGGACGTCTTTGTCGATCAGGCTGCTTTGCGCGTGTAAAGATGATGCAGGCCGCCGACTTGTGGGATTTGGATCACCTCGCCAAACGAGGGAGGCTCGACAGGTCGGCCGACAGGCGCATCGATGACAGTCTCCGGCTTGACAAGGAGCAGTGCCGAGCGCCAATCGTTCCACAATCGCGAAAGCCAGACTCAATAAGGGGAGTCTTCGTGCCTCCTGATCCGGGAGCAAAAACAGCCCCTTCGGTGCTGGACCTTATATATACGGGTAGTGGCAATAGGAGTGCTTGGCTCGGTTAGGGGCGGAGCTAGAAGCGCCAATAGCTGAAGTACAATTGCAATTTCAAGGCAGTCGTTTAGGAGAATTGCGTGCTCCAAAGCTTGCACTCTTTTTTGGCAGTTCTTGTGCTTGCCGTCCTCGTTTCGCTCCCCACCTACCCTCAGGACAAATCGCAAAACCCAAAAGTGGTCCTCGGCCTCGAAAAACCAACTCCAACCAATAACTCGCCGCATCTAGAAAAGTTCGGTAGGACTTGCGATCCCTTCAATCAAAAAGTCGGAAAATCCGGGCCCCCGGCCAATCGCCCTATGAAACCAACTTCCATTGCTGAATTGATGGGCGCTCCAATGGAAGTTGTGAAAATCCGAAGTTACGGCCCTGGCTGGAAGAATCCTGAGGACGTCCAAAACCTCATAACTAAACTGCTGAAAACGCAAACCGCAGAAGTTTACACCTACGAGCCCTGGGCTGAGGCCGCGTTTGCCGATATTATCGCTACAGTCCAGTTCTCAGATCATTCAGAAGGTACTTTGGAAGTATCCGGCGTCCACGTCTGCTTCTCCGACCATTCCCGCTCAGCACTGTGGCTAAGAGTTTTCCGAAATAAATAGCCGTCGCGTTTGTGCCTCGCTCTGACAGATGGAAACGCGGAGATGGAACGCACGCAGCTCACCTCACTACTTTTTATCCAGATACTCCCCGGGAACATCATCCTGCGGCGCCTCATGCGTGCGAACTTCCGCCCCGTCAGCGTCCCCGGCGTCTTCCACGCCCTTCACCGCCTCGGCCTCGAACGTGTTTCCTTCCAGGAGCAACTCGTCCACACTCTCCGATTCCGCACCTTGGAAGTTGGACAATCCCTGCAAATCTCCCGATTGGTCGCCGTCCATCTCATAAATGGCGCAGCCGGAGTGGGCTTGTGTCTATGGCACTGAATTAGAGTGCCGGGACCGGGCGTTTCGCGCCTTTACCCGCAATAATCAGGCTTGACAGCAGCTGTGTTGAGGATAGAATCTTTGCGCTCAGCCGTACAACTCCTCTTCCCTCATTCGCGAGGTTCGACTGAACCGGCTCCTCGGTTACGACTCTGCACATCAGCGGAGGCAACATGAAATCCAGAACATTGGTGTGGATTACTACGATTACGCTACTTCTTGGGCTGGCGATTCCGGTTGGGATGGCCACTCAGGGACAAAATCAACAGCCCAATGACTATGTCATCGCAGACCTCGGTACACTAGGTGGTACAGTTGGCCATGCCAATGCTGTAAGTAACAAAGGCTCGGTGGCTGGCGATGCAACCCTCCTCGGTGACACAGTCAGCCATGCTTTCTTGTGGCGAAAAGGACTGATAAAGGATCTCGACACATTGGGGGGCCCGAACAGCAAGGCTGTTTCACTCAATGAGGAGGACGAGGTCACGGGCTTTTCGGATATTTCTACTCCAGACCCGCTAGGCGAAGACTTTTGTCAATTCGGTACCAACCTTATATGTCTCCCGTTTGTTTGGCAAGACGGCGCGATGGTTCCCCTTCCCACCCTTGGCGGAAGTAACGGCCAAGCCTTTGCCGTCAACAGCCGAGGCCAGGTGGCCGGCATAGCTGAGAACGAAACGCGGGATGCAACCTGCGGAAGCGGCTCCGAATTCCCTCAGGTTGAGCCAGTTCTGTGGGAAAAAGGCGAGATTCATAAACTTCCAACTATCGCCGGTGACCCGGACGGGACCGTCGCGGCCATCAATGACAATGGCCAAGCTGTCGGGAACACCGGAAATTGCACGGGTTTTTTTCATGGCGTTGGCTGGCAAGACGGCAAGGCGATTGACCTCGGCACCCTCGATGGAATGCTGCTCGTGCCACTGGCCATCAATAACAGAGGTCAAGTAGTGGGTTTCACATTCTCGCAAGACGGCCTTGTTGCTTTTCTCTGGCAGAACGGTGTCGCGACAAACCTTGGCACTCTACCGCCGGACGTTAACAGCTTGGCCCTTGGAATCAACAACAAAGGCCAAATCGTGGGAGATTCATGCGATGCCGACTTCAGCTGCCGTGCCTTCCTTTGGCAAGACGGTACGATGACAGAACTCAACAGCCTCGTTCATGACCCCAATGCCCCATTTCTTGAGAACGGTAATAGCATCAACTCCCTTGGGCAGATCGCCGGGAAAACAACGGTGCAGGGTACCGAGATAGCAGATGCTTTCTTGGCAACGCCGAGTCACGGCGAAGTCACCCACGAAACCGCCGCGTCTGTCGCGGCCGGTGAAAGACCGAGGGGGGGCTCACCTGAGAAAGTTCGCAGGATGCTCCGACAGCGGCTGGGCTCTCGGTATCAAATTCCCTTCCTCGGATCGCCGCCGAGGGAATAGTTTCAGGGTCGTCTTTGGCGACAAGTATCCGGCCTTAGAAAAAGAGGCGCAAGATAAATTCGGCCTTTTTCCTGAGCGATCAAAGCCCTTAATAGCTCGTCACGTCGCAGAGAGAATTCCCGTCGGCGCTGGCTCAAATGCTGAAAAAAAGCTCAAAGAATTCTCCAGTGCTGTAGAGGCGTTGAAGATTTGAGACCATGACCAAGATTTACTTCATCAACGTAGGTGCGAATACCAGCCATGAAGGCCGAGCGCGAGGCCCTATCCTTTCAGATGGCAGTTGGACTTATGTGCCCTTTCCGCGCGACAAAGAACACGAGCACGGGCAGAACTTTCCTGAGTCAGCCATCCCGTGCATACGAGTTCCTAGCGGCTTCAAGTGCCATCTCGATCCGGATTGGGATCGGCTCACGTACGGAGACAGTTGCCATGAGCCACGTGGGAGAAGCCTACTGAAGACACAAAAGGGAGATATTCTCTTGTTCTGGGCTCTGCTGTGGAAGACCGATCAGAACAGCCTAGTTTTTGGAAGTCATGAAAAAGGTTGGTATTTGATCGGCGCGATTCGTACAGAGTACATCGTATACAGGTATACCGCTCGGGTTCACCGGGACAGATTCTTGGCGTCCGAGGGTGAAGGGATGACCTGGATGAGGCAGCTATCGTGGCAGGGAATCGCACTATTTTCAGTGCGCACGGAATTTTGGCGAAACACAGCCTAAGATCGAGCTGGCAAGGGAACATTTAACGATTATCAGCTGGACCACGAACAATCCCGGGGGCTCTCCAGTGCATTACGGAATCGTGCACTACGGTACCGATCCGAATTGGCTGAGCGAGACCGCGAAATCTCCGATCAGGCTGAACCC
>WNFQ01016448.1_pt1 | contig 11266 bp, 12 predicted proteins | sample 5400171 | NCBI WGS metagenome assembly WNFQ01 (sample SAMN13153356, study PRJNA577476) | soil metagenome | isolation source: 20 cm soil under Madrone tree | place: USA:California | collected 2016-06-14 | reverse complement strand
CTTCACGCGGTCCGCGGGATATTGATTGATTCGCGCAAAGAAGTCGATGGTTTCGCGCGCGGTCAAGCGCGGGTAAAGCGCGGTAGTCGAAGAATAGAAGCCCAGATTCTTCCGGACGCCCTGGGAATCGGTGACCACGTCGTGACCGAGGATGTTGGCGGTTCCCGAACTGGGCGCAAGTATCGTCGAGAGCATTCGAAGCGTCGTCGTTTTGCCTGCACCATTGGCGCCAAGCAGACCAAAAACCTCTCCTTCGCGGCACTCAAAGCTGATGGAATCGACCGCGCGAACTTCGCCCCGCCCCTCGTCGTAAAAAGTCTTGCTCAAATTGCGAACAACGACAGGTGCGTTCAAGATGTTCTCCTTAATAATCGTTCTTTGGCAAACTTTCCGAAGCTGCCACCATAACTGCCGATAACAAAATCTTCATGCTGGATGAGTCGCATGGCGATACGGAGCGCCACGATCACGCAGATCGTTTCAACCACGAGCGTGATACCGATCTGGGGCCAGTGGTAAATCCCCTGGATCGCCTCGCGGATGACCATCGTGACATTTGCGACAGGAATCAGCGCGAGTCGAGTCGTGAATTCGATTCCGGGCGTCTGGAGGAACATGATCGGCAGCACGAGCGCCAGGTAAAAGGGGCTGACCAGGGACTGGCCTTCCTTGTAGTTCTTCGCAAAGGACGCAAGAATCATCATTCCGGCGGACATGAAGAGCGCCAGCAACACGGCGCCCACAAGGATCACCGGCACGGACTGAAACGGGATCTGAAAAGATGCATCCATCTGCCTGCGCCGGAAGAGCGGCCCCAGGATGGTTCCCATCGAAAACATCATCGCGGCCAGATTGAGAACCGCCGCCGTGAAGGACATCGTCGCGACGTAGAGATACTTCGCGACCAGGATGTTCGCCCGGGATGTGGCCGTGGTCATGACCGTTTCCCACGTAGAGTGTTCGCGTTCTCCTGCCGTCGAATCGATGGCAGGATGCATGCCGCCGACGGCGAGCATGATGATGAAAATGATGGGCAGCACGAGCCCCATCAGGAACTGTCCCATCTGACGATCGCCGGAGACGTTGTCGTCATCCACCCAGAAATTCTGAAATTGCTCACGTGACAGACCGAGTTTGCCGGCTTCATGCTCGAGATAGCTGTCGCGATAGCGCGAAATCTTCTGGTCGATACGGCCTTTCGCGCGGTTACTCTGATCTCGAGATTCGTCATAGGTGATCCGCGTGTCGAAGTTGTTCGTGATGGGAACGCTTGTTTTCGGCGCAACGAACTCCACAAGCGCATCGAGCTTTCCGGCACGAATATCGGAGGCCGGATCGGCGGAATCTGTTAGCACGATGGATTTGTCGGTCTCGAAATCCTTCTTCAATGAGGAGTGAAGGGCCGGAACGTTCTTCAGCATGATGCGCGACTTCAAGTCGTTGCTCTGGCCGGAGACGAAGGTAATTCCGGTGTAGGCGAGCCACATCATCACGGGATACAGAAATATCGGCAGGATGATGCTGTTCGTAACGATCGCCCGGTCGCGCAAAGCGGATCGGATCTCGCGAACATAGAGGAGTCGAATATCTTTCCAGCTCATTTTAAAAACGCGGGCTAAAGCCCGCGACTACATTATTCATCTGGAATAGCCGTCGGTTTTCGTGACCGGACCATGAAAACGCCTGTCAGGACCAGCATCACTCCGACGAGTTGTGCTCCCGATGGCTGCTCTCCCAAAAGGAGCCAGCCGGCAATTAGAGCGATGATTGGGGTCACGTTATTGAACACCGATGTATGGGCTACTCCGATCCTGCTCAACGCGTATGCCCAGACAAAGTAGGAATAAACGATGGAAAGCAAGGCAGAGTATCCTAAGCCAACCCAGGCCCCTGACGCAATACCAGACCAGTCCTGGTTTATAAGCCACGGAATCGAAAGGGGAATTATCATCACCGTCCCGCTGAGCATCATAAAAACGGTCAGCCGGATCGCTCCGTATTTCGGAAGGAAACGGGTCTGCTCCGCACTGTACCAGGCCCAACAAAAAGCGGAAGAAATCATCAATGAATCGCCTATCCACGTATCTCCCCAGGAGACTTCGCCCGAGCCGAACAGGACGAGCGCCAAAACTCCTCCCAGCGAGATGACGATTCCGACCAGGACCCCGAAATTGAAACTCTCCCGTTTTCTGAAAACCCCTATCAAATAGGCAAAGACTGGGGTTAACGCCATCAGAAGGGCAGCGTTTCCGGCGCGCGTTCGACTCAAGCCGAGAACAAACAGGAACGGATACAGCGCATTCGAGACGAATGCCAGCGAGACAACGCCTCGGAAATCCTGACGGTCTATGCGAAGGGAGATGCCCATGAGTCTAAGGAGAAGAACCATAACGCCGGATGCGATTACGAACCGAATGGCGTTGAATACAATGGGATGAAACCACGTGTAAACGAGCTTCATCACCGCGAAATTGAATCCCCAGACGGTAACCACGGTGATCAGAAGGAAGTCGATGAGGTATTGTTTGCGGTCCCGCACGTCCACACGTTAACATGCCGGGGAAAATCGACATGAGCGGCTGAGAATGCAAGCGCGATACCGCGCAGCCATCAATAAGACGAGGTGCTATGAAATCGATTGTTGTTTTGCTGGTTATTTTGTCTACAGTGGCGGTCTGCTGGGCACAGGTGGGAAGCCTCGGAGGAATAAGCAGGGGGCCTGGAGCTTCCATCGGCATCCCGGTGATTCAGCCATTTGGCCTCAGCACTTCGGTATTGGATAGTGCTGCCAACCTGTTTATCTTCGATGTCTCTTACTCATACTCCCGCGACCCGGTGATAACAACCGAGCCTCAGTCCCTGCTGCCACGCATCACCGTAACGGCGAAGACACATGTCACGGTTATTACGAACACTGGAACACCTCTGAAGCCTGTCGACTTTGACGGAAATCTGCAGGTCCTCGGCGCCGGCCGGCAAGCGGTTTATGCATTCTCCAATATGTACGCGAATGGACCAACCTTCGTGGCGACCCGCCGCCTCCTGGCACTGAGCATTGCCGGCACCGCTCTCATTTCACCAGTCCCCTCCGTCGATGTGCCGATCAATGCGGACGTCAAACTGGCTGCTGCTGCCGATTCGAGCGCATCCGATGTTATTTCTGTCATTGATGCCGGGAATCCGTTGAGCCTCTCTCCCACTGCTTCTCCAGTCCTCCGGCGGTTCGCGCGATTCGTGAAGTACTCCGTGCGGGATGGCTTTGTGACGGGGACACCGATACCTCTGCCGTAATGAAACGCCATTTCGGCTGGACGGACATCAAAGTTCCGGTTGTCGGCCAGGGAACGTGGAATATGGGCCGCGATGGACTTGAAGCATTGCGGCTGGGAATCGAACTGGGGTTAAGTCACATCGATACGGCCGAGATGTACACCGGTTCCGAAGAAGTGGTGGCGGAGGCTATTCGCGGCAGGCGGAACGAGATCTTTCTTGTCAGTAAAGTGCTTCCCTCAAACGCCTCTTATAAAGGCACGCTTCGCGCCTGCGACGCGAGCCTCAAGCGATTGAAGACGGACTATCTCGACGTCTATCTGCTTCATTGGTGGAGTGGCTCTGAGCCCATTGCAGAAACGATGCGAGCGATGGAAGAACTGGTGGCGGCCGGAAAGACTCGGCACATCGGTGTGAGTAATCTGGACCTTTCGCAACTCAAGCAGGCGCAAAAGGCTCTACCGCGCAGCCGCATCGTTTGCAATCAACTGCTCTATCATCTGCGCTCCCGCGGGATCGAGCACGGCCTGGTTCCTTATTGCGAATCCCAGGACATCGCCGTCGTCGGTTACTCTCCGTTCGGCCAGGGAGATTTCCCGCCGGCGAACAGCAAGCAGGGCAAAGCTCTCGAAAAGATCGCTTCCAGGCATGGAAAGACACCCCGGCAAGTTGCCCTGAACTTTCTGACCCGCCGGAAAAGTCTTTTCACAATTCCGAAGTCCAGCCGTCTGGAGCACGTCCGCGAGAATGCCGGCGCAACGGGCTGGAAACTCGACGACGAGGACCTCAAGTTAATCGACACTGCTTTCCGAATCCACGCGGGCTAAAGCCCGCGACTACATTTTGGGAGCCACGTTGTTCCCAATGTAGTCGCGGGCTTTAGCCCGCGTGGATTTGTCCAATTTCAAAATTTCCCCTGGGTTTCCAACGGTGGGATATCGACGCATGAAATCCGTTCAATCCGGATCTCTCCGGGCGGAACGCCCAGCCAGTCGGATTGCTCCGGCACAATCCGCATCCTGTCCCACGCGAAGGCCGGAGGCGCACCGCCGGCGAAGACTTCGTAGAACTGACTGTCCGGAATCAGGCTGATGTAGGTCGAGAAAGACGCATTCGGCTCGATCGACACGATTTCCGTTTGCAGAACTGATTGTCCCTCTCGAAAAACCGTCAGTTCGGCGGGCACCGGCCGCCCGAGATATCGAGCAAGCGGGTAACGCATCTGCAGAACGAGTTGGAGAAGACTGCATTGCTGCGGGCGGCGAGGCCGAAATTCATACGCACCGTCTTGTGCGCGGACCGAATCGAAGGCGACTTCCACGCTCCTGAACTCACGAGTTCGTCCGTCGTCTCTTAACAGGTAAAAGCCCTGACCGAATCCTGCATTCTTCGCCAGGCGGAAATGCCTGTACAGGTAGTCGAAGATATACGGCACTCTGGTAATGGTCTGCACGGATCCCAGCGTCGGGGATACAACGTGATCCATTCCATAAATAACCGTCAGGTTCTGACCCGGTGCCTTCAGGCGGTCCACGTAAAAATCCTGCAAAGCCTTCGTGCTTGCGTTGAACGACTGGAACACGGGCGCAAACAGCCTGCGCTGCAATTTCACCGGGATATAAAGTTCGTGCGGGAAAGGGAGCACGCGGTCTTCGGATGAAATCGCGGCATTCGTCAGCCCTGCCGGCAACACGTCCTCGACACTGCTGGAAACGGTTCGCAGTCTCCTGAGCTTCTGAATTGGCGAGTTTGTGGCGGCGCGCCACACGTCGTATGCTGCATACGGTCCTGCCCACGGCCAACTCAACCACAAGACCACGAACACGCACGCCCAGGAGGCCATTCGTCTTTGCGATCGCAGACGCTCCAGAAACAACGCGCCGATGACGAGCAACGTGAAAATCAATGGACTCGACGCCTGCGTAATATGCCCAATGTCACTCCGGATAACACCGCTTTTTAAAGAAATCATTGAAGTCAGGATCAAAGGAAGCAGCAGGGAACCAAGGGTGGAACCGGCTCTTACAGTCAGCCAGATCCCGGTTCCAAGAGTGAACGCCCCAACGACAGCCAGCCCCAGCGTCGGCCAGGCCGAGAGATCCCAGGGCGTGCCGGCTGTGAAGTTATAACCGCGGATCATCTCGAGTTCGTATCGCTGGTAGTCGAATAGATTCGCGTATGACGAGGAGGAGAAAATGAAAAGCGCACTTGCGACAACGTTGGCGGCGATGTAAACCACGACCGTCGCCGCCGCCGAGAGAGCAAGACTGCGACGGCGTTCAGGGTTGACGGTAGCCTGTAGTCCGAATGCCAAAACTGCTGCCGCGATGCTATAGATCCCCAGTTCTGCTGTGGTCAATTGGCAAACGATCGAGATCACGCCCGCAAGTGCCGCCCAAAAGAACATTCCGGCATCCGATTCGCTGTCCAGGGCGCGATAGACAACGGCAGAAGAAACGAGGAGAACCAGCGCGCGGAAACTTGTAGGTTCGGAAAACAGATTCAAGCCGGCGCAGCAGAGGTAAATGAATGCGCAGGCTTTCCAGCCGAGCGGTTTCAGAAGAAAGAGAACGATGGCGGCGAGCACAATCGCCGCAGCGATAAACGAGAGCAGGATCAGAGGAAGGGCATCCAGCGGCGACCACGATTCATGAAACCAGGCTCCTGCGAACGCGAACAGTTGGGCCACCGGTCCGTACGTCCCGTGGAAGTCGCGTCCACTCACGTCTCCCTGATGGAGCGCCTCGGGCAAACCCACAACCCACGAAGTATCCGTCCCGATGTCGGCATTCCGTCCGACACTTTCCGGAACCCGAACGATCGATACGATCAGCCACAGCACGCTGAAGAAGAAAATGACGGCAGCTTTCATGGGCGAGCGATTATCCATCACGAACGGCGTTCCCGCCAAAATGCTTGACAAGCTCGACCGCACACTATATCGTCTGGCGTTATATCGGCCGAGGACACATTCGATGATTACACGCAAACAAACCAGGGTGGCTCTGAAGCCTCCCGAAAGTTTCCTGCCGCTCACGCCCGCCGTGTTCCACATTCTGGTTGCTCTCGGTGATGGGGAAGCGCATGGATACGCCATCATGCAGGAAGTAGCCGAAAAAAGCCGGGGAGCGGTGCGGCTGGGTCCCGGAACACTGTACGGAGCGGTTAACCGGCTCCTGAAAGATGGTCTCATTGAAGAGTCCGAAGAGCGTCCTGATCCGGAGATGGATGACACGAGGCGGCGCTATTATCGCCTCACCGACTTCGGCGGGCGAGTGCTCGCGGCCGAGACGAAGCGGATGGCGGATCTAGTAAGGGCCGCGCGATCGACAACAGCGGTCCGCAAGATGAAGCCTGCTTGATGAGCGGCTGCGAATGCAAGCGCGATAGCGCGCAGCCATCAAAAGAAGGAGCGCCTATGACGTGGTCGGAGCGGTTTTACAGCGCTTTGTTGTTTTTGTATCCAGTCGAATTCCGGGTTCGCTATGGTCCGGAGATGGTGCAGTTGTTTCGCGATTGCTGCCGTGAGGAAGAACTCTTTGCGCTATGGCTTCGAACCCTGAAGGATCTGGCCTTATCCGTTCCGCGAGAACGCGGACGGGACCTTGTGAGTCTCAGTTCCTTTGATGCTCCGGGCCGTGGCGTGATTGACTCGCTCGTGGTCCTCTTTATTATCGGCGCGAACCTCTTACTCGGGGGAGGCGCGGTGGCTTTCTACATAAGCCGTGGGCTGGGGCCGGGCGCTCCGTCGACCGACTTCATCCTGCTGTGGGGTATTTCCGCGGTTGGATTGGGCGGGCTGGGTGTCCTCAGATCCCTGATCCTCGCTCGATTCCGTCAGATTCAATACCGTTTGATCAAGCTGTAGTCGCGGGGGTCCGTATGCAGCCCGTCGGAATAGGGGAGAAACTCGTCTTCACAGGCGTTGCCGGCATGTTATTGCTGGCTTTGATCGTTGCAGGACTGTCGTTTGAGCAGAGCAGGCGGTGGCAAGACAGGCAGCGATATCCTCAAGTCGGCCAATCCGTCGATATCGGCCGTTGAAGAGTGGAACCAGTGGTGGCTGCAGAAAGCACAGCCGCCGCTGGCGCGCCTCTCGACGAGGGGCAGGCTCGTGATTGTGGACAGCCGTGTGGGGCTGGAATCCATCGTGGAAGCCATTCGCGATGTCGTCACAGAGGTCCACACCGAACACTAGGTTCTTACTATAGCGGCGCTCTATGAGCGCCGGTTTTGCGCGGAATCAACGAAAACCGGCGGTCATAGACCGCCGCTACAGCAGACGCAAATCTATGACTTCGCTCGAAGTTCGAAATCTGACCAAGCGCTATCGAGGACTGGATGTCGTCAACCACGTGAACTTCACGATATCGGCCGGCGAAATCACCGGCTATCTGGGTCCCAATGGATCGGGCAAATCGACGACCGTGAAGATGCTGACGGGCCTCGTCGAGCCGACATCGGGAGAAATTCTGTTCAACGGCAGAGATGTGCGCCGCGATCTCATTGGCTTCAAGCGCCGCCTGGGCTACGTCCCCGAGGAGGCGCATGTCTACCCGTCACTCACGGGGTTGGAATATTTGCAACTCATGGGCCGTCTGCGAGGTCTTTCGGAAAGGATTGTCAACGAAAAGGCCAGGGATCTCCTGAGCTTGTTTTCGCTCTATATCCGAAGACACTCGCCGTTGGCGTCGTACTCGAAAGGCATGAGGCAACGGGTCCTGATTTCCGGCGCGATCTTGCACGATCCCGACGTTCTCATTTTCGACGAACCGTTATCAGGCCTGGATATCTCTTCCGTTCTGCTTTTTAAACATCTCGTGGCGGAACTGGCGGAGCGGGGCAAGATCATCCTCTACATCTCGCACGTTCTCGAAGTGGTGGAGAAGATCTGCGCGAAGGTGATCATTATTTACAAGGGAAAGATCATGGCCGAGAACAGCGTTGGTAAGCTGCGCGATCTCATGCACCTTCCCTCGCTCGAGGAGATTTTCACTCAGCTTGTCGAACAGGAAAATATGGAAGAAGTTGCAAGGGACATTGCGGATGTCATTCGAAGTGTTTAGCCGCGGATTGCGCGGATGACGCGGATGGGCCGCTAACATCGGTCGCACTTCATAGACGCTCACGCGCGGCCCATCCGCGTCATCCGCGCAATCCGCGGCTAAACACTTTGCCGAAAGGCGGCCCTCAATGGATAAACAATTCTGGACTCTCGCGGTTCATTTCTTCAGCCGGTTCTTCGACCGGGATTCGGCGTCCGAGGATGCGGACCCGCTGCAGCGAATGATTCAACTACTCGCAATGCTCAGCGTTCCCGGCCTGATGCTTTCTTTCTTCCTGTTGCCGGATCATCCACGCACTCCCTGGGCCCCGATCACCGAGCTCGACAGAACATGGATGCGAATCAGCGACCATTACGTTTTCGTCTGCTATGCATTCGTCGTCATGGGCCTGGTCATGACATTCAAGTGGGACTCGCTGTTTCCGGACCGGCGCGATTACCTGATTTTGACGTCACTGCCGATTTCCGTACGGCGATTGTTCGCGGCGAAGCTTGTGGCTCTGTGCGCCTTCCTGTTGCTCTTCGTGGTGGCGATCAATTTCTTCTCGATGGTCCTCATTCCTGCGGGTCACCCGCAGATGCTCGCCGGGCATGCCGCCGGAGTTTTGTGCGCGTCCGCGTTCGCGGCGCTGTTCTTTGCAGCGCTTCAGGGCGTGTTGATCAATCTGCTGCCGCCGAATGCGTTTCGACGAATCTCTCCGTCGATTCAAATGATTTCAATCGCTCTGCTCATTACGGTTCTGCTGATCACGCCGCTGGTCAAGGAGAGTATCCGGCCGCTGGCGCAAGGCAAGAGTCCGATACTCGACTACTTTCCGTTTATGTGGTTTCTCGGAATTTATGAATCGCTGATTCCTTCTGCAAGCGTCATACCGCAGTCGTCGATGTGGATGGGGACAGGGTTGACGGCGACCGGCATCGTGGCGATGGCCTTCGCAGTATCGTATTTCGTCGGCTATCGGCGCCACTCGAGAAAGATTCTCGAGAGCATCGAGTCCAACGATTTCGCCCCGGGACGTCTGCAGGTGTCTTCGCTGTTCGTCATTGATCGCCGCCTTGCCTTTCCGTTTCGAATGTCGACCGTGGGTGTTCTGGAGGCTCCCGTGATCCTGTCGTTTCTTGCAGTGTCCGGATTGCGCGCCACATTCAATGTGCCTTACCAGCTCGAGGCCAACTGGATTTTCCGGACCGCAGACGGCGGCGCAGGCGAGTACCTGAAAGCAATCCGGAAATGGGTTTTCCTGTGCCGTGTCGTTCCCCTGTACGGATTGGTGGCGCTTTTCGAGTTTGCGTGGTTCGACCGGCGCGCCGCCGTCTTCCATCTGATCTTCGATCTCGTCATGACGGCCTTTCTAACGGAGGCCTTTTTCTTCAGCTTCAATAAAGTCCCTTTCACCTGCGCCTATCTCCGGAACAGACTTCACCTCGCGCTGCTTGCGGTCGGATATCTTTTGGGCTTTACGATGTACGTGTCCGCCACGGGAAATCTGAAACAGTGGGTCTCAGCGGATCCGTTGCATATGCAGCGATTCCTCGCCTTCTCCGCCATGGTCTTCGGTTTCATTTTGATCTATAGGTGGCAGTCGCGCGGACAAACGGTGAGGATTGTCTACGACGAGACCGATTCCGCCTTTCAGCAACTGAATCTCTCCTGACGATCTCTTAGTGGCTGCGCCCTATCGGGCTTGCATTCGCAGCCGCTCATTTCTGCGCTAAGATTTTGCTGGAGGTTCAAACCATGGGACTGTCGGACAAAACGTGCGTTCCCTGCCGGGGTAGTATCCCTCCTCTCACGGCTCAGGAAATCAAACCGCTCGCGGCGCAGGTGGACAAGTGGAACGTGGTGGACAACCATCACGTCGAGAAGGAATTCAAGTTCCCCGATTTCAAAAGCGCCCTGGCTTTTGTGAACAAAGTCGGGGCGATTGCAGAAGAGCAGGGCCATCATCCGGACATTTTTCTAGCGTGGGGCAAAGCCGGTATCAAAATCTGGACCCTCAAGATCAACGGTCTGACGGAAAGCGACTTCATTCTGGCAGCGAAGATCGACAAGGTGGCGTAAGAAGAATTAGCCGCGAATTACGCGGATTACGCGAATGGGGCGCAAAAAAGACTTCTTGATGCGCCCCATTCGCGTAATCCGCGTAATTCGCGGCTAATTCTTCTTACACCACCTCATCGAGCGACTTGATGATTGAATGATCGTGAGGCGGCTGCGGGTGATTGCCCGGGCGAACACACAATAGCGTTTGCATGCTGGCCTGGCGGGCGGCGTCCAGCTCGCCGGTCACATCGGAAATGTAGAGAATTTCCGAGGCGGGAATTCCGAAAGCGGTCGCGATTCGCCGGTAGCTTGCGGCGTCTTTCTTCGGTCCGGTGGTCGTATCGAAGTATCCATTCAGGAACCTGGTCAGGTCGCCTGAAGCCGTGGTGGAAAACAGCAAACGCTGCGCCAGAATGCTTCCTGAAGAGAAGATCCGGACATCGATTGTTTTCTGCCGCCAGCGCTCGAACGCCCGCGGTACATCCTGAAACACTTCACCCCGAAGCTCACCTCGCTCGAATCCTTCGAGCCATATTTTTCCCTGAAGGCTTTTGAGCGGGGTTGATTTTCGATCGTGGTCGATCAGCCACTGCAGGTACTCGACGGGTTGGTCCGACCACGACGGAGGGTTCTGGCCCTGCCGGATATCTTCATCATGCTCTCGTTTCAGGCTTTCGAGATCCGCCTGGTGAAGGTATTCGCCAATGCGGCTGCGGGCGAACGGGAAGAGCACGTCGTAGACAAACGCGATCGGAGTAGTGGTTCCTTCGATATCGAGCAGGATGCCTCGTGGGGTCACGGCGCGAATGAGCGGCCGAAGCAGACGGGCTCGAATCCTTCATCGACTCCGCTTTCGGTGTACTTCGGTGTCCATCCGGACGAATCCT
>WNFQ01003609.1_pt1 | contig 11269 bp, 12 predicted proteins | sample 5400171 | NCBI WGS metagenome assembly WNFQ01 (sample SAMN13153356, study PRJNA577476) | soil metagenome | isolation source: 20 cm soil under Madrone tree | place: USA:California | collected 2016-06-14 | reverse complement strand
GTCTTGCGCGCGCTCGCACGCAGAGATTCTATACCCTATCATGAGACGTTGATGAATGCGCCATTCAGGGGCGAAGAGGGTCCTCTGCAGAGTATGGAGCGTGCAGAATTGATAACTGTCGACGCGCAGGATGGTCGACCTTCCACAATACAGCCTGGACGGCCGATCTATCGCCATGTTTTCCGACGGCTCGCAAACGGTATATTTGTTTTGTGGTACTGTCTTATCCCCTTCTGAGCTCATGATTCGTCAACGTTTGCTACCTAGACCCAATCTTCCAAGCAGTTCAAGACCTCGCGTTTAACGCAAAGCTTATCGAAAAAGCCGAGGCAACTGTGCTCGCATGCGAGCAGGAATTGCAGGTGTTGCGTATGATTGGGTTTGACTCTGTGCGCTGGTGGCGCCGCACAAGCGCGACAGGAATACGAGCAAAATATCTGATGGAGAGGATGGCAAATGCGCAGGCGACGTTGCAGAAGTTGGAGAGAGAGGGCGGCGAGCTGAGGAAGGTATTGAGACGGGCCACATAGGTAGCCTAGTGAGTAGTTAAGTGGCGGACGGCTACGATAGACTCAACACGACTGTCACCACACCTCAGACTTGGATTCAACGTCGACAGGAAAATGGACGGGGCAGGACATCTGCTGTCCCTCAAAGTGATGCGAGTCTCTGTGCGTGTCTGCCTAGCTATTCAGCCTCGAATCCTTGTGATTTTGGTCCTAAGTAGCGACCGGCGCTGGCGAGTGCATGGGAGCCATTCTATTCAACCTCGCCCTCCTTCTCAGCCCACTCCACCGCATCCGTACTCTCTCTCCAGGGAAGTACCCCGCTCCCAGGGCACCCAAAGACCCTACGCGACCTGACGAATGCGTCTACCCTCTTGACACTCCCATCCTCCTTCGGGGCGATTCAGCTCGGCGAGACGTTTTCCGGCGCGCTCGCGGTGAACAATGAGTCCGCTGCGATGGTCGACTGCGTCAACCTTCGCGTCGAGATGCAGGCCGCAACAAGCAAAGTGCTCCTCGCTGACATTGGCGGGCCGACGTTGAGCCTAGTCGCTGGCGATACACTCGAGACTACGGTCCATCATGAGATCAAGGAACTTGGGCAACACGTATTGGCTTGCACTGTATCGTACCAGCTCCCACCTGGTGCGCGGAGACCTTCAATTTCGGCTACGACCACCGCTGTCGGTAGTGTGGACACAGGAGATGATAATGGGTTGCAGACCTTTCGCAAATTCTATAAATTCGCTGTACGTCGAGCTCGTCCTTTTCTCTCCCCTTTCGCCTCCTTGGTCAGGCACCTGTATACATTTGACGTTCTTTTCGTGTAGGTAACCAATCCACTATCGGTCAAGACAAAAGTCCATGTGCCTCGTTCACCCTCTGCGTTACTATCTACCGAGGAACGCTCCAAGGTCTTCCTTGAAGTGCACATTCAGAACCTTACATCTGATCCCATGTGGTTTGAGCGTATTATTCTCGAGCCAGCTCCGGGTTGGAACATCCAGGACGCCAACGTATTACCAGATAGTCAAAGGAGTCTATTTTCCGACGCGATGGCCATGATGCAACCACAGGACATGAGACAATATATATACATCCTCACGGAGACCAACCCACCGGCTATCCCTGTGCAACATGAGCCCGGGGCTATTCTCCCTCTGGGAAGACTCGATATCTCCTGGCGGTCGTCTTTTGGTGAACCAGGAAGACTCCTAACCTCTGTGGGTCCCATGCTCGCCCTTTGACTTGGTATTCTTCTCTGAACGTTAATGATAGATGTTATCCCGTCGGATACCTCTTCCTCCAAACCAACCGCCCGTCCGTCCACCTCAGCCTCATCAGCCCGCATCTGCCCTCCCGCTCCACCTCCAGCGATCTGCCAGCGTGACAGGTAATACCTCTCAACCGCCCTCACGTCCAGGCACACCACCGACCGGCCCAACACCATATCGTTCTTCCTCGCCCTTCCGCAACCGCCCCATGTCCGTCCCACCTCGACCAAACAGCCCAGGGATGTCAACAGTATCAGCACTCGGCAATTTCATCTCTGGTTCTCATCCAAACTTGGCAGTGATAGAAGATCCTATCGACGTGGACCTCGTAGTGCGCTCCATCCCACACGGCACGATTCAAGCCGGCAAACCGTTCTGTGTCGCGTGTGCCCTTGGCGTGTCGGCGTCCGTCCGCGAGGGCCAACAACGCACGCTGAGCCTCGCAGTGCAACACGTCCAGCCGTCTACCGCACGCACGGCACCCCAAAAGGCGCCACCAGCCGGCACGACGACGACTGCGACCGCAGCAGCAACGAACGCTCGCCTTGCGTCAGCAGTGGCCATGGCCATGGAATCGTCCCCTACGCCAAGGTCGTCGTTGACTCTCCTCGATGGACCACCGATCGGATCTCCGCGCGCGATACAGCGCGCGGAGCATGAGGAGGACGATCCCGCTAGTAGACAGCGTATTCCGCCTCCCGAGCCGATGCAAGGCGACGAGGCACGCTATGATAAGCTACGGGGTATGACGCGCTTCGTAGGTGCGTCGACGTTGTTCGTGCCGCCCATGACACTCGTCGGCTCCCATCCCGAATCCGAGTCGTCGTCTGCGGTCTCTAGGGGTGGCGGCAATGACGTCGGAAACGATACAATGGCCAGTGCAGCACCAACAGGAAAAGAAGTGCGGTTCTGGGAGTTTGAACTCGAGTATACACCGCTCAGGACCGGGTTCGTGCCTGTCGGTGGACTGCGGGTCCTGCTTCTGGAAGATCGAGTACAGGGTACAGAAGAAGCGTATCCAGAAAGGCGATCTAGTAGTGCTCCTGTAGTACTGAAAGAGTGGGATGTAATTGGCGAGGTTTGGGTCAAGTCCTGAAAAATCTCATAGATACCGGACTCCGAGTTGGATTCTTTTTATTGAAAGAGTCCATAGACTTGTATGGGTATTAAATGCAATCGTGCTTCGCAGAATTACTATAATATACACATTCTGGTCGTTCTCTACTCATCCATCGACGCGCTAGACATGATCATACTGCCTTCCATGGTTGGCTGACGAGCCGCTGCACGGAAAGTAATGCTTGGTACCGCACTTCTTGACTACTATGTGACATGAGCTCCATAGCGCGAGTTTTCGCGCCGAGATTCGTAACAATCCTGGGTTTCAAAGAGGGGGAAAAAGTCAGATGGAATGAGTTGATATGAGCGCTCGAAAAACCATACTTCTTCCCGTGTTCGTAATACTTCACGTATTGCCCAAGGTCATGTGCAGCGACCGCGAGCACGATGGAATCTTGTGATGACCTCATAAGTTCTATGAGTCGCCTAAAATCGAAGAGAAAAATCAAATCTGGGATTTCCATTTTGTTGAGGCTCGAGCTAGAACGAACTTCAGGTAAAAGTAGTCCTTCTCGTTCAGTCTCGTCACGTTGTCTTTCCAGAACAAGTCCGAGTCGTGAACTGGCGTCCACGAAAGATGTCCGGAGGTAAGCTCGGACGCATATTCATCCCACGTTCTGTTTCAAGGCCGTTTGTTACTAACGTTGCCAAACACGGATGGTATGGTACGCACGTGAGGCTCTCGAACCTGGCTTCGAGTTCGTCTCTGAGGAAATTAACATCGTCCAAGATATCCTCATCCGACCATTTGCGACCCGCGAGGTTCTTCACGAATGGGAGGAGCTGGGCAACCAACATCGCTGGCAGATTGGCAGATGGCGCTTTCGTGACGAGGTTCTTAAGCACATCAAAGCATAAGTGCGGGGTAGCGATGAGTATTAGAACCTTACGCGAAGAGTCGCTATGTTTACGCGCAGGACCTTCTCCTTAGCAGCAGCTTGCGCAACACTGATGAAGAGAGGAATGACATCATATTTCCTGCACGGCTTCTGAGTAAGCACAATGAACCAGGAGGAGTTGGAGGGTACATTTACTTGTTAATCTGTTCTGCAACCTCCGCCTCGAACGTCAATAACCAGAAGCAGAAGCCAACTTGATAATTCATTTGGGGATTATTGTTCGATTTGAGAATTTCCACCAATCTGAAGAGTGAGGTTAGAATTTGTCGCATCGTGACATGATCACGGTGTTGCGAACCCGCTCAGGATTCCAGGGATTGCCCAGACAGCTTGGCGAACTTCATGTCGGGGCAGAATAGACTCGAGACATTGCACTGCCACGTCTCGTTTATTTTGAGACGTGCCTTGTACGCATACAGATAGATAATTTAAGAGGGGTTGCAGTTGCCATTGTTGGAGGGGTGCTTTCTCTGCGCTGGAGGTCAATCGGTATGGATATCTGTGCTGAGCAAGAGGGAATGGCGGATGAACCTTAAGAGGACGGTCAATATTTGTGAAGTCTTTAGTTGAACGAAATCGTCTTGAGTTTCGAGTATCCTGAGGGATGTGTCACTGGGCGGGCACTCAACGAACACGAGCGCACACACCGCAACAATGGGCCAAACGGTAGATCCGGATCATATTTAGACGCCTCCGTGAACAGGATGATACGCTCTTCATGGTCTGCACAGAAAAGGTTTAGCGGCCTATGGAAACCGCATGAGCGAAGCGACATACCGGTGAGAGCATCCGCGATGAGAACGAGAATAGACTGCAGGGTGTCTACCCTCTGAAGTTTCTTAAGTAGTCCAAGATAAAGCGATGCATAGGTCTGGCCATCAGAGAGGAGGAGGGGCTCTGTCTTTGCTTTGGGTTGTCTGTCCACCTTCTTGATAAGCGCGAGCTCCTCGAGAGTGATATGTCCTGCGCGTTGATATCCCTAGCGGAGGATCAGTCCATGAGACTATGTAAGAGACGGCAGGGCCAAGGAACGCACCTCCCAAGGCACTTGCTTTACGCGTATCTTCGCAGTGCTCTCTTCTAGATATGAGTTTGAGACGAGCCTGAGTGTCATTGTGGGATGCAGCAACTCGCGGCGTGTCCCGGCTCCGAGTCTGTCTTGCTCCATGTCCACATCCTCCTTATTCCGTGCACCCTGGCGTAGGACGCATACTCGGTCATTAGAGTTCGTAACCCTTCGCCATGCAACAAACGGACCAATCTTTCATCGTGGCCTGGCAACAGAGGTAGCAACACCCCCCGCACCCCATCCCAAATTACACACAGCAGTTATCCTCAATCGCTCTCCAATTCTCACCCGCACACCAACATCCTTCGAACGCGCCTACTACGCCTACCAAGCCCGCATACAACGTGTGCTGCACAACCCATTCCCCCACGACTTCTACTTCAAGCCGGGCTCCCTCCTCGAATCCAAGTTCAACCTCGAGGAACGCAAGCGCGACCGAAAAGCTTTCGGACCTGGTTTTGGCGCAGACCATCCCCTCGCACCGGGTGCTGGAGTGACCGCTCAGGACTTGAACAAGTTCGGACGTGACGAGGACGAGACACCAGCGCCTCGCGTCCACGCGAGCGATGTGGACGGTGATGTGAAAAGTCTAGACAGGAAGGGTCAACGGAATCTCTACCTGTTAATTCAACAAAAGACGGGTGCGGGTGGTGTGTGGACGTTTCCCGAGACAGCAGTTGTCGACAATGAGCTATTGCATGAGGTACGTCTATGACCCTTCGCCGGTCGTCGTCCCCAATCATCTCTTCTTTAGTCTGCGGCGCGTGATTTGAGGGAGCTATGCGGCGAGGCCATGGACACCTGGATTGTTGGCCGCAAGCCAATTGGTCATTATGAGATCCATCCTTCAACCACACCCATCGATGCAGCCGCATCCCCCAAAGTATGTCCCATTCAGCTTCACTTAGTCCGACATACTCATCCATTCTGGAAGACTTGCGTGTTCTTCTTCAAGGCACACATTATGGCCGGTCAAGTAAGACCGGGAGAATCTGTCTCAGGCTTTGCCTGGCTCACAAAGAACGAGATCTCGGAGCGTGTAGATCAACGGTACTGGGATGGTATTAAGAATATGTTATCCGACATTTAGATCGCAATAGCTGATAATGAGCAACCCTAATAGTAGCAAACGTCGTTTGCATAAAACTACCCGGATGTCACAATGCAGAGCATTTTACCGAGGAGACGAAATCGCTCGTCTCATCCCCGGTCTTTTTTGTGCATCGTCAAAGTGACGCACGATGACATCACACTTGGTTGTCCGGCAAATATGCTTCGACCCTCCTTTAATCGCATCTGAGAACAATGTTAGACCCGCGGCGCGTTCCACCGCATCGACTGACGGAGTCGCAGTCAGACATTCTTACTCATTGGATGACGGTGGTGTGACCTACTAGGAGTTACGAAGGTTTCCAAAGGTGTTTCGTCTGGAATGACGGCATTTGGAAGTACAAATGCTCCAGTAGAGATTTCTGGGACATGAGGTGTCGAAGGTGATGACGGCCGTGATGCAAGAACCACTTTGGCGAAATGCGTTGGAACGGCGACATTTGGTGGGTTGCCGATCACTTCGTATGTCTACGGTAAGAGATCATGAACATGGCACGTCACAGGGTACGTCGTTAGAATGAGCCCACTCACGACCCGCAATTTCCCATCCTTGTCCTTCTGTGGGAGATACAATGGGATAGTGAAAACGTAAACGTCGGCAAAAGAATTTGTCAACCGACGACACCAATCTTCAAGGTGGGCCCAATCTATACGCAGCGAGGCGAGTTTATCAGTACATAAGCTTCACGAAAAGAAGAAAACCGAACAATGGCGATTGAAACCGACTCCGATTTGCGGGGCGATGTTAGAGAGCAAGAATGTCTCATCCATGTCTTCCTGTTGCTACTAATCAGAACGCGCGTAATCTGAGAGAAAGTGCCATGGACGCTTGACCTGTGACCGTTTTGCATCCGCAGCTGGTACCCTACGTGGGAATAACAACACACGTTTCGTGGTCCAGTGGTCAGTGAGGAGGCTGTGAGCCAGTAATAATAACGCGTACATGTGGCCTCGATCATAGCCACTTCGGAAGTAGTCCTGTAATTTTGCGCGGAATGCCACCGGAAGAGATTCGTCCTCTTGGAAAGTCGACTTTTCGCGATCACCTTTATCACCACCATTTCCCGGTGTGGGCTCCTCGATGGGCGATTTCCCGAGAGAAGCGAGTGTCAGGTGTTCGGCCGTCTGGAAGAAAAGAAAGTAAAAATCTCTTGTTCAGCGGAAAGTGGGCAAGAAAGAGAAGGGGAGCAGGGAGATTGAACTGAGACTGACCCATGCAGGATGCCGCAAGCGACGATCGTATCCTGCGACATACGCCCGGCGCACAAGTTGGTCGAAAATGGGGCCTGGCACATAGAAAAACGACCAATCTTGTTAGTTTTTGTTACAAAAATGGTAGCCATTAGCGTGTCATACATACCAGGGTTCCCGTATTTAAGAACAGGGCCAGCGGCTGCCTGGGATAAGCGAGGATCGCCAGTGACACCCACCACCTCTACAAGTGGGACGTTGCCATTGGTCTGAGTTGTGCTAGCCGTAGCCGCGGTAGGCCTGACGAGAGCCTCCTTTTTTCTGGACGCATTTATGGCAGCTACAGCACCGCCCCCTACGGCTGTACCGAGGGCAAAGAAAGCAGCGCGGATGACGGTTGAAGCAGGCATAGTTGCGCAGCACAGAGCCGCAGAACGCGTCTCACAACAAGTCCCACAAACGCATGGGGAGCGCTTATAGTATAGCACAAGGACAACGACTATCTCTATCGACACATTACCCAAAAGCACGGACAGGGACCGGCTAAGTCACAACTACCAATGCATGTAAAAGAACAAGTACTTTATATGAACACGGTTAAGAGAGGGAAGAGAGCCAAGCTGATCACGTCGTCTTGCGCAGCAGGAAATGGGGGGGGCAGCCAGAAGAAGGAAGAGCCAAGTCGCAGACTTTATGAGTTACACAAAATGATCTGGAAGTTTTAAACAAGACAGTATTATGGAAATTTGATTGAGGTTAGCTGAAATGCTAGACAAGGGCCCCTTGCAAAGTTGGTGGCGAAATGTCATGTCGTACATGCCCAGCTCTTAAATCCTGATCCTTAGTCTTGTCCTGCGCTACTCCTCACATCTCCAGCGGCTCGTGGGAGCGGGTATCCAGACTGCGTACAGCGCTCTCACTAGCGACAGCGCGTTCTCGGCGTGTGGTGAAACCTCCTACACCCGGGCCACGCGGTTGTCGTACGACACCGCTTGTCGGGCTTTCGAGCCGATCTACACTATTCAAACTGCTGACACTCGTTGGTAAGCTCGGAACCGGTGGCACGGTGTCAAATGGGCTGGAGCTTCCAAAGAGCGAGCCAAAGCCTCCCAAGCGACGCGAAGGAGAAGCAATAGTTGCGTAACCTTCACGGATGTTGCCGTTCGAAGAGCGTGTGGTAAGTCGGGGTGCCTGTGTGCGGAGGGCGCCCATATCAGGCATAGATTTCTTCACGCGCAAAGTTGGACCGATGCCACCAGACGTGGGAGAGGTCGGCGAGTGATAATCGGAAGGCATGCGCTGCAAACCCGGGCGGTGATTACCCTGTTGTCTCTGATAAGTCAAGTACGCGCAGTCAGCCCATGCAGTCACAACGGATAGCTGCACGCGAACCTTTTCTGGGTCGATGCGCGTGACGACAGCATACCGCTCATCCCCTTCGCCAATGGAGTAGTGATACACACCGAGCTTCTGGGCAACTAGATGAACTATTCGTCGTTGCTTTGGAGAGAGCGTCCTGGAAAACGCAAGTTCATCCCTCATGTGATCATCTTTGAAAAGCAAGATACGGGAGTAGATCTCCAACGTAGATGGGTCATTGAGATCGAGTTCATTAGAGGTTGAACTGCCCTTAAGAGAAGGGCTGGGTGTAACAGGAAGTGCAGGGGGTGGTGTTTGGACGCCGTATGGCTGTGAGGTCGGCATCGGCGGGCCCGAGGGCGGTGAGTATTGTTGTGTAGGCTGATAATTCGTCCCGGAATACGAACGTTGAGGAGTGAATGGAGAGGTAATAACAGAAAAGTCATCGTAAGGGGTTTGTGGAGTAGCCTGAAGTTGCTGCTGATGCTGATGCTGTTCTTTTTCAAGTTGCATAGAGCGCATGCGCCGAATCGCTTTTTCTCGCTCAATTCGTTCCTTCTCCCCGGCCTGCAGCACCTTTTTGTACTCGACGCGTAATTTGCGACCTTGCACATCGAAACCGTTTAAAGCGGCGACGACGGCATCTGCATCGGAAGCCTGGCGGAAATTGGCAAAGGCAAGACCCCGGAAAGAGCCGGATTGATCTAGGTGGTAGTTAAATGCATACGGGGTTGGAATGGAGAGGGAAACCTGTTAGAAAAATGATATAAGGGCGGAAAGGCGAAGCATAACAGAGGACATACGATGATGTCCAGAAGAGTCTCGCGTTTGACATTAAAAGGGATGTTTTTGATGACAATGGCGGTGGGTATAATCTCGTCTTCGGCATTCTGACCTGGAGGGATGCCCGGGGGGGCATTGATTTGTGGGAGCGGCGGCGAACCTCCACCAGAGGAAAGATCCGAATTGTTGGGGGAAGATAGAGAGCGATTGTCAGGGAACGTGGCACCACTGTCGAGCCATTGCTGATGAAGGGAAGCATATGGAGATAATGTATATTAACTGTGATGATCATAGGGGAAAAAAAGGCAGACATACGGAAGGGAGGCCAGCGCGAGAAGTCTTGTTCTTGAGAGGAGATTGGTTCATACTAAGAGGGAGGAAAGGAGACTGACTGGGGGGAGCGGGAGGAGATGTAGCGTAGTGGTACTGCCTGACGTTGCCAGTCCCGGTGCCGTCAAAGTCATAAGTATCGTGCAGACGTTGATGGGATGACTGAGAAGAGAGTGACAGCGAAGCGATGTCGGGAGTGGGAGAAGAGCTGGTCATTATGGGTACGATGGAGAGGAAGTAAATATCGGTGGGAGGAGAAAAACAAGCAGATGTAGATGTTACAAGCTAATTCGACACTGACATGCACGGCACAACCCGACACACACGAGGTCCTCCTCATTTGCTCTACATCTACCGTGACACCGTCCTACTCGGTGTCGCCAAATCACCCCTCTGCTCTGCTCTCATTGCCCCTGCTTCGACAGCGTCACAAGACACTCGTCTCCGAACAACTCCCGTCGCCGTTGGGGGATGGAAGGCGGGCCTCGGCACCGATGGCATCGTGAATTTCGACGTGCCGCGAGGTGGCAACGGTCCTTGTACAAGAAGGAGAGGCGTTGGAGGCGGCCGACGGGGCATGAAAGAGTCTGATTGCGCCAATTTTATTTCTGAGCACCGCAACCGCATGTCAAACACAACAGCAAAACGACCAACCGGTATGAATATATGACGAAAAAGGTATAAAATCGGCTCAGCCGAATACAAGGGATCCACCCAGGATTCAAGTAAAGGAAAAGGTGTGTTGATGAGTGGGAGAAAGAGAGCAGTGTGCACAGCAGTTTGATGATGACAAAGCAAAACAAAGGACGGACGCGTGGTACGGTACAGTTCGAAGTATACAAGATGGGGTGTACATCCATCTCCATCCATCCTCAAGCTATCGACTCATCACTGGTCGGTCGGTAATACTTCTGAAGCTGTACTTTGAACACTAAAGTCGGGTTTCAAATGCGGTTCACGACGGAGAGCGTCGTAACTCACATTCGGGTGATTCCCAAAGATTTGATGCGTCCGTGTTCAAGGGAGATGCATTGTTCGGTTCTAGAATAGAGGTCAAGAGACGGATACGCTTCATGAATAAATTTCTGTCTACCACCGAGAAGAGATTGTAAAGACAAGAGAATGGTTTGGACGCTATAGACGGCGGACCACTTGTCCTAAGGTAAGAACAAAGTTAACTTAGGTCACGTTATGGCCTTGGGGCGCAAACCTGAAGAATATCAAGGCAAATTGCGCCGGATACGATATCCACATTGGGGTGAAAACATGGAGATTCAAACTTGATGACAGGTGGAACGTAAGGATAATTTGGTGGAAAGTGTATTGAGATTTTAAATGACATCCCGCCATAATACTGTAGCATATAAATCATGAAGCAAATAACGGCTTTTGAAGTACACACTCACAGTTCCGGCGGGCCCCTCTATAGTACCTATCCATTCGAAGAGGTTGGCATCAGACTTTGGAAAGGCTGACTAGACGCGCAAAAAAGGTTAGACGAAGGATCGACAAGCAGGGACTTTGATCCATACAATTCCGGGCGAAGAAGACATCTGGAAAAGTCGATGAGAAATGCTACAGGTTGAACTCGAAGGACGCTCACCATCAAGGTCATCAATTCATTGCTCA
>WNFQ01009531.1_pt1 | contig 11273 bp, 15 predicted proteins | sample 5400171 | NCBI WGS metagenome assembly WNFQ01 (sample SAMN13153356, study PRJNA577476) | soil metagenome | isolation source: 20 cm soil under Madrone tree | place: USA:California | collected 2016-06-14 | reverse complement strand
GGTTTTGTTCCAGTTTGTCTTCGGATTGCTAAGGTCTATAGGCGTCATGTGAGTGGCGACAGAATCTTGGGAGAGAAGGGAGGAGACGAACCGATGGCTGTCGGTGCGACGTTAAGATCGCCCGCCCATATCACGGGTTTCTTCTTGTCTAGGTCGCGGATGTAGGCTTCAAAATGATGATTCCACAACTTCTTCGTATCCAGGGTCTATAGCAAAATATCATCACGCGGGGGGGTGTGGCACCATTGAGGGACGAACAAACCTTCAAGCCTTGTCCGGCATTGACAACGTAGGTCCCGATGACATAGTAATTCTCAAATTCAAGGGTGACAATTCGGCCTTTTACAGAGCTAGGATCCGGATGACCCGGCAAGGTTTTGTCGACACTGAGAGGTTTGTGTTTCGATAGAATGGCTGTTCCTGCTGGCATAAAAAGCTCGATAAATGGCCAACATGACGTAGTGAGGATAGCATACAATACGTTTTCTTTTCGGATATAGACCAGTATCTGTATGGGAAACGACTGGTAAGTGCTGGGTCAACGGGGTCATCGTTCACCTGCCGCCGCTGTGAGCCACGTCGGACAGAAATGATATGGTCAACGCTCACTTTAGTCTCCGTGAGAATCAAAATGTCTGGGTCCTCGGCCTCCACATAGTACTTGAAACCCTATACAGTCTCAATCTCCGTAATGTGCATCCGCTGTCTGTTGTGTCATCTCACCTTCTTTTGGCTCGCAGCCAGACCACAGATATTCCAAGAAGCGATACGCGTCGCGCCATTAGCGCTTGGCGGGAACGAGATCTTGACTGGAAGGACTTTGTTCGTCGGCTGCCCATTAGGAGCAAGGCCAGTCTGCTCAGCAGAGTCCGGCGCAGTGGTTTTTTTTGCCTTCTTTGTTTGTTCAGACCCAACGGACTTTTCACCGTCTGGGTCCGAGTCTGCTTTTCGTTTGCCTGAGCTCACGGCGCGTTTTGGCGGCATAGTGGGTACAATGTATGGGGCTAGACGAGACTTGAAGGAGAGGCAAAGTGGCGGTCGTATTGATCGTGCACGGGTGGCCAAGGCCATTCAGTGTTCAGACGGTTACGCGACCATGCGGCGCGTGATTGGACGCGTCTTAGCGTTGCCGTGGCGTCAGTGGCCCCACACTCGGAATGCCATCGGCTGGAACATTGTCAATTTTTTCAATAATATTACTCCCAAGTTTTTGTTCTTTTAGGAAGCTAGCAGCATTTTACACTGGCTATCTTTGTGGGTAGCCCACTGTCGTGAAGCCGACAACAAAGAAGCCGAGCTGGCCCGGCCCGGGAGAGCGCTGTGGCTCGGGAAACTAATGAGGCTTCCACAACACAAGTCACTCTAAACAAAGGACCCAGGTCACACCGTCATCAACCACATCGAAGGTGTTCCTTTTTTTTGTATTCTAACTAAACCATGCGTAGATTTCTCGTGCAAATACAGGAATTATTCATTCAACTCTGTGCGGGGTATACGAGGCAGTTCCGAGTCGATCGATTAACTTGAATGAGAGGACCAAAGAGACGTGGTTTGGATATCTCTCAGGCGAACCGACCACAGGCTCACCATTGTAACCAATGCACAGCCTGTGATGTGTGGAAGGACCGAATTCGAAATGGTGTTCCAGCCTCGTTAAGAATGTGGTTTGTTGATTAATTGATTGTGTCAAAATTGTGGACGAACGCTAAATCCACCTCGCAAGCGCTGCTACTGCGATGCCACCCGGACTTGATACCTCGCAGGCTCGGATCCTACATAAGACGACAGATTATCCGCACGAACTGGCATTTGCTATCCACAATTCAATCACCTCCACAACTCTTCTCACTCTTCTCTTGCCCCCACTTGTTTTCCACGATGAACAACTTTGACCACACCACCAATGCAGACTTTGCCGCGCCCTGCCCTGAACTTTTTGAGGATATGGGAACCTACTCACATGACAGGGTGCCCCAGAGCTTCCAAGGGGATACAATGTCTGGAGCTGGATATCTCAGGCTCTCCAACTCAAACTGTGGCCCTCTCAATTCCAACGCCCCCCATGAAGCGTCGTCTACGACAATCCCCACATTAATGGGGACGTCTATACAGTCAAACTGTACATACCCGGTGAGTAAGCAACATATTGATCGTCGACATTGACTTACCTTTCCATGCCACAATAGAGGGTTTCTGAGGCTTTGCCCATCCCGGGCCCATGTAGGTCCCTTTCTTGCTCCCGCCACAATTCTTTATGTTTAGTACGCGAAACCTTCTTAGGTGCAAGTTCCGGCGCATTCCGGCTGGTAGGTGACACTCACTCAAGATGGCCAGGGTCCTTCCCCGTGGCCACCAACTCAGCTGCTGGAACACCCGACGTGAGTGCGGATGCCACGAATACAGGAACGTTATACTCACTTAGATTACTCAGCAGGTTGTGAAGTCAAGTGGCTCGGGTCAACCCATCTGGGCCACACCCTCTTCATTGCCATGCAATAGCAATGAAGGGATACGGCCATTTGTTGTACCAGAGTACTGCAGGTATCCTGTCGAGTCGGTTGTCAATGCGCCGGGCTGGTCCACTACCATGGCGCCAGAAGGAGTCTCTGCCGCATCTGCGTCGACACCCGTGCCCCCCGTGGCATTTGGTAAATGCTGCCGTGGTGAGCCTAATGGTGATGGCGCCCCAGGTGCACCCTACAACTACGAAATGCCGCCCCCAAACCGAGTCAGAGGTGGCGAAGCAACTGGGATCCTGGCAGCGCGGCCCACGACAAGGTCCCGCCACCAGCCAGCGGCCAGGATCACAGGACCAAGGATAAACAATGGAGCTAAGAAGGCAGGACGCGAAGCGGAGAAGCTTGCGACCCCGAATTTGCAGGGAAGTCACCATCAATCCTCGCTGGGACCAAGATTCCAGCAGGGTTGGGCAGAAGAAGATGCGGACGGACAGCTGATTTGGGTCAAGGGGGATGTGGAGGAGAAACTGGTGCCGCAGCAGAAGCAGCAAGCACAAGAGTATAAGCTCGTCCAGACTCGGCAAACGTTCGAGATAGGGTGCAACGCGGTGCTAGCGGCCACCCAACCCAACTGGACCCGTGGGGCGGCCCAGGAGATCAAGTGCCGACTCTGTCGGAACGCGCGACTGAAAACGTGGGACGAGTTCAAGTACCACTGTAAATGCATGGAGGCGCACAGTGGTGTCTACGGCAGCGATGGCCGGTCAACACGGTAGGATACCGCTAGCATTGGGGCAAGGCATGTAGAGAAAGTTGTCCTGTAAGAGAGCTTGCAACAATGAGGAAAAGGCACCCCGATTCAGACTTCGGTGGAAAGCAGCCGCTAGTGATTGCCTTCACTTAATTCTACAGTAGTCACTCTTGGTTTACATGTTTGCTGGTCTTACTGATCAACACCTTTCTGTAATACTTTCAACCAAACGTTTTGCGCATCTGAATGGTCATATATTCTACAGTTGGCGATTTTCAAAAACAATTCATGAAAAATGGCAATCTCGTGGATTATGACAATCTTTGAGGAATGTCACGTGCCTCTTTTGAGTGACAACGAAAGCTCAGCCTTAGCCAACATCTCATAGGATTGCAACCATTTTAACCAGACCTTTATCACATATGAATAGTATGTATCGCACAATTGATGATCTCTGAAATGATCTACCCTGCGCGTCTGCCCATGGCCCACTGAATCCTACTCTTTTTCTTGCAGGTGTCCAGGAAGCATCTTGACTAGCATACGTTCGTTCTGTCTCAACCAATGAGTACCCTTCAATTCGAGCGAAAGAAGGAAAGGCGTATAGGCGCCCCTGCGCCCCTGCGCCCCTGAATGTTACTCGACTTGACACGCCAGAGTCCAGACTCCGAATCACTTCCGAAACCTGAGGCGTCTATCATTCACTCGTGACCACACACTCGTCAACGGGGCGTCTCCAGCTTTTTCTGATTATGGTGTTACTTGTTTCTTTCTGACACCTCAGCCCCGCGTCTGGGGATTCCTTTCCGCACCTACAATATGGTTTCGTCCGCCAAACTGGCCCTCTATGCTTTACTCCAGGGCATACAATCAAGTGGCCTGGGACGCAATCTCAAGGCCTTCATCTTGCGTTGCTTGCTCCTCTGGCCGCGCATCTTACGCCTTTTAAGGAAGGTCTGGTCGTGGTACTTCCAAACCAACAGGGGCGAAAAGAGTACGAAAGGGGCCTCGGACGTGATAGTTTGTGCCAGCCGGGCTTTTGGGAGAGTTCCAGTGGGCGAGGCGAGCGGGCACTCGATGTCGGGATCTAACGACGTAGAGCAGTCCATCCCAATGGAAGACGTTATCCAGCGGACCCCCAGTGTGCCGCATAGTCTTTCATCCCGGGGACCATCGCCTCATGGCTCTCTACGGCTCTCTGCCACTCCGTTTCCCCCGGGCAGTGTTCACTCTTTAGCGAGTTCATTACCATCAGAAAATGAAGTTGGCGCTATGGAGTGGATCATGCGTCGGTCGAACACTCCTGTGAACTGGACACATTCCCGAGACGCCGGAAGACAATTCACTGGGGTGTCTTCTCGTGGTCATTCCCGTCCCTCGTCCCCATCCCTATTCCGCCGCCATTCCTCTAGACCTAATACACCGACGAGAGCTGACATCGACATCGCAACACGTCTCGCTATGATCCAGCGTTCACAGGATTCCCCCGAAGGCTCCCCCTCTAAGATCCCTATTGAGGTCAAGGAACCTTCTAGGCCGGGAACACCAGAGGATACAAGAAGCGTGTACAGTTTTCATCCTCCCCAACTTCCCTCCGCCATGGTACACGGTGAGACGCAAAGTCCTCCCACACATCCCCGCTTCCCATCTCCTGAGCTTGTGAATCCATCCGCGGTTTCTTTACATTCGAGAGGACAAAGCCCATCGGGGACACATACAGGCTCTCACCAAAGCAGAGAGAGTATACGTCCTGAGGGTCCCATGGCTTCACAGTCGACCCAAGTTCCCCCTAGACCGCCGTTTCCGTTTCCAGAACCTTCCATCCCCCGCATATCAACACGAGCCTCGACGGTGAATGTAAGGAACTCCCCGTTCCGACCAGGTACGCCCCCGGTGAAACCGATGCATTCTGGTCAGGTGTCCCGCTATGTAAAGAACGGTGATGTGTAAGTACTGTTCGTGATGTCAACCAGCCGCTTATATCGTGACACTTATCCAGGTCAAGGATAGAGAGCGAGTTTACGTTACTGCCGATGCAGGTCAAACTACGCCAGTAATACAGTCCAACCTTAGGACGTAATATCTTGAAAACTAATGGAATTCCCTCTCGGTAGCTCATATGAATATAAATATCGTAATTCGGGCGATTGGAAGTCCTTTACCCACCCTGAAGGCGCACTTTATTTCTACAATGAAGAAAGGGCGAGTTGTTCTCTCTTACAGTATCGTGTGTCTGAAATCAAACTCTATAGAGGATTTTCACCGATGTGTACATGTACGACCCCGGTCTAAGGGAAGAAGTACAGAGGTCTGCAGATCTGCTTGAGCGCCAAATCGCAGAGTTAGAAGACCGCGGGAGACCCTTCCCTACACGTGACTACGACCTTGTTTTAGATATCGTCGAGACGAAAGACAAGAAGACGTGTCGGCAATACTATTTTGTTGACCATAACACCAAGACCTTATTCTGGCTGGAACTTTATGATATGGGCCCTCTATTGGGCGACATACCCGGTGTACAGGAACCTGGTCATATTAGTGAGAAGTAGTTCTCCATTCAACACACATGCTCATCTTACTAACTTCATGTAACGAAGAACATCGTCTTGAATCACTCTACTGGTGCGTCCTAATATCTAAGGCCCGCATTAACATTGACACTATCTACGCAACAATTGAAGGGCACATTGGTCACTATATCCGAGTCCGGTTGGTTATAGAGGGCGCAAGTTCCCCGATGATGCATCTACAGAGCTGCTTGGAATTCTTCTGAGTAGCAGTATTGGTGATCCGTCCGTTTTTTTTTCCCATGGTTGATAAGCTGACGACTCGTAGATTCTTTGACCTCCAAAGTCTCGACTGCACCATACAGCGTGGCTGATATGCAAACGATGCGTGACATTATAAAAGAAGCCCAAGGTACCTCCATTCCGCCGTTCTTAGGACTGTGACAACGGTTTATTGCAGACCTTGGCCCTGAAAATCCTTACGCGATAAGTTCAGTAGGTAATGAAAAAACAACTCGACCCAGAAATGCAGAATGACTAATCATCACTCACCCCAGCTCGGTTGCTTTCTATTTGCGGTGTGCTCCTCCCCTTCGCTCTACACTATTCCTTTCTCTGATTGCCTGCGCTCCAGTCCGATGGAGGTTTGTACACTTCCACGGACAGAAAACCTCTCGTCAGAATAGGTACAGGAGCATTTACGAGGATAGTGGTCACGAATGTACCAAAGTTTTTCAACTGTTATCCCTGATCTTGTTCTTCACCCCGGATGTTCATTTGCGGGAATTGAAAAAAGTGTGGGCGGATGAGCTGATCATCGAAGAGGTTTGGAGGAATTTCATACGAAGGCTGGTTTCCGAATGGGTTGAGTTCGTTCTATATGTGAGTTGTGCTTCTCTTTTCTTGAAATTCAGGAAGAGCACCATTTTGACCCCCAAATTGACAGTCAACTGTGATGCTCACCGCAAATGTCGCATTCCTTGCTATCCCAGGCGTCATTGTTGTCCCATCAGTGGATTCAAAAGGATGGATCAAAGCTTCTCCTGCTCAGATTGCAAGCTCCATGTCTTTGGTGTTTAGTATTGGAAGTATTATCGCTGGTCTTCTGCTCATCCGCCGCAATCGTACGGTGGGAGTGCAAGATCCTAGAGCGGCAGTACGTTAGTCCTTTCCCATGTTGTGCGTCCTAGCTGATTGGCTTCCAGAACGCCTACCTAGATAACATGACCTGGCGCTTCTTTTACTTAGAGCCCTTGGCCGTCGTATTCAGCCTAACGTATGCTCTGCTGATGTGGTCGTGCGTCGTCTATCCCTGGTTCCACCGTTTCCGGATGGTATAGTGACGATGACTGATTTTCTCAGTGTCTGCGTGTTCTTTGTCGCCCTGTTACTGTTCAGCTTCCGGAACACGACCCCGCATATTCGGGCTTGGGTGGGAACTGCCTCTGGGTTTGTAATAATACTCATAGTTTGGTGCATCATAACTTCCTGGGACTCAGATAGTGGTGACTCGGAGTGGGATGAAATGGCCGATGTTGTATCGGAAGACGAGCTACATACAACTGGAAATGGCCGAATTGTGTTTTTGGAGGGGTGGAATGACCGCTGTACGATAATGTAGTGATGTAGTGCTGATCTTATGTAGGTGTAAATGACTGAATGGACTCAAGTTAGCGATAGCGGAACGACTTTGACTCAGATGGCGGGCGATCAGAGTGACTCGGTCATCCGAGCTGGAGCGTCAAGATTTTCTCCCACGCTCAACAGCCCCGTTCACAACGCCGCACTGCTCTTCGTTGATTCACACTGTACTAAATCTCCTTGGCTGCTCCAGATGTGGAGCGATATGTATTGGGGGTACTGAACGCACTAGTACGCACTAACGCTTCCCGCCAATTACTGCAAGCTAATACGGCCCAGTTTGATCAAGATAGAATAACGGCACTATCATCTTCCTTGGTTGTGTTGTGACTCACGTCGTGACTACCGTAATAGAGTATAAAGGCAGGGAGAGTTGGATATCTGCGCTTTCAGTGGTCTTTCTCCCATACCCCGCATCCACTGATACCATGGCCTCCGCGTTCTTCTACGGAACACTCATGCATCCCAAGATCCTAAAGAGGGTCCTGCACAACGATGCCAGCCACCTGAAAATCTGCTCTGCAATCCTAATGGTCGGTCCTCTCCACGCCCAACGACATGCATCGCATACAACTGTTGATATATCCGATGGAACCATAATATAGGACTACACGCGGCACCAAGTTTGTGTACGTCGGTCTTCTACAGCTCAACGTTGCGGTGGGGGTGGTGGCGCCGCGCACCCGGGAATCTTAACTCATGTGATATTCCATTCAGTACGCAGATTACCCCGCTATCCTGCCGTGCGAGAGGAGCAAGGCGCTGCTCGGATGCGAACTCACCCCAGAGGAGAACTGCATTCGCGGCACGCTCGTCACTGGCTTTACCAATCAGGATTTCATGTTCCTCGACGCATTCGAAGGAAATGTGCGTCTCTCTGTACACTTATTATTTTATCGAGAGTAACTTGGTCGTTCCTTGTTCTTTTTTCGGTGGGGCTTAACAGCAATACGTTCGCGAGGAGGTGCACGTACATCCACTAGGACGATTGACGGCCATTCCATCGGATGCTATGGTATCTCCTTCCGGGGCAACGGCGGTAGAGGGTTCCTTGATCCCGACAGCCCTTCCGCCGGTCCCGTCGGCCGACGAGCTGGCGCAGCCCATCCCAGCGCAGACATACGTGTGGTGTTCAAAGGACAGCTATCTGGAGAAAGAGCTGTGGTCATTCGACGAGTTCGTCAAAACCAACGCATATAAGTGGATAGGCCCAGAGGAGAACAGTGAGGAATACGAGGAGGTGGACGAAATGAAGGACAACTTGAGCGGGGAGACCGTTCCAGACGAAGCACAGTCTTGATGTGCGCTGACTTATATTTCGCTTGCGCCCCGAGTATATTGGACCAAGGGAGTTAGTACAGCAATCGCTATAGAGGATACATAGCTCCGTTCGAATAGAGGGATATCCTGTCTCAGTATTCGCCAAACTTGGCATGCCCCGTCTCCGACGCATGCGCGCGCGCCTCCTTCTCGCCCTTAAGTCCCTGCCCACACACCTGGTAGCAACCAACACAAGAACCCATCGATCAACAAAACAATCCCTCAAAATGACAAGCAGGTGCGGAGTGAAAACACGCACCTCACACTTCAGATCAAAAGTGGCAGTGTTCGTATATGCGCGTTTGGCCCGCAGCTTCGTCGCAAGCGCCCCGAGGGCCTCAAGTACGCGCCCGCCCTCAGTAGCACTCACGGGTACTACACTCGCGCAGAACTCTTGGGGCGCGTCTGGCGTAGGGGCGAGTACCGCGGCATCGTAGTGGATCCCAGAATAGACGAGCAACACGCGGCTCTCCGAGCCGCCTGCGCCAGCGCCAGCGTCAGCATCATCGGGGCTGAAGCGGTCGATGCGGCCGGTTTCGACGTCGATGCTCGCGATCTCGGTCCCGTAGTGTGCGGCGAGGATCGTGAGCTCGATCGCGCCGCCCCAGGAATTCGGGGAGAGAATTGTGCGGATGTATTCGTCGCGTGGACGCCTTTTTTTTTCGTCACGGAGCCCCCCAACCAAAGTGCGAAAAGAAAAGTGTGTGGAGCGTCAAATGGAAGATGAAGATATTATACACACCCTAGGATGGCATCGCTCCAGGTTTCTGGATCCCGTCGAATCGCTTCGGCCACGACTGCAAGAGGGTGAGAAGTTGAAAGTTAGGATCCGACAGAACTGATCAACACGTGGCAACGACGTACTCTGCCGGATCACAGGCGCCTTTCGCATGTCCTGCTCAAAAACGAGCGCGATGGAAGCAAACATACATGAATTGTCATCCGGCACGATCTATCCAATAAACAAAGAGCAGGTAACCACCATCAGATCAGAACGACATGGCCTCGCATGCAATTAGCGTACCCTGTGGATCAGATAACCACCGTCGACGGCGACATAATCGGGACCATGATCATCCCCTATGGTCGAAAGCGCCGGAGCTACCTGCCTTGGGTTCGATGATGGCGTAGGGCGAGCGGCTTCTGCGGGCGGAGCGAGGCCCTGATAAACTGTATTGACGGGCGATGTTGATGTTGGCGCCGCTGATGTGACGCCTGCCAGAGGTGGTCGAGGTGCCGCGGAGCCAGACTTTTGAATGACAATTAGTTGATCACCGGGCGCCAGCCCGAGACTGGAGAGCGGGAGCTCGGGTATGACCGCGGTGAGGGACCTCGGTGGGTATCCTGCTTTGACTGCGTACAAGAGAGTGTGAGTGTGAGGTGGATGGGGCTAAAGGTGGTCGAGCGTACGATCTTGGGCAGATGGTGGGATTTCGGATACGGCGAATATGGCTTCAAGGAGATCCTGCACTGTCGCGGACTCGGTGTCGAGCTGTATAGTTGAGAGACCCTTTGGGTGTCGTAGACGGAAGGGAGCCATTGCTGCCCTCCACTCGGACGCTGACGTTCACTCCACACGCACAGATTGCCTTTTTCATACACAACCGGTCATCATCACAGTTCTGCATCACCATCGCCCTCCTCTTCCTCTTCCTCATCCTCATCTACGTCAAAAACCACCGAGTCCCTTCCAACAGCAATCGCCAGACCCTCATCTCCATTTTCGTCTGCCACCCTCACAAAGCGAAGCTCAGGCCCCCAGATGAGCCAATATCCGATCGACCCAACGACGGCAAGACCAATCCAACGCCATCGCATGCGGTCGAACCGCTTCTCCTCTTCACTTTTGGGTCGACGCGGCTGGTTCCACCAAGCGCGGAAACTGGAGTAAGGCAGCAGCGCACTTAGTGTATATCGCTCTGGTGGAAGCACGCGCGCAGAGGGCATTGCGGCGCCGAGGACGCATCGTGCGTGTGAGATGAGTGTTGGGTACGACGAACTCAGGAGCGACGAAATCAATGTGTCGGGGAGTGGCGCATGGATGAGAGGCAGGATATGCGCGGCTAGTGACAAATCTAGCATCGTCGGCCTTGAGGAAGACCCTATCAGTCCGGCAAGCACAGGGCACATCATTGTTATCGAGCGCACCTATCATAGTAGAAAAATCTCTTGTCGCCCAGTAGCCTTGCGTAGAGATCCAAGGCTGCGCGTGACTTTTCCAAGACCTGTTACAATCAATGAAGCTGGTTGTGCTTGGAGGACCACTGGAGTGACTTACCCGCTCGCGCTGGAATGTATTTTTAAAAATTTGCTTTGGATCGTCCTTCTCTGCCTCCTTCTCGCCAAAACGCTTCGGCTTCTCGACCTCGGACTCTTCTGCAGCGGTTATCCAAAACCCATTGCCCTCAAGTCGAGCTTGATACACTTGGCGGATGCGGCGAGGCACGTAATAAGATTGCGGGACTTTGTAGAAGGAAGATAGGGTGGGATGCATGACGGCTGCGTAATTGGCAGGAACGGAGTAGAACGCATGAGCCTGAAAGAAAGGCAAATTACTATGATTTGGTACTTGAGCAGGCGACAACGACGTACCAC
>WNFQ01004866.1_pt1 | contig 11274 bp, 10 predicted proteins | sample 5400171 | NCBI WGS metagenome assembly WNFQ01 (sample SAMN13153356, study PRJNA577476) | soil metagenome | isolation source: 20 cm soil under Madrone tree | place: USA:California | collected 2016-06-14 | reverse complement strand
GCAGCGCGATCAGGATACCCTGGGCGAGGAACGCGCCGGCCATGATGTCGGTGACGGCGACACCGACGCGCAGCGGCCCCTGGCCGGGAATTCCCGTCACCGACATGATGCCGGACATGCCTTGCGCGATCTGGTCGATCGATGGCCGCCCGGCATAGGGGCCATACTGGCCGAAGCCGGAGATGCTGCCATAGACGATCCGCGGATTGCGCTTCTTCACGGATTCGAAGTCGACGCCGAGGCGCCTGGTGACGCCGGGCCGCATGTTCTCGACCACGACGTCGGCTTGCTCCGCCAGCCGCATCAGGATCTCGCGGCCCTCGTCGGTCTTCAGGTTCAGCGTGATGGCGCGCTTGTTGCGATGCAGGTTCTGGAAATCCGAACCGTCGCGTTTGCCCAAGAGTTCGTCGGTTTCGCCGGCGCCCGGCGGCGGCTCGACCCGGATCACGTCGGCGCCCCAGTCGGCCAGCGTGCGCACGCAGGAAGGGCCGGCGCGCGCCAGGGTCAGATCGATCACCTTGAAGCGCGACAGCGGCAACGGCGCGGCTTGCGTTGGCAGGGGTGCGTTGCCGGATGCATCGGCGGGCTTATGCATGACGACCACTATCTTCCCTTGAACAGCGGCTTGCGCTTTTCCATGAAGGCGCGGCGGCCCTCGCGGAAATCCTCGGAGTCCATGCAGGCGGTGCCGATCTGTTTGATCGCGTCCATGTCGCGCTTGTCGGGATCCTTCAGGATCTGCGCAATGGTGATCTTGGCGGCCTTGATCGCCAGCGGCGCGTTACCGGAAATGGTGCGGGCGATCTCCGACGTCGCGTTCCACAGCTCGGTGTCGGACACCACGCGATCGACGAGTCCGATCCTTAACCCCTCGGCGGAATCGATCCGCATGCCCGTGTACATGATGAGCCGCGCCCATGACGGCCCGACCAGCGAGACCAGATGCTTGAGGCCGTCATAGCCATAGGCGATGCCGAGCTTGGCTGCGGGAATGCCGAACTGGCTGTTCTCGGACGCGATGCGAATATCCGCCAGCATCGCCACCTGCATGCCGCCGCCGAGGCAAAAACCCCTGATGCAGGCGATGGTCGGTTTCGGATAATCGGCCAGCAGCGCGCGCTGTGCGGCGCTCTTCTTGGAATATTCTTCCGAGGCTTCGGCGTTGTGGCGGGTTTTCTCGAACTGGCTGATATCGGCGCCCGAGACGAACGCCTTGTCGCCGGCGCCGACCATGATCACGACGCGCACCTCGGGATCGTCTCGCAATTCCACCAGTGCGCTGCCGAGTCCTTCCCACATGTCGAGCGACATGGCGTTGCGCTTTTCGGGATTGTTGAAGGCGATGATGCCGACGCCGTCGGCGATGCTTTGCAGGATCTTGCCGTCGGCATGGGATTTATCCGTATTCTTGGGAACGTCCAGCATCGCGTGCGCTTTCTGTGATTGGGTGTTGTTCAACCGGATTGAAGCACTGCTTCGCTATCTCGGCAATGGCAGTGCGCTCCTTCTCCCGCTTGAAAGGCCTCTGCTCCAGTCCGGAAACGAGAGTCCGCGCCGCCGCGATGAGCGCAATTGCGCTCACGCTGGGGTCCCTGCGTTCGCAGGGACGACTCATTGAAAATTCGGTATGCGATTCCCCTGCCCGCAAGCGGGAGAGGTGGTGAAACTCACTGCGCAAGATGCGCCGTCAATGGATGATTGCCTGCCTGATTGAAGAATGCGGCTTCCAAAGTTTTAGGAATGTCAGCCCTGATATCAGCCCATGAGGGTTGCACGCTGATGAAATTGTTATGGCAGCCATTGCACTGCCGCAATAGCTGGGTTGAACTTTAGTGGCTTTTGATAGGTCGCGATGACGGCTAACGTGGTTCGTGAGCGCACTCGCCCATCAAAAGCACGCGCCCCGAAAAAAAAGCACTTGCCCGGAAAAAACGAGTGTGCCTTCAGGAGAACCCATGTTGTTGACGCGCCGAGAGGCGATGGCCGGATGTGGCGGCGGGCTCGCCATGCTGACGGGACTGCCGGCCTTCGCGCAGGCGGCTTACCCCAGCCGAACCGTCAAGATAATCGTGCCCTATCCGGCCGGCGGCACCACCGATTTTCTCGGCCGTCTGGTTGCCGATGGGCTCAAGACCGGCCTTGGCGCCACCGTCATCGTCGAGAACAAGCCCGGAGCCGGGACCACGCTTGGCGCGGACCAGGTGGCAAGGGCCGAGCCCGATGGCTATACGCTGTTGATGGCAACCTCGACCACGCTCGCCATCAACAAGACGCTCTACAAGAAGCTGCCCTACGACCCGGTGAAGGATTTTACGCCGGTCGCGCTGGTGGCCGGGGTGCCGTTCGCGCTGATCATCAATCCGCAGATTCCGGCGAAGACGCTGTCCGAATTCATCGCCTACGCCAAATCGACGCCGGGACTGGCCTATGGTTCGGCCGGCAACGGCAGTCCGCAGCATCTCGGCGCGGAAATGCTGAAGGCTGCCGCCGCGATCGATATCCGCCACGTGCCGTACCGCGGCAGCGTCCCGGCGATGCTTGACGTGATCGCGGGACATATTCCTTTCATGGTGGTGGACCTGCAGCCGGCATTGCAGCAGATTCGCGAGGGCAAGGTGAGGGTTCTGGGCGTCACCACGCCCAAACGGGTTGCCTCCGCACCTGACATCCCGACCCTGGCCGAAGGCGGGCTGTCCGGCTTCGAATTGGTGGCGTGGCAGGGGGTGGTCGCGCCCGCCGCCGTGCCGCGGCCGATCATCGACAAATTAGCCGGGCAAATCGGAAAGCTGATGGCCGATCCCGCAACGCGCGACAAGCTCACCACGATTGCGCTGGAGCCATTGGCCGGATCGACGCCGGACAGTTTTGCAGCCTACATCAAGACCGAGGTCGATCGCTGGGCGGTGATCGTCAGGAATTCGGGCGCGGAGCTGGAATGACTAACGTATGTCCCCGGCGCAGCTCGCCGTATCAAGCGTGATCGATGCCTGAAATGATCGAGTCCGATGTGCTGATCGTTGGCGCTGGCCCGGTCGGGCTGACGCTGGCGATCGATCTGGCGTGGCGAGGTGTCGACGTCACGGTGGTGGAGACGCGCGCCCGGGCAGCACCTCCAGAACCGAAATGCAACCACGTCGCCGCCCGCACCATGGAAATCTTCCGCCGGCTTGGCCTTGCGGAAAAGGTGCGCAACGCCGGATTGCCCGCGGATTATCCGCACGACATCAGTTATCGCACCACGTTTACCGGGCAGGAGCTGACGCGCATTCGGATCCCCTGCCGCCGCGACCGGTTTACAACGAAGGATGGCCCGGACTGCAACTGGCCGACCCCCGAGCCGCCGCATCGCATCAACCAGATATTTCTCGAGCCGATCCTGTTCGAGCATGCCGCCGCCCGGCCGCGTATCCGCATCATCAACCGGACATCGGTCGAAGACGTGGTGGTGGAGGATACCTCCGCCAATGTCGGCCTGCGCGATCTCGAAACCGGCGCTGCCAGGCGTTTGAGCTGTCGCTATCTTATCGGTTGCGACGGCGCGCGCTCCGTCGTCCGCAAGGCGATTGGCGCCGAGTTGAGCGGCGACGCCGTTGTCCAGCGCGTGCAGTCGACCTTTATCCGCGCCCCCGACCTTATCGATCGTCAGCAGCACGAACGCGCCTGGGGTACCGGTGTCGTCAACCCCAGGCGCGCGGGCATGGTGTATGCGATCGATGGCCGCGAGCGATGGCTGGTGCACAATTACATGAAGCCCGGCGAGGCGGATTTCGATTCGGTGGATCGGGACGCCTGCATCCGAACCATTCTCGGCGTGGGGCCGGATTTCAAGTACGACATCCTCTCCAGGGAGGATTGGTACGGACGCCGGCTGATCGCGAGCAAATTTCGCGACCGCTGCGCGTTCATCTCCGGCGACGCGGCGCATATCTGGGTGCCGTATGCCGGTTACGGAATGAATGCCGGAATCGCCGACGCGATGAACCTGTCCTGGCTGCTTGCGGCTCATCTCAATGGCTGGGCGCCGGCTTCCATTCTCGACGCCTATGAGGCGGAGCGTTGGCCGATCACCAGCCAGGTCTCGCGATTTGCGATGTCGCATGCCGAAGCTGAAATCCGCCGCCGTGGCGCGGTACCCGATGAAATCGAGGATGCGGGGTCGCAGGGTGAACTGGCGCGGCGCGAGGTGGGACGTCTCGCCTATGAGATCAACGTCCAGCAATATGCCTGTGCCGGTCTCAACTTCGGCACCTATTACGATCGCTCGCCGATCGTCGCGTATGACGGTTCTGAGCATCCGGCCTACACGATGAACAGCTACACGCCGTCGAGCGTGCCGGGCTGCCGAACGCCGCATCTGTGGCGCGAAGACGGTAGCTCGCTTTACGATGCAATGGGGCCGGAGTTCACGCTGCTGAGGTTCGACAGGGCTGTCGATGTTGCCGCGCTCGAGGCCGCGGCTCGCACCAGGGGCGTGCCGCTGAGAATCCTCGACATCGAACGGCCAAAGACCGCCAGTTTCTATGGCGGGGGGCTGGTGTTGTCGCGCCCGGACCAGCATGTGGCCTGGCGCGGTGATAGGCTGCCGGCCGATCCGCTTGCGTTGGTTGATCGCGTCCGCGGTGCAGCAAGCTAGATTTGCAAGGACCGCGGCTGGGCGGTCTCAATCGATGCCTAGTCTTCGTTCGCGGCGATCGATTCCATCAAGGACACCAGCTGACGCTGCACGGTCTGATCCTTGATTTTGCTATAGGCCCTCAGCAATCTCAGGCTGAACGCGCTATCGAGAAACAACAGGCTTTCGACCTCGCGCGCCTTGCCGTCGCCGTCGTAGAAGAACGTGACGGGTACGTCGAGGGCAGTGGCGATTTGCTGAAGACGGGCGGCGCCGACGCGGTTGACGCCCTTCTCATATTTTTGAACCTGCTGGAAGCTGACGCCCAATTTGTCGCCAAGCTCGGCCTGCGAGATTTTTTGCTCAACGCGGCGCAGCCGAATCCGCTTTCCCAACTCAATGTCGGGTTTGCCAGCACTCCGCTGCTTCATTTTCTTTGCTGCTGCTTGTTTCATACTACTGTTACCGTCCTTCGGTCGAGAAGCCCCCGAATAGATGGGTCAGGGATTCACCCTTATATACCGTTTTAAACTCACTTGGATGGACGAATTCGTCCTTGAACCAGGGGAATTTTGCGGGATTGAAAGCCTCCACCAACCAGTCGATCATGCGCCGTACCCGGGGGATACGGCCACTACCCGGATGATAGGAAAGCCAAATATCGAATGGCCGGCGCAATTCGATCTCCAGGGGCACAATCTTGCCCCCAAGCTCGCAGGCATATGTCGGAAACACGCCGATGCCGGCGCCATTGGCGACGGCCCAGTAATTGGCGCTGCTGACATTTGTTTTCATCACCAGCAAGTCGCTCTGGGAATGGCCTGGAAAAAAACTCTCGAAGCTCTCTTTGGCGGCGGTCTGGTCGGCGACCTGCATCACCAGCCGGTGCTTGGCGAATTCGTCCGGGGTTCTGGGCGTGCCGTAGGTGTCGATGTACTTCTGGCTGGCAAAGAACATCAGATGCATTCTGCCGAGCCGGACCAGTTTGACGTCAGGCGCGGTTGGTCGCGACAGATGGATCGCAACGTCGGCCTCATGCCGCGACACGTCGGCCGAGCGCATCGCGCAGTGGAGATCCACAAGAATGTTGGGGAAAGATTGCTGGAATTCGACCAGGCGAGGGGCCAGCCAGAATGTTCCGAGGCCCTCGGTGACGGCGACTCGGACTTCGCCCGAGAGCGTATGGGTGACGGAATTGCTGGCGCGCACCAGGTCGAACGAGGCGGCCTCCATGCGTTCGACCGCTGAGACGACCAACGAGCCTTCGTCGGTCAGGCGTGTGCCATGGACGTCGCGGGTAAATAGTGTGGCGCCGATTTGGCGCTCAAAATCGTCGATTCGCCTGCGAACGACGTTGATGGAGAGCTCAAGGCGCTCGGCCGCGGACCTGAAGCTTCCGCAGCGCACCACTTCCAGAAAAACCCTGGCCGCGTCCCAATCCGTGAGACTTCCGATTGCGACCTTGTGGCGTTCCTCCTGAGGAACGCCCCTTTCCAGCGCCAGACGCATACACAGCCCTTTCTGCCCGCTAAACTTGGCAGAATTCCGTACGAACCACAACTATTCTGGGTCGAGGGGTTCCCATTTTGAGGCTTAAGCTTACCTTTTGGGGCTGCACCCCCGGGAATCTACGGAATCTCGGCCTCCTAGCGTCCTGCCGTGAAAGGGCAGCCGCGTGACTTCCGTCGTGAGCCTTCGGACATTCGCAAACTCATCAAGCGTTCCGATTGTCGTTTTTGTCGATATGCAGCAGGAATATCTGGCGAAGCCCCGACTGCTTGCGATCTCCGAGATCGATCGCGCGTTGGACAATTGCCGAAAGGTTCTGGATCATTCGCGCAGCGTAGGTCTGCCGGTCGCATTCATGCGGCTGGTCAATGAGTCGGCCTTTTTCAACCGGGCAACGCCGTTTGTCCGTTGGATCGAAGGTTTTGAACCGTATCGCAACGAAATGGTGTTCGAACGCAGCAGCCCGTCGTGCTACTCTTGCGAGCCATTCACCGCGTTGGTGAACCAGAGCCGCGGCGGCATTGTGCTTGCCGGATTTGCAGGAGAAGCGGCATGCCTGTCGACTTTAATCGATGCGTTCCACCGCAATCACAAGGTAACATATCTGTGCGACGCCTCGGCCAGTCACGCCCTCGATGACGTGTCAGCGGACGAAATCCACCGCGCCGTCTCGAAAATATCCGGACTTTATGGAGAGGTGTATGAAACGACCGATTGGATTACCTCGACTCTACCTCGCAAGCTCGGTGTCGGAAAAAACGCTGGTGGCTAATTCAGAAGAACGACTGCATTCGGTCCTTACGACGCTCGAGCAGTGCCGCGCGGTTCTCGCCGAAACCACAAATCGGGAGACGGTGCAATTGCTGTCGGTGGCAATTCTCCAGCTTCGGATGAAGCTCAATCAGGTCGCCGACTCGGAATTGAAGGCCCTGTGCGATGCGATGGTGCCGGATGACGGGACCGCCGAAGGATCGGAAGATCCGAAATCGCAAGACCAGCGCCGCCGTGCCTTGCTGAAACTGGTCAAATAGCAAACCTCCGCCGGACTCCTGCAAGCGCCGTTATCGGTGGTTTTGCCGATCCGCCGCCTTGGCTCGAGCGTGGGATCGTGCACCCGCACGTCCAAAGTCAAAATGCCCTTGCTTCATCGCGCTGCGGCTGCAATCTCATGGTCCTGCATTGAGGATCAGGGATCCATCGGATGAATCAGCTCGTTATCCGTGCCGGCGACTTCACGTTCGAGGCATGTTTCGAAGATCAACTGGCGCCCAAGACCTGTGCCGCGTTTCGCCGCGCGATGCCGTTCGAAAGTCAGATGGTCCATGTCCGGTGGAGCGGCGAGGGGGTCTGGCTTCCGCTCGGCGATCTCGACTTTGGCGTCGGGTATGAAAACCACACCAGCTATCCCGCGCCGGGTCAGATCATCCTTTATCCGGGCGGCATCAGCGAGACCGAGATTCTGCTGGCCTATGGCGGGGTACACTTCGCCAGCAAAATGGGTCAGCTCGCCGGCAACCATTTCATCACGTTGACATCCGGGTTGGATCGGCTGCCGGAACTCGGCAAGACCGTGCTCTGGAAGGGTGCCCAGAAGGTCCGGTTCGAGGCGGTTTGAATGGCGGATGCCGAACATCCCTGCGATCTCGACGGCGACCCGTCCCTTGACCCGTCCCTTGGCCAGGAGATTGTGCGCCGGATTGGCGCCCTCGGCGCCATATCCGAGACACCGGACCATCTGACCCGCGTCTTCCTCACTCCCGAACATCGCGCCGCGGCCGATCTGTTGTTGTCGTGGATGAGAGAGGCAGGAATGCGGGCGCACCTCGACGCGATCGGAAACGTCTGCGGGCGTTACGAAGGAGATCGTCCAGGCTTGCCCTGCCTCATGCTGGGGTCGCATTACGACACGGTGCGCGATGCCGGCAAATGGGATGGGCCGCTGGGTTTGATCACGGCGATCTCCTGTGTCGGAGCCATGCACAAGCGCGGGCAAAGATGGCCCTTCGCCATCGAGGTGACAGGCTTTGCCGATGAGGAAGGCGTTCGGTTCGCTTCCACGCTGCTGGGGAGCCGCGCGATCGCCGGCACGTTCGACGAGAGCGTGCTTGGTGTAAGGGACAGCGCCGGAACATCGATGCGCGATGCGCTCTCCCGATTCGGTCTCGATCCCGACCATATCGGCGCGGCCGCAAGGGCCCGCAGCGAGTTGCTTGCCTATCTGGAACTCCACATCGAGCAAGGCCCGGTGCTGGAATCCCAGGGTTTGCCGGTCGGGGTGGTGACGGCGATATCGGGCGCGACGCGGCTTGCGGCAAGTCTCACCGGCATGGCCGGGCATGCCGGCACCGTGCCGATGCTGCTGCGGCGCGATGCGCTGGCAGGTGCCGCGGAATGCATCGTCGCGATCGAGGCGTTCTGCCGGACCGACGAAGGTGGGTTGGTCGGGACTGTCGGGTACATCCATGCGATGCCCGGCGCGACCAATGTCATTCCGGGCCAGGTGTCGTTCACGATCGATATCCGCTCCGCCTCGGATGCCCACCGCAAGCTTGCGGTGGCCGACGTCGTCCGCCAGATCGAAACGATCGCCAGGCGTCGAAAGCTGCTGCTGCAAGTCGATGTCACCCACGACAATCGCACCGTGCCCTGCGCGCCCTGGCTCAGACGGCAGGTGGCGGATGCCATCGCGGGCGAGGGCTATCGCGTCTTCGAGCTTCCGAGCGGCGCCGGCCACGACGGGATGGCGATGATCGACGTCGCGGACGTGGCGATGGTGTTCGTGCGCTGCCGCGGCGGGATCAGCCATCATCCGGACGAGCACACGGACATGTCAGACGCGGATGCCGGTGCGCGCGTCCTGCTGCGGCTGATAGAAAACTTCCGCGCGCGCGGAGCGGCGGATTCCGCCTGATCTTACCCCGCCGTCACGTCCACCAATTCATCGCCGTCGAGAACGCGGGCCGCTTTGGCGCGGTCGAGATCACCCTCCCAGGCCGCAACAACGACGGTCGCCACGCAGTTACCGATCAGATTGCCGAGCGCGCGGGCCATGCCGATGAACCAGTCGACCGAGAGCACCAGCACCAGGCCGATCGCGGGAATGCTCGGAACAGCATTCAGCGTGGCGGCGAGGATCACGATCGCAGAACCGGGAACGCCGTGGGCGCCCTTGGACGTGATCAGGGATACGCCCAGCACCAGCAACAGATCGCCTAAAGAAAGCGGCGTGTTGGTCGCCTGGGCGATGAAAACGACTGCAAGCGTCAGGTAGATCGAGAATGCGTCGAGATTGAAGGAGTAGCCGGTCGGAATAACCAGCCCGACGACCGAGTCTTTCACGCCCAGCCGCTCAAGTTTGCGCATGATCTGAGGCAGCACCGCGTCCGACGACGCGGTCGCAAGAACAATCGTCAGCTCCTCGCGCAGATAACCCAAGAACTTGATGATGTTGATTCCGGCGAGCGCCATGACCGCGCCGAGGACCCCGAACACGAAGATCGCGACCGATATATAGAACAAGGCGACCAGCGAGATCAGCTGCTTGAGCGAACCGACGCCGTATTTGCCGACCGTATAGGCGACCGCTCCCAGCACGCCCAGCGGGGCCAAACGCACGATCAACCCCATCGCCCTGAACAGAACGGTCGACACCGCTTCGATGAAGCTAGCGATGCGCTCACCCTTTTCCCCGCCGACGAGGGCGAGGCTGACACCGAAAAGGATCGCGAAAAACAGCACCTGAAGCACGTCGTTGCGCGCCAGCGCGTCGAAGGAGGTGGTCGGAATGATATTCACCAGGAAGCTGCCGATGCCGCCGCCCTGCAACTTGTGGGCGTTGTCGGCGTAGGTATTGAGCGCCTTGGCGTCCAGGGTCGACGGGTCGATGTTCATGCCGTGGCCCGGTCCGAACAGGTATGCCAGCAGCAGGCCGACGACCAGCGCGACCGTGGTCATGACCTCGAAGTAGACCAGCGCCTTGACGCCGACCCGGCCGACTTTCTTGAGGTCGCCGGCGCCCGCGATGCCGTGCACCACGACGCAGAACACGATCGGGGCGACGATCATCGAAATCAGCTTCAAAAAGGCGTCGCTGAAAATCTTGAGCCCGACGGCAAAATCCGGCACGGCCATGCCCAGTACAATCCCCAGCAGCAAAGCGACCAGGACCTGAACGAAAAGTGATTGGTAGAGCGGTTTTCGTACGCTTACCGCAGTCGCAGAGATGGTTGACATGACTTGCTCCCCTTATCGATTGGGCTTACCTCGAGCAACAAATGTGCCAAACAGGCGCCCCAAACAGCGTAGCGGAAATTCCGTGATATCGTCGCGATTCCAGCGGCTTCTTGCAGATTCTGACGCCGTCGTGCGCGGAAAGCGCCTAGATAGTTCAACCGGACAGGGCTCAGATCTTCACGCCGGTCCCGGCCAACATGGTTCGACCATTGCATGATTCACGATGTCTCGATTCCCGCGGCGCTGATTGCCGGCTTCGTCAGCTTTCTGTCGCCGTGCGTGCTGCCCCTGGTGCCGCCGTACTTGATTTATCTGACCGGCGCGACCATCGAGCATGTCGCCAATGACGAAACGGCATCGTCCTCGAAGCGCGCGGTGATGATATCGGCGGTGGCGTTCGTGCTCGGCTTTTCCACCGTGTTCGTGGCGCTTGGCGCCAGCGCCTCCCTGATCGGAGGGTTGATCCGCGCCTGGTCGGCGGAACTCTCGATCGTCGCCGGTATCGTCATCATCGTCATGGGCCTGCACTTCCTCGGGCTGACGCGGATTGGCTTCTTGATGCGGGAAGGGCGGTTGCCGATCCCAAAGCCGGTGGGCCTGTGGGGGGCCTATCTGATGGGCCTCGCCTTCGCGTTCGGCTGGACCCCTTGCATCGGTCCGATCCTGGCCGCGATCCTGTCGGTGGCGGCGGCCGAGGCGACGGTGACAAAAGGCGCGGGCCTGCTCGCGGTCTACTCCGCGGGGCTCGGGATTCCCTTCCTGATCGCGGCTTTCATGGTTGAGCAGTTCTCGTCGCTGTTCTCGCGAATGAAGCGGCATCTCGCCCGCGTCGAGCACGCGATGGGCGTGCTGATGGTCATCACCGGCATCGGCTTTCTCACCGGCGCGGTATCCAGCGCCAGCATCTGGCTGCTGGAGAC
>WNFQ01004651.1_pt1 | contig 11275 bp, 8 predicted proteins | sample 5400171 | NCBI WGS metagenome assembly WNFQ01 (sample SAMN13153356, study PRJNA577476) | soil metagenome | isolation source: 20 cm soil under Madrone tree | place: USA:California | collected 2016-06-14 | reverse complement strand
TTGAACACAAGAGGATTCGGCGAATTCAGGGGAGGTTGCGCATCGAACACATAGCGGCGATTACACACATCCACCTTGGGTTCGAGATGCGTCGCCTCGAAGTGATCGTTGCCGATCTTGAGCATCTTCCAGAAGGCCAATTGCGGATGAGTTCGATGCCGCGCCAGATTCGCCGGCGTCAAGCGGAACGGATAGGCCTGGACCTGGAATGACGGCCGGCCGAGGAGCGAGTCGCGCGCCAGCGAATAGATCTCGCTTATCTGTTCGTCGGTCATGGCATAGCAACCGCTCGACGAGCAGTCACCGTGGATCATGAGCAAGCTGCCGCCGCGGTCGTTCGCTTTATCGAAGCTGTTCGGGAAGCCGGTGTTGATCGCAAGATAGAAGTTGGAATTGGGATTCATCAACTCGGGCGTAACTGTATAGAACCCCTCTGGAGCCTGACGGTCGCCCTCATGCAATTTCGGCCCAAGATCGCCCGACCACCGACAGATCGGAAAGATCTTGAGGATCTGGAAATGGCCGGTGGTGTCCTGCTTCCAGACTTCGAGTTCCGCCTCTTCCTTGAAAACGCGCACAAGGATCGGTGAATGTTTTGGCATCTTCTTTTGTCGGAACAGCGAGAGCAGCTCGGGCGGCAACTCCTTTGTTGCCCTGGTCGGCAACTGATTGGTGTCTTCGCCAAGGCACGTGACCGGCGTCAATGCCGCGGCAAAAGCCGCCGTCAGCACAAGCGCACGGACTACCGTGGCGCGCATCATTGCTGTACCCCCGACGTGGAACCTTTCCTATCTGAAGCCTGTAGTCGGTGGCTTTCGTAGGGCAAACCCAGACCAGGGTTCCCCAAATGATGCCTGGATACGCTAACAAACGGAGTGCAGCGGCACGATGCCCCGCAGCGCATCGGTGATTCAGGTTGAGATTGGGCTTAGGAAAGGCGCTTGCGAGATAGTCCGCAAAGGCCTGAGTAGCGAGGGTAGTTGCTGAGATCGGTGCTAATTTCGAGTCCGGGAACATCGCCCTAATTTGCTGCATCGCGTTATGACGCACATCGCTGCAATTCGCGGCGACGCAGCAATTCAGTCGCTTGCGGAGCGAAGCGGACACTCAGCGAGCCGCGCTTACAGAGCCGGATTTATGAGTACGCGCCCTAGTTCACGGCAGAGACGATTTCCGGCCGGTATTCGAAATGCATCGTATCGTAGTGGTACCACTTGCCGCCCCACACGAAGCCGTGCTTTTCGAAAATGCGCACGATCTCCCAGGGGATCTCGTTCCTGTAGGCATAGCGGCCGATACCCAGACCATGCGTGCTTTCGCGATTCGTCCCGGCGACCAGACGACAGTTATAGGTGCCCTGGGTCGGCCTTAGGTAGGTCAAGAACCGCCGCGGCAGGCTGTCGAGCACATCCGATACGCGTTGCAACGCGGTCGCCGCGCCGTTGATTTTCGAGAACTTGAGGCTTTTGCCGTATTTGCTGGGCAGCCACACGACGTCGGTCATGTTCGTCACGAAGCCGGCGCTGTGGCAGTCGCCATACATCTTCTTGAATAGTGGCGCGTATCTCACGCGTCCCGGATCAAAATTCACCTCTGGCGCGAGGCCCTGCTCGCCAAGTGGATATTTCATCGAGAACATATCCTTGATGTCCGGATCATCAAGCAACGCCTCGAAGGACTTGGCGCCCTTGCCATCGTCGATGCGCATGCGCGTGCCGTCCTTCAAAACGAGATCATTTTGCTCGATCCGATCGAGGAAATCCGGATATGCTTTGATGAGCGCCGTTACAGCATCGGTCGGCGAACTGGTCCCAGATTGAGCGATGCCGCCCGCAGGCGCTGTCGCGACGAGCACGAAGGCTAGGAGATTGCAGTACAGTATCGATGGATATACTCGCAATGGTTTAGCCTGATGCTCTTGCACGCGTCTCCGTCAGAACAGATCGATTTGAATATTGCCCCGCTGGAATGCGACGTCATCAGGAAACACCGACACGGATGAGGCCTTGACCGGTATTGCAAGCCTGACCACTTTGGACACTTCGCTGGCGATCGGGCGTGCGAGAGCTGTCGGCCTGACGAGCGTCAGGCCTGGATGCCTGTCCGGCACAAGGACTTCGTCGAGACTGGATTCGCCGGCATCACTCCGGTAGCCGGCCGATCGCAGCGCGCCGACGATGCGTTCAGCGTCTTGTTTGCGGTCCGGTCGATAGAAGACCAAAACAAGATATCTGTCGTTGTCGGCGTTGTGAGTGATGCCTGTCCCCGTATATTCGACAGGCGTGAACGGTTTTTCGATGGTGGCCTGTTCGATGCTGGCTAAGCAGTTGGGCAGGTTGAGGAGTTGCGCATATGGCTGCGGCCAACAGATGACGGCCGCGGGGACGAGAAGCACTGTGAAGACTAAGAAGACCGTTACGATTACGGCAGAAGAAGCAAAACAAACCAGTCTGACGAAGGTGCTATCGGCGTATTTCATGAGTGCCCGCAGAACGACGAGCACCACTCCAAACAAGAGGGATAGTGCGATCGTAATGACCGCCTTCGTGCCGCTGCCCAGTGTCAAAATAGCAATGCTCGCGGCAGTAGCGATGGCGACCACGCCGGCGATCCCCCGTATGAAGGGATCCTGCAACCCGACTTTGATCAGTCGGTCGTAAGTCGCATCCCTTTTCTTTGCCATGGCCCCTCCTTGACGAGGGACAAAAGACCGATACTTGCGAGCGCAGAATTGACGGCGGCGAGCAACACCGGCTGACGTATCCTACACCGAGTTGGCAATTGGTGAAAGTTTTTTGCGGCTGGTTGCAGGCGCAAACGGCATTTTCCGCAAATCGAGCGGCCGCAGTAAGACAGCGGCAGATGCCGCGGCACTATAAGCGTCAGGTGCGTTTCTTCTGTTGCTGCATCATCTCGACGAAGCGCTGGAACAGATAATGACTGTCGCGCGGGCCGGGGGACGCTTCCGGGTGGTACTGCACCGAAAACACCGGCTTGTCCTTGAGCGCGATGCCGCAGTTCGAGCCGTCGAACAGCGACACATGGGTCTCGGTCGCGCTCGCCGGCAGCGTGGCGCTATCGACGGCGAAGCCGTGGTTCATGGAGGTGATCTCGACCTTGCCGGTACGCAGGTCTTTCACCGGATGATTGGCGCCGTGATGGCCCTGGTGCATTTTCACCGTCTTGGCACCCACCGCGATGCCGAGCATCTGATGGCCGAGGCAGATGCCGAAGGTCGGGATGCCCTTGTCGATGATGTCGCGGATCACCGGCACGGCATACGCGCCGGTCGCGGCCGGATCGCCCGGTCCATTTGAGAGAAAGACGCCGTCGGGCTCGAGGGCAAGAATGTCCGCGCTCGAAGTCTGCGCCGGCACCACGGTCACCCGGCAGCCTTTGCCCGCGAGCTGGCGCAGGATGTTGCGCTTGATGCCGTAGTCGATCGCGACCACGTGAAAGCGCGGTCGCTCCTGCCGGCCATAGCCCTTGCCCCACTCCCACGGCGTCTCGTCCCAGGTGAAACGTTGGCCCGAGGTCACCATCGGCACGAGATCCATGCCGACGAGACCCGGCCATTCGCGCGCTTCTCGCTTGAGCGCATCGAGATCGAATCGGCCTGAGGGCTCGTGCGCGATCACCGCGTTCGGCATGCCCTTGACGCGAATGCGGCTGGTGAGCGCGCGCGTGTCGATGCCGGAAAGGCCGATGACGCCGCGCGTTTTGAGCCATTGGTCGAGATGGCGCCGCGCGCGGTAATTCGACGGCGGTGTGATGGCGGTGTGCAGCACGACCCCGCGCGCCCCGGGCGTCGCCGCCATGTTCACCGTTTCGATATCGTCGTCGTTCGTGCCTACATTACCGATATGCGGGAACGTGAAGGTGATGATCTGCCCCGCATAGGAGGGATCGGTAAGAATCTCCTGGTAGCCGGTCATGGCGGTGTTGAAACAGACCTCGCCTACCGCGTGGCCGGTTGCGCCGAAGCCAATACCTTCGAAAACGGTGCCGTCGGCGAGGACGAGCACCGCGCTCGCCTTCGCCTCCGCCCAAGACGCTTTGGCGTGATCCTCCGCAAGAGGCGCCGCTGCAGGTTGTTTCTCGCGCATCGAAGGCCTAAGTCTTGAACGCGCCGCCGGCTCCTTCGGCTCGACTCGGGCGCGACTTTGCGAGAGGCCATAGCCGTGCTGCGCGATGAGATCAACACCGCCTTGAAAGACGCAATGAAAGCCCGCGACGAGCGGCGCGTCTCGACGCTGCGCCTGATCAATGCCGCGCTCCAGAACGCCGACCTCGAGGCGCAGGGCCGCGGCAAGAGCGTGCTCTCGGACGAAGAGATCCGTGGCCTGTTGCAGAAGCTGATCAAGCAGCGCCAGGAAGCGGTCGAGCTCTACGACAAAGGCGGCCGCGCGGAGCTTGCCGCGCGCGAGCGCGGCGAGATCGAGATCATCAGCGCGTACCTTCCCAAGCAGATGCCGGAAGCGGAGGCGAAGACGGCCGTGGCCGAGGTCGTCAAGGCGACGGGGGCCACGAGCATGAAGGACATGGGCAAGGTCATGGCCGCGCTCAAGCAGGGCTATGCCGGCAAGATCGATTTCGGCAAAGCAAGCGGATGGGTGAAAGAACTGCTGGCGGGGTGAGATGATGAGAGTGGGTGCTCTCCCTCTTCGGTCAAAGGTGAGCCGCTCGAGGGCGTTCGTGTAGAGTGGAATCAGCGCAAGCGGCAAACTCGGTCTGCTCCCTCCCCCCTTGTGGGGGAGGGTTGGGGAGGGGGGTGATGCGGCGAGACAATGATGGCGCCACCTGTGAAGGAATCGCACTGCCCCCACCCCCAACCCCTCCCCCACAAGGGGGAGGGGAGCAGACCGAGTACGCGGCGGTAGCGTGCTTAGCGAGCGAGCGATGATGAAATTCTGGTTCATCCTCGCGCTCGGCGCGCTCGCAGGTCCGGCGCTGGCGCAGGGTTACCCCGCGCGCCCAATCAGGGCCTTGACGACCACCAGCGCCGGCGGGATCAGCGACATTTTCATGCGCGCGCTCGGAGACGAGTTGCTCAAGCGCTGGCGACAGCCCATCGTCGTCGAGAATCGCCCCGGCGGCATGCAGAACGTCGGGGCGCGGGCCTGCACCGAAGCACCGCCTGATGGGTATACGATCTGCATCCTCAACGCGGAGCCGATTGCATACAATCAGTTCCTGCTCAAGACGATGCCGTTCGATCCCGAAAAGGGATTGCAGCCGGTCACGAATCTCTACCACCTCATCCAGACGCTGGTGGCGAATTCGCAGCTCAACGTCAAAACGATCGACGAGTTGATCGCGTTATCGAAGGCGAAGCCCGGCACGTTGAGCTATCTCACCGCCTCGGTGCCGCTCGCGCTCTATATGGAGACACTCAAGACGGAGAAGGGCGCGGACTGGGTGCGCGTGCCGTTCAAGGGCGGCGGCGAGGCGGTCAACGCGGTGCTCAGCGGCTCCACGCCGATCGCGCTGATCGGGGAAGGCAACGTCATCGGGCAGATTCGCGCGGGCGCGATGACGCCGCTCGTCATGCTCAACAATATCAAGTCGCCAAACTTTCCGGCCGTGCCGACGCTCGCCGAGACCGGCTATGCCGGGGCGCCCTCGCGCAGCTGGTACGGGCTGTTCACGCCCGCCGGCACGCCCAAGCCGATCGTCGACAAGCTCGCGGGCGAGGTCGCCGCTATCTTCGCTGATCCGGCATTCCGCGAGCGTCATCTCACCGCCCGCAGTTTGGTCTCGGCGATCAACACGCCGGACGAATTCGCCGCCGAGATCCGACGCGATCGCGCGCTTGCGCAACAGGTCGTCAAGGCCGCCGGCCTCGAGCCGCAGTGAGAACGCGGCGCGGCAAGCGCGCTTTCAGCTCACCAGGGACAAGCGCGGCTCCTCAGCGGGCCTTGCTTCCGCGTCCCCGACCGGTCGCGGTGCGGTTGCGAAGAAGCCGAACTCAGGCGCGACAGCCTCGAGTTCCTGGCGATAGGACTCGTAGTCTGGCGCGCCGGGCCGGATGAAGCCGAGTTGGGGTATCCTGTCCGTCACACGCCTGAGCACGATCGGCGCGCACGCCGGCGTGAAGTGCATCCCGCTCGGATTCGACAGCGTCATAACTAGGCCGCGGGCGGATTGCGGCTCGCCCGGACGCGACACCGTGATCAGCCGAATGCCTCCTCCTCCAACGGTAACGAGATTCATGAATGGCCGTCCGTCGGGTAGATAGATCCGTCCGCGTTGGGTGTGGCCGGCATCCTCGCGGTCCTTTTCCTCGAACGTGAGGCAGGACGCGGCGTCGTCCCAGCGCAGGTCCATGAGGTAGGCGCTAATGACGCCAGCCGAGGTGAAGGCCGGCCGGAAGCACACATATCGGCCCTCCAAATCCTTCACGTTCGCATATGAATACCCACCATAGCTTGGCGCGACGACGCCGGGTCTCGGCGGGGCGACCGGGTCGAGCCCTTCCGGTGGCTCGAGAGCGGGGAGCCGAGGAATGCCCGCGCGCGCGCGTTCGGCCGCGTGCTCCGCCTCATCCTGACGGGCGCGCTCCGATCGCTTGAAAGCCAGGAGCACCATCGCGCCGATCGCAAGACCCGTGAGGCCGGTTGTGAGCGCTACGCGAAGGCGCGCGTGCTCCGGCTGCGCATAGAACTGGCCCAGCACCTCGTCGTCGAGCATCCAACCGACAAGCAGCCCCGCGGCCACGAAGGCGAGTCCGTTGCCGAGCGCTCCCAATGCTACGACGCGGATGTGACTCCATGGTCGTGCGCCCAGATAGATGCAGAGGAGCCCGAGCGAGATCGTGGAGGTGAACGGGATGATGATTCCGGGCAGGCGCTCTCGGAATTGCGTCAACACGCTGGGCAGGTCGGAACTATCCCCCAGGAGCAGGGGAGGGATGATTGGGATCCCGATCCGCAGCGCCACCGACAGCCCCGCGACGATCAATGCGGCGGCGGTCAGCTCGGCTATTGGCGGATAGGGAGACATCTCGCCTTCGTGGTGTTCCATAAAGCGCTGTGCCACCACGACACCGCCCATGACCGCGCAGCCGATCGACAAACCGAAGGTAATCGAGATTGTCAGAATCTTGCCGGCGGACTGCGGTAGCGTCCCCGGCATGAAAGCCATGATACCGGCGCTGAGCACGATCACGGCGAGGATTGTCGCCACCCATTGATCGAGACCGAACCGGATCGTCATCGTGCCGCTCGCATCGAATCCCATTCTGGCTAGCCGCTGGCGCCGCTTGCCCTTCGTTGCGTTGCAGTAGAGGACGTACCGCGCAATCAAGCTGCAGGTAAGAATGGACACCTCGACGATGCTGCGGTTCAGCGCTTCTTTAAGCTCTTTGCTCGGACGTGCGGTCGCGAAATAAGCGGAGCCCGCCTGCATCAGTTCTTCGTAGCGTGCAGCCACGCGCGCCACCGTCACGTCGCCGAGTTGCATGATGCGGGTGTAGGCGGATCGGCCGTTGGCGTTTGCAAATTCGATTTGCGTGCCATTGTTGTTTGGCCCAATGAAAAGCCAGTAAAGGCCGACTGCCCGCGTGAACCGGGCGGCGAGCGAACCGTCCGTTTCGAAGCTCAGCGCCTGCGGGCCAATATCCTCGGTGATGGTCCTGATGACCTGGCTGCGCAACCGCGCGGAGGTCGGCTGGAAATCGGCGGTTTGCGCCAGCTCGAGCGCCAGGCGGTCGGCCTCGCGCGGGATTGCCGCGAGCTTGATGCAGACTGCCCGCGCTGCGTTGTCGAGCCGCCGGACCCACGGAAAATGCGCGGCCACAACGATGATGAGGGCGGCGACCAGCGGCGCGTATGGCTTGAATTCTTCTTGCGCTCTCGGGTCGGCTGTTCCCAGCCAAATGGAGGCCTTGTCGAAGCTGATGCTACCTTGCCTGACGGCGACGATCACCACGAGCCACAGCGCCCCGATCAGCGCGGCGTAAAATATCAGTCCGAAGAAGAACAGCGCGAACGTCGTGCCCGAGCGGTTGGTCGGCGGCGAGTTGAAGCGCACCCAGGCGTAGACGAAGAGCATCCCCGCCGACACGATCCATTCGCCGGACTGAACGAAGTATGAGATGGAATCGCTGAAGCTTTGCATGCCAACCTCCCATCGAGCCGGAGGTGCATTGACGATTGTTGTGCCTCCGGCGAGGCGCAGAATGGAGGAAGGAAGCGGGGCGAAACCGAAATGGCGGTGGCGTTGTCTCGCAGACTGCCCGCGACCTCCGGCATCCTGGCGGTAGAATATGCCGAACTGTCGAAGGGGGGTGTGAGCCAACTCACACTCGAAACGCATTACGAGAGGCGGCGCGCCGACGGCGGCTCGTCCCAGTGATGAAGGCGGCGGATTAAACCAGTGCGTAGGGTGGGCAAAGCGAAGCGTGCCCACCGCCTTCTCCGTGCCGTGATCTTTCGTCGCGATATCGTGGATGTTCGCATGGGCAACGGCGAAGCCCCCGTTGCCCGCCCTACGCCTGGAATATGGGTCCATGCTTTCGCAGGGACGACGGCGGAGAAGCTGCGTAGGGTGGGCAAAGCGAAGCGTGCCCACCACCTTTGTGCGTGCTGCGATCTTTCGGTGCGGTATCGCGGATTCGCGTGGGCAACGGCGAAGCCGCCGTTGCCCACCCTACGCGTATTACTCCGCGGCCGCGACCTTCGTGGCCGCGGTCTGCTCCTCCTGGTAGAGCCGATCGAGGATGCGACGCGCCTGGATCACGCCGGCGTCGGCGTTGATGTCAGTCTGCGGCGGATTGGGAATTATCAGCAGATTGCGCTGTTGCGCTTCGAAGACGGCGACGTCCTCGAGAAAGGCGGTCTTGATCTGCTCGACCAACATGTCCGTCGTCTTTGGATTATGGATGTCGAAGTTGTGTGCCTGACCCCAGAAATAATGGCTGGTGGTCTCGGTCTCCGGCGTGATGGCGTTGAGATTCCACATGCCGATGCCGCCGACGCGCCGCCCCTGCGGCGCGCCGGTGCCGGTCGGCGTGGCGCCGACGTCGAGACGCAGGAACGCGGGCGGGGTGAAATTGATAATCTGCCAGCGATCGACGTTGCCGGTGAAGCCGCCCGCTTTCACGAAAGTCGGAGGCGGCGGCGCGTCGATGATCCAGCGGGTGATCGTGATGTCGTCGCCTGCGCGTTGCACCCTGACTTGCGCCTGCTCCACCAGCGCCGGATTGCCGATCGTGGTCCCATGCACGAAGGCGAGGTGGGTGAGGTCGAGAAGGTTGTCGACGACGAGCTGCCAATTGCCTTTGACGTGGAGGTATTCGCCCTTGGCGCCCCAGTTGGGATCGTCGAACCAGTGGAAGTCGGTGATTTTGTCGGGATCGGCGCGCGCGGGATCGCCCATCCAGATCCACAGCCAGTGATAGCGCTCGACCACGGGGTAGCTCTTGACGCGCGCGGAGCGCGGAATCGTGTCCTGCCCCGGCACCCGCACGCAGGTGCCGGTCCTGTCGTAGCGAAGCCCGTGGTAGAGGCACTGCAGCGTGTCGCCGACCAGCGTCCCCATCGAGAGCGGCAGATGGCGATGCGCGCAGCGATCCTCGAGCGCGACCGGCGTGCCGTCCTCCAAGCGGTAGAAAACGATCGGCTCGCCCAGAATGACGCGGCCGAGCGGTTTGCGGGTGATCTCGCGATCACACGCTGCGACGTACCAATAGTTTCTGAGGAACATGGCGTTTCCTCCGTTCAATCGCCTTCCTGGACGTGGGTCGGCGAGTTCGCATCAGTGAGCGCATTGAAAGTCCTGTCACGCTAGCACCGACGCGCCTCGGGCTGAAGGGCGGCACCGCCGGTAACCCCCCACCCCAACCCTCTCCCCAAATGGGGAGAGGGAGCGCACCGAGTTTGCGGCTCGTTTATTCGCGCAGTAGTAATACGCTGTACTACAGTCGTCGAAATGCAATGCCGTAACGTCTTGGTGACGTGTTTGGGGTCGCAACATGCGTTTTGTCCGATTCACTTTGTCCCTGCTCGCCTGCGTGGTTGCGACCGGCGCGGCGGCGCAGTACCCGGATCGGCCGATCCGGCTCATCGTCCCGCAGGCTGCCGGCAGCGCGACCGATACGGTCGCGCGCATTCTCGGCGCTGAGCTCGGCAAAGAGCTCGGCCAGCAGATCATCGTCGACAATCGCCCGGGCGGGGCATTGACGATCGGCCTTGACCTCACAGCCAAGGCCGACCCCGACGGATACACGATCTGCATGGGGCCGATCGGCGCGCTCGCCATCACGCGCCACATGGTGGCGAAGCTTCCTTACGACATCGAGCGCGACCTGCAACCGATTGCGCTCGCAACCCGCGGGCACCTGCTGCTCGCGGTCTCGCCCACGGTGTCGTTCAAATCGGTGGCGGAGCTCATCGCCTACGCCAAGGACAATCCGGGCAAGCTTCTCAATGCCTCGTCCAGCAACGGATCGCCGGGCCACGTGGGCGGCGAGCTGTTCAAGTCTATGAGCGGCACCGATATCGTCCATGTGCCCTATCGCGGCGGCGCGGCGGCGATCAACGACCTGATCGCAGGGCGCGTGCACTTGATGTTCGAGAGCCTCAACTCGATTGCGCCGCACGCGCGCTCCGGCAGCGTACGCGCGCTCGCGGTCAGCGGGACGCGCCGCTCGCCGGGATTTCCGGACTTGCCCACGATCGCCGAAGCGGGCGTTCCCGGCTACGCTGCGCCGACCTGGAGCGGCGTCATCGCGCCGGCCGGCGTGCCGCGGCCGATCGTCGACAAGCTCAACGCAGCAATCAACAAGGCGATCCAGTCGCCGACCTTCCGCGAGCGCTTCGCCGCGATCGGCGACGAGCCGGCGGGCGGCACGCCGGAAGAATTCGCCGAACTGATCCGCACGGATTCGGAAAAATGGGGCGAGGTCGTGCGCCGCTCGGGCGCGCGGCTGGATTAGCGAAGCTTTGCAATGATGAAGAACGTGCCGATCTATGAAGCGCTCGCCCAAGCCTTCGCCGCGGAAGGGGTCGACGCCCACTTCACGCTGATGGGCGACGGCAACATGCATTGGGCGACCGCGATGAAGAACCTCGACGGCATGACAAGCTTTAGCGCCCGGCACGAGCATTGCGCCTGCGCCATGGCCATGGGCTATCACCTCGCGACCGGAAAGGTCGGCGTCGCGTCAGTCACCTGCGGGCCCGGCTTCACGCAAATCGCGACCGCGCTCACGGTGGCCGCGCGCGGGCGCGTCCCGCTCGTCGTGTTCGCGGGCGAAGCGCCGATCAACGCCAAA
>WNFQ01004087.1_pt1 | contig 11276 bp, 9 predicted proteins | sample 5400171 | NCBI WGS metagenome assembly WNFQ01 (sample SAMN13153356, study PRJNA577476) | soil metagenome | isolation source: 20 cm soil under Madrone tree | place: USA:California | collected 2016-06-14 | reverse complement strand
CAAGGAATTTCAGGTCAGCCAGTCAAGCCTTGATATCTCGACCGAGCTGACTTCTTCTGGAACGGTCAATATCACGACGAACTCCGGAACGAACGTCGTACATGGCGAGGGCTTTTTCAACTATCGCAGCGACGGCACATCGGCGGCGATCGGAGATCCGGCTGCTCAATTCACTCGGAAGCAGTATGGAACAAACCTCGGCGGCGCGCTTATTAAAGACAAGCTGTTCGGCTTCGGTTCCTGGGAACGCACCACGCAGGATTTGATCGCCGCAGGTGCACCCGAGGCACCGTTTACTGCTCTAACAAGTACCTTCAATGCGCCGTTCCGGGACCAAGAATATCTCGGTCGCGTGGACTACACGGTTACTAATAACATTCACGCATTCTTTAAATTTGCCTATGAGCAAAACCTGAACGGGGCGACCTTTATTCCCGGCACTTATCAGGAATTTGCAAACGTGGATTTTACCCCTTCCTATGGCGGAGGTTTTGACATTACGCACGGAAAGTGGACGCACACCTTCCGGCTCGGCTATCTGAAATTCCGCAATGGCATCACCGATGCGGTCACGGGATCGACCATCTTCAACCCTGCTCCTCTTTTGGCACTGGCTATCGGAAACGTGTCAACTTCGTGTTTGACGAGCGGTGACCGCATTCTGGGAGGCGGCTTTGCCAACTTCTTTGGAATAGCACCTGCAGTTCGCGCCGCCGTAAGTCCGGCGACCGACGCGTTTGCAAACGGGAATCCTTTTGGGCCTGGTGGCGATACCAATCCGCTTAATTGGCCCGTCCACAGAATTGATGTTGGCAACGGCGAAGGTTGCTTTACAGAGATTTCTCAATTCGGACAAACCTGTGGCGGACAGTTCGATACTCGATTTCAAGCATATATTGGCGATACCTGGAAGATACTGCCAAATATCACTTTCCTTTATGGGCTTCGCTACAACCGTGATACTGGCCGGTCTGATGCGGACCTGCCCGCTGTCCAGGCTTTGAATGACTTTCAGCCTGGCCTAGGCAATCGAGTCCGGCAGCCAGACAAGAACTTTGGCGGGACGATTGGACTCGCTTGGGATCCCCGCAAGAATGGCAAGACAGTGATCCGCGCCGGAGCGGGAATTTATTATGAGAACGGTGTTTTTAACAACGTTCTATTTGATCGCCCGGGCCGCTTGCCTACGGGTCTCTTTAATCAGGTTCAAGAAGTGTGCACCCAGGGGGGCGTCACGTTCCCCGACGGTTCCTTTGTAACTTCCATCGATGGGCTGGATATCCCGACTCAAATTTGCGGCGATAAGAACGCCGTAGGTACTGTACAGACCGCGATCTCGGATCTGCAAAAAAGCTACCAACAAGCAACGGTTGCGGCGGGGGCGCAGGCAAACGGTGCTTACTTCGGAAATGCGCTGACAACGGCAAATACAGGCTCGATGTTCGCTCCGAACTTCCGGTCACCTTATTCCGTGCAAATGAACGTTGGAATCCAGCGCCAACTTCATCCTGGCACAGTGCTGAGTGTGGACTACATTCGTAACGTTGGATTGCACACTCTCCTCGGCATCGATCAAAACCATCAAGGCGATGCCAGCATTTTGGATAAAGGCGCGGCGCAGGCCGCTATCGCGGCCACTTTGGCGCAATGCGGAGTGGCGACGATTGACGCAGGCATCGCCGGGAATTGCCCCGGCGGAGCCGACCCTACGACTGCAATTTCGGGTCGTCCGCTGCTGATTGCCGACTTCGCAAATAACGGATTGACCGGCGGCCCAAATGCTACCGGCAATTTCCCGGTGGGACAAGGCGTGCTGGCGTTCCCGGGCAAGAATCCGGACTTCGGCCAGGTACTTCTCCTCGAACCAGTTGGGCGGTCAGTTTACAACGGCCTCGACGTCGTTCTCAGATCAGATTTGAAGAGCCCAGTAAGCTTCATCCCGCGCCTGAACGCAAAGGTCTCCTATTCGTTTTCGCGCTACGACGCCCAGGCAACCGACGGCGACTTCGTGAACAGCGCGCTGGATTTCAACAATCCAAGCAAATTCATCGGACCGAACGGCCTTGACCGCACGCACCAATTCTCCGCCGGAGTGGTTATGGAGCTGCCGGCAGGAATCCGTGCGAATTTCATCACACACTTCTACACGGCACTGCCGCAGACGCTGACGTTCTTCGCGCCGGGAAACCTGGAAGACATCTTCCAATACGATACGAGCGGTGACGGCCAGACCGGCATTGCTCCAGTTCCGGGATCGAAGGTCGGTTCGTATGGTCGCGACATTAGCCCAGGCAGCCTGAACACGTTCCTCCAGAAATACAGCGACGCGTTTGGCAATCAGCTGACTCCGGCGGGACAGACTCTCGTGTCTGCTGGACTATTCACTTCGGACCAGTTGATGGGGCTCTGCGCCGTGACGCCCTCTCTGAACCCCATCGGCAATTGCGCCGCCTCTGAAGGTCTACAGCTGCCAACCGCTCCTGCCGGCCAGGTGGGCAACGGAAATTTCTTCACGTTTGACCTGCGCCTCGGCTGGTCCATCAAGCCAATTCGCAAGTGGGAGCGCGTGCGGTTTGAACCGCAGGCGGCGTTCTACAACCTCTTCAACCGCAAGAACTACAATGGCCCGGACAACCTGATCAGCGGCGTGCTCGATGGAAGCGCTGGTTCGGTGGCTGGCATTGGGACGACGGCTTCAACCCGCAGAACCTTTGAGACCGGACTTGGCTCGGGCGTGTTCGCCATCGGTGCGCCGCGCTCGATGGAGTTCGGCTTTAAAGTCAGCTTCTAAAACAACACCTAACTTCGACCGACCGGCCCCGCTTTTTGCGGGGCCGGTTTTGTTTTTTGGGTTGCTATTCGGCCGAGAAGCGAGGGTGTAAACTTCGCACGGTCTCCAGAGTGTTCCGCGGAGGTGTCTTATGCGGAAGCCATTCCTTACTTCTGTTCTACTTGCGGTCACATTGACATCTTTTCCGGCCAAAGAGTCCGGCCAGAGAGTGCGGCCAATTCCACCGGGCGTTCGTGAGGCGGACAAACAGACAAACAAGTCGCTCGATCCACCTTTAGGACCTAGTCTGATGGTGCCAGATTCAGCGAAGCTCAAGCGGGAAGCAGAAGAGTTGGCACAATTATCCGCAGGAATCCCGCCTCGGGTGAACCTGGTCGCCGAAGGACAACTGCCTAAAGACCTTGGCGATCAGTTGAAGCGGATTGAGAAGCTGGCCAAGCACTTGCGCTCTGAAGTCACTCCGTAGGCCGCGGGGGATCCACGCGCGGTAGCGCGCTAAACGGTAACTCGAGCCCGCTTCGCTGCGTATGGTAGGATGGGAGCATTCCCGCATAATCCTGCCCATGGACCAGCCTCATACAGACTCTCTTTCGCTATCGGACACTACTGCGAGGCGGTCTTTGTATACCACGACTGCGAAGCGGTCCTTTTCTGGTACGACCGCGAAGCGGTCGATGAACTTTTCCGAGGCGGTAAATATCGCTACATCCAGTTTGTGGGCGCACAAATTGCGGAGTGTGCTTACGCTGCTCGGCGTCGTTATTGGCGTAGCCGCGGTGATTGCGGTGGTTAGCTTGATCAATGGTGCGAACCAATACGTTGCGACGCGAGTTTTTCGTCTAGGCGCGGACGTTTTTGGCGTATCGAGGCAGCCTTCGATTATTACGAATGTAGACGACTGTCTGGAATTTCAAAAACGTAAGCGCCTCGATACCGAGGACTATGGCGCCATCAAGGAACTGTGCAAGTCATGCAAAGGGATTGGCGCTTCGCTGGGCGGACGCGTGGAGGTGCGCAGCGGAACGAATTCGTTGAAGGATACCAACTTGCGCGCGTGGACTCCGGAGATGGCCGAACTCTATGATGTGGACCTGATCGAAGGACGGCACATCACCGACGCCGATCTGAAAAGCGCTTCGCCGGCCTGCGTAATCGGCATGGACCTCGTGGACAACCTGCTGCCCGGCGGTGATCCGGTCGGGAAAGAGATTCGCTGGAACAATTTTCCATGCAGGGTGATCGGCGTCGGCAAAAAAGAGGGCTCGTCACTGGGCACTTCGCTGGACAACTGGATTATTCTGCCGCTGACTGCGTATCAAAAAGATTTTGGTTCGCAGACGGATAGTTTGCGAATCACTGTTCGAGCAGGTTCCGCAGCAAAGATCCAAGATACCGTGGACGAAGTTCGTCAGATCATGCGTGGGCGGCGACATCTCGGCTACAACGCAAAAGATGACTTCGCAATCGAGACCAGCGACTCTTTTCTCTCGTTGTGGAAAGACATCAGTTCGTCTTTTTTTGTGGTGACGATTGCCATCGCTTCGATTTCGCTGGTGGTCGGCGGCATCGTGATCATGAACATCATGCTGGTTAGCGTTACCGAGCGAACCAGAGAAATCGGTGTACGCAAGGCGCTTGGCGCGCGACGCGGCGATATCCTGCTGCAATTTCTGATCGAGGCGGGGACGATTGCGGTGATTGGCGGAGCAATCGGCGTTCTGTGCGGAAATGTGGTCGCGAAACTGGTTTACCTGACGACTTCGTTGCCTGCGGCCGTGCAACTGTGGTCGGTGCTGGGAGGACTGCTGGTGGCGCTGAGTGTGGGTCTTTTCTTCGGAACGTATCCGGCATCGAAAGCTTCGCGGTTGGATCCGGTGGAAGCTCTGCGCGCGGAATAGGAGATTTTTCGAAAACAGCGCATGTCAACGATTGCCAATACGCTCGCCGAATCGCGAACTTCGCGTTTGCGAGCGCTGGTGCGCGTCGAACATTCGCTGAAGCTGGGCGAACTTGTGGCGCTGGCGTTGGACACGCTGCGCAAAAATCTTTTGCGGTCATCGCTGACCATCCTCGGGATCGTTATCGGAATAACGACGGTGATTGCGGTGAGTTCCGTGATCAATGGGCTAAATGACAATGTGCTTGGCGGAATTCGCGATCTCGGATCGGATACCATCATTGCCTACCGGTTTCCCTGGGCGTCGCTCTCGCACCCGCCCAGCGAATGGTTTACGCGAAAGGAGCTTTTGCCGGAGTTTGCCGACGACATGGCGACCCTTCCGCACGTGAAAGCGGCTTCCCCTTCCATGCGAATTTTTCAGCCGCAGTTTGGCGTGGGCACATCGGATGTACGGCACGGTTCCAGTCGGGCGAAAAATGTGATCCTGCAAGGCAACGCTCCTTCGATCACGCAAATTTTTGATCTGAAGATTGCGACAGGACGGGAATTCAATGAAACCGATACCGAGCATCACGCACCGGTAGTGCTGCTTGGTTTTGACACCACAAACCTTTTGTTCCCGGATGGAAGCCGCGGCGCCGTCGGACAGGAAGTGACTATCGACGGGCAACTCTTCACGGTGATCGGAACGCTGCAAAAACGCCGCCAGGGCATTTCCGGCGGCTCCAATCCCGAAGACAATATCGCGCTGATGCCTGTGACCACACTGCGCAAGCTCTATCCTAATAAACGCGACTACGTTATTTTCGCCAAGGCCAGCGATCCGAAATACGTTACCGAAGCGGTGGAAGAAATTCGCGATCTGCTGCGGCGCAAACGCCGGCTTTCGAACAACAAGCCCGATGACTTTGCGCTGTTCACTTCGGATTATTTTCTGGATCTCTGGAATAAAATCAGCGGACTGATTTTTCTTCTGACCTTCGCGGTCGCGTCGGTGGGCCTGCTGGTCGGGGGCATCGGCGTGATGAATATCATGCTGGTCAGTGTGACCGAGCGAACGCGTGAAATCGGCGTACGCAAAGCAATCGGAGCGAAACGCAGCAATATTCTGATGCAATTCTTGATTGAAGCAGTAACATTGAGCGCGCTGGGCGGAATTATCGGCGTAATCCTGGGCGCGGGGCTGACCCTGCTATTAAAATTCGCCATCCATATGCCGGCTGAACTTTCTGTTTTCTGGGTGGTTACGGCGTTGCTGCTTTGCGCCATGATCGGAATCGGATTTGGAATCTATCCGGCATGGAAGGCCGCGCGGCTCGATCCTGTCGAAGCGCTTCGTTACGAGTAGCGCCTCACGATAGCCGTCGCGCTTTTGTATCGCCTCTTGCGCTCCCTCATTTTGTCTGCGTAGACTCGCTGAAGCTTGTCATTGAATTCTTTCGAGGTTCATGGCTCTGGATGATTCCTTCGTTTCCGGCGGCGGCAATTTTCCGCAGACCCGATGGTCAGTCGTCGCTGCCGCGCGTAGCGACGATTGTGAGGAGCGCGCCCACGCGCTGGACTTTCTTTTTGCCGTCTACTGGAAGCCCGTTTACAAATACATTCGCCTGAAATTCTCGAAAACGCAGGACGAAGCGCAGGATCTGACGCAAGGCTTCTTTGCGGAACTTTTCGAGCGCGATCTGTTGTCGCGCTTTGATGCGGACAAAAGCCGGCTGCGAACGTACGTCCGGTTGTGCGCGGATAGCTTTGTGCTGAACGAGATCAAGCACGCGCAGCGGCAAAAACGCGGGGGAGAGGTGGTGCATTTGGCATTGGATTTTCCCGCTGCGGAGGGAGAACTGTGCGCACAGACGATTGACCCTGCATCCATACCATCACCGGAACAATTCGAAGATTTTTTCGAAAAAGAGTGGATTCGCAGCCTGTTTTCGTCGGCAGTCGAAGAGCTACGGCAATCCTGCGAAATTCGTGGGAAGCATGCGGCATTTGCGCTGTTTGAAGCTTACGATCTCTCTGGCGATGAGACGCTGTCTTACGCGCAACTGGCGGAAGCGCGCGGTCTCCCGGTCAGCGAGGTAACCAATCAGCTGGCCTGGGCCAGGCGCGAGTTTCGACGACTAGCGAAGGAGCGATTGCGCGCGATTTGTGCGACGGACGAGGAATTTGCGCGCGAATGCAAAGCACTGTTTGGCGGAAATCCATGACCGGCTTTCTGAACGACAAGGCGGTGGAAAGACTGCGAAGTGTGGGAGCGCTTCCGGAATTCTCTGGTGCGCGTTACGTCCTGTTGGAATTTCTGGCGCGTGGCGGCATGGGAACCGTTTATGCAGCGCAAGATAAAACACTGCACCGCCGCGTCGCGATCAAAGTGCTGGATGCGCCGAATCCTCAAAGCGCGTTGGAAGAGCGGCTCATACGGGAAGCGCGTGTACTCGCGCAACTCGAGCATCCGGGCATCGTTCCGGTACACGACGCAGGCGCTCTAGCCGACGGCCGGGTTTTTTATGTGATGAAGTTTGTGGAGGGTTCGCGTGTCGATCAATTTCTCAGCAGCGTATCGTCGCTTCCCGAGCGTTTGCGACTTTTTCTGCGAATTTGCGAAACCGTATCTTTTGCGCACTCGCGCGGAATTCTTCATCGCGACCTGAAGCCGTCAAACGTGATGGTCGGCGCATTCGGCGAAGTGCTGGTGATGGACTGGGGCCTCGCGAAAATATTGCAGCTGGATTCTGCCGGTCGTTTCGATGAAACCGTCGGTTCACCAGAACCTCTGTCCGCCGCTGTTACCGGGGATGGTGAGGCTCAAATCGCATCGGCAACCGAACGCGGAGCGATCTTGGGTACGCCGGGATTTATGTCGCCGGAGCAAGCGCAGGGCAAATCGTCTTCGCTGGACGCGCGCACTGATATTTTTTCACTAGGAAAATTGCTCGAGGCGATCCTCAAGCAAACGAAAAACCCAGCCGCGTTTCGCGTTCCGCGGGCCATTCGCGCCGTTTGCCAAAAGGCCGCCGCAGCAAGCTGGTCTGAACGTTACGCGAGCGTGTCGGCGCTGGCTGAGGACATTTCCCGATACTTAGACGGAATGCCCGTTTCGGCGTACCGAGAAAATTTGTGGGAGCGGGCGCAGAGATTTTACACTCGCTATCAAGCAGCTATCCTGCTGATAACAGCTTACTTACTGATGCGCGCGCTGTTTGTTTTCTTTGGTCGACGCTAAGGCTAAAGGAATTTTTCCTGCTGTTGTAAAGAACCGCAGAGAGGGAGAGCGGGCTTTGCAAAGCCCGCACCTCGGGAGGGATACGGATGAACAAAATCGTGTTGGGGCTTTTATTGGGTGCTTTGCTCGGAGCGATCGACGGAGGCACGGCCTGGTTCACGCCTGCCGTGCGGCCTGCCATCGTGGGAATCATTTTCGGCTCCACGTTTAAAGGACTTATTGCGGGAGTGGCCGCCGGAATCTTCGCGCGCAAAGTGAATTCTGTGCCGCTGGGAATTTTGTTCGGCCTCTGCGTCGGATTCGTTCTGGCGTTTCTGGTCGCTTTTCTGCAGCACGGGTACTACCTCGAGATCATTGTGCCTGGAAGCATCGTGGGCGGATTGGTGGGATGGGCAACGCAGCGTTATGGCGCGCCCAGGACAGCGACAGCACCGGCGCGTTAGAGAGCGGAACAGTATTGTTTTCACAATTCTAGTTTGCGAAATTCAGAGAGATTCAGAAAAGGGGAAGAACAATGAACAGGAATTCGAGAATATTGGTTGGATTGGTTTGCGTGGCACTGCTGGTTTTTGCAGTACGGACGCGAGCGGGCAATGATGGCGCGGCGGCGTTCGAGAAGATGAAATCCCTTGCTGGTCACTGGGAGGGAAGTGCGCCCGGCGATGCGAAATTAACGGCAGACAGTGAAGTGACATCGGGCGGGAACGCGGTCCTGGAGAGATTCCAAGTGATCGAGGGCGGCAAGCCGATGAACATGATTACGATGTATTACCTGGACGGCGACACGTTGAAGCTGACGCACTATTGTCACGCGGGGAATCAGCCAACAATGGCAGCGACGTACGATGCCGGCGCGGGCGTGATCACGTTCGACTTTGTCGGAGCGACCAACCTGAAGCCGGATGACTTGCACATGCACCACGCGGTATTCAAGCTGGTCGATGCCAACCACCTGAATGAAACCTGGACGCTATATAAGGACCAAAAGACCGCAGGCGCCGAAACGATGTCGCTCACCCGAGGAAAATAAACCGCCGGGCGCGGCTCAGGCAACAGAAAAGGAATGGGCCGCGGATGCGAGAGATCTCAGCGACTCAGTGTAAGTCGGACGCGCGACGCCGCGTTCGGTGAAGATCGCCGTAATGTAGCGATGCGGTGTGACATCGAACGCGGGATGCGCCGCATGAACGTCTGGAGCGATGCGAATGCCCCGGATCTGAGTTACCTCGGCCCCCGAGCGTTCTTCGATGGGGATTTGTTCGCCGGACGCGATGGAGAGATCGAAGGTGGAAACCGGCGCGGCAATGTAAAACGGCACGTTATGTTCGCGCGCGAGGACGGCGATTTGATATGTGCCGATCTTGTTTGCAGTGTCGCCGTTAGCCGCGATGCGGTCAGCTCCGGTGACAATCGCGCTGACGTTTCCGGTTTTCAAGAAGTGACCCACCATGTTGTCGGTAATCAAGGTAAGCGGGATGTTGCTGCGATGCAATTCCCATGCAGTAAGGCGAGCGCCCTGTAAATAGGGACGCGTTTCCGGCACAAGGATGTGAAGCTTTTTCCCTTGCTCGACCGCCACTTGGATCACACCAAGCGCTGTGCCAATGCCTGCGGTAGCGAGCGCACCTGCGTTGCACTGCGTCATTACACGGCCATCCTGCGGCATGAATTCCGCGCCAAAACGTCCAATCGCTTCATCGGTGGCGCGCTTCTCGAAATGGACAGCCTTAGCTTCCTCAACCAATGCGTGCTTGATTTGCGCAAGATCTGAGGTTTGCACGGAAAGTTCTGCGAACCGGCGCTGCATGCGATCGAGCGCCCAGAAGAGATCCATCGCCGTCGGCCGGGTCTTGGCCAGAGTTTCGATAATTACCGGAAACTCCGCGCGCAAATCTTCCAGGGACTTTGCCGGGGAATTCTGTACACCGATGGCGACGCCCATGGCAGCGGCAACGCCGATTGCGGGCGCTCCGCGAATCACCATTTCACGAATCGCTTTTGCGACCTCCTGGTAAGTCGTATAGGTGTAGAAAATTTCTTCGCCCGGGAGCCGGCGCTGATCAAGCATCACCACGCCACGGTCCGTCCATGCAATCGGTTGCGCTACATACATTCGGTTTTCATCTCCGCAAATTTCTATTGTAAACGACCGGGGCTCAGCCGCAAAAAACGCGCCTAAGGATGCGGCGGCATCTTGGTGAAACCGTGGGTGGCCAAGATCGCGGTAACGGCGATCATCGAGTTATATCCCAGATGAAGCAGATAGCTGGCCAACACGGTTCCGGCTCTTGCGCGTGCCAAGGTAAAAATTATTCCAACCGTGATCAGCATGACAACCAAGCCCCATGTCCAGCCAAGCTGCGGCGCGTGCATCAGGCCGAACAACACGCCCGTGATCACGATTCCGGGCGCAACGCCCAGACTTTTCGCAAATAGTGGATAGAGATATCCTCGAAAGACTGTCTCTTCCACGAGTGGCGCAACCAGCACCGCCATGCCCATCAGAAGAAAAGCGCCGACCCTGCTCTTGAAAAGTTCCTCGATGGGAAGATTTCCCGGTGTCTTTATGCGACTGCTGACAATCGCCACACACAAAGACAGCCCAATGCCAGCAGCGAAATAAAGCCAGGGATTGGAAGGCGCGCCTGAGGCAGGAATGAGCTTTCGCCAGCCGAACGTATGCCAGAAAGGCAAGTTCTTCAAAATCGGAATACTGACATAGAGAAACAAGAGAATCAGCGCGTATAACAGGACGTTTGCCGTGATGGGAATAACCGGCTTGGATGCCGCCAGGTGCTCCAGATCTTTTTGCGACAGATGAGCGTTGTGCGATTGCGACAGCAAGTAAAGGGTTGCGCCAACCTGTGTGACGATGAAGCTTACAATTCCGAAAATCAAGAACCCAGCAAAATGAGGCCAGCCCCAAGGGATGCGCAAGTCCTCCGGAACATCCGACTGGTACGGCGGAGGCGGCGAGGGCGGAACGCCCGAAAAGGCAATCGGATCACCGAGCGGCTCGCCAGCCGGTTCCGGAGTTCCGACTACGATTTTGCCGGCGAGATCCTCGAGGGAATTCTGAGCGTCGTTCGATGGGTCAACGGGAGGGTCTGGAGCCAGCGGTTTCGGATCGTCAAAACCGCTCATGCTTTTTTCCTTGCCGAGCGCGACTCACGAGCCCATCCAGAGACCAGCGCGGCTGCCACTAACGGAAACAGAAGTTCGTGATGTCCTGTGATGGCATAGCCTTTCGAATGCGAGGAACCACTCTTATTCGATGACGCAGTCGGGCGCTTTATTACATTCTGCAGCGGCCAGTAATGCTGAATAAAATCGAAGTTGGCGGTGGTGATCGGCATTAGGCG